>Ga0207813_100136_pt1 | contig 56448 bp, 63 predicted proteins | sample A23E3SouthBayCA_2_FD_187730 | JGI IMG/M metagenome (GOLD analysis project Ga0207813, IMG submission 187730) | Aerobic enrichment media microbial communities from Eden Landing Ponds, California, USA - A23 E3 (4) (SPAdes) | ecosystem: Environmental > Aquatic > Marine > Unclassified | place... | reverse complement strand
CGATCACGCGACGTTGAACCCTTTATCGCGGAGGAAGTCCTCCACGCGGCCGAGATGGTTCCCCTGGAGTTCGATGGACCCGTCCTCGACGGTGCCGCCACAGGCGAACTTGGACTTCAGGTCCGACGACAGGCTGTCCATGTCGACGTCTTTCGGATCGAACCCCTCGATGATCGTTACCTCCTTTCCGTAGCGGCGCTCGTCGATGCGGATGTTGATCTCCTGAGACTCCTTGGCCACGTCTTCGCAGACGCAGAGTTCCTCAGGGAGCCCGCACGTCGAGCAGACTTCCGACATTACAGGATAAAGCTACTGGACGGGACTATTAAACAGTGTCGGGACCGGTCACGACGGCCGGTCTGGCGGTCGATCAGCGGGCGAACAGGCGGGTCGGGAGCGTCCGCTCGCGGACCAGTTCCCCGACCGCATCGGTCGCGGCGTCCGCCGTCTCGCGGTCCACTCCGTCGCCGTAGCGGGCACGCTCGTACGCCCGCAAGACCAGTCGGGCACGGTCGTCACTCGTCACGCGTTCGACGTACGTCCGCGGCGTCTCGCCCGGATGGCGGGGGCGCTCCCGCCGTTCGAGCAGGTACGCCAGTCGCTCGAACGCTCGGACCGCGTCGGTGTCGGGGTCAGAGCGCGGGCCACGCCGGCGGAGCCACACCGCCCGCACCGCCCGAGCGCCCGCCCCCGTCCGCCTGACCGCCGCTCCGACGCCGACGAGCACCACACCCCACAGCGCGAGCGTCTCCCGCGAGGGTAGGGTCGGGCCGCCGCCGGCGTCACTGGCGGCGACCGGATCGGCGACGGCGTCCGGCGCGGCCCGAGTGCCGGGCATGTTGCCACCGCCGGCGGGCGCCGGCGTCGGCGTGGCGTCGACGATCGAGTCGTCGTCCGCGGGCGTCGGCACGGGCGTCGCGTTGAGGGTCCCCGCCGTGTCGACACCGCCGGCGTCGGACCGGCGAGCGTCGCTCAGACGGGTCTGCTCGGCGGATTGGCGGGGGGCGGCCGGCGTCGGATCGAACCGCACCCAGCCCTCGTCGGGGACGTACACCTGCACCCACGCGTGGGAGTCGAGGCCACGGACCACCCACTCGTCCGCGCCGACGCGCTCTCCCGCCGTGTAGCCCGTGGCGAACCGCGCGGGCACCCCTTCGGCTCGCAGCATCGTCACCATCGTCGTCGCGTAGTAGGTGCAGTAGCCCGCGTCCATCTCGAACAGGAAGGCGTCGGCGACGCTCCCCTCTGGGCGCTCGACGGTCAGCGAGTACCGCTTCGTCGACTCCAGATAGGATTCGAACGCGACAGCCGTCTCGTACGGTGTCTCGGCGTCGGCGTCGTCGGCGACCGTCGCGGCGCGCTCCCGCACCCGGTCCGGCGTCGACGCCGGCAGTTGCGTGTAGCGCTCGACCACCGCGTCGGGGTAGTCGGTGCCGGCCCCCCGGAGTTCGTCGGGGGACGGCCGGTTCAGTCGGCTGGTGACGGTGTACCGCTCGCCGGGGTCGAGCGTCGTCGCCGGGCGGAGGGTACCCTGTGGCGTCACTCGGACCCGTGAGGCGGGGATGTCCGTGATCGTGGTCGGCCGCCACGCCGCCGGCATCGCCCCGAGTTCCGTCTCCGCAGTCACCGTCTGTCGCACCGCAGGCCCCTCCCCGGGCGGGCCGGACAACTGCTCCTCGTAGGGGCCGGTGTCGCCGGATCGTACCCACCCTGTGCCGGTGTAGCGGTCGTACGTGGCCGTCGTCCAGTAGGACTCGGCTTGACTCTCGACGGTGAACTGCACCTGCGGCGAGAGTCTGATGCTTCCGACGACCTCTACCCGGTCCCGTGCGTCGACGAGGCTGGTCACGCCGGAGGGTGAACCGCGGTCGGGGAGGACCGGCGCCGTCCGGGTCGCGGGTACCACCGACAGCGTCGCCGCAGCGATCACCATGACGGCGAGCAGGATCACCAGCGTGTCGACCTGTGTGGCCGTCCCCCCGTAGCGATCCAGCGTCCCGAAGCCGACGACGGCGGCCGCGCCGACGACGCCCGCGAGCGTCGTGAGCAGCCCCGCATCGCCCGTCAGCACGAGCACCGCGAGTACCGTCCCGCCCACGACGACACTCGGGACGTACCGCCGGCGGACCGCCAGATACCACGAGAGAAAGACGGGCGTCGGTGCGACCGACAGCGCCCAGACGTTCGCCTGTGTCAGCCGCAGCACCGACAGCCCGGTGAGCAGGGCAATGGTGTCGGAGAGCAGACGCTCGGGGGAGATGAGCGCCCGCTGGCTCGCGGGGACGGAGAGAAAGTACACGGCGAACCCGCCGGCGAGAGAAAGCGCGGCCAAGAGGAGGGCGGTTCGGACCCGGAGAACCCGCCCGGTCGCCACGGCCAGCGTCGCCGTCCCGACGAGCGTCGCGAGCATGAACCGCGACCCCCCGACCACGTCCGTCACGTGATAGAGGACGCTCCCGTAGGCGGCAGTGAGCACGACCAACGAGCCGAGCGCGGCGAGCCGAGCGTCCGGAGCGAACGACCCCGGGAGGAGTCCGGACCGGTCGGCCGTCTCGGCGCTCACGCTCGCACCTCCGGCGCGGCCGGGGCGGTATCACCCGCCTCGTCGATCCGGCGTCGCCGTCGGGGGTCGAAAGGGTGTGACACACCGTCGACGCTGACCGTCACCCCGTCGGCGGCGGCACGAACCGCGACGTCGGCGTCGGCGTCGGCGTCGCCAGCGCCGACGCGGGCGAGGTGAGCGAGGGGTCGGTCGGCGTCGCCCGGCGCCGCCCGAACCCGACCCTCTGGCGTCGTAAGCGACACCGACACGCCTTCGTCGAGGAGGGCGACGGTGACGGTGGCGGCCGCCTCCGCCATCGCGTCCGCCCATCCGCGCGCGGCGCTTGCCGCCACCGTCACCGTCCGGCGGTCGCCGTCGTCCGCGAACTCTTGGACGACGAGTCCCTCGCGTTTGGCGCTCGACTTCCAGTGGACGTCCCGCAGCGAGTCGCCGTTGACGTACTCCCGGAGGTGATCGAACGCGCCACGCTTGGCGCCCGCGTCGGGCGCCGCGAGGGCTCGGAGCCGTCCGGCGACGGCCGGCGACGGGTGGAACACCCGCGGGTACACCAGCACCGTGTCCCGTCCCTCGACGACGAAGGTGCGCCGCGCGAGGCCGAGCACGTCGCGGGCGTCGACGGTCGCGGGGCCGAGCGCGTGTGTGCCTCGCTCGCGGTAGGTCACCGTGTAGGCGACGGGGTCGCCCCCGACTAGGGTCGTCGCGGTGGCGTCGCCGTCGACGCTAGGCGGGAGGTGGTCGCGCACGACGGCGGTGACGGGCGTGTCGGTGGTAAACGCCAGCCGGACGGTCGTGGTCGTTCCCGGATCGGCGGACAGCGGCGTCGTCCGCTCGACGGTGGGCGGATCGAGCGAGAGGAGTTGGATGCCCGCGGCGAGAAGCGCGACGCCCGCGGGGACGACGACGGCGTCGAGCGACGGCGGCCCGAACGTCGCGCCCGCGGCGACGGCGGCGACGGCGACGACGCCGACCGCAACCCCGCGACGGGTCGGCAGAAGGCGTCGGGGCATCTCACTCGACCGCGACGGTGGTCAGCGCGGCGTCGACGACGTCGCGCCCCGGTCGGTCGGTGTCGATGCGGTGGCTCCAGACACTCGGCGCCTCGGTCTGGACGTCGTCGGGGACGACGTACTCGCGGCCGTTCAGGACGGCCCGCGCCTGCGCGGCGCGGGTGAGGGCGATGGCGCCCCGAGGGCTCACGCCGAGCGCGGCCTCCTCCCGGGTGTAGGCGGCCAGCCGTGAGACGTACCGCCGGACGGGTTCGCTGAGCGTGACGTTCGCGACGGTCTGGCGGGCGCCCCGCAGGTCGTCGAGGGTCGCGACGGGGTCGAGCGACTCGATAGGGTGGGCGCCGGCGACCCGCTCCAGCAGGCGCGTCTCGGCGTCCTCGTCGGGGTAGCCGAGGCGGAGTTTCTTCATGAAGCGGTCGACCTCGGCCATCGGCAGGTCGTAGGTTCGCCCCGGCTCCACGTCGTTCTGCGTCGCGATGACGGTGAAAGGGTCGGGGAGCCGGCGGGTCTCGCCGTCGACGGTCACCTGTCCTTCGGCCATCGCCTCCAGCAGGGCGGCTTGGGTCTTCGGCGGGGCGCGGTTGATCTCGTCGCCCAAGACGACGTTCGCGAACACGGGCCCGGGGCGGAACTCGAACTCTCGGGTCTTCTGGTTGAACACGTTGACGCCGGTCACGTCCGAGGGGAGGAGGTCGGGCGTGAACTGGACGCGCTTGAACGAGCAGTCGACGGAGGTGGCGACGGCCCGTCCGAGGACCGTCTTGCCGACCCCCGGGACGTCCTCGAGGAGGAGGTGTCCGCGGGCGAGGGTCGCGACGAGGATGTGCTCGATGGCGTCGTGTTGGCCGACGATGACCTCCTCGACGTTGTCGACGATGCGGTCGGTGAGCGTCGTGGCGGCGGACACCGACAGCGGGGGGATCTGTTCGGCGTGATCCGAGTTCGGAATACCTGCGTCCGTCATGGGTGATGAAGCGGGCCAACGACCGGCCCGGGGCCGGCAACCGACCGGTAACAGCGGTGGGTGAGATAGTATAACACCCGCGCCCACCTATACCTTCGGCCGCTATGCGTATCGAGGAAAGGATTTTGCCCGTCGCCTGCGGTGGGGATCACATGATGCCGGTCACTGGCGGTCCGGCGGAGGTGCCCCGATGAAGCCCGTCGCCTTCGACGAGGCGGAGACCTACGAACCCGAGGAGGGGTGGCGGCGCGTCGCGCTCGCCGGGAGCGACCGCTTCTCCTTCGAGTGGTTCGAGAAGCCGCCGGGGCACAGTTCACCGATGCACGACCACGAGAACGAACAGGTCTGTCTCTGTCTGTCGGGCGAACTCACCGTCGCCACCGCGGACGACGCAGTCACCCTCGGCCCGAACGACTCGGTGTGGCTCGAAGCCGACGAACCCCACCGCGTCGAGAACACGGGCGAGGAACGCGCCGTCGGCCTCGACGTCTTCGCACCGGGGCGCTCGTTCGACTTCTGGACCGACCGCGACTGAGCGGTCGGCGCCGGGCAGGTCCAGCCGCCGAACCACGGGCGGCCTCGTCTTTTAGGGGTCGAATCACGTACGTGTGTGCTGTGGGACAGGATACCGAGAACGAATCGACGGCCGAGGACGACTCGTCCGAACGACTCGAACCGCGCAGCCGGACGAATCCTGATCGGGTCGCGGCGCTCACCAACCGGTTTGTGCACGCGGTCGAACTCGTCGCCGCCGGAATCTTCGCGCTGCTCTTTGCCATCGGCGTCGTCGACCTCATGATCCAGATCGTCCAAGCGACCCGCGCCGGCCGGATCACCGATCCGCTGGTCGTCATCGGCTTCATCGACACGGGCCTTCTCCTCCTCATCATCGTCGAGGTGTACGAGACGGTCATCGCCTACACCGAGGAGAGCGAGACCCGTCGGATCGTCAGACTGGTCATCTACACGGGCGTCATCGCGATGGTGCGAAAGACGATCATCTTCCGGACCGGCGAGTACGCGACGACGACCGACGCCCTCCTCGCCGCCGTCGCCTACGCCGTGCTCATTCTCGGACTGGTCGGACTCCTGCTCGTCGAGCGGGGGAAGGGCCAGCAACTCATGGGATGAGCGGCCGACACGGCGGGCTTTTGTCGCTGTGGCCGTAGGCCGGAACGTGACCGATCCCGATCCCGCCCGTCCCCGGGCGTCCGAGGGCGAGTCGACCGTCGTGACGGCGAACGGCGTCCGCCTCCACGTCGTGCGGGCCGGCCCCGCCGACGGGGAACCGGTGCTTCTCCTGCACGGCTTTCCCGAGTGCTGGTACGGCTGGGACCCGGTGACCCGCCGCCTCGCCGACGCGGGCTATCGGGTGCTGGTCCCCGATCAGCGCGGCTACAACGCGAGTGGGAAGCCGTCGGGGGTCGGCGCCTACCGCCTGCCGACACTCGCCGCCGACGCCGCGGGCCTGCTCGACGCCGTCGGCGCCGACACCGCCCACGTGGTCGGCCACGACTGGGGGGCCGCGGTCGCTTGGTGGCTGGCGCTCGATCACTCCAGCCGAGTCCGGACGCTCGCGGCGCTGAACGTCCCGCATCCGACGGTGATGCGGCGGACACTCGACCGGTCGTGGGACCAACGCCGTCGGAGCTGGTATTTCGCGGCCTTCCAACTCCCTCGGCTCCCCGAACTCGCCGCGCGGGCGGGGAACTACCGCCTCTTCGAGCGGTCAATGCGCGAGTCCAGTCGCCCGGGGGCGTTCGACGACGCCGACTTCGAGCGCTACCGGGCGGCGTGGCGCCAGCCCGGCGCGCTCACCGCCATGGTGAACTGGTACCGGGCGGTGGCGCGGTATCCGCCGCCCGAGCGAACCGATCCGGTCGACCCACCGACGCGCGTGATCTGGGGCGTCCGCGACCGCTTCCTCCGGGCGTCGATGGCCAAGGAGAGCGTCGCCTACTGCCGGCAGGGGGAGGCCGTCCTGCTCGACGACGCGACCCACTGGCTCCACCACGAGCAGCCGGACAAAGTGGTCGATCACCTGCGAGCAGGCTTCGACGCCGCCGAGTGACCGGCCATCCGAAACGGGAAGGCTCAAAACCGACGACCCACAGCGACCGTCGTGGGACTCGCAACACGGTTCGCCGGCGACGACGCGGACGTGATGGCCGACCCGCGGTTCAGGGTGATCCTCCTCGGAAGCGTGGTCTCGCCGATGGGTGCCTCGCTCGTCTCGCCGTTGCTGGACTCGCTGACCGGCGTCTACGGCGTCGAAGGAACGCGGATCGGCCTCGTGATGGCGGCCTTCACCGCCCCGGGAATCCTCGCCATCCCACTCGTCGGCATGGTGTCGGATCGGGTGGGCCGAAAGCCGGTGCTCACGGCCGGGCTGGCCCTGTTCGGTGCCGCCGGCCTAGGGCTTGCCTTCACGACGGACTTTCGGGTCGCCGTCGCCCTGCGACTCGTCCAGGGTGTCGGCTTCACCGGCATCGCCCCTGTCCTCATCGCGGCGACGGGCGACCTCTTTACCGGCGAGCGCGAGGCGACGGCCCAAGGCCTCCGCTTTACCACCGTTGGCGCCTCCCTCGCGCTCTTTCCGTTTCTCGCCGGACTGCTCGTCGCCGTCGCGTGGCAGTACCCCTTCTACCTGTTCGCGCTCGGCCTGCCGGCGGCCGTCGTCGTCCACCGGCGGTTCGAGGAACCCGCTGCCGACCCCGAACCGGGCGGCCTCGACGTGCGGCGACTGCTCGCACTCGTCCGGACGCCCCGGATCGCACTGGTGTTGCTCGGCCGGGCCGTCCCCTCGTTCGTCTGGTTCGGCTTTCTCACCTACAACTCCATCGTGGTGGTGCGTCTGCTGGACGGGACACCCGGCGTGGCGGGGGCGCTGGTCGCCGTCGCCAGCGTCGCGAGTTCGGTCGGCGGCTCCCAAGTGGGGCGGCTCACCACCGCCTTCGACACCCGGCAGGCCCCCTTGCTCGTCGGGACAGCCGCCGCCGGTGTGGGCCTCGCGGCCGTCGCGCTCGCCCCCTCGCTGCCCGTCGCCGGCGTCGGCTCCCTCGTCGTCGGCGCCGGCTTCGGCGTCGTCCTCACGCTCTATCGCAGCACCATCTCGACGGTCGCCCCCCCGTCGCTCCGGGGATCGCTCGTCAGTCTCGGCGAGTCCGCCGGCCGGATCGGCAGCACCGTCGCGCCCGTCGTCATGGGTGGGGCCGTCGCGTTCGCCACGCCCCGCGTTGGCTTCAGCGCCGCCGTCCGCGGGACGCTCCTCGCCGTCGTCGTCGGGAGCGTCGCCGTCGGAACGGTGTGCGTACTGTGCGCCGACCGGGCGGCGTCCGCCACCACCGGACAGTAGGCGCCCGTGACGACGGTGCGATCCGACCGCCCGGCGCGGCGAACGGCACGCCTTTACTCCCGGCGCGGCCAGCGACGGTATGCCGGATCTCGGAAAGATCGACCGCGAGTTCTTCGAGACCCACGTTCGCCCCCGCCTCGGCGCCGAACGCGACGACGTGCGCCTCGGCCCGACACCTGGCGTCGACTTCGGCCTGCTGTCGGTCGGCAACCAAGTCGTCGCCATCGCCACCGACCCCGTCTCGGTCCTCCCGGCGCTCGGCTACGAGCGCGCCGGCCGCTTCGCACTCGACGTCGTCCTCGCGGACGTCGCGGTCAGCGGCCTCCAACCCTCGCATCTCGCCGTCTCGTTCACCCTGCCACCCGAGATGAGCGACGAGGCGTTCGGGGCGGTGTGGGAGGGCCTCCACGCCGAGGCGGCGGCGCTCGGCGTGAGCGTCGTCACCGGCCACACCGCTAGGTACGAGGGGTGTTCGTTCCCTTGGGTCGGCGGGGCGACGGCGCTCGCCGTCGGCGACGCCACGGACGTGGTGCGCCCGGACGGAGCGCGGCCGGGCGACGACCTGCTGGTGACCGGCGGGCCGGCCGTCGAGACGACGGGCCTGTTGACGACGCTGTTCCCCGAGCGGATCGACCTCTCACCGGCGACGCTGGCGACGGCCCAAGAACGACTCGACGAGGCGAGTTGTGTCCGCGACGCCCTGACCGCCGCGGCCGCGGGGCCGGTGACCGCGATGCACGACGCCACCGAGGGCGGCCTCTACGGCGCGTTCGTCGAGATGGCGACGGGCGCAGACGCCCGGTTCGAAATCGAGCGCGACCGGATTCCCGTCCGACCGGGCGTCGCCGAGACGTGTGCCGCCCTCGATATCGATCCGTGGACCGCCACGGCCTCGGGGTCGCTGGTGGCCGCCGTCGATCCCGAGCGAACGGACGCGGTGCTCGCGGCGCTCGACGACCGAGGGACGGCTGCCGCCCGAATCGGACGGGTGGTCGAAGGCGAGGGGGCCTACGTCGACGGCGAGCGGATCACGGCACCGTCGGTCGACGCCTCGTGGGCCGCCTACTCGCGGCTCTCGACCTGAACGGGAAGCTCCCGGAACGGGTCGTCACGCCCGCCGGTGAACCGATAGGCCCGGATCGTCTCCGGCGGCGAGACGATGGCGTAGACGTAGCCGGTCCACGTCGCCTTCGCTCGGTCGGTCGCGCTCGGCACCGCGGGGCTCTCCGGGTGTGAGTGATAGAAGCCGACGACGTCCTCGCCCGCGTTCTCGATCCGATCGACGGTCGCCACGGTGGCCGCGGGGTCGAGTTCGTACGCCGTGCGGGGACGAGCGGCGACGTTGTCGACGCGATGCGTGTCGGTCACGCGGTCGGGCGGGCCGCGCGCCCCCGCGAGGACGCCACAGACCTCCGCGGGCGGCGAGCGGGCGGCGCCCTCGCGGGCGTGATCGAGGAGGGCGTCGCGAACGGCCGGGCGGAGCCGGATCGGATCAGTCGAAGTCACGACGCATCGCGATCTCGAACCACGGACAGAGGCGGAGCTGTCGGTACCACGCCGGGTTCTCGTGGAGGTGGTCGTAGTCGACCCACAGGCGGCCGGCGACCTCCGCCTCGTCGGGGTCGAGGGTCGTGTCGTCGAGGGTACACTGCAGGACAGAGCAGACCTCCCACTCTAGGCCCGCGTTTTCGTAGTAGCGTTTGTACTCGAACTTGTCGGTCACCCGGAGGTCGTCGTACTGGTCGGACGTGACGCCGAGTTCGTCGACGAGTCGCTGGCGGGTGGCCTCCTTCTGAGTCTGCCCCGGCCGCGGGTGGGAAGCGACGGTGCCGTCCCAGTGGGTGTCCCAGAGGCGCTTGCCCGGCGCGCGCTGTGCGAGCAACACCCGCCCCTCGCCGTCGAAGACGATAGCGGTGAACGCACGGTGACGGACGCCCTCGCCGGTGTGTGCGTCGAGGCGGTTGACCGTCCCCTGCTCCTGATCGTCTCCGTCGACGGCGATGACCGCTTGTTCGGCGTTGGGGTGTTGCTCCGACGCCCCGGTGTCGCCCTCGTTCGCACTCATGATCGACGTTCCGGAGGCGAGGGTAATGGCGTCTTCGATGCGCTCTGCCCGTCGGTCCCGCGGGGCGCCTCGAATCACCTAAATGCGAACCCCTCGAAGGGCCGTCGATGACCGACGACCGAGCGCAGGACCTCGACGTGGCGACCGTCCGCGAGCGCGTCGACGCGGCGGACACTGACGTGCTCGACGCGCTGGCGGAGCGTGCGGCGGACGGAACGGACGCGACCGAGGCGTTCGCGTCTTGGTACCGGGAGTGCCAACGGGAGCGGGCGTCGACGGCCGAGGACGTCGACGCCGCGGAGTCGCGTCTTCGCGACCTGCTGGCTGGGATCGAGACGGCGGACCGCGACCACAATCAAGTTCGGGCGCGGATCGAGGAGTTCGAGTCGCAGTTCGAGACACTGCGCGCGGAGCTGTCGGCGGCGAGCGAGCGACTCGACGCGACGCCGACGGAGCCGGCATCGGCCGCCGACCTCTATGCGGGCGCCGAGCGGCTGGTCGCGTGCGAGCGGGCCGTTCACGAGGTCGCACACGGCCTCCATCACGTCGACCAAGCTCTCGGCGAGTTCGAGTCGTGGCTCCACGATCCCGCGGCACGGATCGACGCATTTCGCGACGAACTCGATGGGTTCGAGCGGTATCTCGACAACACTGACGGCCTCCTCGACCGGATCGAAGCGGGAGAGGGAGCCGAGGACCGCGCGTTCGACCAGTGGCTGGCTGCCTACCACCTCCAGCAGATCATGGGCGTCATCCTCGACGAACTCCGGCTAGACGGGGACGAACTCAGCGCGTGGCTGAATCGGCAAGATGGGGCATACGACGACGACCTAGCGGCGATCCGCGACCGGGTCACCGACCTCGTGGCGCGTCACGAGACGTGTTCGGAGCGCCTCGAAACGACCGCCGACTCGATGGACGACTTCGAGGAGTCGTGGAGCGCGGTGGCGGCGTCCGTCGAGGCGTTCGAAGAGGCGCTCGATGATCTCAAACCACCGGTCGACTGGGCCGCCGTCGAGTCCCGACTCGACGAGCAGTTCGACGAGTTGGATATCGAGGTGCGGTGACGGGGGCTAGCCCATCCCCGTCGCGGAGAGGTACTGGACGCCGAACAACACGGTGTTGTAGAGGCCGTGGACGACCGCCGGGACGACGAGGTTGCGGGTCCGCTCGTAGAGATAGCCGAGGACGAGGCCGAGGACGGCCGCGACGGTGATGTACGGAAGCCGCGAGCCGCCGCCGCCGGTGAGAGCGATCCAGTGGACGAGTCCGAACAGGACACTGGAGAGGGCGATAGCGACGGAGGGACCCCACGTCCGCCGCAGGATCCCCTGCACGCCGCCCCGAAAGACGAGTTCCTCGAACGGGCCGACGAGGAGGATGGCGACGGGGATCATATAGAGGAAGTAGCTGGGGTCGCGCTGACCGGTGACGACGACCTGATTCTGCGCCACCTCGACGCTAAGCGCCGTCAAGAGACGCGCGATGACGAGTTGGGCGCCGACGAGCGCGAGGACGCCGACGGCGATCAGGCCGACCTCACGGGCGGAGGGCCGGCGCACCTGCAGAAGTTCCCACTCGCCGGTGATGGCGAGGTAGCCGCCGACGGCGAGGCCGAAGCCGACGAACTGGAAGACGGAGGCGACGACGCGGTATTCGAGGGTGTCGCGGACGAGGACGCCGGCCCCGACGAGGGCACTCATCCCGAGGCCGACGACGGCCGTCGCCGCGAGGAAGGCGGCGACGATGAGGAGGAGGCCCCGGAGGAGGTCCCACCCGCGGTCGACGAGGGAGGCGCGGCGCCGACTGGCGTCGGGAGGCAGGTCGCCGACTCGCCCGCGACGGAGGTAGTAGCCGACGGCAAAGACCAGTCCGACGGCGAGAGTTGCGACCCCGAGTTCGGCCGCGCGGTCGCTCCCCCGGAGCGACGCGTCTTGGTGGACGAGCGTCGCGAGCACCAGCCCGACGAGCAGGTGCAACATCGCCCCGGGTACGAGGAGTTCGTTGACCATGCCCGACATCTGTCGGCCCGGGAGTAAGTATCAGTCGATGACGAGGCGGCGTTTCTCGGGCACCGCGTCGTCGGCGTCGACGTCGCCGCCGCCGAGGAGGCCACGCGCGGCGCGCTTGCTCCACTCGACGGCCGGCTGAGTGAACGTCTCGACGCCCGCGAGTTCGCCGTAGAGGGTACAAGCCGCCTCCATGCCGTAGAGGAGTTCGCCGACACCTCGCTCGTCGATCCGGTCGACCTCGATCCGGACGTTCGGGCAGTCCGAGGCCGCGAGGCTCGCCTCGGTCGCCCGAAACTCGGCCTCGAGCAGGTCACCGAGGCTTCCGCCCCCGAGGTAGTCGAGGCCGTCGAAGTCCGTCTCGGGGATGGTGACGTCGGGGCGCTCACGCGGACGGACGAGCGTCACGAGTTTGTCCCGCGGGCCGGCGCGGTACAGCTGGAGCTGTGAGTGTTGGTCCGTCGCACCGAGCGCGCGGGCGGGCGTCTGGCCGACGGCGTCTTTGCCCAAGCTCTCGGCCCAGAGCTGGGCGAACCACTCCGCAAAGGACTCCAAGGACTCGGCGTAAGGCATCATCGCGTTGACGCCTGCGCCACGCCGTTCGAGGGCGTAGCAGGTCGCACCGTAGGCGTAGGCGGGTGCCTCGAACAGCGATCCCGTGAGCCGGTCGGCCTCGTCGCGCGCGCCGTCGAGGATCGCCTCGATGTCGTGGCCGGCGAGGGCGGCGACGGGGAGCGCGACCGTCGAGAGCACCGAGAAGCGCCCGGGGGAGCCCGCGGGCACGTCGAGAACGGGCAGGTCGTGGCGCGCGGCCAAGTCTCGGAGGTTCCCCGACGGGCCGGTGGTGACGAGGGTGCGCTCGGTCCAGTCGACGCCAGCGTCGGCCATCGCCTCGCGCACGACGAGGAAGTTCGAGAGCGTCTCGGCGGTGGTGCCGGAGCGGGAGACGACGTGGACGACGGTGTCGGAAAGGGGGAGCGTCTCGAGGAGGGCGGCGACGTGGGTTGGATCGACGTTGTCGAGAACGTACGCGTCGAGGTCGGTCCCGAGCGCCTCGGTGAGTGTCGCGGCGCCGAGGGCGCTCCCGCCGATGCCGACGGTGAGGACGGCCGCGGGGTCGTCGAAGCGGGCTACCGCCCGGCGGATGGCCGCCGGATCGACCGTCTCGGGAAGGTTCAGCGACGCGTAGCCGTGGGCGCCTTCGTCCCGCAGGCGGCCGATGCGGTCGTGGGCGTCGGCGACGCGCTCGTCCAGTCGCTCTAAGGCCTCGCGCGTAAGTCGCGGTTCGGCGTCGAGGGCGTTGCCGAGGTCGACGTACATGGCCGAATCGGGGGTGCGCTTCGGGAAAACCGTTTCCAGTTCGGCAAACACGAGCGGACGGGAGACGATCCCCGGCGCTCTGCGGACGGGGACGCGACTCAGCGGGTCTCCGGACGAGTCGGCACCACCCTCACGCTAGTGACGGGGTTCGTGTCGGTTGGCGTCGGCGCGCCGTTTCCCCGTTGCCGGGCGGTCGGTAGATTAGGCCGCCGGCCAGCGCAGATACACCATCGCGACGACGACTGCGAGTTGAAACAGCCCCTGCACGCCGCTCAGGCGAGCGTTTCGCATCCCGATCCGGCTGATCACGGTCGGATCGGGGTCGCCCGAGGCCAGTTGGCGGTAGATGCGAACCTCACCGGGCAGAAGGACGCCGAATCCGAGCACCGAGAGGACGGTGACGATGGCAAGCGAGACGAGGATCGTCGGAGAGGTCATCCCGAAGGCGTCGGCGGTGACGGCGAGATAGCCGCCGCCGCCGAGAAGCGAGACGGCGAAGGCGACGATCCACCGGGGGTCGTCGAGGGCGTCGAACTGCCAGCCGAGAAGGAGCAGCGCGGGGACGGTGGTGGCGAGCGTCAGGAGGGCGGTCCACGGTCCTGCGTGGGGAAAGACGCCCACCCGTTCGGCGAGGGTGACGCCGCCGACGATGGTGACGACGGCAAGCGACGGCATGAGGAAGGCCATCTTGGGGGTGAACCGACGGAAGACGCTGGCGCGTGCCTCGACGGACAGCCCGCCGAGGACGGGGCCGAGGACGAGCGCCATGAAGAGGTCGATACCCGTCCACAGCACGCCCGCCATCACGTGGACGTAGATGTGGTGGACGACGGGGGCGAAAAGGAGGGCATAGAGGAGCGCGACCGCGGGGACGGCGACGGCGCCGACGGCGAAAGCCGGGTTAGCTCGCTGACCCATACCCCTGATCGCACCGCGGACGGTCGAGCGTGACGTTGACATCGTGCGTGGAGAGCAACCGAGCGGTCAAAAGCGTTCAGTCGGTCACAGCACGGCGCCGTCCTGCAGGAGCGTGATCAGGACGGTCAACACCGGGACGCTGGCGACCGTCGTGACGAAGATGGTCATGGTGAGATATTCGGAGGCCGAGAGACCGTCCCGGTCGTCGACGTCGCTGTACGAGAGGGTGAGCGCGAGGGGGATGAGCGCGACGGGTGTCGCACAGAGCAGGACGAACACGCGGGCGACAGCGATATCGTCGAACTTTCCGAGGGCGAGGGCGACGGCGAGGCCGGTCAGGGGCGCGACGACGAGTTTGACGATCGACGGGCGGATCACCCGGCGGACGTTCCCGTACGCTAGGCCGGAGAGTTGGACGCCGACGATGACGAGCATCAGGGGGATGGAGGCGTCGCCGACGAGGCCGACAGTGGACATGAACGTCCCGTCGGTCGGTGGGGCGACCCCGAGGAGACGGACGGCGCCGGCGGCGGCGATGGCGTAGACGAGCGGCAGGCGGAAGATTTCCTTGAGCGCGCCGATACCGGCGTCGCCGCCGCCGCGGGAGGCGACGTAGACGCCGAGGGTGTACATCAGGAACGCCTGAGCGGTGATGTAGATGACGGCCGTCGTCCGGCCCACGTCGCCGAAGGCGAACTCCGCGAGTGGGATGCCGTAGAAGCCGGCGTTGGGGAGCGCCCCCGCGAGGACGTCCGCGCTCCGATAGGGTTCGGGGACGCCGAGCAGGCGGTCGAGGAGTTCGACCAGCCCCATCGTGACGGCGACGAAGAGCCCGACCCCGGCGAAGATGAGCGCGACGGTATCGCCGGAGAGCGTCGTCGTGACGATGCTGTGGAAGATGAGCGCGGGGAGAAAGAGATAGAGAGCGACGTCGTTGAGCGAGTCGACGTCGACGTCGAGGACGGACGCGAACGCGTAGCCGAGCCCCATCACCGAGACGATGGGGAGGATGGCCGAGGTGAACGCGGAGACGAGCGACATACCGGCCGGATCGACAGCCTATCGTCTCAACCTCCGTATGGGAGCAAGGGCTTCCGGTTTCAACGCGACGAGCGCGTTAGAGGCCCCCGAGACATTCGCTTCAGGTGGACAGGCGAACACGCAGGTTTAGCGGTGTTCGGAGACGTGAACGGGGGCCTCGGGCATGTCGATCCCTTCGCTGGCGAAGGCGGCCATCGAGCGCTCTGTCACGTCCGAGACGAACGCGAACTCGTCGCGCAGGTCGGCGACGTACGCCTTGCCGCGGATCGTCCGATGGTAGGTTTCGTCCTCGACGAGGACCGCGAACGGGTGGTCGTCGTCGACGTAGACGTACTTCGAGGTCACCATGGCTTCCTCGACGATCACGCTCGCCCGGTCGACATCCGTCCCGGCGGTGACCGCGAGTTCGACGACGACCATCATCTCCGGATCGCCGTCGTTGGCGTTCGAGACGTTCGCGGTGAACAGCGTGGCGTTCGGAATCCTGACCGCGTTGTCGTCCGGCGTCGTCAGCGTCGTCGCCCGGAGGCCGATATCGGTCACTTCGCCGTAGTCGCCGTCGATGGTGACCTTGTCGCCGACCTGGTACGGACGCTCGGTGATGAGCACCAGTCCGCCGATCATCCCCGCGAGGAGGTCCTTGAGACCGAACCCGACGGCCGCCCCGAGCAGTCCCGACGCGGCGAGTAACTGTGCGCTCGAAAGTCTCAGCAGCGGTCCCAAGACCAGAAACGCCGCGGCCCCGTAGATGAGAAACCGCGTGATCGGAATCAGCATCTTGATACTGATCCGCCGGCGGGGACTGCGCTCGGCGACCGCGACGAGCGCATATCCGACGACCCGGCTGGCGAGATACGCGGCCACGAGTACGCCCGCGATGCCTACGAGGGTCCCTCGGTCGATCCCGAGGTCCCCCAGCGCCTGAAGCACGATCATAGTATCCGCCCCCGTTCGGTCGTCGCGACGGCAGTCGGGACCGCCGTCGGAACCAGTTCCACGATACCGTCCTCGACCGTGACGAGGCCGTCGCGCGCGAGACGCCCGAGGACTCGGTCGAGTTCGTCGACGATGTCCGCGAGCTGTGCCCGGTCGACCCGCTCTTTCGCGAGGACGATCCGCAGACAGAACGCCTCCTCGCGGCTCAGGTCCCGGTCCGACGTCGGGGCGGCGATATCGCTCGGGCGCACCTCCGACCCGCGACGAGCCTCCCAGATGGCCGTGGCGACACCGAGATTTCCGTTCGAGACGGCAGCGAGTCGGCCGAACGTTACGTCCGCTGGGTCCGGATCACTGTTCGAAAACAGGCTCCTCATAGCGACGGGATCGAGCGTCGGGACCGGCACCGACACCGACCAGTCCCGCCAGCCAAGCTCGTGGCGCGTCGTGACGGTCCACCCGCTCTGCTCGGAGTCGTCAGCGAGAAACGCCGGCATCTCGTCGTACCGCGCTACCACGAGTTCGGCGATCCGGTCTGCCGAAAGGGACTGAACCTCGACGCGGACGGGAAACGCTGGACCGAGGGCCTGCACGGCCGCGAGATACGCCCACGCGTACCGGTTCCAGCCGGTCACCACTGGCGCGTCGACGCTCGCTAGGTCGTCGAGAAACGCGGACAACGTCTCGAATCCGCCGATGCGACGCTCGTACAGGTGCTGGCAGTCCTCGATCACGACCGGCGCTCCGTCGAGTTGCGCCCGGATACGGTCGATCCCGTCGCCCGGGTCGAGGCTGACATGAGTTGCGTCCAGTGCCCGCAGAGCACGAGCGAGGACCGATTCGCGTCCGGAGAAGGGCTCGCCCACGACGGCAACCGGCCCGGCGTCCTCACCCGAGAGGACCGCCTCGAACGCTTCGTAGTCGTCTCCGAGGAGCGTCGGGACATCGACAGCCGGATCCTGCCCGCCCCGTTCGACGGCACGGTCACTCATTGTTCACTCGCCTTCGTGTCCAAGCGATTGAAAATACCGATCCGAATCCCCCATCAGGCGCCCCCGAACGTCCCAGTTCGTCCGATTCGCGCCGCGTGTTCGGCACGGCCGTTGGAACGCTCGCCGACCGCGGAGTTCGGCAGATCGGAAAGGACAGGTTTCAAGCGCGGCCTTCGCCAACGACGCGGTATGTACGACCGACTGAAGGGGTTCCGCGATTTCTACCCCGAGGAGATGGCCGCTAGGCGGGCGGTGGCCGACCAGCTCGAGGAGACCGCCCGGCAGTACGGCTTCCGGGAGATCGGCACCCCGACGCTGGAGGCCGTCGACCTCTATACCGACAAAAGCGGCGAGGAAATCGTCGACGAACTGTACGCCTTCGAGGACAAAGGCGGCCGCCACGTCGCCATGACGCCGGAGCTGACGCCGACGGTCGCGCGGATGGTCGTCGCGAAGGGCCAAGAACTCCAGAAGCCGATCAAGTGGGTGTCGACGCGGCCATTCTGGCGGTACGAACAGGTCCAGCAGGGGCGATTCCGCGAGTTCTACCAGACGAACGTCGACGTGTTCGGATCGGCGGAGCCGACGGCCGACGCGGAGATCCTAGCGTACGCGGCCGACGCGCTGACCGGCCTCGGTCTCTCCGGCGAGGACTTCGAGTTCCGGGTCTCTCACCGCGACATCCTCGGTGGCCTCCTCCGGGCGTTCGACGCCGACGTGGATCTCCGGGCGGCGATTCGCGCGGTCGACAAATCCGAGAAGATCGAACCCGCGCAGTATTACGACCTACTCCACGAGGCCGGACTCTCCTACGACCAAGCCGAGCAGTTCGACGACCTGCTGGCGACCGACGACCTCGACGACCTCACGGCCTTTGCCGGCACCGACGACGTGGCGGCGGCGGTGGGGAATCTGCAGAACGTCCTCTCGGCCGCCGCGGACTTCGGCGTCCGGGAGTACTGCACCGTCTCTCTAGAGACAGCTAGGGGGCTGGATTACTACACCGGCACCGTCTTCGAGTGTTTCGACACGCAAGGGGAGGTGTCCCGGGCGGTGTTCGGCGGCGGCCGGTACGACGACCTGATCGAGAGCTACGGCGGCCAGCCGACCCCCGCGGTCGGCGTCGCACCCGGCCACGCCACGCTCTCGTTGCTCCTCGAGCGCGCAGGCGTCTGGCCCGAGGAGGCGCTCACGACGGACTACTACGTCCTCTCGGTGGGCGACACCAGAGGGACGGCCGCGCGGGTGGCCCGTGACCTCCGAGAGCGGGGCCACGTCGTCGAGACGGATCTCGCGGGGCGGAGCTTCGGCGCGCAGATGTCCTACGCCGACGGCGTCAACGCCGAGACGGTCGTCATCGTCGGCGAGCGCGACTTAGAGAACGGCGAGGTGACGATCAAGGAGATGGAACGCGGCGACCAGACGACGGCGCCCGTCGACGCCTTCCCGGGCGATCACGACCGGCCGACCTACGACGACTTCGCGTAGCGGACCGGCGATTTAACTGTCGGCCCGACCCATCTCCGCCGATGCCGAGACGCGCCTTTCGGATCGCGTACGACGGCCGGCCGTACGCGGGATTCCAGCGACAGCCCGACCGCCCGACCGTCGAGGACGCCGTGCTCGACGCCCTACGCGACCTCGATATCGCGTCGCCGCCGCCGGGCTACGCCGCTGCGGGGCGAACCGACGCCGGCGTCTCGGCGCTCGCCCAGACCGTCGCCTTCGAGGCGCCAGACTGGCTCTCGCCCGCGGCGCTGAACGGGACGCTCCCCGCGACGGTCCGAGCGTGGGCGAGCGCGGACGTCGCCGCCGACTTCCACGCCACACACGACGCCACCCGCCGGCGCTACCGGTATCACCTGTACGCCCCGACGCTCGACGACGACCGGGCCGACGAGGCGCTGGACCGCCTGACCGGCGAACACGACTTCCACAACCTCACGACCGACGACACGGGGACCGTCCGTCGTCTCGACGCGAGCGGCGAACGGGACGGCGAGTTCCTCGTGTTGACGCTGACCGCAGGCGGGTTCACGCGGCACATGGTCCGTCGGATCGCGTCGCTGGTGCGGGCGGTCGGTGCCGGCGAGAGCGACCCCGAGCGGGTGGGTCGCGTCCTCGGTCCCGAGTCGGTCGACGGCCCAGAGGGGGTGGCCACCGCACCGGCGACGCCGCTCGTCCTCACGGACGTGACCTATCCGGGGGTCACATTCGTCCCGGACTCCGACGCCGTCGAGAGCGCACGCGAAGTCTTCGGGGAGCGACGCGTCGAGGCGCTGACCGCCGCGCGGGTCGTCGACGACCTGTGTGACGGGGTCGAGTGAACGGGGCGAGGAGTCGTAGCGGGACGGTGCTGTCCACACGAGCCGACAACACAGGGCGGTGTTACCCGACGACGTAAAATGGAGGGATCGCGTAGCCGGCGGCATGCCCGAGCGTACTGCCGTCGTACTCGCCGGCGGCCGGTCGACGCGGTTCGATGACGGTGACAAGGCAGTCGCCGACCTCGCGGGGACACCGATGATCCGGCGAGTGATCGATCGAATCGCCCCCGTCGTCGACGCCGCCGTGATCAACTGTCGGGCCGAGCAGACGCCGGCGATAGGCAGGGCACTCGACGGGGCGGCCGTCCCCGTCACGTTTGCGGAGGACGAGTATCCCGACGAGGGGCCGATGGCGGGGATGGCGACGGGGCTTCACGCCGTCGCGGGTGAGTACGCCTTCGTCGTCGCCTGCGACATGCCCTTCGTCGACCCCGAGTTCGTCGCGTACCTATTCGAGCGAGCGGCGGGCCACGACGCGGCCGTCCCCCGGCCAGCACAGTGGTTCGAGACGACCCACGCGGTCTACCGGGCGGCGGCGATGGCCGAGGCCTGCGAGGCGGCTCTCGACGCGGGCGAAGAGCGGATCGTCGCGCCGCTGTTCGAGTTAGACTTCGTCGTCGCCGACGCCGAGGCGGTGCGAGAGCACGGGCACCCCCGCACCTTCGAGAACTGTAACACGCAAGCGGACTTCGTCGACGCCGAGCGACGCCTGCGCGAGGAGGATTAGATCACGTCGACGACCGTGGGGTCGGTCATCCGTGCGAGGACGACCCGAGGAACGTCGGCACGGTCGTGGACGGCCGCGGCAATCTCGCGGCCGGTCACCGCTAGGTCGTCGTCGTCGACCATGTTCACCAACGGGACGACCGTCGCCGTCGGCGGTACCCGCTTGCGTCCACCCGCCCGGCTGGCGAGGACGGTCGCTACGTCCTCGGGACCGATGGGATCGCCGCGGTCGAGGCCCGTGAGGGTGGCCACCCGTTCCGGGCGGTGGACGTGGTCGTCGGTGAGCGGCTTGCCGACGACGCGGGCGCTGGCGACGGGGATCACGGTGTCGGCGGTTGCGGGTACCTGCGGTTCGCGCTCGTCTGGCGCCTTGAGCATCCGGGTGCGTGCCCCGTCGGCCTTGACGAGGACGGGTCCGTCGTGTGCCGCGCGGACGGCGGTGACGGTTTCGCGGTCGTAGCCGAGATAGCGGTCGTCGCGCTCCTGTTCGGGAACGAGACCGAGCGGCCAAGCCGTCGCGTCGGCGTCACAGAGCGCCCCGACGGGGTCGCGGGTGACACGCACCGTGGCGACGTGGTCGTCGAAGATGGGGATGCGAACCGTCGCGGTCACGACGGCACGCTCCAAGCGGGCGGCCAAGGCATAGAGGGTAGTCTTCTTGCCGCCGGCGCCGACGACACAGACGAGTTCTGCGTCGGCCGACAGCGCCTCGATGAGGTTCATAGCCCCGCTTTCGCGCCCAGTCACTTCGGCGTATCGCCACTCGCTCCCCCGGCCCGTCGCCCGCGGACGACCGTCTGTTCGTGCGCGGGAAACACCGATTCGACGGCGTCGGGACCGGCCCTGTCGGCGAGGCGGGCGCGGAGTTCGGCCTCGTAGTCGGCCCGTCCGACCGCCTCGCTCGGGCCGGCTCTGACGTCCAAGTGGGCGTCGACGAGTCGGTCGACGGCCCCGCGACCGAACCCGGCGAGGGGAGCGAGGTAGTCGATCCCGTGGCGGTCCTCGAGGCTCCGTGCCGTCGGGCGGTCGACGGTCGGGACGCGGTCGTCGCGGCGGGTGCCGTCGGCGACGGCGGTCACGTCGCAGGCGGCGACGCGTTCGAGGGCGTGTTCGTGAACACGCTGGATGCCGTTGCGGGGGTAGCCGTCCGAGCGCATGCGGTCGACGGCGTCGTCGGCGACGGCGGGGTCTAAGTCGACGGTCCGGAAGGGGTAGTCGAGTTGGCCGGCCGCCGTCCGGGCGTGCCGCCAGTCGTCGGTGATCCCGAAGGTGGCGGTGACCAGCGTCACGTCGTAGAACCGGTCGAGCACGAGCGCCGCGAGCGCCGAATCCTTTCCGCCGCTGAACAGCACGGCGGCGTCCATTCGCTTACCGGCGGCGGATATCGAAGCTCTTGTCCGGGGTGAGCTCCTTCAGCAGTTTGCGCATCTGTTCCTCGTCGATGCGGTCCTGAATGCGCCCGCTCTGGGCGAGGGCGACCACCTGCTGTTCGACCTTCTCGGCGACCTGCGGTTTCGACATCTGGACGGCGTTGAGTCGCTGGCGCGCGCCGTCGGTGAGGTGCTGTTTCAGTAGCGCCTGTTTCTGCGCTTCGGCCTGCTGCTGGGCGGCCTGCTGGGATTCGGCCCGCTCACCGTCGGCGCCCCCCTCTTGGGCCTGCTCTTTGAGTTCCTGCATCTTCTGCTGGCGAAGCTCTTCGATCCGTTCGTCGTCGGGGTTACCACTCATGGATACGAATTCCGTCGAAACGGTGAAAACGATTTCGGAGGCCGAGGTGGTCGGGGCCGACCGCCTCGGAGCGGTCCGTATCTACGCGTACTTCTCGAGTTCCGGTCGGTCGAGGTCCTCGAGCACGTCGGCGGCCACCTCGTCGAGGAGGCTCTGTCCGTCGGGCGTGGCGACGCGGCCCTCGCCTTGGGCGGTCGAGACGAGGTCCTCCTCCTCGAGTTGCTGGAGGATGGTCCGGATGATCTTCTTGCTGCCGGCCTCGGTGTGCTTGGCAGCGACGCGGTAGCGGGTCGAGCCCTGCTTGCGGTCGCCGTAGGCGGTCGACAGTCGGTCGACGCCGACGGGGCCGTCGACGGCCACCTTCCGCAGGAGGCTCGCGGCACGGACGGGCCAGAAGTCGTCCTGCTGGGGCGGGAGTTCCTTGCTGGACCCGGTCTTGGCGTAGTTTACCCACGCGGGCTCCTCGATACGGTCGGCGAGCCGGTCGGCGAGCTCGTCGATGAGCGCGTCCGCCGGCACGTCGTAGAGGGTTACCATTAGCGCAGGCTTCCCGCGGACGGCGTTTAAACCCATCGTATTAGCCCCGCGAACGGAGGCCCAGAGCGCCGGTCGCGGCGCCGCCGAGGATCGTCGGCGTCCAGTAGACCATCCCCCGGAAGACGACGACGGCCGCGAGCGCGACGGATTCGGTGACCCCCGCGAGCGGCGCGGCGACCAGCAGGACGACGAGAACGCTCTCGATGCCGCCGGCGCCGCCGGGGAGCGGCGTGACGCCCGCGATGGCGCCGATGGGGACGACAAACAGGGCAGCCGAGAGGGGGATCGGCGTCCCGATGGCTTGGAAGGCGAGCCAGAGGCCGAGCATCTGACAGAACCAGCCGACCGCGGAGAGCGAGAGCGCGAGCGCGAGACCCCGAGGGTTGGCCGCGACACGCTCGATGGCGCGGAAGAACCCGTTGATCCGTCGTTCGACGCCCTCGACGGTCGGCTCCGGGACGCGGGGAACGTGACTCGCCACCCGACCGGCGAGCGGCGTGAGAACGCCGACGATCCGATCTTCGAGTCGGTAGCGGTGCCGCCAGCCGAGATAGACGAGCGCCGGAACGCCGGCAGCGAGGGCGACCACCGCGAGGAGGGCGAGTTCGAGGCGTCGACTCGTTCCGAGGGCCGCCTCGGTGACGTAGTATCCGACACCGATGAGTGCGATGGTGATGGAGGGGACGAAGTTGAGCGTATCGACGCTGGCGATGGCGGCCAGTCCCGTCTCGTACTCGGTGTCGGCCACCCGCGAGATCAGGAGCGCGGTGATCGGTTCGCCGCCGGCTTGGCCGAAGGGTGTGACGTTGTTGGCGAACATCGCGCCGGTGAACACGAGGAGGGCCCGCGGTACCGACAGCGGGATGCCAAGGACGCCGAGGACGACTCGGAGTGCGAGGCCCCAAGCCGCCAGCCAGCCGAGGGTGGCTAGGAGGACCAGTCCGACGAGTCGGCGGTCGGCGCCCGCGAGTTGTGCGAGCAGGTCCTCGACGCCGGCGACCGAAAACAGGACGGCAAAGACGGCGAGCGCGCCGGCGAACCCGAGGACGGTCGCCCGAGTGCGTCCGCCAGCCATGTCCCCGCGGAGGGAGAGCCGAGACATTAACCCACCGGATCGACGCCGAGCGGCGTCGGGGTTTTTGACCCGGCACCGCCAACGCGGGCCATGGACGAACGGAGCGCGCTGGCGGCCCTCGCCGACCGCGTCGGCGAGGCGGGCGACGACGCGGCGGTGATCGACGGGCTGGTCCTGACGACGGACATGCTCCACGAGCGGACGGACTTTCCGGCGGGTGTGACCCGGTATACGGCCGGTTGGCGAACGATTGGGGCGTCGCTCTCAGACGTTGCCGCGATGGGCGGGACGGCGACGGCTGCCGTCGCCGCTTACGGCGCCCCCGAGTTCGATCCCACGGAGGTGGCGGCGTTCGTCGACGGCGCGGCCGACGTCTGCGAGACGGTCGGCGCCCGGTACGTCGGCGGCGACCTCGACAATCACGACGAGTTTACCGTCGCCGGAGCGGTCGTGGGGCAGGTCACCGATCCCGTCTACCGGAGCGGGGCGGCACCCGGCGATGCCGTCTACGTGACGGGCGCGCTCGGCCGGAGCGCCGCCGCGATCCGCGAGTTCGAGGCCGGAAACGCGGACCGAGGAAACGAACTCTTCCGGTTTGCCCCGCGGGTGGCTACCGGACGAGCGCTCGCACCGGTCGCCACCGCCATGATGGACTCCTCGGACGGGTTGGCACGCTCGCTCCACCAACTCGCCGCCGCCAGCGACTGCGGACTGCGGATCGCGTGGGACCGACTCCCGGTCGATCCGAGCGTCGACGCCGTCGCCGCCGACGCCGCCGACCGCCGGGAGCTGGCGGCGTTCTTCGGCGAGGACTTCGAACTCGTGTTTACCGCTCCCCCAGCGCGACTGGACGACGCGCGGGACGGGCTATCGGTGCCGGTGACACGGATCGGCCGCGTGACCGACGGGGCGGTCGTCGCCGACGGCGAGTCACTCCCGGATCGGGGCTACACCCACTAGCCGAGCAACTGGATCGGGACTAGGAGGAAACAGAGCGCCCCGAGAGCGAAGGTGACGAGCCCGAGGATCTGCCGTTTCCAGCCGAGCGGCGACTCGTCGGCCGGGTTGGCGGGCCCGTTGTACGCGATGAACGAGGCGAACAACCCCCAGACGGCCCATAGGCCGACAGATTCGTTGAATCCAAGATTTCGCACGAAGTAGAGATAGGCCGCGAGAGAGAAGAGCACGAGGGGGACGAGGGAGGCGACCGTCTCCTGCCGGCGGCCGAGCATCGCCCGGACCATGTGTCCGCCGTCGAGTTGCCCGACGGGAAGCAGGTTGAGCACGGTGAAGAACATCCCGACCCAGCCGCCGATGATGACGGGGTGGACCGTCCGAGTCGGGTCGGCGTAGCTCGTCGGGCGGCCGAGTGCCGTCGCGATCAGGTCGAGCAGCGGTGGGTTGTTGAAGATGATGACTTGGCCGGGGGCGTCGATGACCCGCTGCGGGACGGTCATCGGGTCGAGTGAGAGCCCGATTGCCGTCACGACGACGGTGGCGGCGAGGCCGGCCAGCGGGCCGGCGACACCGATGTCGAACAGGGTCTTGCGGTCGGGCATCCGCCCGCGCATCCGGATGATGGCGCCGAGCGTCCCGAAGGGGACGATGAAGGGGATGAGATAGGGTAAGGAGACGTCGACACCGTGGTACCGTCCGACGAGGTAGTGGCCGAGTTCGTGCGTGGTCAACACGCCGAGTACCGCGGCGGTGAACGGCCAAGCCCGGAGGGCAAGCAGTGGGTTGGCGAGGAGATCGGCGGGCGGAATGTAGTACCAAGCCGCAGCGCCGACGAGGAGCGTCGAGACGACTGTCGCGACAAAGAGCGCGAGATTCGTCCACGGTACCCCGTCGATTCGGCCGTCCGCGGGCGTGGCGACGACGACCGTCTCCCACGGTTCGCGTCCCGCCTCGATGTCGACACGGTAGCCGGCACGGCGGAACGGGTCCTGCAGTTCGTTAGCCAGCGACCCCTTCGGAATCAGTGGCTCACCGTAGTAGCGAACGCGGTCACCGTCACGGTCGGTTTCACGGACGTAAAACACCGCTTCGAGGGCCGCTGACGGTGGCCCATCGGCTCCGTCCATCGGCGTGGGCTAAAGCGCTCAGCGGTATAAAACCCGTGACAGTAGCTGGACCGGACGGCAGGCGAGGTGGCGATGGCGCAGCGGGGACAGACGACCGATCAGACAGCCTCGATTCGCCACGTGGTCGCACTCGTGTACGACCACTTCTCGACGGTGAGGTCGGTGGCCGAATCGCGAAGCTTGACCATCAGGGCGCCGATCTCCTTGGGCGAGAGGTCGACCTCGTCGGCGATGAACTTACTCTTGAAGTAGTGTTCACCGTCTTGGGCCTTCGAGAGCAGGTACTGCTTGAGCTGCTCCTCTTTGGACGCACTGTCGTCGGAGTCGGGGGAGGGATCTGCGGTTGCGCTCATTGGGTTTCGCCTCGGTCATCCGTACAGCCCGGAGGGTGTTATAAAGGAAGGAACGTTCGGAGCAGTTCGGGCAGTTTTACCGCTTTACCCGGTTTTGCAAAACATTCAAGACATTTTACCAAGCCGCGAGACAGTTTATCGACTCGTTTTAGAATTTCTTTTTTGAAAATTAGTACTGATATTATGTCTCCGGAGCGGTCGGGGGGTTCGAGCCGCTCAGGCCTTCTCGTGGATCCAGAACTCCTCGTCGGTCGTCGACTCCTTCTTGAAGATGGGGACCTCGTCCTTGAGGCGGTTGATGCCGTCCTCGACGGTGTCGAAGGCCTCCTCGCGGTGTCCCGCGAGTACCACGACGAACACGATGTCCTCGCCCTCGCCGATGACGCCGGTACGGTGGTGCATCAGCACCTCGAACACGCCCTCGCGAGCTTCGAGGTCGGAGCGGATGGTCTGCATCCGGTCGGCGGCGACGTCCTCGTATTTCTCGAACTCCAGATGCGTGGTCGGGGTGTCGTCCTCGCCGTCTTTCACCCGGACGCGCCCTGTGAAGGTGGCGATGGCACCGGAACGGTCGGCCTGTGGCGACGCTTTCGCCCGCCGAACGAGGGATTCGAGCGTGATCCGCGGTTCGAGGTCGTCGACGACGTCGAGGATCGGATCGAGGTCGGTCTCGACGGCCTCGGCGACGGTGTGCCGGATCTCGCCGGCCGCCTCGGCGTCGGCGACGGCGACCGTCGGGAGGCGGGCGTCCGCGAAGCCGACCGTCAGCGCGACGTCGTAGTCGGGGGTCAGCGAGTCGAGGAGGCCGTCGAGTGTTTCGCCGTCGCCGGCGCCGATCCACGATCCGTCGGTCGAGAGCCCGTAGGCCGCACTGGCGTCGGTGTCGCGGGCGGCGGTCTCCGGGAGGGTCTCCACGGTGGCGACACGACCGTCGAGTCGGGCGACGAGTCGGTCGACCAAGTCCACGGCACCCGGGCCGACGACGTTGAGCGTCTTCATACGTCGAAAAGCGGACGCGGACCCTTAACTGTGACTCGACGGTGCGAATCGGGTCCACGCGGACGATTCACGCACGCTCGGCGGGTTGACAACCCTTAAGCCGGCCTCGTGGTTACCGGACGGATAATGCGAGTCGTGATCTCTATCGGCGGGAGTGTCCTCGCGCCGAACCTCGACGCCGACCGCGTCGCGGGCCACGCGGCGGCAGTCGAAACGCTCGTCGGGGAGGACTGCGAGGTCGGCGCGGTGGTCGGTGGTGGCGGGATCGCCCGCGAGTATATCGGGACGGCACGCCGACTCGGCGCCAACGAGGTACAGTTGGATCAGTTCGGCATCGACGTAACCCGGATCAACGCCCGCCTGTTGATCGCGGCTCTAGACGGACTTTCCGCCCCCTCACCAGCCCACGACTACGAGGAAGCCGGCGAGGCGTTGCGGCGGGGCGACGTGCCCGTCATGGGTGGGGTCATGCCCGGGCAGACCACCGACGCGGTGGCCGCGGCGCTCGCGGAGTACGTCGACGCCGACTTGCTCGTCTACGCGACCAGCGTCGACGGCGTCTTCAGCGCCGACCCCGACACCGATCCGGAGGCCGAGCGATACGGCCGGCTCACGGGGTCGGAGCTCGTCGATCTGATCGCGCCGATGAGCCGTGGGGCCGGCGCCTCGGCGCCCGTCGACCTGCTGGCGGCGAAACTCATCGAACGCTCGAAGATGCGAACAGTGGTCCTCGACGGGACCGACCCCGAACGAATCGAGGCGGCCGTCCTCCGCGGGGAACACACCGGGACGGACGTGGTGCCCGAGGGCTGTACCGAGGACCCGGACGGCTGGAACCGATGAGCGACCACAACGCCTTCTGGGCCGACGATATCGCCGACGAGATCGAGTCCCGCGACCCGGACGACCCCGTCGTCATCAAAGGCGGCGTCTCGCCCTCGGGGGTGCCGCACCTCGGCCACTTCAACGAGATCATGCGGGGATACTTCGTCGCCGCGGTCCTCCGGGAACGGGGACACGAGGTGCGACAGGTGTTCACCAGCGACGACCGCGACGCCCTGCGAGGGGTTCCCCGTCGACTGGCCGATTCGGACTGGAATCTGGTCGGCCTAGGCGAGGTGGACGCCGGGGCGCTGGGCCGCAATCTTGGCACACCGTACACGGACATCCCGGACCCCTTCGGCGAGAGTGACTCCTACGGCGCCCACTTCACCGATCTCTTGGCCCGGAGCGCCGAGGCCGTCGGCGTCCCCGTCGAGATGGTGTCGAACACCGCGCTCTACGAGTCCGGCGAGTTCGAGGCGGTCACCCGCGAGGTGTTGGCGAAGGCCGACCGCGCCCGCGAACTGCTCGCCACGTACCAAGACGGCGTCGGCGAGGACTACGTGCCTTTCATGCCACAGTGTTCGGAGTGCGGTCGACTCACCCAAGACGTACGTAGCGTCGACCTCGACGACGGCACGGTCGACTACGTCTGTTCGGGCTTGGACGCCGGCGGCGACCACATCGAGGGCTGTGGGCACGAGGGGACGGCCACGCTCCGAGAGGGAAAGCTCCCGTGGCGCTTCGAGTGGCCCGCCCAGTGGCGGGTCCTCGGCGTCGACTTCGAACCGTTCGGGAAGGACCACGCCGAGGGATCGTGGCCGAGCGGGCAGGAGATCGCTCGACAGGTGTTCGATACCGAACCGCCGGTGCCCATGACCTACGAGTGGTTCACGCTCGACGGTGAACCCCTCTCCTCGTCGGCGGGCAACGTCGTCACGGTCGACGAGGTGCTCGCACTCCTTGAACCCGCGGTCCTCCGGTACTTCTTCGTCCGTAACCCGCAGCGGGCAAAGGACTTCGACACCGAGCGGATCGACCTCCTAGTCGACGAGTTCGACCGGTTCGAGCGGGTGTACTTCGGCGAGGAGACCGACGCGGACCTGAAGCCACTGGCGGATCGCGCCTACCCGTTCGTCGTCGACGAGGTTCGACCGGAGCGAGTGCGCCTGCCCTACACCTTCGCGGCCGTCCTCGGGATGACCGACGACCGCGACCTCCGGGTGCGGATGGCCCGCAATCAAGGCTTTTTCGACGACGACACGCCCGAGTGGGCGGTCGAGGAGGCCCTCGGCCGCGTCGAACGGGCCCGGACGTGGGCCGAGCGGATGGACAACGCGTACAACTACCGCCTGCAGGCAGACCTGCCCGAGACGGACTTCGACGCCGACACCGCCGCCGCGCTGACGGCGCTCGCGGACTTCGTGGCCGAGGGGCACGACGGCGAGACGATCCAAGGACAGATGTACGAGACGGCCCGCGAACACGGGGTCGAGGTTGGCGACTTCTTCGCGGCGGGCTACCGCCTCTTCTTCGACGACACCGAGGGCCCCCGTCTCGGGGAGTTCCTCGGCGAACTCGACGAGTCGTTCGTCGTGAAACGGCTCCGGCGCGAGGGGTAGTCCCCGGCGTTCCGGCGGCTGTCACGGAAGGTACGACGTGGATTTCACCGTCGAGAAGACACTTACACGGCCGTGCCGTCGTGCCGGATATGGTTCACTGCCCGGAGTGTGATGGGACCATCGCGGCGGAATCGGATGTCGAGTTCGTCGACTTGGACTCGAAGATGGCCGGCCTGTTCAGGTCGTCTAAGCGGTTCTACGTCGTCGCGTGTGGCGACTGCGGTGCCGCCATCGGGAGCGGCGTCGCGGGTGGCGGCGGATAACGAGGGGTCAGTCCTGCCAGTCGGGGTCGGTCCGCGGTGGGCTGAAGATGTCGACGCCCTCGAACGGTTCGTCGCCGCGGTTCTCGACCGCGTGGGGTTCGCCACCGGGGATGACGTAGGTGTCGCCGGCGCCGACGATCCGTTCCTCGCCGTCGACGATGAAGACGACCTCTCCGCGGGTAGCGAGTCCCGCCTGTTCGTGCGGGTGGCTATGTTCGGGCACCGTCGCGCCGGCGTCGATGGTGAAGCCTTGAACGCTCATCTTCTCGCCCGACGCCAACTGAGAGAGGTGGACGTCGGCGACCGCTTCGGTCGTCTCCGCGTCGCCGATGGATCGGATCTCCATACACGTCCGGGGAACCCCGGCGGGCTTAAATCTCCGGCCGGGCGTCAGCGCCCCTCGATCCGTATTCCGTCGCCCGCGCTCACCCCGTCGGCGACGCCGGCTGGGAGTTCGATCACGGTGTCGGCGGGCGCACGACCGAGGCCGGTCCAAGCCGACAGGCGAGCGACACGTTCGACCCGCCCATCGCGGAGCCAGACGGCGTCGATATCGAAGGGGACGGCGACCATATGGAGCGTGCGGGCGTCGACGCCGTCGAAGGGAAAGACGAGAGCGTCGGCGGGGAACGAGCGGCGGAACATGAGACCGCGGGCCTTCGCGAGGAGGGAGTCGGCGACGGCGGCGTCGGCGGCGAGGACTCGGTCGTCGCCGTCGGCGGGACGGTGGACGACCCGGGGCACTAGAGCCGTCCGGAGGCGGTCGGATTCATCCGGTCGGTACGCGTGGAACCGGTCCCGGACCCGTCGAGCGAGGCGGCGATGCGGGTGAACGCCGCGACACCCGCTGCGGCCGCGGCGCCGGTGACGACGACACCGAGCGCAAACTCCACGACCGGCGAGAGCATGGCGGTGAGAGTCGCGACGACGGCCAACGCGAGGGGGACGGCGACGACGGCGAGGCCGATGGCTGCGATCCGGGCGCGGTTGCCGCCGGCACGCGTCCAACTGCGGTCGACCGCTTGGCCGATGGGGGCGCCGTCGGCGGCGACGGCGACGAACACCAGTGGCAGATGGACGAGCACAACCAGTCCGGGAACGACGAGGGCGGCGAGACCGATGCCGACGGCGACGGCACCGACGACGCCGACGACAACGGCCCGGACGTAGGCTGCGAGCGTCTCGACGAGCGTCTCGCCACCCCCGAGGACACCGGCATCGTCCGCGAACACCCGCACCAGTGCCGCGAGCAGGACGAGGCCCGCGACGGAGGCGAGCGCGAGGCCCCCGACCGCTCCCAGCGTGGTGAGCGGGAGAGTCACCGCGAACGTGGTGCCTAGGGTCTCGGCCGCCCCGGAGCGGACGAGCAGCGTATTGAGCGAGAGATTCCACGCGGCGTCGACGACGAGAAGCGCGACGACGACGGCGGCGGCCCGGGCCCCGGCGCCGTCGCGTTCCGCGGACGAGTCCTGGAGGGTCATCGTAATAATTTGACGGCGACGACGACGTATATGTTTTTATCTAACTTTGATATGTGTCTGACGCACGTCGCACAGAGCGGTTCGGGCATTCGAAATCGGGCCGTTCGCGTCCTACACACGTCTGACAGCATCGATACGTTTTACTGAGACGAAACCACAGGGGCGAGCATGGATCGACGTGCCTTCCTCGTCGCCCTGACCCCCCTCGTGGCCGGTTGCTTCGGCGGAGAGCCGAGCGACTCGGGCGCCACGGCGACCCCGACCGAGACGTCCGAACCGACGGCCACCGAAACGCCCGAACCGACCGCGACGCCCACGGCGACGGCCACGCCGGAGCCGGAGGCGTCGGAGGCCGCGGCGGAGTTGATCAGCACCGCACAAGGACAGTTCTCCGAGGCCGTCTACGTCTACACCGACGGAGTCACCGGCGACCTCCTGTCGGTGACAGCCGAGACGGAGTCGTTCAGAGCACGCGAGGTGCTCCTCCAACTCGACGGCATCCAGCGGACGCTCGTGGAGGCAGAGGCCGAGGCGACGACCGAGGAACAGCAACAGACCATCGACGCCATCGACACCATGCAGCAGTTCCTCACGCACGCCACCGACGCTCAGTCGTGGCTCATCGAGGGACACGACGCAATCACCGAGGCGTACACCCACATGGACGACGGCGACATAGACGATGCGGAGGACGACGTCGAACGGGTCGGAACCGCCGCCGATCAGATCGCGGAACCAATCGACGCCATCGGGACCGAGACGGACGGGTCGTCACCTGCGGCGGCCGTCGAGGCTATCGGTGAGGACGAGTACAGCGAGAAGGTGGCCCAGTTGAGCGACGAGGCGGAGATTCTCACGACCCTCGCCGACGACGCGGAGGACATCCGGAACGGGCTCACCCTGCTGTCGCGGGCACGCGACGAAGTCGACGACAACCGAACCGACCGGGCCGCCGACACGGCCGACCGGGCATACGACGTGTTGAACGACGCCGAAGAGCGCCTCGACGAACTCCTCGACGAGTTCCCGGAGCGGGCCGACGCCTTCGAGTCGGTGGCCGAGGACCTGCGATATCTCGCCTCGCGGAACGCCGACGACGCCGACAGCATCTACGAGCAGTACAGCTGAAGACCCAAACGCGTCTTTGAGTCAACGGCGGTTCTTTGTCCGGCGGATCACCAACGGTGCGTATGGAGAGAGACGACCGCGGCTGTCCGAAGTGTGGCCACACCGAAACCGACGTGGGGAAGATCTCCACCACGGGCGGCGGCCTCAGCAAGATGTTCGACATTCAGACCAACTCGTTCCGGGTGGTGTCGTGTGTCAACTGCGGCTACTCGGAACTGTACCGCGACACCGGGTCGACGGGAAGTGACATCGTCGACGTGTTCCTGGGCTGAATGTCCGGAACGGCGGTCGTTCTCGCGTTCGTCGTCGTGGCCGGCGTGGCGGCCCCGTTGGTCCTGTACCGACTCGTCCGAGCGGAACACGACGACCGTGCGGTGATGGACCGCGAGGCCGCCGAGCGCGTCGCCCGCCGCGACGTCGACGAGCGCGACCGGCGGTGAGCCGGGCGGCGAACTACACCCCCTACGTCGGCTCCGAACATATTCGGGATCCACCGACGCGATTGCCGGCCGACGGGAACCGACGAACCCGACTTGTGGGTCCTCCGGCAACGCATAGTTGTATGACGGACAACGTCGGAGCACCCGGGACGGACCTCTCGCGTCGGCAGTTCGTGAAGGCGACCGGCACGGCCGGTGTCCTCGGTCTCGCCGGCTGTACGGCACCGATGAACAACGACGGCGGGTCCTCGAAAGCGACGGGGACGGCAACGGCGGCACAACAAGGTGGCGGGACTCTCCCCGACGCAGGTAAGCCACAGGTCGTCGACGTGACCGAACAGAACAACCAAGTGACGCTCCGCTCGGTCTCCTCGCGGTTGCCGGTCCACCCCGGCGAGGCGATGGGCGGCCCGGTGGAACTGCCGCGAGTCTGGGCGTGGCAGGCCGACGACCGCGAGCCGAGCGTTCCCGGTCCAATCATCCGGACGACCGAGGGCGAGGACATCGAGGTGACCCTCGACAACACGGACGCGAGCATGCCCCACACCGTCCACTTCCACGGCGTCCGCAAGACGTGGGAGAACGACGGCGTCCCGACGACGACGGGAATTACCGTCCAACCGGGGGAGAAACACACCTACCAGATCCCGGCGAACGTTCCGGGAACCCACCTCTATCACTGTCACTACCAGACTCACCGGCACATCGACATGGGGATGTACGGAATCTTCCGGGTCGACCCCGAGGGGTACGAGCCCGCCGATCAGGAACTGTTCATGACGGTGAAAGACTGGGACTCTCGGCTCAACCGGCAGATGGCGGGACAGGACGTGAGTTACAGCCCGCGGAACCGCCAGCCGGACGTGTTCACGATCAACGGCCGGTCCGCGCCGCGGACGCTCCACCCCGAGGACGGCTCCCCCGTGTTGGTGAGCGAGGGCGACACCGTTCGGATCCACTACGCCAACAACGGCTACATGAACCACCCGATCCACACGCACAACCACCGGTTCCGGGTCGTCGAGAAGGACGGCTCGCAGATTCCGGCGGCCGCCCAGTACGAGGAGGACATCCTCAACATAGCGCCCGCGGAGCGCAAGACCATCGAGTTCGAGGCCGACGCCGACCCCGGCATCTACCTCATGCACTGCCACAAGGTGAGCCACGCGATGAACGGCGACGCCTACCCCGGCGGGATGGTCGGGGGCATCGTCTACGAGTCGGCGATGGACTCCGACATCTTCGCGCAGTTGATGGAGTACGCGGGCTACGAGGGGTAGACAGGTTCTTGCCCGTGGGTACCCGACCGGGTCCCATGGAGCGGACGCCGACGGGTACGTCGGTGGGCGTAGACGACCCCTACGCCCACGCCGGACGGTGCGATCACCTGACCTCTGACGGCCGCTGTCGGTTCGCGCTGGAACACACCGGCGGCGACCCCGCGTTCGTTGCCGACCGTCGCGACGACGACTACGACTGTCTCGCCGCTGGCGACGACGACTGGCGGGACTGTCCCCACTACCGCTCGACGACCGACGGTCGGGAGTGTCGTCGCTGCGGACTCGAAGAGGTTCGGATAGCCCACGCGGACACGCGGCCGTTACTGGAGGAACACCACCTGTCGTACGGCGGTGACGACGGGGACGGCGACCCCGCCCACGAGATCACGGTGGCGCTCTGTCGGTGGTGCCACGCCAAGGTCCACGCCGGATGGGCGCGCATCGACGACGACGTGAACCCGGACGCCGAGGCACTGGCCGCCCGCGAGGAGCGCCGGAGCAAGGAGCAAGCCGAGTTCGGCTTCCGGACGGCGGCCGAGCGAGACGACCGTGGGTGAACCGGTTCCGGTCATCTTTTAGGCGCTACCGGCCTATCCGGTCGTAATGACTCGGATCCTCGTCGTCGACAACCACGGGCAGTTCACGCACTTGGAGCGCCGGGCGCTCCGCGACGCGGGCGTGGACACCGAAATCGTCGACAACGACACGCCGCCGGGCGACCTCGACGCGGACGGGCTCGTCCTCTCGGGGGGACCCGACATGGATCGTATCGGCCGCTGTGGAGAGTATCTCGACGTCGACGTGCCGATCCTCGGCATCTGTCTGGGGATGCAGATCATGGCCGCGGAACTCGACGGGTCGGTCGGCTCCGGCGAGTACGGCGGCTACGCGGACGTAGACGTCCAGATCGTCGACGAGGACGATCCGCTGATCGGCTCGCTCGCCCCCGAGACGCGAGTGTGGGCGAGCCACGCCGACGAGGTGACCGGCCTCCCGACGGGCTTTACCCACACCGCGACAAGCGACGTCTGCGAAATCGAGGCGATGAGCGCCCCCGACCGAGAGCTGTACGGCGTGCAGTGGCACCCCGAGGTCGCCCACACCGCCGAGGGCGACGAGGTGTTCGCGAACTTCATCGCTCGCTGCGAGTGAAGATGGGGATTTACCACGCCCCGCATCCTCCGGCCGACTGATGACGGCGACCCAGTCCGATCTGGCGGACCTCTCGCGGTATATCTTCACCGCACCCAGCTGGTATGCCAGCCTCGGATTCGCGCTCGTGATCGCCGCGATGGCCGGCATCGCGGCCTTCGACTCGGGAACCACGTCGCCGACGTGGCGGAACCTGCTCATTCTCGGCCGTGACGCTTGGCAGGGCATCTTCTTCATCGGGCTCCCGACGATCATCGCCTCGGTGGGAACGACCGGCGTCGACCGCTCTGTCGGCGGCAAACTCACCCCAAACCGGTCGTCGCTGTTGGCGCTGATCTGTGAGGTCATCCTCGTGGCCATCGTCATCGTCGCGGGCATCGTCTCGCAGGTGACGCCGCTGGGACAGACGTTCGTCTACGACGCCCTAGTGATCGCGCTGGCCTCTATTTTCGCCTTCCGTCTGCTGGTCGTCATGGCCGTCTCACAGTCCTCGCTCCTGATCGCCGCGGTGCCTGCGAGCCTCCAGACGGTCGTCTCCGCGCTCTTCCTGTTTGTCTACAGCGGCACCGTCCGGTTTCTGGAACTCGGCGGCCCGCTCGTCGACGCCTACCTGATGCCCTACCTCTCGCGGGCCTCGGAGGCGCCGCCGGAACTCTGGGTCCTCGACGCCGGGCACTTCCAACTGCTCGCGGTCACCTGCGTGATCTACGCGGGCGCCGTCTACACGTTCATCCGAGTGATCGACCGCCCGTGGCAGCGCAGCCTCGGCGTCTCGGTCCTCGATTTCATCCGCGGCTTCGTCGGCCACGTCGCCGAAGGGTCACGCGAACTCGAGGACTTCTTCGAGAAACTGGGCGAGGAGGCAGTCGTCCCCGTGACGGTACTGTCCTTCCAGCGGCCCGACGGCACCCAGAAGGCGCGGTTCGTCCTGCCGATGATCCACCCCGGTCCGATGGGAGAGATCGGGGGCGGGAACTTCCCCGTCCGGGTCGCCGAACACACCGAGGGGCTGGTCTTTCCACCCCACGCCACCGCTGGTCACGATTTCAACCTCGTGACCGAACGCGAGGTCGATGCCATCCTCGACGCCATCGACGTCGCGGGCGACCGGATCACGTACGCCGAGGAGGCGACACAGAGCGTCCGCATGGCCTCGGGCGAGGCGTCGATGCTCGGCCAAGGCTTCGGCGACGACGCGCTGCTGGTCGCCACCTACGCCCCGGGCTTCGCCGACGACGTGGAGTACGGCGTCGGCCTCTCGGCGGCCGCCGAGGCCCGCACCGTCGGCCTCGACGACGTCCTCTTGATCGACGCCCACAACTCCAACAACGGCCTCCAAGGCGAGGACCTAGGCCACGTCACGCCCGGTAGTGAGCGCGCCTTCGATATGATCTCCGCGGCGAGGCACACGGGACAACAACTGGCAGAGACGCCACGCGGCCCGCTCCGCCTCGGCATCGCTTGGGATCGGACGCCGTGGGACCCACTCGACGGCATCGGCCCTCTCGGAGTTCGGGTCGCAGTCGCCGAAGTCGAAGGGCAACACACGGCCTACGTCCTCGTCGACGGCAACAACATGGTGCCCGGCCTCCGGGGACGGGTGGTCGACGCGGTGACCGCCCGCGACCCGATTGACGCCGTGGAGGTGATGACCACCGACACACACATCGTCAACAGCGTCGAGGCGGACAACCAAGTGGGGTCGGCTATCGACCACGGCGAGTTCGTCGCGCTGATCGAGGAGTTGGTCGACGGCGCCGTCGCCGACCTCGAACCGGTGACGGCAGGGATGGCGACCGAACGGGCCTCGGTGACCGTGTTCGGCAACGACCGCACCGAGACCCTCGCCAGCCACGCCAACGCCCTCGTCTCGATGGGCGGGGCGCTCGCCGCTATCATCATCATCGTCGCGATGACGGTCAGCGTCCTGATCTTCTTCCTTACAGGGTGAGTGCGCGCTCGTCGACGGCGTCGCAACTCGGACAGCGGTGTCGGTACGCGACGCGGCGACCCGTGGTGGTCACTCGCCACTCGGCCTCGGGGTCCTCGAACCCGCACGCCGGACACGCCACCCGCGACGCCTCGAAATGCTCCCGGAGTCGAACGAAGGGTGTCGACCCGGATCGGTTCGTGGTTGACATACGTTACCAATTGACGAAGTGACGTGTTAATTCTTTGGATCGTCCCGAAGAGGCAAATATCAGGGTTGCCTACGAGGTGGCGTGCTCTTGGTGCTCTGTGTGGACCTCGACGACGACCTCGGTCGCAAGACCGGCATCGAGACGCCGGTCGTCGGCCGGGACGCCGTCAGGGACGCGGCCGTCCACCTCGCCACGGCAGATCCCGAAGATTCCGACGTGAACGTCATGTTCCAAGGGCTGCACGTGCTCGACGACCTTCGCCGAGAGGAGAGCGAGGAAGTGGAGGTGGCAGCCGTCACCGGCGTGCAGGGGAGCGAGGTGCGGGCCACCCGGGCGGTCGGCGAGGAGGTCGACCGCGTGCTGGCGGGGCTCTCGACCGGCGAGTCTGTGCGGGCCATCGTCATCACCGACGGCGCCCAAGACGAATCGGTGTTGCCGGTCATCCGCTCGCGGGTGCCCATCGACAGCGTCCGGCGGGTCGTGGTCCGCCAAGCGCAGAATCTGGAATCCATGTACTACACGATGAAGCAGGTGCTCGCGGACCCCGAGACGCGGGGGACCCTGCTGGTGCCACTGGGAATCCTCCTGTTGATCTACCCCTTCGTCACCATCGCCACCTTCTTCGACGTACCGGGGGCGGCCGTCCTCGGCGTCATCTCCGCGTTGCTCGGCCTCTATACGCTGTTTCGCGGTCTCGGGCTCGAATCGACGGTCGACGAGGCCGCCGACCGCGTGCGGAACGTCCTCTATGCCGGCCGGGTGACGATCATCACCTACGTCGTCGCCGCGGCGCTACTGATCGTGGGCGGCGCCGAGGGCGTCTCGACGCTCCACACTGTCGAGGGTGGCGTCGCCGGGAACCCCTCGGCGGTGACGGTGCTCGCCGCGCTCGTCAACGGCGCGATCCAGTGGTTCGCCGCCGCGGGGATCACCAGCAGTCTGGGACAGGTGACCGACGAGTACCTCGCCGAGCGCTTCAAGTGGCGCTATCTGAACGCACCCTTCTACGTCGCCGCTATCGCGGTCGTCCTCTATGCGGTCTCGGGGTTCCTGTTGCCCCCCGTCGAGGGGATGGCGACGCTGACACTGACCGATCTCGCGGTTGCGCTCGTCGTGGGGACGTTACTCGGCGTTCTCAGCACACTCACCTTCGCGGTCGCGGAGTCGCGGTACCCGACGGGCGCCGACCCCGCCTAGCGGTCCCGGACGACGACGAACTCCGCGAGGTCTTGGAGATAGTCGACGGCGTCGACCTCCTCGGTGTCGGCCGCAGCCAGCGCCGACAGCGCCCGGTCCGACTGCCGGCGCGCCCGCTCGTTTGCCACGTCGGGCGAGAGACCTGTCACTTGGACCAGCGACGGGCGGTCCATCTCGGCGTCTTGGCCCGTCGGCTTGCCCAGCGCGTCCGCGTCGGCGGTCGCGTCGAGTACGTCGTCGCGGATCTGGAAGGCGACACCGACCCGTTCGGCGTAGTCACCCAAGGATTCGACGGTGAAGGCGTCGGCGCCGCCGGCGACCGCGCCGAGTTCCGCCGCCGCCCGGAAGAGGACACCCGTCTTGCGCCGGGCGAGTTCCATGTACTCGGCCTCGGTCTCGGGGCGGGCGACCAGTTCCGTCGCCTCGCCCTCGCCGAGTTCGACCATCGCCTCGGCGACGATCCGCATCGCGCGTTCGTCCTCCGAAAAGAGCGCGAACGCCTCGCCGAGCAGCCCGTCGCTGGCGACGATAGCGGGGCCGTAGCCGAACGCCTCCCACGCGCTCGGCGTGCCGCGGCGCACGTCCGAGCGGTCGATGATGTCGTCGATCACCAGCGAGGCGTTGTGGACGAGTTCGATCCCCACGGCGAACTCGACGGCGTCGGCCGGCGCTCCGCCGACCGCCTCGCAGGTCAACACCGTCACCGCCGGCCGGACGCGCTTGCCGCCCGCGAGGGCGACGTGTTTGAGTTCCGCGGCGAGTTCCGGCGGTTCGACCGCCTCGATGAGCGACTCGAGGCGGTCGTTCACCAAGCCGACCCGCCGATCCAGATACTCCATTGCCCGGTTGAAGGGGCGGGCGCGGCAAGTACGTGACGCTCCCGTAGCGTTCGATCCTGTCGCCACACCCACGGTCCCGCGGCCGGCCGATGGCGTCCTACGATTCGAAGCGCTCGATGAGTTCCGGAACGACCTCGAACAGGTCGCCGACGACGCCGTAGTCCGCGATGTCGAAGATGGGGGCGTCGGGGTCGGTGTTGACGGCGATGATCGTCTCCGCGCCTTTCATGCCCGCGACGTGTTGGACGGCCCCGGAGATGCCGAGCGCGAGATACACCTTCGGTGTCACGACCGCTCCGGACTGCCCGACCTGCCGGTTTTTCGGCAGCCAACCGTTGTCGACGATGGGTCGCGACGCCGCGACCGTCGCGTCCAGCGCGTCGGCCAACTCCTCGACCAGTTCGAGGTTCGCTTCCTCGTCGATACCCCGGCCGACCGAGACGATGAACTCGGCCTCACCGATGTCGACGTCGCCGGCGCCAACCTCCTCGAATCCGCGAACGGTCGAGCGGATCGACGGCGGGTCGATATCGACGGAGAAGGGTTCGACCGTGGCGTCGCCCGGATCCTCGACGGACGGCCACTCGGCGTCTCGGATCGTCACGGCGGCGGGCGTGGTCGCCTCGACCGTCGTCTCCACCTTCGACCCGTACGTCTCGCGGGTGACGACGAGGTCGTCCGCGACCGTCAGGTCGACCGCGTCGCTGACCAGCGGGATCGAGAGCCGCGTCGCCACCGCCGGGGCGTAATCGAGGCCGTTCACGCTGTTGGGCAGGAGGAGGACGCTCGGATCGACGGCCTCGAACAGCGCCGTCGTCGCCGCCGCGTAGACGTCGTGGTTGAACTCCTCGCCCTCGTCGACGGTGTGGACGACGTCGACGCCCGCGCGGTTCACCCGCTCGGCGAAGCCGTCCACGTCGCCGCCGATCACGGCTACGTGCAGGTCGCCGCCGAGGTCGGCCGCCAGATCACGCCCCGCGGCGATCAGTTCGTAGCTCACGGGGCGGAGTTCGCCGCGCCGATGCTCCGCGACGGCGAGCACGTCGCCGTCGCTCATTCCGCGCTCACCCCCGCGTCCCGCAGGACGGTTTCGAGTTCGCCCGCGGTCTCCGCCGCGCTCCCCTCGAACAGCGTGGCGTCCGACTCGCTCTCGGGCCGTGCCAGCCCCGTGAGCGTCAGATCATCGTCGAGGGCCGACGGGTCGAGGCCGAGGTCGGCGAGTGTTCGCACGTCGAGTTCCTTGCGCTGGGCCTGTCTGATGCCCCGCAGACTCGCGTATCGCGGGTCGTTGATCCCCGTCTGGATCGTGAGAACCGCCGGGAGCGGGACGCTAGTGAGTTCCTCGACGCCACCTTCGAGTTCACGGCGTACCGACGCCGTCTCGTCGTCGAGTTCTAGATCGTTGACGACCGCGGCCCACGCGTACTCGAGGTGCTCCGCGAGAGCGACACCCGTCGCACCGAAGCCGTCGTCGGCCGCTTGGACGCCCGACAGGACGAGATCAGGGTCCTCCACCTCGGCGACCGCCGCGAGGACACGCGCCGTGGCGGTCGGGCCGACGAGGTCCACCTCGGCCAACGTGTCGTCCCAGACCCGGACCGCGCGGTCGACGCCTTTCGCCAGCGCCATGCGGACCGTCTCCTCGCTCCGCTCGGGGCCGACCGTGACGGCGACGACCTCCACGTCCTCGTCGCGGTCCTCCGCGATTTGGACCGCGGCCTCGACGGCGTAGTCGTCCCACTCGTTGAGGTCGTATTCGAGGAACTTCTCGGGGATGGTCAACCCCTCGATCTCGAAGTCGTCGGCGACGTTAGCGACCTCCTTGACGGTCACGAGAATCTTCATGATCGATCCCTTCCGGGGCGGGGAGTAAACGTTTTCCGGAGTTACGTTTCCGGATCCTCGTCCGGCAGCGAGATGAGGTTCTCGCGGCCGAGCCTGAGCTTCTCGACCCGGCCGTCGTCGGCCATCGTCGAGAGTAGTTGGGAAACCTTGGCGTCCGACCACCCGGTCTCGCGGACGATCCGGGCCTGTTTCATCCGACCCCCATTCTCGTTCAGGAGGCGTTCGACGCGCTCCTCGTCGGAGAGCAAGGAGGGGTCGACGGCCGTCTCGGCGTCTGTCTCCTCGTCGGCGTCACCCTCGGCGGCGGCGGCGGCGTCGGCCGTCTCGGTGGTACTGTCTGTCGTCGTCGCCCCCGCGTCGGTCGCGGGCGGTCGATCACCGGTGTCGCTCTCGGTCTCGGCTGCAGTGCCGTCGGTCTCCCGGCCGGCTGTCGAACTCGTCGGTCCGTCGCCGCGGCGGACGAAGACGGCGACGACGAGCCCCAGAGCGATCAGGATGGCGCCGCCGATCAGCGCCCACGGCGGCGACTCCTCGTCCGGGTCTTCCGGCGCGGTCTGCCGGTAGGAGATGGTTAGCGGTTCCTCGAAGGTGTGCGGCCCCTCGACGACGACCGATCCGTTGTCGAGACCGAACCGCGTGTCGGTGACCCGATACCCGGTCGGCGTCTCGACGACCAGTCGCTGCGAGGGTTCGATCGAGGCGAGCCAACTCCGGTCGCTAGGCATCAACACCGCATCCTCGACGACGAACCCGTCGTCGGTGACCGTGACGAAGTTCGACCAAGTGAACGAGAGGCTCACCACGCCGGTGCCGTTGTCGATGGTGGCGTTACGCCGAGGGTTCCGGATCGACATCTCTCGGCCGGTGGCCCGACTCGCCTCGCCGGCGAGCGTCCGGAAGAAGTCGGCGTCGAGGCCGACGTCGACGTCGCCGGCCTCGAACGCCCGCCCGTAGCGTTCGAACGCCGCCCGGTCGGCCTCCGAGGAGAGGTTATACCGGAGCGAGACGGTCCAGTGGGCGTCTCCGCCCGGATCGGGAGCGAGATATATCTCGGTGACCGTCGGGTCGTCGATGCGGGCAAGGGCGGGACCCGCGAGTGCCGGACGGTCGGTGGGCGACGGCGTGGCGACACCCCCGAGATCCGTCGCGCTCGGGGCGTCGGTCCCGGCGACGGCGGCCGCGGGGAACGCCCCGGACAGGAGGATCAGGAGGGCGAGGAGGGACGCGGCGATCCGCATTACTTCCTGCGTCTCGATGGGACGGGAAAACGCTTTCCATCGGCAGAGAGGCCCTGTCGGCGAGATAGCGGGCGTCAGACGTGAGACGGAAGGCGGGGTTTTAGTAGCAGGCGGCTGTACCGTCGGCCGATGAGAGCCCTCCCCGTCCTCGTGGTTGCCCTCCTCCTCTCCGCCGCGGTCGGGGCCGCGGGCGGCCTCGGGGTACCCGCCGCCGTCGAGCGATCCGCGGCGCGGAACGGGTCGTCGCCGGCGCTCGGTGACCCGCCCGTCGCCCAGACCGACGGCAACGACACGCGCTTCCAGCAGATCAGCGTTCTCGACGTGCCGGCTGGCGCCGTCGACCGCTCGGGGGTCGACGGGCACTACGTCGACCTCGGTCCGTCGGTCGGCCTCTCGGCTAACGCGACGACCGAGCGACTCCGGACCCTCGGGATGGTCGAACGCATCCAGCGCGCCGAGACGACGGAGCTGCGGCGTGAGCGTCTGCGAACGGCGCTCCAGACCCTCGAATCGTCGGTCGACGAACTCGACGAACGGCAGACCGCCGCGGTCGAGGGCTACGGCCAAGGCGCGTTGACCGCTCGGGAACTGTTGGTCGCTCTGGTCCGGATCAGCATCGTCGCCGAGGAACTCAACGACCGACGGACGCGGCTGGAGGGGTTGGCGGCCGACACTCGTGGATTCGACATCGACCGCGGGCGGCTAGCTTCCATCGGCAACCGCCTCTCGGCGTTCGACGGGCCGGTTCGGGCACACGCTCGATCGGTGCTCGACGGTGATGCCGACCCGCACCGATTCTACGTGGCGACCGGCTCGGAGAGCGTCGTCGTCTCGGCCGTCGTCGGCGACACGTATCTCCGGGAGGCGTATCGCGGCGACCTCCGGAACGGCGCCGGCGACACCATCGAACTCGAAGTCGCCCTCGATATCGTCGCCGACAGCTACCCGGTGATCTGGAACACGACCCGCGAACAGACGCAGGTGTTCGGCGGCGGCGAGACCTACCCCGTCAGAATCGGCCACAGCCGTGGCGACCTGACGGCGTTCGTCGACAGCGACGCGCAGATCGTCTACGCCGAACACCAGCGCCACCCGCTGGAGGCAGTCGTCACAGATCGGCGCCTCCAAGCGGCCGGCGAGAACGTCCAACTCGTCGTCAACCACACCTACCCGGGCGGTCCGGTGCAGGTGCAGGCCCGCGATCCGTCGACCGGCGACCCCGTGGACGCCACCGTCCGGATCAAGGCGGGACCAACCCCGCCGGAACGAATCGGGACGACCGGCGTGGACGGCACGCTCTGGACGGTCTCACCCAACCGACAGTACACCGTCACCGTCGAGGCCCGTGGAGAGAACGTCAGCACCGTCGTGGGGCCGGGCGATCCCCCGCGAGTGGTGATGACAAACCGATCCGACGACGGGAACGGCGACGGCGGGGCGCCGACCGACACAGCGTCGACGACGACATCGCCACCGGTCGCGAACCTTCATCCCCGATAACGAAGGCAATCGGCCCATGGCCGTCCGGACCGCCGTGGGCCTCCCCGTCGCCGTCGTCCTCGCTCTCGCCGTCGTCGGCGTCTCACTCGGGACGCTGCCAGCGGATTCTGCAACCGTCGCCCCGACCCTCGCGGTCGAAGGAGACCGGATCACCCTCACCAACCGTGGCGGGAACGCGGTCGACGTGGGCCGCCTGACCGTGCGGGTCCGCGTCGACGGCACGCCGCTCACCCACCAACCCCCGGTACCGTTCTTCTCGGCACGAGGGTTCCACTCCGGGCCGACCGGACCGTTCAACGCCGGCGCCGATCCGACTTGGGAGCCCGGCGAGCGGGCGTCGTTTCGACTCGCGTCGACGAACCGGCCGTCGGTCGGCGCCGGCGATCGCGTGACCGTCGAACTGCGCCGCGACGGTCGACATCTCGTCACCCTCTCGGTGACCGCCTGATCAGGGCTCGGGGACCCGCGCCAGCGTCGTGATCGCGATCTCGGGGTTGTAGGTCGGCCCCATCATCACGTGTTCCACGTCGTTGAAGCCGGCCTCGGCGAACATCCGGTCGGCCTCTTCCTCGTCGTAGAAGAGCATGATCGCGTCGGCGAGTCGCTGGAACACCGTGCTATTGGGGTAGTTGGGGCCGACGACCAGCACCGGGCCGCCGGGCTTGACGATCCGCCGGAACTCCGCGAGGGCGTCGACCGGGTTCGGCCAGTACTCGATGGACCCCGACGACCAGAGGGCGTCGAAGCTGTCGTCGGCGAAGGGCAGACGCTCGGCGTCGCCACGGTAGAAGTTCACCTCGTCGGTGCGTCCGAACTTCGCGAAGGCCTTCTCCATCTGGTGGATGCTCTGGTCCAGTCCGTGGACGTCGTCGGTGTACTGGAGCAGTCCCTCGGTGCCGAAACCGGTGCCAGAGCCAACGTCCAGCACCCGGTCGTCGGGGTCGAGATCGAGGAGTTCGAGCGCCTCGGCGCGCATCTCCTCGTTCCAGATGAACGGGTTGACGCGGTCGTACACCGTCGAGAGGTACTTGTAGAACAGCCGGGCCCGGGACTTGTCTTCGAGAATGCCCATTTAAACCCCGGTTGGGATTCTATCGGCATAACGGTGGGGATTCGAACCGGAAAGGTTCTTGCCGGCGGCGCGCGCCACTCCCGACATGACGAGCGTCAAGGAGTTCCGCGTCGAGCGCGAACCGACGGCGACGGCGACGGGCCGGGGACGGTTTGCCTTCACCGACGACTACTCCGTCTTCGACTGGGGACCGATGCCAGACGCGATTCCGGAGAAGGGGCGAAGCCTCTGTACCATGGGAGCGTTCAACTTCGAGGTGTTGGAGGAGGCGGGCGTCGCCACCCACTACCGCGGCGTCGGCCCGGACGCCGTGGCGCTGGCCGAACGCGACGACCCGCCACGCCAACTCGCCATCGAACTCGTGCGAGTGCCCGACCTGCCGTTCGCCGACGGAACCTACGATTACGACGCCTTCCATACGGCGGCAGGCGAGAACTACCTCGTTCCACTGGAGATCGTCTTCCGCAACACGGTCCCCGTCGGGTCGAGTCTGCGGTCCCGAGGGGAGCCGGGTGACTACGGCCTCGATCTGTCCGCGTGGCCCGACGAGCCGGTCGATCTGCCCGAACCGGTCGTCGAGTTCTCGACGAAATACGAGGAGCAGGATCGCTATCTCGACCGCACCGAGGCGGATCGGATCGCCGGCGCGGCCGACGTGGACGCCCTAGCGGGCTTGGCCCGGGACGTAAACCGGATCGTCACCGAACGGGCGAGCGAGACAGGGTTCGTCCACGAGGACGGCAAGATCGAGTGTTGCTACGTCGACGGCACGCTGAAGGTGGCGGACGTGGTCGGGACGTTCGACGAGAACCGCTTTGCCTACGGCGGTCAGGAGGTGTCCAAGGAGGTGGTGCGCCAGTATTACAAGCGCTACCACCCGGAGTGGGTCGACGCGGTCGGCGAGGCGAAGGCCGCAGCTGACGAGCAGGGCGTGGCCGACTGGCGAACGCTCTGTGCGGTCGACCCCGAGCCGTTGCCAGACGGCGTGATCGAAACTGTCGCCGAAATGTACGCGGCGGGGGCGAACGCCTACACCGGCGAGGAGTGGTTCGACGCGCCGGACATCGGCGGCGCCGTCGACGCCGTGCGCGACCTGTAGCTACGGCAGTGCGGCGGGCCACGGGAGGCCGGTGAGCAGGAGTGTCACGAACCGATAGAGGACGAGCGCGACGAGCGTCGACAGAATCACCAGAAGGAGGTGGTGGAACACGTCGACCCCACGGACGGACATACGGGCCGTAGCGGCGGCAGGCACGTATAGGAACCGGACGCACGCGGCGGCGACTCCAAAACGGCTTTCCCCCACGGCCGCGCAGGATCGGTTGATGACGGAGTACACCGCCACGGTCACGGTCCGACTCAAGCGGGGCGTCCTCGATCCCGAGGCGGAGACGACCCAGCGCGCGCTCGAACGGCTCGGGTTCGACCTCGACGACCTTCGGTCGGCCGACCGGTTCGAAATCGACCTCGACGCGGCGTCGGCCGAAGAGGCGGCCGACCGCGCCGACGAGATGGCCGAGCGACTGCTCGCGAACCCGACCATCCACGACTACGAGGTCGCGGTCGAGGATCGATGACCGTCGCGGTGATCCAGTTCGGCGGGAGCAACTGCGACCGGGACTCGGTGCGCGCCCTCTCACATCTCGGGATCGACGCCGAACGCGTCTGGTACGAGGACGGACTGCCAGACGACGCGACCGGCGTCATGCTCCCCGGCGGCTTCTCCTACGGCGACTACCTCCGGGCGGGCGCCATGGCGGGTCGCACCCCGATCCTCGCGTCGATCCGCGAGGCTGCGGCCGAGGGACTGCCGGTACTCGGCGTCTGCAACGGCGCCCAGATCGGCTGTGAGGCGGGGTTGACCCCCGGTGCGTTCACGGTCAACCGGAGCGCACGCTTCCAGTGTGAGCGGATTCACGTTCGCGTCGAGAACGCCGACACACCGTGGACCGCCGCGTACGACGAGGGGACGGTGCTCGAACTGCCCATCGCCCACGGCGAGGGACGCTTCGAGGCCGACGACGACACCTACGACCGACTGGTCGAGGAAGATCGGATCTTGCTGCGGTACTGCGACGCCGACGGCGCCGTCACCGACGCCGCCAATCCCAACGGCTCCCGGGCCAACGTGGCCGGCGTCCTCGGCAGTCGGGAGACTGTGGCCGTGATGATGCCCCACCCGGAGCGGGCGACGCTCCCGGATCTGGGCGGTACGGACGGCACGGGCCTCCTCCGTGGCTTCGAGCGGACGACCGCGACCGTTTAGAGTTTCTCGGCCGCGGCGGCCTGTTCGGTGCGCCGCTGCGCCTGTCGGAAGCGCCGGTCGGCCGCCGCCGCGGCGGGATCGGGAAGCGTCTCCCGGAGGCCGTCAAACCGCTCGACGACGCGCTGGAGATTTGCGGCTAAGGCTTCGAGAGCGCGGTCGGCGCCGCCGCGGTCACCCCCTTCGGCCCGTTCGGCTGCCCGGGAGGCGGCGCCGCTGACCGCCTCCATCGCCCGCAAGAGGCCACCGAGCGTGCTGGTTTCGCCGGCGTTGCCTCCGTGCCCGTTTCCGCCACCGCCTCCGGGAGAGTCGCGTTCGTCGCCGAGCGACGCCAACTGCTCGGCCGTCTCCTCGGTGATCGCGGCGACAAACGAGGCGAGCGACGCTTTGCCGGTCCGCGGGCGGTCGATCCGGACTGAGCCGGCGCCGTCGACAGCAGGGTTGACTCGGAAGGCGCCGACGGCGTCGTCGGCGTCTCGGACCTCGGTCGTGTAGGCGCCGGCGCGGTGGACGTAGACGGCGTCGGAATCCGTCAGCGACGCCTCGTAGAGGCGGCCGCCGAAGTCGTCGTCGACGGCGAGGGCCGTCAGTTCGGTGTCGGCGCCCTCGGCGTCGACTTCGAGTTTTGTCGCGTCGTCGCGGGGGACGAGCGGTATCTCCCCGTCGACGCCGGCAAGCGTGGCCGTCCGGCCGACGCCGTCGGTCCCGGTGGCGGTTGGTGTCGGGGTGGCACTCGCAGTCGCGCCTGTGGGCGCGTCCCCGTCACCCACCTCGACCGGTTCCGCGTGCGGGGCGAGGCCGGCGCCGTTGACCACCAGCCGGTGTGACCCGGTCTCGACGCCGCGAAGCATCGCCACACCGCGAAAGGTCGGGGCGGCGACGGGGTCGCTCCGGAGGAGGGCAACGGCCTCCAGTGCCGTCTCGGTCGTCGTCACCCCGGCGCCGTCGGGGGCGTCCGCCGACCGCACCACCTCGGTAACCGTCGCCACGACATCGTTGACAGGGCCTGGTGGGGCGACGGCGTCGTACCGGTCGGCGAGCGCCGCCCGGTGGACTGGTTCCGTGATGTCGGCGGCAGGGTCGTCGTAGCGGTCCTGACGCCACGGCGTTCCGGCCGTCGAGATGTGGCCCGCGACGGCGTCCTCGGCGAACTCGGGGACGGCGAACTCGAAGCTCAACTGCGGGCCGGTGAACGCCGCGATATCCTCGAGTTCGGTCGTCGAGACGAGGTCGTACGTGACGTCGGCGTCCGCGTCGGGGGCCGTGTCCCTGCCGGGTCCGAAGACGAGAGCCGTCTCGCGGGCCGGGAGATTCGAGGGCGGGGTCGACAGCGCGTCGAACGACCGGACCGTCAGCGCCTCGTCGACGAAGGTGTCGCGGTCGACCGCCGGGAGTCGTGCGTGGTCGTACAGCGGCGCTCCGTCGACCTCCGGAACGACGTAGGGGAGCCGCAACCCCTCGTCGCGGGGGAGGCCGTAGGCGGCCGGAAGCTCCGCCAACTGCTCGACGAGTCCGACCGCCCGGTTCGTGATGTCGGCCGGCAGGTCGTCGAGCGGTAGTCGCTGGAAGCTGTCCCGGCGGTCGTTCAGTGACAGGGCACTGGAGTGTGAGCCGAGTTCCGAGAGGACCCGCGGCACTCGATCCGGTGGCGGGTCGAGAAACTCGTTGTTCGGCACCCGCGCGGAGTGTGAACTCGCGACGAACAGCTGTGGGTCGGCGGCGTCGGTATCGACGAAGACGTGCAACACCTCCCAGTCGTGCCAGTGGAAGTTGGTCGTGAACTGGTCGAACGCCGAGTAAAACCAATACTGGACGACCGCCAGCGGCGACGTCTCGTACTCGACGACGTGATAGAAGACGGTCGGATCGGGGGGCGTGTCGGCCTCGGCGGCGGCGCGGGTGTAGCCGTCGAGGGCGGCGAAGCCGTCGACGACCGTCTCGCCGTCCCGCTCGGTGGCGTACGGCCGCGGGTCGGTCGGAAACCACCGTTCGGCGGCGTCGAAGGCGAGAGTCGGGGCGAACCGCTCGGCGAGTCGCCGGGCCGTCTCCGGCTCAGGGGTCGTCGTGGGGGTGGCGGTGTCGCCACCGGATCCGTCGTCGTCGGGCGCGGGGCAGCCGGCCAGCGATCCGGCGCTCGCGCCGGCGAGGACGCCGAGGAGACGGCGGCGGCGGAGCCCGGCGTCACCGTCGGCCATGCGACTCACCCGGTGTCGTACCCGCCGGGACGGCCGGCGATGCGAGAGACATACCGCCATCTGCGAGCGGCCGAGGATAGCTCTTGTGGCGTTATCGCGTCAGCGGCATCGCGAAGCTCGTCTCCGCGTCGAGCACCGTCTCCCAAGTCGCCTCGCAGTCACAGGATACCTGATCGAACACCGCGGGATCTTGGCGGAGGTCGAAGTCCTTGATCGCCCGCTGGACCCGGTCGTCACAGTCGCCGCAGTTGTGTGGCCCGCGGTCGCTCCCCGCGCCGACGGGGTCGGAGACGACGATGGCGTCGGCGTCGGCCGTGCGTTCGAGGACGGCGGCGACCGACCAGAGCCACGGTGGCCGGTAGCCCCCCTCGAAGTAGAGGTCGTCGACCATGGTGTACCGCTGGACGTTACAGGGGTTCATCGAGACGGTGTGGCAGTACTCCGCACACCGGCGAACCGACTCGACCATGTCCTCGACGGCCTCGCGTTCGGTGAGAAACGGCGGTTTCATCAGGAGATAGGCCTTCACGCCGGCACCGGCGGCGTCGGCCTCTTCGGTCGCCGCCACGAAGTCGTCGAAGTCGAAGTACTTGTTTACGCAGTCGTGACGGACGCGGTCGGTCGCGGTCTCGAGGCCGACCGCGACGTCGGTGGCGAGGCCGTGGTCGGTGAAGTCCGCGAGCTTTTCGCGGTCGATGAAGTCGGGGAGCGACTCCACGACGATCCGCTCGCGGTCGGCGAAGGTCTCGGCGATGGCACGGCGGGTCTCGGCACCGACCTCGCGTTCGTCGAGGAACGAGCCGGAGGTGTAGATCTTGATCAGGTCGGCGGGGTCGTCGGCGTTCTCGCGCTCGTGGTCGAGACAGCGCTCGATCTGATCCATCAGGGCGTCGTGGGGGACCGACCCGCCCTCGACGCTCTCGGCGACGTAGCCACACATGGTACAGCCGCCGGCCCGCGCCCAGCGGCAGCCGCCGGTGTTGAGGATGATCGTCAACGACCGGTAGACGCCGTCCGGCGTGTTGTCCTCGTCGAGCCACACACGGGTCGGCTCGTGTGGGTCGTAGGTCTCCTCTTTCTGGGCACGGATCTCCCGCATCACTTGGTTGTGGGCGTCCATTCCCCGCCCCCGTTCGTAGACCTCCGGGCTCGGCTGGCTCATTACCGACCGGTAGCCGACCGACGCGTAAAGCGGCTTCGGGGTGGATCGACCGCCTCAGGGCTCCGCCCGACCGCGCGCGCGCCGTCGTTCGACCGCACACCGGAGGACGACACCGAGAGAGGCGCCGATCCCGTTGATCGCGGCGTCGAGGGCGCTGGCGGTGCGGTAGGTGAGGAGAGACTGCAGACACTCGATGCCGGCGCCGTAGCCGGTCGCGAGGACGACGGCGACGGCCACGCCACACCACCCCGGCGAGAAACGAGGGCGGAGGGCAGCGCCGAGGGCGGCGTAGCCGACGAGGTGGAGCCACGCCGCGAGGCCGAGGACCGCATCCGGCCCCGACGGGCCGATCCACCGAGGATTCAACACCGAGGCACCGAGGATGGCGACGGCGACCGTGGTGGCCAACCGGGGGACTCGTGCCACATCGTCGGCACAGGATGACGCTACAAAGAATCGGCGTAACCGATCACAGTTACACTGCCGAAGCAACGACTAACAGCTTGGAAGTGTAATAAACTAACGTACGTTACCATGACAGACTTAGGTGGATTCAAGGATCACGTAGCACACGTGGACCTCGACGGTGGCGATGTTTCGTATCGAGGCATCGACGACGAGGACGCGGAAAAGTACATCGGCGGACGCGGACTCGGCGTGAAGTACGTCTTCGACGCCGGTCCGGACGTCGAACCGCTCGGTCCGGACAACCGGCTCGTGTTCATGACGGGGCCACTCACGGGGTCCCAAGCGGTCATGAGCGGTCGGATCGCGATCTGTACGAAGTCCCCGCTCACGGGGACGGTGACGGACTCCCATCATGGTGGCTGGTCCGGCGCCCGACTCAAGTGGTCCGGCTTCGACGGCATCGTCTTCGACGGCCAAGCTGACGACCCGGTCTACGCTGTCGTCGAGGACGGCGAACTCGAACTCCGCGATGCCTCGCACCTCTGGGGTAAGGGCATCCAAGAGACACAGGAGATCATCGAAGAGGAAATCGAGGGGTCCTACGGGAAGAACCTCTCCTGTATGGCTATCGGGCCCGGCGGCGAGAACGAGGTCCGCTACTCCTGTATCGTCAACGAAGACGACCGTGCCTCGGGCCGCGGGGGCACCGGCACGGTGATGGGCAACAAGGGCGTCAAGGCCGTCGTCGTGAAAGCGGGGACGGACATGCCCAAGCCCGCCGACTCCGATACGTTCGGCGAGGGTGTCCGGCAGGCGATGCAGGTCATCCAAGAGTCCGACGTCACCGCGCCCAACGAGGGCGCGCTCTCGATGTACGGGACGAACGTCCTGATGAACATCTCCGAGGAGATGGACGGTCACCCGACCAAAAACGGCCGGTACACCTCCTCGTTCGCGATGAACGAAGCGGAAGGGACCGACATCGTCGCCGAGCGCATCAGCGGCGAGAACGTCCGCGAGAACATCCTCGTGGACGAGCCGACCTGTCACTCCTGCCCGGTCGCCTGTAAGAAGGAAGTCGAGGTCAACTACAAGCACAAGGGTCAGGACATGAACGTCCAGATGGAGTCCTACGAGTACGAGAGTGCCTGGGCGCTGGGCACCAACTCCGCCAACGACGACCGAGACTCCATCGCGGTCATGATCGACCGCTGTAACGACATGGGCATCGACACCATCGACATGGGTAACATGTTCGCCATGGCGATGGAGATGAGCGAGAAGGGCTACCTCGACGACCTCGACGAGCAGATCGACTGGGGCGACAAGGAGCACATGATCGATCTCATCGAAGAGGTCGCCCACCGCAACAGCGATCTGGGCGACTTCCTCGCGAAGGGTCCCGAGCGCGCCGCCGACGAGGTGGACGCACACGAGTGCCGCCTCGACGTCAAGGGCCAGACTATCGCCGCCTACGACCCGCGCTGTATGAAGGGGATGGGCATCGGCTACGCCACCTCGAACCGCGGTGCCTGCCACCTGCGTGGCTACACGCCGGCCGCCGAGATTCTCGGCATCCCGGAGAAGGTCGACCCCTACGAGGAAGAGGGCAAAGGCGAGCTGTGTGCCACCTTCCAGGACCTCCACGCCATCTCGGACTCCTTCGACATCTGCAAGTTCAACGCCTTCGCGGAAGGCATCGAGGAGTACGTCAAGCAGTACAACGGCATGACCGGCCTCGATCTCTCCGAGGACGAGCTCATGACCGCTGGCGAGCGCGTGTACAACCTCGAACGCTACTTCAACAACCTCACCGGCTTCGACGGCGACGACGACTCGCTGCCGGGTCGGTTCGTCGAGGGCGACGAGGAGGCCATCCCCGGTCAGGGTGGCTCCGAGGGCGAACTCTGCGACCTCGCCTCGATGAAAGAGGAGTACTACAGCCACCGCGGCTGGGAGGACGGTGTCGTCACTGAGGAGACCCTCGAACGACTCGACATCGACCTCGGTCCCGGCACGGGCGTCTCCGGCTCCAGCGGCCAAGCCCCGGCAGACGACTGAGCATCGCCACGACTTCTCCGTTTTTTCTCGGTGTGTAGCGGCGCCTACGGCGACGGTTCGCGGCCGGCACCGTGGCGGAGTTCGTAGCCCGTGACGGCGGCGACCGTGCGGCCGTCACGGACGCCGTCCTCGCGCTCTCCCCCGTCGAGGACCGCCGCCAGCAGGTCGTCGTAGGCGGTCGTCGAGACGCGGATGCTCTCGTTGAAATCGAGATCAGGCTCACCGACGGGAACGCAGTCGCGGGCGACGAAGTAGTGGTGGACGGAGTTGGCGATGCCGTTCGTCGGCTCGGCCGAAAACAGGTGTGTCGTCGCGTCGGCCTCGTAGCCCGTCTCCTCGCGGAGTTCCCGACGCGCGGCGGCGGCGAGGACCGGATCGTCGGCTTCGACGGTGCCCGCCGGGAGGCCGCGATTCACCCGGCCGACCGCTTGGCGCCACTCGTCGATGACCACGACGTCACCGTCGGGCGTGAACGGCAACACCACGACGGCCGCGGGTTCGTCGACGTAGTGAAAGTCGGTCTCGGTGCCGTCGGGCAGGCGGACGTCGTCGCGTCGCACGTCGAAGCCGGGGCAGGTGTAGTCGATGGTCGAGTCGGTCGTCTCCCACGTCAGGTCGTCCATGTACGTGCGTGGACGGGACGGTGCAAAAGCGTCCGGGCGGCTAGTCGCGCCACCGGACGACCAAGCCGGCGCCGATCAGGCCGAGCGAGCACAGGGCGGCGAAGAGGTGGATCTCGCCGACCCAGCGGGGAAGCCGGACGGCGGCGCTGAGGAGGCGAAGCAGGGGGGTGAGGAGGGGGACGTGCCCGCCCATCGCGGCGACGGTGTCGGCGTCGCCGTAAGTCGGTCCGCCGACGGTCTCACCGGGTGGCAGACGGTCGGCCTCGTAGGGAAGGGCGCGGTAGTCGAGTTGGTGTTCCCAGACGACGCGCCCGGATTCGTTGACTTGGACGAGGCGGGCGTTGCGCGTGTCGGTGATCAGCGTGGTTCCGTCGGGGAGTCGGTCGGCGTCCCGGGGCCAGTCGAATCGCTGTCCGCCGGCGCCTTCGAGAACCCAGACTGGCTCCCAAGTGCCGCTCTCGGTGCGATGGAGTTCGACCACCCGGTGGTTTTCGCTGTCCGCGACGAGGACGGCGCCGTCGCCGAGCCACTGCGGGTTGTGTTGCTGGTGGATGACGGCCGGATCACCGACGAGTCCGTCGTCGTCGGTGGCGTCGTCGCGGTCCGCGTTGATCACCTCGACGACCCCCTCGCCGCGTTCGAGGACGAGCAGTTGGTTGGCGTTACGGACCGAGACGAGGAAGCGATCCTCGGCGATCCGGTCGACGTCGTTGATGTGGAGCCAGTCGCTCCGCGTCGGATCGTCCGGGGCCTCGTAGCGGGTGCTCGCCTGCCACTCCCAAGTCACCTCGCCGTTCTCGACGATCACGATCCGCTCGTGTTCCATGTCCGCGAGGACGAACCCGCCGCTCGGCAGGGGTTCGACGTCGTGGACCTCGCTGGCGACCCGGTTACGCACCGGGAAGGACCACTCGGCGACCACTTCGGGGGTGGGCTGGGGGTCGACGATCCGGTAGCCGGTGCGGTGACAGGGCGACTCGTAGGGGCCACAGTTCTCGTAGCCACCGGCCATGTAGCCGGCGACCACCGATCCGTTGTCGAGACGCGTCACGTCGAAGTAGACGTCGGCCGAGGACTCCCGCCACTGCTCCTCGGGTCCCGAAAGCAATCGGACGGAGCCGCCTTCGACGTAGCTCCCGACACCTTGGACGCCGAGAAGGATCGTTCGCTCGCCGTCGGCGGACTGTGCGGCGGGGTCGGCGCTCGTCGTGCCGGTCGGGCCGAGGGCGATACCCAAGACGACCGTAGCGAGCAGGCACAGACAGCCCAGCGCGACGAGCGTGTTGCCGTAGTCGATGTCGGAATCGAGCCGGGAGGGCATCTACTCTACGTGCGCCGTCGGCGAGTTTGCGGATAAGCCTTCGGATACGGCGTCAGACCCGCGTCAGACGGGGCGCCAACAGTGAAATGGGTTGAGCCTGTAACGGTCACTGATGAGCATGGACGGCCCCCCCGACAACGTACTCTTCGAGTGGTACGGTCGATACATCGGCGACCCAGAGACGGAGACGGACGTCTATCTCGGGTTCGCGCTGTTTTTCGGCGGCATCGCGCTCGGCGCCGTCGGCATCGTCGTGTTCTTCCTGTCGGCGTTCGCCAGCGATCCGGGGAACACGGCGTTCGCGCTCCGAGAGGTAGCGGTCGTCGCCTCGGCCGGCGGATTTCCGGTGTTGTTGCTCGGCATCGTCGTTCTCCTGCCCGGTGACGAGCGGATGCGGTACGCCGCAGTGGGGGGCCTCGTCGTCTGTCTCGCGGCCGTCGCGGCGTTCGTCTCGGTGTATCCGATGAACTGGAACGTCACACGAGCGCCGGATTACAGCGCACAGATCATCGCCGTCTACGCCGTCGGCCTCGTCGCCGTCGTAGGGGCGACGGGGGCGGCGCTGGTCGGCCATCAAGTCCAGCGCGCGTCGCCGGGCGAACGCGCAGCCGAGGTGCGCGCCACGACGGTGAGCGGCGCCGACGCCGGAACGGAGGCGGGGGCCGGCAGAGAGACGGTGTCGGAAGAACAGGTGCGACGCGACATCGACGAGGCGATGGCCGATGCCGACCTGTCGTGGGGGGGCGTCAGTCGGACCGAGACCAAGCGCCTAGAGTTCGACACCGACACCGACGTCGAAATCGACCGCGAGGCGTTCGAGAACGCCGAGGCGACGACGGTGCGGTCGTCGGGAGACGGCGTCGACGACGCACTCTCGAACCTGCGGAAACTCCAAGGTCGTGAACAGGAGACGGACGCCTCGACGGGCGTCGACGACCAGACGGCCGCGCTGACCGAACTCCGGCAACAGCAACAGGCCGAGGAGGTCGCGACCGAGGACGACGAGAGCATCGTCGACCGAGCGAAAGGGCTGTTCTCGCGGTAGGCCGCCGAGCTATCCGGCGATGCCGACCGCCGTCCAACGTGACGATTTGGGCCGTCTGACGCCCGTCAGACCTAGGTAAGCGGTCGGACACTTGGGCGAACGTTTATGATGGCGACGAGGCATCACACGCGTATGGCCAAAGGCCTAGACGTCGGCACCATGAACCTCATCTCGGCACAGCAGGAAGGGGCTGAGACGGTCTTCGTCCAGCAACGCAACTCCTTCGTCGAAATCGAATACTCCGATATGGCAGAGCAGATGCTCTCGCGGAGCGACGTCCTCCACATCCGGAAGGACGACAAGGTGTACGTCGTCGGCGACGACGCCCTCAACTTCGCGAACATCTTCAAC
>Ga0207813_100134_pt1 | contig 57721 bp, 47 predicted proteins | sample A23E3SouthBayCA_2_FD_187730 | JGI IMG/M metagenome (GOLD analysis project Ga0207813, IMG submission 187730) | Aerobic enrichment media microbial communities from Eden Landing Ponds, California, USA - A23 E3 (4) (SPAdes) | ecosystem: Environmental > Aquatic > Marine > Unclassified | place... | reverse complement strand
CGAGGAGACGTTGTGCATGGCGACGGGGATGTAGTACATGTCGGCCATGTTGGCGATCTTCTGGCCCTCGCGCATGCCGCCGACGCGCGGGATGTCGGGGGCGATGATGTCGATGGCCTGGTTCTCGATCAGTTCGCGGTTGCCGTGGGTACGGTAGACGTTCTCGCCGGTCGCCAGCGGCGTGATGGTCGACTCCTGGACCTCCCGCTGGGCGTCGTGGTTCTCCGGCGGGACGACGTCTTCGAGCCACCAGACGTCGTACTCTTCGAGACGGCGCGCGAGTCGCTTCGCGCTGCCGGTGGCGTACGACCAGTGGCAGTCGAAGGCCACGTCGGCGCGGTCGCCGACGGCCTCGGTGGTCGCCTCGACGATCTCGGCTTTGTGCTCGATCTCGCCGGGTCGGAGGTGTCGGTTGGCGCGGTCTTTCTCGTGGCCCGACGGGACGTCGAGGTCGAACTTGATCGCGTCGTAGCCCAGATCGGAGACGACGCGGTCGGCCTCCTCGGCACAGGCCTGCGGGTTGGCCTCGTCCTCGGTGTGCAGGTCACAGTAGATACGAGCCTCGTCGCGGTACTTGCCCCCCAGCAGCTGGTAGGCGGGGACGTCCAGCAGTTTGCCAGCCACGTCGTGGAGTGCGATCTCGATGCCGGAGATGGCGCCGATGACCTTCCCGGAGATCGACCCCTCACCGGACATCTTCTGGACCATGTGCTCGTAGAGTCGGTCGATGTCCAGCGGGTTCTCGCCGATGAGGAACGGCTTCATACGCTCGATGATCGCCGTGTCACCGCCGCCCCAGTAGGACTCGCCCGTCCCGACGACGCCCGCGTCCGTGTACACCCGGACGAGGATCCACGGGTAGTTCCCGTCGACCATCGTCGTCTGGACGTCGGTGATCTCGGCGTCGCGGGTGCCGCCACGCTCGTTTTCGAGGCCCATCGTCTCCGACGAGAGGTCCCGCATCGTGTACTCTGCGTTCGGGTCGCTGACGCGATCGTAGTCGACCATTTCGTGCGTAAATATCTGACCCCAGCAAAAAGTTTTCCTAATCCGGTGTTCGGCGTGTGGGATCACTGCGAGCGTCCTGCGGGGGTCGCTCGCGGTTCTATGGAAACGTGTAAGTGGGGGCCAGACGTGGTTTTCGGTGTATGACAGAGACCAATCGGAACTACATCGACGGCGAGTGGACCGCCGCCGATAGCGGCGAGACTTACGAGGTCGAGAACCCGGCTGACACGACCGAGGTCGTCGCCGAGTACCAGCTCTCGAACGAGACCGACGTCGAGAACGCGGTCGCCGCCGCCGACGCGGCCCAGGACGCGTGGGCCGACACCCCGGCGCCCGAGCGCGGCGCCATCCTGCGCGAGACCGCACAGATCCTCGAGTCCCGCAAGGAAGAGCTGATCGAACGGCTCGTCCGCGAGGAGGGCAAGACCCGGAGCGAGGCTGGCGAGGTCCAGCGGACCATCGACATCTTCTACTACTACGCCGAGAAGGCGATGGACGACGGCGGCACGGTCAAGGGCGCTGGCGGCCAGAACCGAACCGTCTCGACCAAGAAGGAACCGCTCGGTGTCGCCGCGCTCGTCACGCCGTGGAACTACCCCAGCGCCATCCCGGCCTGGAAGATCGCACCGGCCCTGGCGACGGGGAACACGGTCGTCAACAAGCCCGCCAAACCCGCGCCCGGTCCCGCGGTCCAGATCGCCGAAGCGCTCGACGAGGCTGGGCTGCCCGACGGCGTTCTCAACATCGTCACCGGTTCCGGGAGCGACATCGGTGACCCGCTCGTGGGTCACGACGACGTCGACGTCGTCTCCTTTACCGGCAGCGACCAGGTCGGCCACCACGTCTACGGCACGGCCGTCGACGACATGAAGCGCGCCCAGGCCGAGATGGGCGGCAAGAACCCCTCGATCATCACCGACAGCGCGGACGTCGACGAGGCGGTCGACATCGTCGGCGCTGGCGCCTTCGGCGTCACCGGCCAGGCCTGTACGGCCAACTCCCGCGCGATCGTCCACACGGACGTCTACGACGAGTTCGTCGAGGGCATCGTCGAGTACGCCGAGAACATCGATATCGGCCCCGGTCTGGAGGACCCCGACATGGGTCCCCACGTCACCCAGTCCGAACTCGACTCGACGCTCGAGTACGTCGACATCGCCGAGAGCGAAGGTGCGACCCGCGAGACCGGTGGCGAGCGACTGACCGGCGACGAGTACGACGACGGCTACTACGTCACGCCCGCCGTCTTCTCGGACGTCGAACCCGACATGCGCATCGCCCAGGAAGAGGTCTTCGGCCCGGTGCTCGCTGTCATCGAGGTCGACGACTTCGAAGAGGGCATCGAGGTCGCCAACGATAGCGACTTCGGCCTGTCGGCGTCGGTCGTCACCGACGACCTCTCCGAGGCCAACGAGTTCGTCGACCGCATCGAGTCCGGCGTCGCGAAGGTCAACGAGAAGACCACCGGTCTCGAGCTTCACGTGCCCTTCGGCGGCGTCAAGCGCTCCTCGACGAACACCTACCGCGAGCAGGGCGACGCTGCACTGGACTTCTTCACGCAGACCAAGACGGTCTACGTGAACTACTGACGACCACGGCCGCTCTTTCCTCCTTCGCTCTTGCGTAGCACATTGTTGACGGCTTGCTGTCTTGCGATTTCGGTCCGTGCCGCGTGAACTCTGTTTTGGTTAGTGAGGCGTTCAGGTCGATGTGTGGACACCCGTGAGAATACCGCGACTGTATCAACAACCACCTCCGGAAGAGTGTTCACCACAATCTGTGACGGCCGTCGATCCTCTGCACAGTATCACAGTGTTCTACTAATGAGAGGTCTGACCGGGCTATCGGACTTCTCTGAGCCGGTGATGAATTAGATACTGTCGGTGAGATTGTCAATTCATGGACCTCGACGTTCGGAGCTTGTGGGTGCCACGAGGGGGCAAATTCGTATAGCGGTATGTGGTTTACAAGTTCGACGTCGGACGGCGTCCCGATCGAAATCAGTCCACTCTCTAGCGACAGAAAACCCACAGCAGCGGAAACCGTATCTCGTCCGGTCGCAGTCGACGATCAGGTGAGAGTGTAGATGTTGGCCTCGTAGACTTCTCTGATGCGGTCGCCCCAGTCGTGCGTGTACGTATCGATGACGTCCTGGGCGACGTCACCACGGAGATACTTGACGACACCGCGGTCACCCGTCCGGTCGCGGAGGTGCGTCGTGAAGAAATGCCGGAAGTAGTGGGGTGTGACGTTCTCCTCGGCGCCGCCGCTGTCTCTGTACCACCCCTGTTCTCTGGCGTGCCTCTCGACGATATGGTGAACCATATCGGGAGTCAGGCGCTTGCCCCAGGCGTCCCTGGTGCTCACGAACAGCGGATCGGCAGGGGAACGCGGATCCGGGCGGATCGCCAGCCAGCGGCGGAGTTCGCGGGCCAGTTCGTCGTCGACGGGGACGGTCGTCGCCCGTTTGCGCTTGTTCGAGGCCGTCCGTACTGCGCCGTTGTGCTCCTCGCCGCGAGTGGGCGTGTCGTCGACGTACAGCGAATTCGGCCGGTCAGTAAGGTGTGCACGCGGTTCGACGTCGTCGGTTGCGAGAGTGAGGTCGCGTCTGTCGAGATTACACAGTTCACCGGCTCGCATCCCCGTCTTCAGGAGCGTCACGACGATAGCGCGTTCCAGGGGATGCGTCATCCCGGCCACGAACGACCGCATCGCCGGGATCGAAACGTCGCGTCGCTCCGGGTCGGTGTTGATCGACTCGTCAATCTCCTCCATGACGAGCGTCATCGGGTTCGACTCGAAGGTCCCGACCTCGGTCATGTAGTCGTAGAACCGGTGGAGATACGAAGCATACGTGGCGACAGTGCTCTCTCCGACCGTCCCGCGGAGTTGGTGGATCCAGGCCATACAGTCCCGATGATTGGCTGCCGCGAGCGATAGACCACGGTCATCGAGATACGCGTCGAACTCCAGCAGGACTCGCTCGTAGGCGTCCCGCGTCCGCTGGCTCTTTCCCTGGAACGTGATGTCTTCGAGGAAGTACTCGATCGGTCGGTCGGAGTCACCGTCTCGACCGCCAGCGTCGCTACTCATCCAGAGTATACCCCCCGTTTCGGCCGCTGTATCTGACGCGGTTCGACCCCTGCAGTTGCTGGAGTGCGGACTCGAGTCGCTCCTCCATGTCTTCGGTCAGCGCCGCGAGGAGTTCGTCCCACGAGAGGAACTCGTCCTCGGAGAGAACGCCGACGACCCGCTCTTCCATGGGTCGACCCCCAGGGTTTGCGTCCGCAGAGTTCGTCGAACCGCCTTCCTCGGAGCGGCCGCGTTCAGCGGCGCTCTGGGCTGTTCCATCCCCTTCGTCACCGAACCCCCGACGTCCGGCCTGGACCATCGCTCTGACGAACTCACTGCGGCTCATGTCTAGCTGTTCGGCGTGTTCGTCCCACTCGTCGCGCTGGTACGCCGGAACGTAGGTTCGGACCGTCGTCCGAGACGTGTCGACTTCCGAGTCACTCATTATCGACGACTCTCTCCGCTACACAATCAAACTAACGCCACACTCACGGGTAAAAAGTCTTATTTGTGAGTGGCGCACTCTATAGCGACGGTAGGGGTCAAATTTAGATGTGTGACTAGATACAGTACTGACGTTACAGATTATATTCACGGATAAAAGACAGGCTCTGCCTCACTCGGCTAGTCGTCAGACCAGGGGGAGAGACAGTATCACACGGTCCCGGTTCGGAGTCCAGTCGGAGTGGTAGCAGCTACGGACGCTTCGGGGAGAGTAATCCACAGAGATGTTCGGCAGTACATTGGGGGGCGTCAGATGGCGCGGTGAGGTCCGTAGAAGCGACCGAACGACAGTGAGGGCGGACAGTACGACTGTAGACAGTCGGAGCGGACGCGTTCGATCGCTACTATCGGTCGGATCTGTCGGTGACCCCGTGTCTCACGAGTCCCAAGCGGGTCGAAGCGATCGACGAGGCCCCCACGTCTATCGACTCCACACCTTGATTATCACAGAAAGCGGTAGGTAGCGCTCCGCCAGCGTAGGGACAGCGGCGTAGACACGGACGAAGACGATAGCTCGCACCCGAACACTACACCGCGATACCCACGCGTGACGTCTCTACCGGGACAGCCCGCCTGGGTGAGGACACTACCCAGGTCATGAATCGGCGGATGAGCGTCGAACGACTGTGTGTCACAGAGAGAAGCCAGGATACCGGGACGAACCGTCGGCGGGAACGGCTCGTGGTCCATCCGGGACGACGCGGCTCGCACTTGGACTGAGGGATCGATCACCCCGCACGATTCTCGGAAGTCCCCTTCGGTAGCGCACCGATAGCGAACAGACGCCGATGGCACCGTAACGACGGAGTGCCGCCAGGAAGTCGGTGTGGAGAAACCTGCACAGCGGTCGGGTGACACAGACTTGCGTATGTGGTCGAACAGAGGCGGGGCCCCTACACCGAACCGCTAACTCGATCGCTGTGGGCCGGGGAAAGCGGCCGAGAGATCCCGTCGGAGCCTGTCAAGTCGTTCAGATCTTCGACTGTAGTGACGGTCCAGGTCTGTATCTGCGTTCGCCAGGGTCGAAGCACGATCTCGCGCGCCAGCAGTCACACCGCGAGGGACGCGTTTGATATCCTGAGGACGCGCCTCTGTGAAGAATAACACGCCGTGCTCTTGATCGGGGCCGACGACCGGTAGCAGAGTCCGCTTGGAAAGTGTCGCCGTTATCGACGGTCAGCATGACGGTCGTCCCGCTTTCGACCGACCGAAGGTAGTTCCGGGAGAGCGAACCGTATCGTTCCGACAGAACTCACGTCTGGCCCCCGTCGACGGGATCTCGCTCGACGAACCGGGTCTGTCCCCGATGTCCTCTACGACTATCGCGTCTCTGGGGAGTACTGTGGAGACAAACGGTGTCTTCCCCGATCGGCGACTTTCAGCTGGCGCCGTGACACACCGGACGCCTCTCGCCCCCTTCCGCGAAAGCTACGAACACGACAGTCACGCCGACGTGTCGCATCGAGGGGACCAGGTGACTGTCGCTCTCCTCGGTGGGCAGTTCGTCGACGTCGTACTCGGCGGAGGTCGTCTGCCTCGCTATCGAGGGGTGAGAGGGTCGGTATACTGCCATAATGTCAAAATTTCATTAGGAATTGTTCTGTTCGAGGCCGGTGATATAAACCATATAGCGCTATATACAATTCGAATCATGGAAGTTGAGACTATGAGGGGTTTAGCGGGGCTGTGATGCGTGGTTTCGGGCGATTTTTCGAGCGAAGCTGCTTTGAATATCCTCTCGATGGCCTTCTCGTGTCGTACTACCAACTAGACTTGTGAATTTCCAAGATTCCGACAGCGTTGCCACTCATACTGTCGGCTATACGTTCGCGAAGATATTCGCCACCCCGGGGTGGCGAATTCTTTCGGTATGTTATAGCCGACAGTATCAGGAATCCGTACTGGCCCGAACATAGGACCACCCTACCCAATTCCGGTCTCCTTCTTCAACAGCGTCAGCGTATTGTCGGCCGTCACAATAGGCGAGTGCTCGTACTCAACTGAACCTGCACGAGCAGATCGACCGCTCGCCAGATCGAGTACAGCAGACACGCAAACACGAAGTAAAAGAATCGAAGCCCGAAATCCTTCGACGTCGTCGCTGCCATGAACCGTTTGATCGACCTGTACCCACTCTCGATCACCCAGCGATAGCCATACTCCGGGAGGTGTCCACTCCCGTAATTCGTCATGAACATCGAGTACTGCCGGTGATCGTCGTGGTCGGAGTCTTCATTCCGGCGGTAGACCAGCGTCGTTTCGTGCCACTCGTTCTTGCCCAGATGGAGCTTCCGGTCGGTTTCATACCGGTCTTGCTCCCGCTGGAGTGATCGCTTGGCTTGGGCTTTCTCGCTGGTCTGCATCCGCTTCGGCACGACATACGACAAGCCACGCTGGCTAAGCATCTCCAAGACGTGCTGATTATCGAACTCTCGGTCCATCAGCACGTTATCGACGTGGACGAGCTCTTCAGCCGAATCGAGCAAGTCCTCGACGATCTCCTTGTGTGACTCGCCTTTTCGTACCGGGCGGGCATCGAGGACGAGTGGGACAGCGTTCCCGACCAGCTGGACTGTCGCCCACTGATAGGCGTACTCGTCAGTGTTCTCTTTCGTTCCGATGATCTCGTCCTCATGGCCGGTGCGGTCGCCGGTGAAGGGAGCAGCCTCGGTGATGTCGATAGCGACGATCCCTGGCCGGAAGAACTTCTCCGTCTCTGCGACCTCGTTGATGAGGTGCTGGATCGCCTGTCGGTACATCGCTCGAATCTGCTCGATAGAGAGATCGCGAATGTGGTCGCAATGGGTGTGTCCGAGTGGTGCCCGCTCCCGCGATGACTCGTGGACGAAACTGCGAGCACCCTCGTTTGCAGCCAGCCGCTCGCGCAGTCCGAGATAGGTCTGTAGATCCCAGAAGGCGTGCTCGTGTATCTCACAGCCCTCACCACGGTCGAGAGAGAAGGCTGGATAGACGAGTCGACCGGCCTGCGCGGTGATCTCTGTGGCGCGGTCGAGAATCGTCTGGTTATCGAACTGTGACTCCTGTTCCGTCTCCGGATGGTCCAGGGTGGTCGGTGGCTCACGCGGGACCGACACGCCAGCTCGATCATCCCTGATAAGGATGGGTTTCCGCGGCCTTTTCTACCGTCTCTCTGAGGGCGGCGGTGAACCGGTGGTGCCAGCTCCGCCAAAGTGTCGACTGGTCGGGAACGGCCTCGAAGCCCAAGTCTCGCCGGAGTGGCGGTCGCTGTTGGAGGGACTCAACGAGCGCCGTCTCGTGTCCCAGCCGTGGAGCTCTTTGACGAGAAACACATGCAGCAGGTGGACTATCTCATAGCGTGTCGGCTCTGTATACTGGTCGTGTGGAGTGAACCCGAAGTAGGCCAGGGGAAGCTGACAGACGAACTCGTCAACAGACGTGTGGGCGTCGTGCTCGAACCAGACTCCCGCGACGGTCCGGACGTCCGGTTCGAGCCCACCGAGTGACTGGTGGTCGTAGAACGGAGTGGAGTCGTACGCGGGCCACTTGAGCGGTCGTCACTGAGCGATTCGCCGAAACACGTCCCATCGAGAGGTCTGTGTGGATGCCATTACCTCCGACGATGTTCGTCCTCGTTGTCGGTTCCGCGGTCTCGTTTTGACCTGTCCCTCATCGATTGTCTGCTGACACAATCGCTATCGTCATGGGGTCGTTACTGTGTGGATGGACGAAGATGACCGGGACGGTGCGGACGTCCGCCCGGCCGTCACGACCGAAGAGGCCTTTCGAGAGGCGCTGCGGCAGTTGGTAACCGAGGCGGATTCGAACGGCGCCGACGTTCGCGGCGGCTAGCCGGTCGAGTCTTGAGACCACTAGCGACAACCGCTAACAAGCCGACTCAAATCTCGACTCCCTCGGCCAGCACCGCTATTCAACAGAGCAGATCTCTCACTCATTGGTATCGCTCGTTTTGGCTTCGAGATGTTCCTGATATTCGCGCCGGTCAGTGAGGTCTTTGATGACCGCTACTACCTTCTCAATGTCCCCATTCTTCCCAGTAATCGGGGCGGCATTGATCGAGAGCCATCGTTTCGAACCATCAGGCAGCTCGATTCCGTGTTCGTAATCGACGACCGTCTCGCCGGTCTCCATAACCTGGGCAAACGGGAGTTCCTCAGCAGGGATCGGTTCGCCATCCTTCCCATAGACGTCCCATTTCGGATCCTGGTACGTTCGGTCAGTAATTGCTGATTTTGCGAGTCCGAGTTCCTCTTGGGCAAACCTATTGGCCCGCGTGATCCGCCCCTCGGTATCGAGAACGGCCACACCTGCTGGAATCGTCTCGAAGAGTGTCGAAAGGAATTCGTTGGCCTGTTCGAGATTACGTGTACGCTCGTATTGTTCCGTTACCTCGACGAAGTAGAAGGCGAGCCCACCGTCCTCTTTCGGATACGCCTTGATATCGAACCAGCCGTCGAGTTGAGAGAAGTACTCCACGAAAGATGTCGATTCCCGCGATTCCATGACTCCTCGATATTCCTCCTCGAATTTGGTCCCCTTCGCAGCCTCGAATACGTTCCAGAAGTTCCGCTCGAGAAGGTCCTCTTCGTTCATGCCATAGAGGTCTTCGGCCTGTTCATTGACGAGTGAGAATCTCCAGTCGGAATCGACCTCGACAATGGCGTCGGTCACTCGGTCGATGATCTGCTCACGCCTGCGTTCTAGGACCTTCTTTTCGGTGATGTCTCGCCCTTCCGCAATCAACTCGGTCACAGTACCCTGCTCATCGGTTATCGGCCGAATAGAAAAGTCGATGAGGGCCGTTTCGTCCTTGCCTTGGACTTCGACATCATAGCGGACGAACTCACCTGTCGCAGCCCGATGAATCGCCTCCCGTACCTCTTGCTGGGTAGTTTCATCTATTTTCCACCAATCTGCCTCCCAAAACGGGTTTCCGACGACGTCCTCTCGGTCGAAACCGCCGAATTCGAGGGCCGACTCGTTCGCCTCGATAACTGTGCCGTCAGGCTCTAACAAGCCCGTAAATTGGTATATCTGGTTGAAAATCGCGTCGTAGCGACGTTCTCGCTCCCGATGCTCGGTCACGTCCTCTTGGAAGCCAATATAGTTGACCACTTCACCGGCATCGTTCCACACGGGAGCGATTTCGAGGTGATTCCAGAACTCCGTCCCGTCCTTGCGATAATTTCGGAGGTCGATCGATATCGGTTCCTCAGCCTCGATTGCGTGCCGAATCCTGGCGACTCGGTCCGGATCGGTATCCTCGCCCTGCAAAAACCGACAGTTTGGCCCAATGGCTTCCTCTCGTGAATACCCGGTCAAATCAACGAACCCATCGTTGGCGTAAATCAGGGGATTATCCTCCAGGTTGGGATCGGAGATTGTGATACCGATTGGGGCTTGGTCGATCGCCTGCGTTCGTCGCTCGAGTGTCTCTTCTCGTTCTTTGCGTTCCGTGATGTCGTTTTGGACCGCTACGAACGCGTAAATATCTCCATCGTCGACGACGGGTGCGATCGTTTGCATCGCCGGGTACGTCTCCCCGTTTTTCCGGCGGTTGGTTATTTCCTCTTCCCACACCTCGCCCGAGAGAAGAGTATTCCAGAGGTCCTCGAAGTAATCCTCTGACATTTCCCCGGCGTCTAACACACGTGGTGTCTCACCGACGACCTCTTTCCGGGTGTATCCGGTCGTCTCCTCGAACGCCGGGTTGACGTACTCGATTGTCCCATCGGTGTCAGTGATGTAGATCGCGTGCTCCGTAGCTTCGACCGCCTTCTGGATTCGCTGGAGATTGAGTTCGCGTTCCTTGCGGTCGGTGATATCCCGGGTGTAAAACGAGAGTCCTCCGTCGAATTCGGGGTACACGTTGAACTCCAGCCAGGCGTCGATCTGCGCAGAATACCCTTCGACAGTCTGCGACGATCGCGATTCCATCGTGTCACGGACGGCCGTTTCGAATTGCGTGTCTCGAAGATCCGAAAACGCGTCCCACAAATTGCTACCGACGACGGTATCTGCGTTCATGTCCATCATCTCTTCGGCAGGTCCATCGAGTGTAGTGACGTTCCATTCGGCATCGATCTCGATGATCGCGTCCGTCATCCGATCGGTGATCGTTTGCAACCGTCGTTCACGCTCTTTCAGCGTGGTAACTTCCTGACCCGTCGAACCGACTGTTTCAGGTGGTGGGAAGTCAACTATGACGCGGGTACCTTGGTCGGTCGGGGCGATCGAAAGCCGTCCGTCGGCCCCCTCGATCAGCCATTTGCTGAGCCACAGTCCGACGCCCTGACTGTGTGAGATCTGTGTTTCAGTCCCTCTATCCAGAGACTCGCGTTCCAGATCGGAAATCCCCGGACCGTTATCTTCGATCACCAATCGTGCACCATCGCGGTCTCGCACCTGGATACGAACCCACGGATCCATCGCATCGTTGTGCCTCGCAGCATTGTCGATGAGTTCCTCGATGGCCCGCTGGATGCCGTCTCGGGCTCGGATTTCACAGGATTCGGGGACATCAATTTCGAAACCCAAGTTGGGGAAGCTCTCTCGAACGGTTTGAACGGTGTTCGTCGCGATTTTCGAGAGATCGAACAGAGACAACTCGGCGTCGTTTTCGAGGACCGAACTGTAGGTCCGGGCGGTATCACTTGTCTCGATGAGGTCTTCCGAGTTCTCGATAATCGTCTCTGCCAACTCGATCTGCTCTGGTGACAGCGACTCGTCTTCTTTCAGCGACGCTGCACTGCCTTGGATGACATTGAGATCGTTTCGCAGATTGTGGCGGAGATATCGCGTCAAGATTTGGCGTAGCAGATCAAGTTCCTCTTCGTGATCTTCCAGGTCTTGTTCTCGCTGGATCCGCTCGGTGACGTCAGTCAGTACTATGACAAATCCCTGGGTTTCGTTTTCTGCGTCGGTAAGTGCAGTTACCGTGGCATTGACGACCAGTCGGTGGGAATCCTTGCCCTGGATGATGATGTCGTCCTCCCACTCCGTTTGATCCGTCATGGTCCGCCAGAACTCATCATCGAAGACCTCTTCGGACCCCCCGGGAAGAAGTATCTGTGGGGACTTTCCGATGACGTCGTCTTCGGTATATCCGGCAATCGATTCGAAGGCCGGGTTCACGTACTCGACGGTACCCGTGGGGTCAGTCATGACGATCCCGTTTCCGGTCGATTCGACGCCCTGCTCGAAGAGGCGGAGCCGTTGTTTTTGCTCTTCCAATGTCGAGACCTGCTGCATCAACTCCCGAGATTGCCGACGACGGACGAGTAACGAGTTCAGCCGTCGAATCAGCTGGGGTGGGTTGATCGGTGCGTCCACCACCTCGTCGTAGCGAACGCCTCCGTCGGAGGTAGACGGATCCACGCTCCCCTGCTCCAAATTCGTGCTCTCGCGTCGAATTAGGACAACCGGACAGAACGCTGGGTGTTCTCGCTCGATCCGCTCGCGTAACTCGGCTCGATACTCGGAAAACAGGTGATCTTCGATGAGGTACAGATCGGCGTCGGTTACCGTCTGGCTCGTCTCCACGTCGAATTGCTCGTCCAGCATCCCGCTGATCGCTGACCGATTTCCGGCATCAGCGACGAGCAATTGGACTGTCTCGGACGTTTCGCCCGGTTCGGTAGGTGTCCGTGTTTGAGTCATTATTCTGTCTTGGGATCCCTCTGTGGCGGTGCACCGGCCTGCGGTGAGCCGTGAAGAATGCCGCTGTATTCCGCCATTAGTTCACCGATCTGGACACCATTCGCCGTAATTTCGAATTCACGAAAACTGGATTCGAACCCACCAGTTCGCTTTTTCAGTACCCCGATAACCTTCCGAAGTGAGCTTTGGAGTTCCACATAGCTGATGAATATGAGATTGTCTGCGATTTGACTTACCTCGTGACTGGTGGCCGACGAGAGTCCTGTTACCTGGTGCGTTGCGTCTGTGATGAAGACGGTCACTTCCCTGTTGATTAGATACCGCGTCAGCGCGTGGAGGTCTCGGTCAAGATCGTCTTCATCGCCCTGAATTACCGAGGTGTAGCCGTTCACTCCGTCGATCATGATCGTCTCTGCATCTTCTTCCTCGACCTCGCGTCGCACCTTGTGGGCGAACTCTTCGGCGGAGAGTGCCATCGGTTCGATAACCTGAATCGAGAGCACTCCCTCCTCTTGCAACTCGTCTATCGGAATCCCGATGGAGCGACACCGGTGTTCGAACGTTTCGATCCGCTCTTCGAAGAGATAGATCACTGACTTGCCTAACTGTCGTGTGGCTTGTGCGAGGTATAGTGTCGCGAGCGTGGTCTTCCCGACGCCAGTCGGACCGGTAATGAACGTCACCGTCCCACGTTCGAACCCCCCGCCGACCATCTCGTCGAGTTCGGTGATACCGGTCCCGACCGGTGTCGGATCGAATTCGCGATTGGACGGCTCCGGACGAATGCGGGGATATACTTCGAGTCCCTCGGAGCGAATTTCGGCCCCGTGGTCGCCTTCAATTTGTCCGAGTCCCCGATTTTTCACCACCTCAACTCGCCGTCCATCCTTGACGCGAGATAATTCGACAACGCCATCACTCAACGAGCGGATATCCGCTGAAGCGTTCTGATTTTTGCCCAGCGTCGCCGTGGAGAGAACTGTGACGCCCCGCTTTTTAAGGAATCGTATGAACGAAAGGATGCGCTTGCGGTAGTGGTAGTCCGAGGTTTCCAGATAGCGGAGTTGGGTAATTGGGTCGATGACGACCCGCTCGGGATCGATTTCTTCGACCGCCTCGTGAATCACCTCCGTGTAGCGTTCCTGGTCGATATCACTCGAATCGACGAGATCGTAGGACGGATCCTCGGTGAAGAAATCCGATCCGGGACCGAGGTCGAGGAACTCCACAGGCCTGATATCGATACCAAACTGGTCGGCATTGGTTATCAGTTCCTCGGCGGATTCCTCCCCGTGGACATGGAGGACTGTTTCGTCGTTGGCAAGTCCTTCATAGAGAAAGTGCATACCGAGCGTCGTTTTTGCGGTACCAGACTTACCCGTGACGAGATACATTCGACCCTGGATGAATCCGCCACGCAAGAGTTCGTCAAGACCCTCGACACCAGTGCTTATCTGCGAAATTTGTGTGTCATCGAGTGGCATAGGGGATCTACCACCAGTTAAGAGGCCTATAGGCATACGTGTGTTCATATAGCGGACATTAGTCCAAGACCGGGGGTAGATTTTGATATAAGCCGACATTATCGGGGCTTCCCAACCGTGTGAGAGCCGACGCTGAATCGGTTGTCTGTTGAGAAAAATGTCCGGTTGAGAGGATGTGTTCACTTAAGCAAGCGCAGCTATCTCTACGAACCACCGCTGCCGACAAAATGGTTCCGACGGCTCGGTGACGCCGCCCTGGACAGCCGCCAGGCGGGGCGGGACCGACACGGCAGTGCTGTCGCAATGAGACGATAGCTGTCGCTCAAGTTGGGTTGCGGCTGGCCACTCCGGGTCGCCCGTCAGGTACCCGCAGCTCTCTCGTCGGTGCGTTCACACAGCGGCCGTCACGTCCGGTATCGGCGACCTTGTGACTCGGGACGCTAGCGCGTGAGGCAGATATTCACCTATGCGGGCTTCCCGGGTGCCGCGGCGCGCGGCACCCGAGCTGTAGCGCCCATAATTCGTCGACAACGCCCACTTACGGGTGAGCCCCCCGACTACTGTGACGGGTCGTCTAAGTCGTTTGAGACACGGTCGGTCGTGTAAGCACCGAACTACAACGAGTACGGAACCGCCCCTGACACGCTGGTTGAATCATGGATCTTGTACAACCGTTTTGATAAGATCTGGCTGGCCATGACGAGACAGGACCTCGTGGACAGTCGCCGCTCGATTATTGAATAAGTTGATTCCAGTAGATTCAATGCGAGTCACCAGTAGTGCGGAAGATTCGGAAACGACTCCTTTCGGTCGACGAACTTGGTCACCAAATCGCTCTTGCGCAAGAGATTGTTGACGCCGCTGAGCGGTGGCCGTGGAGTCACAGAGGACAAACCACCGTGTGAGCGGTGGCCGTGGAGTCACAGAGGACAAACCACCGTGTGAGCGGTGCCCGACACGAACGGTTCCGCTGGATGTGTTTGAGTCGGAATCGATCGCAGCGGACCCGTTGGCGCAAGTTCGCAGTCGTGACAGTGTTTCCTGTCCTCGCTGCAGTTCTGGCCGGACAGTGTGTGGACGCGTTCAGTCGCTACTACAGGAAAAGCGCGGGCCCGTGGGTCCGAGGCTCAGAGCATCTCGTAGCCCCGTTGGGCGCGATCACGCTGTCGCTCGATGGCGGCTTCACTCGTGAAGGTCCGTTCGGGTTCGCCGTGGAGCCACAGGGCGACCGTCAAGCGCTCGGCCAGTTCCTCGTCTACGTCGCCACGTTCCACCAGGTCGTCGACGACTCCCGTCCCCGCGTCCGCGAGATCGGTGAGCGTCCCGATACCGACAGCCGAGAGCGAGTCGCGCTGTTCGTCGGTCAGCGTCGACCACCCGATCAGTTTCTCCGGGAGGTGACTCCCATCGATGTCGACCGGGACGGTAACCCCACCCTGATCCACGAGTACGTCGAACCCGGCGTCACCGAGCGCATCGAGCGCCTGATCGTACTGGTCTCTGGACTGCCGGAAATCCCGTCGTGCAGCGGTGATCTCGTTGCGGACGTGTTCGACGACGGCGGTCTGGAACGTGCTCTCGGCGCTCCGTAGTGGATCGACGACGGCCGCGACGGCCTCCCCCCTGTCGCGGGCGGTCTCGGCCCTGTCCCGTGCTTCCGCGAGCACGCCCGTGATGTCGGCGGCCCGCTCGCTGGTGTCCTCGACTCGCTGGCTGGCCGTTTCGAGAGCGCTAATCGCCTCCTCGTAGTGCTCGACGGCCGCTTCGTAGTCGCCGTCGTCGCTGGCGGAATCACCGCGCGTGACTGCCCGCTCTGCTCGGGTCTGTAACTCGGACACGGTGGGGCCGGTCGCCTCGGCGCTCTCCTGCCGGTATCGATACAGGAGGACGCTCGCCCCACCGAGTCCGAGCGCACCGAGTGCGAACGGCAGGATGCTGTCTGAATCCGAGCGGTCGCTCGTACCGCCGCTCGTCGCGTTCTGCGTTACCGTCGGCGTTGGTCGATCGGTCCGCGTATCGGCCCGAGACGGTGTCGCTGTCGGAGTCGCTGTCGATCGTCGTGTCTGCGTTTGGGTCGGCGCTCGCGTCGGCGTTTCGGTAGGTGTGTCGGTGGCCGTCGATGTATCCGTAGCCGTCGGTGTGTCGGTGGCCGTCGGCGTGTCTGTAGCCGTCGGTGTGTCCGTGGCCGTGGGCGTATCCGTAGCTGTCGGCGTGTCTGTAGCCGTCGGTGTGTCGGTGGCCGTCGGCGTATCCGTGGCCGTCGGCGTGTCGGTAGCCGTCGCCGTGTCGGTGGCCGTCGGTGTGTCGGTGGCCGTCGGTGTGTCGGTGGCCGTCGGCGTCGGCGTCGGCGTCGGAGTCTGAGACGGCCCGGACATCGCGACCATGTATTCCGTCGAGCCCGTGTAGAGATTCCCGTTCGCGACCGCCGGGGAAACGAACGTCGACCCGTCGATCTGGAACGACCACAACTCCGTTCCGTCCGTCCGATCGAGCGCGTATATGCGACCGTATCGACTCGCCACGTAGAGAGTGTCGTTCGCGACGACGGGCGAGGCGTAGGGATCGTCTTCGGGTTCGAACTCCCACCGTATCGACCCCTCCGTCGCGTCGAGCGCGTAGACGACCCCGCCTCTGCTGGAGACGTACACCAGCCCGTCGTACAGCGTCCCGTCGACGACGGAGGGCGACGATTCACCGAATCCGAGCGTGTCGAAGGTCCACTGCTCGGAACCGTCGTCGACCGACAGCGCACGGAGGATACTGTTCTGGTCGACCACGTAGACGTACCCGTCGCCGACCGCTGGCGCGGTCCTGACGTTGTACTCGACCGACCACTGCTCGGTGCCGTCCTGGGCATCGATCGCGAACAGGTCGTCGTTGTACGGAACGTAGACGGTCCCGTCTTTCAGCGCCGGGGGAGCCGTCGCGCTGCCGCCGAGTCGCGGCGAGAACTCCCACTCCTGGTCGCCAGTCGTCGCGTCGAGCGCGTAGAGGTAGGTCCCGCTGACGTACACCGTCCCGTCGGCGACGATCGGTGACCGGTTCGGGTCGCCGGTCTCGGCCTCCCACTCTTTGCTCCCGTCGTCGGCCGACAGGGAATACGTGATCTCGTCTTCGGCCACCACGTAGACCGACCGGTCGACGACCGTCGGTGGGCCGTACTCGACGCCCGTCCGGACGCCTCTGGTCCACTGTTTCGTCCCGTCACTCGTCGAGAGGGCGTGCAGTCCGTGTCCGAGCGTCGGGACGTAGACCGTTTCGTCGGCGACAGCGACGGGATCACCGACGCTGCGGACGCCGATGTCCGTATACTCCCAGTCGAGGCTGACCGACTCCTGTGGCCCGGTGTTGTCGGGCGCCCACCCCGTCCGGGCGTTGTCGAAACCGGCCTGATCCCATCGTTCGTGTGCCGACGCGCTCGCGTCGCTCCCGGCGCCGAGCAACACGCTCCCGCCGAGTGCGGCGCTCGCCGACCTGAGAAGTGTCCGTCGCGTGAGGCGACCGTCCATCGCTTACGTTCGGTGTCGTTCGGAGGGGTATAACCGTTGTGTCCCAGTTCTCACCGATCCAGGACGGCAGGAGGGGATTGTACCGCGAGCGTGTTCGAACGTGACAGCGGCAACCGCATGCGGAGCGACACGGTCTGTCCGGGGCGGTCACCGCCGAGTTCCGCCACTGTCTCGAACCCGAGGCGCTCGTAGACCGCTCTGGCGGCGCGGTTGTGTCTGTCGACGACGAGCGTCAGCGCCTCGCGGTCGGCCGCACCCGAAGTGGCGACGACGTGTCGTCCGAGTTCGGTTCCGATACCGCGGTTCTGGACCGACTGGTGGACGAAGACGGCGAACTCCGGTTCCGGGTCAGCCGTCGGGGCGTAGAACGCGTGACCGACGATCCGATCGGGCGACCGGGCCACGAAGTGACAGCCCTCCTCGAACACGTCCCGAAGCCACTTCTCGATCCGGCCGCGGTTCCGCGGCGGGAGCCCCTGCGCGCGCTGGCCCGGATCGAAGTCGTCGTACATCCCGACGAGCGCGTCGATGTCGGAGTCGTCCGCGGGGACGACCGACCACGGAACCCCCTCGCGGTCGACGAACCGCGGACAGCGAGAGGGACAGTGGGGTGACCCCTCACACTCCGAGGGGTTCCAGAACTGACAGCGCTCCCCGGTCGTCGTCGGCGTCGGACGGTCGTCGCTCATGTCTCACAGTCGGTCACGTCCCGAGATAAGTCCCCGAGGGGGTTCCCGGGGACTGAAAACGCGGGGGGCAGGTGACAGCGGTCGAGACGTCCCTGCGCGATCAGTCCTCGAGCGCGAGCAGCGTCTCGACGTCGACGCCGTCGTCGAGGAGTTCGCCCATCCGGTCGACGGTCCGTTCGGTCCTGGTTTGCCCCGACCGGAGCACGTCACTGACCCGGTCGATCGTCGTCCGGGTGTCCGACTGTACGAGCAACACGGGCACGCCCTCCTCCTCGGCCCGTCCGAGGACGGCGCCCGGCGGCCGGAGTCCCCCAGTCAGTATCAGCACCTCGATGCCCGCGGCTTCGAGCGCGGCGGTGTGGATGTCGGCCCGGTCGCCACCGGCGATCATGGCCGCGTCGCGCGTCCGCCGGAAGTGCGTGAGCGCGCTGTCGCTCCCCATCGCACCGACGGTGAATCGCTCGACGTGGGCGTCCAGCGGCGCGTCCGAGGTGAGCACCTCGGCGCCGAGACTGTCGGCCAGTTCCGAGACCGGCCGCCCGGCCAGTTCCGTCACCCGCGGCAGGACGCCGACGACGGGGACTCCCTCGCCTTCGAGGAACGGCACCACGTCGGTGTTCAGTTCGTCCATCGCGGCGTCCGCGACGGCGTTGAACAGGACGCCCGCGAGTCGGTCACCGAGTGCTCGGGCCGTCGAGAGCACGTCGTCGACGTCCGCGATGGAGTCGTAGCCCGCGACGAGGAGGACGCGCGCGTCGATAGCCTCGGCGATGTCGGCGTCGGTCAGGTCGACGATGCTCCCCGTCGAGAGCGGGTCGGTCCCCTCGACGATCATCACGTCCCTGTCGGCCGAGAGCGCATCGAAGTTCTCGACGACCCGATCGCGGAGGTCGTCGGCGTCCTCCCGGCCCTGCAGGACCTCCTGGATGAACGTCGGCGAGTAGACGATCGGTTCCATCTCGTGCATCTCCGCCTCGAAGTCGAGCAGTTCCCGCGCGAGCATGGGGTCCTCGTCGCGGGTCTTGCCGACCGCGCTCGTCAGACGCGTGCCCTTGGGTTTCATGTAGCCGACGGCCGCGCCTCCCCTGTCGGCCGCGCGGGCCAGCGCGAGTGCGGTCGCCGTCTTGCCGATGCCTGTCTCCGTGGAAGTGACCAATAGCGTGTTCATGATTCGTAAGTGAGTCGCAGGTCGACCGCGGTGACGCCATCGGGCGTCGCCACGAGCGGGTTGATGTCCAGTTCGGCTATCTCCGGGAAGTCGACGGCCAGTTGTGAGAGGCGCTGGAGCGCCTCCACGAGGCCGTCCTCGTCGATCGGATCGCGGCCGCGGGCGCCCCGTAACAGCGGCGCCGATTCGACGGCGTCGATCATCCCGCGGGCCTCGCGCTCGTCCAGCGGCGCGAGCCTGAGCGTGGTGTCCTCGAACACCTCGACGAAGACGCCGCCGAGGCCGAACAGCACCATCTGCCCGAACTGCGGGTCGCGGTTGGTCCCGAGGATCGTCTCGACACCGGATTCGAGGTCGACCATCTCCTGGACCTGGACGCCGAGGATGGTCGCGTCCGACTGATAGTTTCGCGCCCGCGCGACGAGGTCCTCGTAGGTGTCGCGCACGTCATCGGGCGCGACGCCGACCTCGACACCGCCGATGTCGGACTTGTGGAGGATGTCGGGGCTGACGATCTTCATCACCACCTCGTCGCCGATGTCGGCGGCGACCGACTCGGCGTCGGCGGCCGAGTCGACGACCTCCCCCTCGGGTGTCGGGATGCCGTAGGCGTCCAGCAGATCCATCGCCTCGACGCCCAGGCGGTTGGTCCCGCGTCGCCGGGCGCCGTCCAGAATCTCCCGCGCCCGCTCGCGATCCACGTCGAACTCCCGGACCTGTCGGTCGGGTGCGTCGCGGCGGTCGCGGTAGCGGCGGAGCGCGTCCAGGCTGTCGACGGCCCGTGCGGGGTCGAAGTACGTCGGGATCCCCGCCTCGGAGAGCGTCGTCTCGGCCTCTGCGGTCGAGGGGCCGCCCATCAGCGCCGCCGCGACGGGCGTCCCGTACTCCGCCTGCGTCTCGATGACCGTCTCGGCCAGTTCCTCGAACGAGAGGACTGCCGTCGGGCAGGCGACGACGACGGCCATGGAGACGCCGTCGTCCGCGAGCACGGTTTCCAGGGCGACCTCGAACCGCCGAGCGGGCGCGTCGCCGATGACGTCGACGGGGTTGTAGACGTTCGCCCCGTCGGGCAGCATCTCGGCGAGGCGTTCTTTGGTCTCGGGCGCGAACGACGCCAGCGAGAGGTCGGTGTCGCCGACGGCGTCGGTCGTCATCACGCCCGGACCGCCCGCGTTCGTGACGATTGCGACGCCGTCACCGTCGGGGAGTGGTTGCCCGGCGAGGATCTGCGCGTAGTCGAACAGTTCCTGGACGCTCTCGGCGCGGATGATCCCGGCCTGTTCGAGGCCCGCCTCGTAGGCCGCCTCGGCGCCCGCCATCGCCCCCGTGTGGGAGGCGGCGGCGCTGGCACCGGCCTCCGTCCGCCCGGACTTGACGAGCACGATCGGCGTCTCGCGGGTCACCTCGCGGGCCGTCTCGACGAACCCGGCGCCGTCGACCACGTCCTCGAGGTAGCCGAGGATCACGTCCGTGTCGGGGTCTTCGCCCCACTCGGCGGCGAAGTCCCCCTCGTCGAGCACGGCCTTGTTCCCAAGCGAGACGATGTCCTTGAACCCCACGTCGCGGTCGGCCGCCCAGTCCAGGACCGCGGTGACGAACGCTCCCGACTGGCTCATGAAGGAGATGTTCCCCTCGCGAGCCATCACGTCGCCGAACGTGGCGTTCAGACCCACGGGCGTGCTCATCACGCCGAGGCTGTTCGGGCCGACGAGGTTGAGGTCGTACTCCTCGGCCGCGGCGACCAGGTCGCGCTCGCGGGCGGCCCCCTCGCTGCCAGCCTCGCCGAACCCCGCGGTGACGACCACGACGTTCTCGATACCTGCTGCACCGGCCTCGCGGATACTGTCGACTGCCACGTCGGGCGGGACCGCGACGACAGCAACGTCCACGTCGCCGACGGCCCCGACGTCGTCGTGACAGGACAACCCCAGTACCTCCTCTTTGTAGGGGTTGACGGCGTACACCTCCCCCTGGAAGGAGTCGAGCAGGTTCCGGGTGATCGCCCGGCCGACTGATCCCTCGCTGTCTGTCGCGCCGACGACGGCGACCGACGACGGCGCGAAGAGTGGCGTTAACTGTCCCATCACCTGTGGGTACCACCGGAGTCGGTATATAAACTCGCCCCTGTTTCCACGGACTGAGACTACACGCGGTGTGGCACCACACCACGTCCGCACGCTTTCGGCTGCCGCGTCCGGGATCGGTACGGTAGCGGGACCGATCAGTAGACGGCGAGAGCGGCGCGGAGAACGAACGGCTTCCGGAGAACAGCGCGAGCGGGCGAGCCGATCCGGCTTCGGGCGGGCTATCCGTTCTTGTAGGTGACGCCTGCGCCCGTCTCGGGATACTCCCACTCGACGTTACCGTGCTGGCAGGCCCAGCGACAGCTCCCACATTCGAGGCAGTTCTCGTAGGCGATGTTCGGCACGCCGTCCTCGCCTTTCCGCCAGACGTCGGCCGGACAGACCGACACGCAGTCGTACGTGACGCACTTCTCGGCGCAGATACCCGGGATGGCGACGTCGAGGTGTGAATCCCCGGGGTCCTCGTAGGTGACGGTGTACAGGCGGTCTTCGATCGATTCGTTCTCGACTTCCGGGACGTGTGGTTGGACGCTCATGGGTCTATATCAGGTTCCGGTAGCGGAAAGCGAGTTTCGCCGCACCGGTGTAACCGCCGACGGCCTCGAGCAGTTGCTCTTTGGCCGCCGCCGCGTGGCGTTCTTTCGGCGCTCTGTCCATCTTGAAGTACTCGTGACCGGCGTCGGCCACCGCTTCCGGGAGGTCCTCGAAGAGCAACTCCCGGTCGTTCTGGACGCGTTCGATCAGCCACTCGTAGCGCTCCAGGTTCTCGACGACGAACGAGTCCTCGAGGTCCTCACGGTACGCTTCGAGGGCGGCCGCGTCGGTCCGGCCGGTCCCGGCCGCGTCCGCCACGGCCTCGCCCGCGTGGTAGCCGCTCTCGACGGCCATGTTCGTCCCCTCGAGGTGGATCCCGTTGTTGAGGACGAGTCCGGCGGCGTCGCCGACGATGACCGCCCCGTCGTGGACGAGCTCCGGGATGGAATCCGGGCCGCCCTCGGGGATGGTCTTGGCCGTGTACTCGACGGTCCGGGCTCCGCGCAACAGCGGCGAGACCGCCGGGTGGGTCTTGAAGGCGTTGAGCGTCGCCTCGGGGTCGGGCTGGCTGGTCGCGGCGTCCGACAGGCGGTAGGCGAGTCCGACGCTGACCGTGTCCTCGTTCGTGTAGACGAACCCGCCGCCGAAGGCGTCGCCGACGGCCCCCTCGCCGAAGTAGTGGTAGGCGGCGCCCGCCTCGCCCGAGAGGCGGAACCGCTGTTCGATCGCCTCGTCGCTGTCGGGGAACTCCAGGACCTCCTTGACCCCGACCGCGATGTTCTCGCGGCGCTCGCGGTCCTTGAGGTCGGCCCCCTCGCTGACCAGCGAGTTGCCACCCTCCGCGAGCACGACGTAGGGCGCCCGGATGGCCCCGTCGGGGCGGTCCGTCTCGACGCCGACGATCCGGTCGCCCTCCCGGAGGAGTCCGGTCACAGTCGTCCGGGTGACCAGCGTCGCCCCGGCCTCGACGGCCTGCTCTGCGAACCACTCGTCGAACTCGCCGCGCAGGACCGTGTACGAGTCGTTGTGGGGCGGGTCGTGCCACTCGCCGGGGCTGATCGAGACGGCCGTCTCGTCGTCGTCGGTGAGCATCCCGAACCGCCGCTCGCCGATGTACCGCTCCAGGGGTGCCGCGTCGATGTCGACCAGTTCCCGGAGCGTCGGCGTGTAGAGGACGCCGCCGAAGACGTTCTTGGCGCCCGGGAACCGCCCCCGCTCGATCAGCAGGACGTCCAGCCCGCGGTCGGCCATCGTGACGGCGGCGGCGCTGCCCGCCAGCCCCGCGCCGACGACGATGGCGTCGAAGGCGTCGTCGTACTCCGGCGTCGCCGTTTCCCTGTCCGTGCGGTCGATAGTGGCGTCGTTCATCCTGTCACCTCCGCGAGCCCCTCGGCTCTGATCCGCTCGGCGAGGTCGGGACACACCTCGAAGAGGTCGCCCACGATCCCGTAGTCAGCGTGCTCGAAGATCGGCGCGTTCGGATCGTCGTTGATCGCGACGACGACGTCGCTGTCGTTCATCCCCTCGACGTGCTGGACGGCCCCGGAGATGCCGACCGCGACGTACAGCTCCGGCCGGACGGTCTTGCCGGTCTGGCCGACCTGTCTGGAGCCGTCGACCCAGCCCTCGTCGACGACGGCGCGGCTCGCGGCGAGTTCGGCGTCCAGCGCGTCCGCGAGGTCCTCGACCGGTCCGAGGTCGCCCTCACAGCCCGCGCCGACGGCGACGATCCGTTCGGCCTCGGTGATGTCGGCGGTGTCGCCGACCGTCCGCTCGCGGACCGCCGTGACCGTCTCCGAGTCGTCGACGACCACGTCGACCTGTTCTATCTCGCCCGTCCGATCGGGATCGGGGTCGGCTGCCTCGAAGACGCCGGGCCGGATGGTCGCCATCTGCGGGCGGTGTTGCTCACAGACGATAGTCGCGAGCACGTTCCCGCCGAAGGCCGGGCGTCGGGCTTGCAGGTGGCCGTCCTCGTCGACGTCGATCTCGGTGCAGTCGGCCGTCAGCCCCGCGTGAGCCGGGACGGCGACGCGCCCGGCGAAGTCACGGCCGGTGTGTGTCCCGCCGATGAGGACGATGTCGGGGTTGCGCCGCTCGACGAGCGCGCGGAACTGCTCGCCGTAGGGGTCGGCTCGGTAGGGTTCGAAGACGGGGGCGTCGGCCACCAGCGCCCGGTCGGCGCCCCGCTCGATGGCCTCCCGGGCCACGTCATCGACGCCGTCGCCGATCACCAGTGCCACCAGGTCCTCGCCGGTCTGGTCGGTCAGCGTGCGGGCCTCGGCCAGGAGTTCCCAGGAAACCGACAGCACTTCGCCGTCGTGCTCCTCGATAAAGACCCAGACGTCGCTGAACTCGTCGACGTCGACAGCCCCGGCTTTCTCGCCGCTCATGTCGTCACCCCCGTTTCACGGATGGCGTCGAGCAGTTCGTCGGTCGATTCGACGCGTTCGCGTTCGCGCTCGACGGGGTCGACCGTCTCCATCCCGCCGACCTCCGTCGGCGACGCGTCGATCCCGACCTCGTCCTCGTCGAGGCCGATGTCCGCCGCCGACACCTCCATCGGTTCGAACTCGTTTTCGGCGTAGATCTTCCGGTGGAGTGAGGCGGGACGGGGTTCGTTCTCGCCGTAGGCGACCGCGACGACGACCGGCAGGTCCGCGGCGACGACCTCGTGACCGCCCTCGACGTCGCGCCGGGCGACGAGCCGGTCGGCCCCGTGATCGACGTCGAGCGCCTCGACGTAGGTCAGCTGCGCCCAGTCGAGGTGGGCGGCGATCCCCGGCGGGACCTGCCCGGTCGAGGAGTCGGTCGTCTCCTCGCCACAGAGCACGACGTCGGCGCCAAGCGCGTCGGCCGCGGCGGCCAGCGTCAGGCTCGTCGGCCACGTGTCGCTCCCCGCGAAGGCCCTGTCGGTCACGAGGACGCCGTCGTCACACCCCATCGCAACCGCCTCTTCGAGGACTGCCGTTGCCGTCGGCGGCCCCATCGATATCGCGAGCACCTCGCCGCCGGTCTCGTCGCGGAGTTCGAGCGCTGCTTCGAGCGCGTTCCGGTCCGGCCGGTTGAGAATGGCCGGTGCGCTCGCCCGATCCAGGTGACCCGTGTCCGGGTCGATGTCTACCTCGTCGTCGTCGGGCACCTGTTTGACGCCGACGAGTATCGTTAGGTTCTCGACCATAGTTCGTTCGGAGTGCGTCCGGTCGATTTCGGAGCAGTACCTCGTCTAGAGTGGGGACGAAGCTACTGATAAGGTGTGATGGACGTTCTCAGTCGACAGGAACCGCCACGACCTTTATGATCGGGTCGGGTCCACGTCGTCGAGCTCCCGTCGGACCGCCTCGCAGGCCGCCGCCAGTTCGCCGTCGCTGTCGTCGATCCGCCGTTCGGTCGCGAACAGCAGCGTCGCGGGTCCGACCGCGACGGTGGTCGCCTGCTCCGCGTCGTCGAGGGCCAGCGCGTCGACGAGTTCTCGGGGGACGAGGACGACTGCGGAGCCGAGCTTGCCCCGGACGCGGACCGGGTACTCGCCCACGACCCTGGCGCCGGGGTCGAGTTCCGCGGTCGCGACCGAACGGGCGCGTACGCGGTCCAACTGGGACTCGCGGTGAGCAACGTCGAACCCGATCCAGACGCCCGGGCCGACCGGGAGCAGCGCCAGCACCTGTCGGGGCGGCTTCGGATCGATTCCCGTCGCGTCGACGGCGGCTTTCACGAGCGTGAGCCGGTAGGAACCGCCCGACTCCCGGAGTTTGTTGAAACGGTACGACTCGGGCGGGTCGTGATCGGGTGTCATGGTTCGGTATACCACTCCGCGGCACCGCCACGCCGGGCCTCGTCGCGCCGGTGGCGCCGGAGTGTCTCCTCGGATAGAACTGACTACCGCCGCCCTTTACCGGTTTGTGTGGGTTACCGCCCCGCGGGAACGCGCGTCCTGATTTATACTCGACGGCGTTCGATATGCGAACGTCGGGTCGCTCGTCCGTCGGCGACCGGGACACACCACCCGGAGACTCATGACAGAGATCGAAACCGCCGTCGTCTTCGCCAAGGCGCTGGTCCTTCCGCTGGGAGGAGCCATCGCGCTGCTCGCCTATCGCGCGTACCGGCGGACCGACGAGGCGTCGCTCCGTGCGCTCGCGCTCGGGTTCGTCGTCCTCACGGCGGGCGGTGTTCTCGGCGGCGGGCTCGACAGGCTCGTGGGTCTGGGGACGGAGATCGCGCTCCTCGCCAACGCCGTGTGTACGGCGCTGGGGTTCGCGCTGCTCGCCTGGTCGCTGTACACGGAAGGGGACAGGGCGGGGACGGTACTGTCGGTGGATCGGTGAGACCGTCGGCTACGAGTCCGCGTCGGCGGCCTGTCCGTCCCACCGAGACGGCGAAAGGCAGCACAGAACCCGGCGTTCACGGGCCGACGCGGCCATCGCTCGATTCCGAGTGTGGTTTCTCAGACAGTGGGAATCCCGGCGGAGGTTTATAGAAGTAGCCGAACGAATTCGAACTGTACGAGGCAACTATGGCAACGAGAGAACTCGAATCAAAGGTCTTCGGCTGGGACGTCACGTTCACGTACTCGGAGACGTGGATCGGCTACTCGCTGTTCGCGCTGCGAGTCATCATGGGCTGGACGTTCTTCTACGCCGGTATCACGAAGGTCGTCAACCCCAACTGGAGCGTCCGCGGGTTCCTGCTCTACGGCATCCCCGAGGGGAACCCGTTCACGCCGCTGTGGACGACGATGGCGAACGACTGGGCGTGGCTGTTGACGCCACTGAACCAGTTAGGGCTGACGCTGGTCGGGCTGGCCCTGATCCTCGGGGTCGCCGTCCGGTTCAGCGCGTTCTGGGGCGCCCTCATGATGCTGTTCTACTGGATGGCGAGCTACCCGTTCGACAACGCCCTGCTCATCGACTACCACATGGTCTACGTCTTCCTGCTGTTCGGGCTGGGCGCGTTCGGGTCCGGCCGCATCCTCGGACTCGACCAGCGTATCGAGGAGCTGAGCATCGTCGAGAAGAACCCGTGGCTGCGCCTGTTCCTCGGGTGAGGCCGAGCGCAGCCCCGCCGAAGACCGGTGCCTCCGCAGATATAGAATAAATTCTATTATTATGTAATTCTGGTAGTTAGGTCTAATTTCACCGAAAATAAGACCTGCCTAGATATAGTCTCAAAGGATATAATGGTCGTTCGGGGGCGTATTTTGTCCGGTTTTTGAGTTGGAGTTGAAGTATGACAGGAGATTTATACTCTGTATATTTGTGAGAATATTCGACAGATATATCCGGGTCGCGGACGTACCTCCGAGTATGAGTGACGAAAGCAGCATCTCGTCGGACCTCAAAGAGACGCTCCGGCGCCACCGGCCCGGGAGTGGCGACTCCTCGGGGACGCTCGTGTTGAGTGAGCAGGAGGGGTACGTCGGAGACAGGATCACGTTCAAAGGGCGGAACTTCCCCGCCGGGGAGAGCTACGAGATAACGTGGCACTCCACGGACGGACGCTGGGGTGTGCTGGAGGCAAACGAGGTCGTCGGCCCGCAGTACCAGCCGCGGACCGAGACCGTCGCGACCGTCGAGACGGACGAGTCGGGCGAGTTCGACGAGGAGTGGACCGTCCCGGAGGACTACGGCGGGACCCACCGCGTCCGGGTTCTGGACGGCGAGGAAGAGATCGCTGCCTCGGAGTTCACGATCCTGCCGTGGTTCGAACTGGACCAGGCGGAGGCGACTCTCGGCGAGTTCTTCACGATCACCGGCTACGGGATCGGTCCCAACGTCGTCACCAACAACTACCAGGTGGCCTGGGACAACTGTAACATGGGCTTTATGACGGGCGTGATGAACCGCGGGACCGCGACGGCGAAGGTCCGCGCGGCCGGGCCGCCGGGGAAACACGTCCTCCAGGTGTGGCGCAACTACCGGGGCGTGCCGTACCTCCAGAACAACACCCAGTCGCCGTACGGCCCGGTCGCGGACGGCCGCCAGTCACAGTGGACCGTCGAGGTGACCGAGCGCGAGGAGCCGCCGCGGGCGGCGTGGCTCGACCCGCAACTCGACGAGAGTCCGATCAGCGTCCACTACCCCGACATCGACGAGGACACGGAAGCCCAACTGGAGGTCACGCCCAGTTCGGGCCAGCCCGGGACGACGGCGTTCATCAACGGGGAGAACTTCCCGGCGGAGACGGAGGTCGACCTGATCTGGTACCGCCACGAGGGCCACCGCGTCAAGGGGATCCCGATCACGCCGGAGCCGAAACCGGACATGCTCCCGACGGTCACGACCGACGAGGACGGCGCGTTCCAGACGGAGTTCACCATCCCGCCTGCGGAGGGTTCGACGCGACCGATCACGGCCGCCGTCGACGGGCGCGAAGTCGCGGTGAGCGGCTTCATGATGCAGCCGTCCATCGAGACGTTCGCCCCCGACCGCGGCCCGGTCGGCACTACGATCGAGATCGAACTCTCCGGCGTCGGCTGGCCGGTCTACGAGAACGCGCCGTACTTCCTCTACGACAACAAGCCGCTTGGCTACGTCTGTGGACTCACCGACGACGACGGCGGCGGGGTCGTCCGCCTGGAGATCCCCGCGGCCGGTGAGCCGGGCTGGCACTTCATCGACGTCTACCCGATGATCTTCGAGATGCAACAGGACGAACCGGACTTCGAACTCCGTCCCCACCTCTCGTATCTGGACAACCACCCGGTCCGGCCGCTGCCAGCCTGGCACTTCGCGTTCGAGGTCACCGAGGAATGACCGTCGACGTTACGCTGGCGTGTCACGACTACGCGTGGACGGCGCCGCTCTGGGACGGCCGCGTCGAACCCGAGGGCGTGAACCTCACCGCGGTCGATTACCCGAACCCGAACCGCTTCTCGCGGATGGTCCACGGCCGGGAGTTCGACGCCTGCGAACTCTCGATGGGGACCTACCTCGCGAGCCGACGCGACCCCGACCGATACCCCTTTACCGCCATCCCGGTCTTCCCGTTCCGCAAGTTCCGCCACGCGTACATCTACACGCGGGCGGATGGCGATATCGACGCGGTGACGGACCTCAACGGCGGGCGCGTCGCTATCGTCAACTGGCAGACGACCACGGGGATCTGGCAGCGCGGCACGCTCGCCGAACGCCACGGGCTCGATCTGGACTCGGTCGAGTGGGTCGCCGCCGGGTCGGAGATCGTCGACGTCGACGCTCCCGACGACGTCGAGTACCTCGATCACCAGTCCTCGACGGTCGCGCTCCTCGCTGAGAAACTCGACCGCGGCGAGGTCGATGCCGTCTTCCACCCGGTCGACGTCGACGACGCGAACGCCGAGCGGCTGTTCGACGACGCCAGGGGCGTCGAACAGACCTACTACCGCGAGACCGGGATCTTCCCGATCATGCACGCCATCGCCCTCGACGACGACCTGCTCGAAGCGGAACCGTGGGTCGCGGGGAACCTCTTCGCGGCCTTCGAGCGCGCCAAGGACATCGGCCTGTCGGTGCTCGACCGCCCCCGGGAGATCCCGCTGGCCTGGGCCGACGTCTACGCCGACGAGGAGGCGGCGGTACTGGGCGAAGACCCCTGGGAGTACGGGCTCACCGACGGCAACGTCACCGCGCTGGAGAAACTGATCGAGTACGCCCACGACCAGGGCGTCGCCGCCGAGCGCTACGCCGTCGACGACCTGTTCGTGACCGATCCCCTGAACACCGACTACTTCGGATGAGACGACTCCGGCCGCTCCGCGGTCACAGGGGGACCCACAGTTATAGGATCCGAGGGGTCCAACGCCGAGACAGATGACGATCGAACTCAGTCTGAGTAGTTACGTCGGGGACATCGTGCGGCCGCTGATGACCGGGGAGGTGTCGCCGGAGGGGATCGATCTCACGACGATCGTCGAGTACCCGCCCAAGCGCCACCGGCGGTTCTTCCGCCACCAGGAGTTCGACATCTGCGAGGTGTCGCTGGCGTCGTACCTCTCCTCGCGGACCGACCCGGAGGCGAACCCCTTTACCGCCATCCCGGTGTTCCCGGAGAAGAAGTTCAGACACTCCTTCCTGTTCAAGAACGCCGACGCCGACGTCACAGACCCGGCGGACCTGGCGGGCCGGAAGGTCGGGATCCAGTCCTGGGAGACGACGGCGAACGTCTGGATCCGCGGCATCCTGGCCGAACACTACGGTCTCGACCTCGAAGCGGTCCAGTGGTACCGGCGCAAGGAAGACGACGTGGGGGCGGACATCCCCGACCGGTTCGACATCTCCTCGATCGCGGGCGAACAGGGCGGCGACGCCGTCGAGGAACCCCGCGACATCAGGGAGGCCCTGTTCGATGGCGACCTCGTCGCGGCGATGGACCCCGCCGGTGAGATGTTCAACGCCGTCGTCGACTCCGAGGAGGCGGAACTGTTCTTCGAGGACCCCATCGCCGAGGAGCAGGCCTACTACGAGGAGACGGGGATCCACCCGCCGATGCACGTCGTCGCCATCCGCGACGAGGTACTCGAAGCCAATCCGTGGGTCGCGGTCAACGTCTTCGACGCGTTCGTCGAGGCGCGGGACCGCTGTTTCGAGCGCAACCGGAGTCCGACGGCGAACACCTCGCTCACGTGGTCGCACCTCCACTTCGCCGACCAGCGCGAGACCCTGGGGCCACACGCCTGGGAGTACGGGCTGACCGACCGGACCCGCAAGGAACTGGAGACGTTCGTCCGGTACGCCCACGAACAGGGGCTGATCCCGCGCCGGTACGACCCCGAGGAACTGTTCGTGGATTCGACGCTCGATCTCTGATCGGTGGTCGGAGTCGCGGATGCCTACCGACTGTTCAGGTCGTAGAAGGTGACGCCGAACAGCCGAAACACCAGCAGCAACGAGAGCATCAGCCCGATAAAGATCGTCGAGACGGCCGAGACCAGTTCGAGGTTCGCCTGCTGGTAGTAGATGTCGAAGATGTCCACCGGGATCACCCGCGTGTCGGAGGTGTAGGTCATGATCGGGATCGTGAGCAACTGGACGACGTGGACCAGCAGGTAAAACCAGATGATCGCGGTGGTGTTCTTGAACAGCGGGAGGAAGATATCGCGCATCTGCGCGGCCCAGGAGGCGCCGAACACGCGGGCGGACTCCTCCAGATCGGAGTGGATCTGGACGATGTTCCCGATAGCGATGCGCGAGGAGAAGGGGATGAAGACGACGACGCTCCCGACGACGATCACCGCGAGCGTCCCGTAGAAGTTCACGAGCTGGTGGAGTTTCCCGACCCAGAGCACTGTAAAGAGGACGCTCGTCCCGAGGATGATCCCGGGGATGGCCAGCGGTGTCAGCGAGAGGAACTCGACGGCCGCCCTGAACCGGTAGCTCGTCCGCTGGGTGTAGTACGCCAGGCCGACGACCAGGACCGTCCCCAGCGTCGCCCCGCTGACGGCGACGACGGCGCTGTTCGAGAACGACCCCTGGAGACGCTGGCTCGTGACCACCTCGGCGTAGTGGGCGAGGGTGAGACTCGACGGGTCGAACTGGCCGAGCCACGTCGAGTGCAGCGACACGCCGACCATGACCAGCAGCGGCACGATCCACAGCACCAGCAGGACGGTCCAGAGTACGCCCGCGACCGGCCAGCGCCACTTGCCCAGGTCCCAGCGCTTGGGCTGGTAGCCCCGCCCCGTGACGGTCATGTAGTCCTGGGTCCTGCTCGTGAGGCGCCGGTAGTACCACATCAGGACGCCGGTCACGAGGAGGAGGCTGAGCGCCAGCGCCGCCGACTGGCCGTACTCCGGCGGGGCCTGCTGGCGGACCGCGGCCCAGATGGCCGTCGCGTACACCTCGAACCCCTCCCGGACGCCGAGGATCTCGACGACCGAGAACTCGCCCAGCCCCCGCAGCACAGTGACGAGCGCGCCCGAGAGGATGGCGGGCAGTATCAGCGGGAAGCTGACCGACCGCAGGGTCTGGAGGACGCCAGCACCGTGGACGCGGCTGACCTCTTCGAGGGCCGGGTCCATGTTCTGGAGCGCCGGGACGGTAAAGAGATAGAAGGCGGTGACGCCGTTGATACCGACGACGAGCGTGATGCCGACCGGGCCGTAGATGTTGATCGGCATCCCGACGCCGACGGTGTCGGCCAGGAACGTCGAGACGAGGCCGTTCTCGGGCCCGTAGGCGGTGATATACATGATCGCAGAGATGTAGCCCGGGACAGCGTACGGCGACAGGATCACCAGCTCCATCGCGCCCTTCGTTGGGAGGTTCGTCCGGACGAACAGCCACGCGAACGTCAGCCCCAGCGACATCGCGACGAGCGTCATCCCGACGGCCACGAACAGCGAGTGGGCGAGCAGACGGGGCACGTCGTAGGCGCCCTGGAGGTAGACGGCGACGACGTTCCCGAGGGTGAACGACGCGTCGAACTGTCCCGGATAGCCGGTCCAGACGCTCGTCCACAGCAAGAACAGCAACGGCACCAGCGTCAGGAGCGCGACGGCGCCGACCAGCGACTTGAGGACGACACCTCTGGTCGCCGGGTGGTCGAGCGCGCGTCGCGCCAGGCCCGCGAGCGCGTCGACGGCGGCTCTGATCCGCGAGCGCGGCACCGTGTCCGAACTCATGCCTCGGGATCACCGTAGACCTGGATCGCCCCCGGAGGGGCGTAGACGCGTATCTCGTCGCCCGGGTCGTAGGAGTGGTCGCTGGTGGTGTGGATCGTCAGTTCCGTCTCGAACCCCGAGAGCCGGATCCTGATCTCGTAGCGCTGGTCGAGGATCCCCTCGGCGACGACCCTCCCGCCGAACTGGAGCGTGTCGGCCTCGTCGGAGACGAACTGGCCGATAGAGATGTCCCCCGGCGGGAGGAAACAGACGACCGACCCCGAGTCCGCGCCGTCCGAGACGTAGTCGACGTTGTCGAACGGGATCGTCCCCAGATCGGTGCGGATCACCTTCCCGCCCTCGCCCGAGCGCTCGACGACGCCGCCGAACCGGTTGCGGTGGCCGACGAACTCGCGGGTGAAGGGGGTGGTGGGGCGGCGGTACAGTTCCCGGGACGAGCCGCGCTCGACGACTTCGCCGTCGCGCAACAGGAGCACCCGGTCGGCCAGGTAGAACGCCTCTTCCTGGTTGTGCGTGACGTACAGCATACTGAAGCCGAGTTCGTGCTGGAGGCGCTGGAGTTCGTAGCGCATGTTCCGCCGTAGCCCCTTGTCCAGGTTCGAGAGCGGTTCGTCCATCAGGAGCAGGGGCGGATCGTGGACGAGCGAGCGCGCGAGCGCGGTCCGCTGTTGCTGGCCGCCGCTCAGGTCGGTCGCGGGACTGTGTTTCAGGTCGGCGATCTCGACCATCTCCAGCACCGAGTCGACGCGGGCCTCGTACTCCGATCGCTGTAGGTCGTGGTCGCCGTGTTCGAGCGGGAACACGACGTTCTCGTAGACGGTCTTGTGGGGCCAGATCGCGTAGTTCTGGTAGACCATCCCCACGTCGCGGTTCTCCGGCGACTTCGAGACGCCCGGCCCTTCGACGAGGTCGTCGCCGATCCGTATCTCCCCGTCGTCGGGAGTCTCGACCCCCGCGATACACCGGAGGATCGTCGTCTTGCCACACCCGCTCGGACCGAGGAGGGCGACGCTCTCGTCGACGCCGACCCGGAGGTCGACGTCGGTGACGGCGAAGTCGCTGTCGAACCGCTTGTCGAGGCCGCGAACGTCCAACTGTGGTATCTCTGTCATCGGCGTATCGGTGTGATCGTCGGGGGGCGACGATTGTTCGTGTCCGACCTGGCGAATCCGGTGGGGCTAAAACGTCACGGTACAGGCGCCCGTCAGTAGTCGAAGACGCCTTCGTCTTTCGCCTTCTGACCGGTCTCGATGAACGGGTCGGTCTCCTCGAACGTGTACGCGATGGCGTTCGCGTTCAGGCGTTTCTCCATGTACGGACTCATGTCCACGGAGGAGTAGTCCAGATCGGTCCGTCCGGGCGCGACCTGCGGGACCTCGGTCGCGATCCGGCGCTGGACCGCGGGTTCGAGCGTGGCGCTGACGAAGAACCGCGCGGCCCACGGGTTCGGCGCGTTCTTGTTGATACACAGTTCCGTCTTCCACGCGCTCCCGAAGACGGGGTCGACGATGTTCGCACGGAGCGGGTACTCGCCCATCAGCGGCTGGATCGTCGACGGGAAGTTGTAGAACATCATCGGCGTGTCGCCCTGGGCGACCGCGCGGGCGCCCGTCGAGTGGGACTCGACGCCGACGAAGTTCAGGTGGTCGATCAGCGTCTCCATCCACTCCATGGTGTCCATGTCCGTCTCGTCGGCGTGGTAGTCCATGATCCAGCCGACCTGGTTGTCGACGATGTATCCCGGCAGCGCCACCTCCAGTCCCTCGTACTGGTCGTCGAAGAGGTCGTTGTAGGTGTCGGGGTAGTCGAGGCCGCGCTCCTCGAAGACGTCCTCGCTGATCGGCATCACCGACCACGCGCCGCCGTTCAGCGCGTGGGCCATCCACGGGTAGACCTCGTCGTCGTCGAGTTCCTCGGCGAACCAGAAGTCCTCGTCGAGGCCCGTCTCGTAGTACTCCTCGGCGACCGACATGCCGTCCTCTCGGATCTGGGCCGTGATGTCGTTGGCCGTCGTGACCACGTCGGCCTTGGGGCTTCCGGCCTGGTGTTCCTGCATGAACCGCTGGGAGACGGCGCCCGCGTGGGCGTTGTACTGATCCAGTTCGAGGGTCACGTCGAACTCGTCGTTGATCACCTCGACGAGCGACTTCCAGGTCGGCCTGTCGCCGTTCGCGGCGTAGACGGTCACCGTCGTCCCGTCTTCGACTTCCGCGGCCAGGTCCTCGGTCGTCCACGGGTCCGAGTCGGTGCCGGTCGCAGTGGCGCCGGACTGTCCGGCGCCGCCCCCGAGACACCCCGCGATCGAACCGGCCAGCACCGCACCGCTCCCGGCGATGACCGCACGGCGGGAGGTTCGTCCGGTATCGTGGCCGCCTCCGGATCCCGACGCGCTCGTCTCCGCACCGTCTTCGCTCGTGTCGTTTCTGGGCATATACGAGACGATTGTGTTCGGGTACTTAAAGAGCCGGTGTTGTTTGCCAGAAACTGGGAACAACACTCGCGAACGATAACGTGATAGGCCGGTTTAAGCGAGAATAATAACGTGATGCAGGTATTTTCGAGTGACGATACCGTAATTCGAGCCGTCGAAAGATAACGTGAAGATATTTACCCCGCCCGGTCCAAGACGGGAACATGCGCGGGCCAGCGGAGAAGCCGTTCGACCCGGCCGTCTCGCCGCTGTTCGTCAACGCGATCCACGAGGAGCTCCGCAGATACGACGGGAAGCGGATGGGTGAGTCCCGGCCCTGTCCGAACTGCGGGGCCGAGGAGGCCCGGAAGAACGGCTACCAGAACGAGCGGAAGACGGTCGCGCGGCTGGTCACCGACGAGGGGATCGAGGACGTCGGCGTCGAGGTCCAGCAGTACGAGTGCGTGGCCTGCGGTCGGTCGTTTCAGGGCGACCTCTCGGACCTGTTCTACGAGGGGTGTGCGTACGCGCGGCCGGTCGTCGACCTCTGTCGGTTCCACGCGGCCGAACAGTCACCGAGCGCCTGCGAGCGGTCGCTCCGCCGGATGTACGGCCTGCAGGTCAACCGGGACACGGTCGAGCGGTACGCCGAGCGGTTCGACGACGCGGTCGACGAACACGCCGTCGACATCGGCGGCCACCGATACTCGCTGACGTTCCTGTCGTTCCTGTTCGGTGACGAGGAGAGCGACCAGCCACACTTCGTCATCCAGCGGTCGAGAGCGATCTGGTAGCACCTCCGGCCGTCCCGGTAGACCGTTACGACGATCGCTATCAGTCGGTGAACTCCTCGCGGAGGTCCTCGGGGAGCGACTCGACGACGTCGTCGCCGGGGAACCGCTCCATCGCGTCGGCGCCGAAGTCGGCGTAGTGGCGGTACTTCGTCGCGGTGTCGTCCTCGCCCCAGTCGCTGCCCATGTACGCCAGGACGTCCGCGTCGGCCGAGAGGAGCCGCCCGTCGAGCGCCTCCTTCGTCACGTAGGCGTTCTCGACGTTCCCGAAGTAGTAGGTACACCCCTCGAACTCGAAGGATTCCATGACGGTACACTCGACGTTGCCGACGGCGTCTCGCAACAGCGGGACGTCGACGGCGTCACCAGGGACCGTCTCCAGACCGAGGTGGTCGATCTTGTCGATGTCGCGCCCGCTGACCATCCCCGAGAGGGTCAGCGCGTCGACCAGTTCGGTCGACGGCGCGGCGAGGACGAACTCCTGGCTCTCCTCGATGAGTTCGTGCGTGTAGGTCTTGTGACTCACCGCGAGCAGATACCGGAAGGGGTTGTAGCCCGCAAGCATCCACCACGACGCAGTCATCAGGTTCGGCCCTCTCTCCTCGCTGTTGCTGACCACGAGGGCGACTACCTTCGGCTTGAACATCGCCGTCGAGTCATGTTCGGATACCTCGTCGAACACCTCTCCGGGCGTCTCCGCCGCCGTGCTGTCCTCACTCATGCGACCCGATTCGCACCCAGTCACCAAATGGTTCTCCCTTCGATCCCGTCAGATCGTCCCCGTGTGGCCGACTGACGAAGGGTGGTCGATCGGGGCTGTGAGGGGCGGAAAATCCGGATCCCGGAGGCGCCGCTACGTCCCGTCGTCCTCGACTTCAGCCTTGATGTTCTGGAAGTAGGTGTCGATGTCCCGGTTGACGATGGGGCGCAGGACTCTGTTGCTCATCGTCGCGACGCCACCGCTGATCGACACCTCGGCGGTGTAGACCAGTTCGGTGGCGCCGTCGTCGGTCTCCTGGATCTCCATCGCGGCGAGGATGTCGAAGTCGCTCCCGGTCTTCGAGTCGAAGGCCGTCGCGCTCGTGACGACGTTCTCCGGGGGATCCATCTCGACGAACTCCGCCTCGCCCGACAGCGAGACGGTGAGGTGGCTCAGACCGCGCGTGATGTCGACCGTGTACTTCCGCTCGGAGACGCGTTCGATGGACTCGGCGCCCGGGACGCACTCGGTCAGCGTCGCCGGGTCCGAGATGGTCGCCCAGAGCGTCTCGGACGTGGTCTCGATGCGGACCGCGTCCGAGAACTCCAGGCGGTCGCCGCGCTCGTCGCCCCCCTCGGGGGCGGTCTCCTCGGGGTCGGTGCCGTCGGCCGTCGTCTCGGCGGCGGAGGACTCGGCGTCGCGTCCGTCCGCCGCGGGGTTCGTGGTGTCGTCGTGGCTCATATATGCCTCCCTGCGAGCGTCGAAAACGGTGTGGGCACCGTCCCGACTGTCCGCTACAGTTCGATGATCGTGAACTGGTTCGAGGCGATTCCCACGTTGTAGAAGTTCGCGTCACCGTTGGTGACCTGCACTTCGTAGCCGTAGGTCCCGGGACTCAGGTTCTCGGATTCGAGCGTCCCGATCCACTGGGGTTCGGAGTCCTCGCCGCCGGACTGCCACTGCAGGTCGAAGGAGTCGAACGACCCGTCGGTCGAGGAGATGGTCACCGAATCGAGCGTGTCGTTCCCGACGATCTCGCCCGTCGAGCCGTCGTAGACGCCGATGACGAACGTGACGTCCATCTCCTGGGTGAACTGGCGCTCGGGGCCACAGCCGCCGACGAACCCGTTTGCCTCCTCGGGCGCGGCGTTGTCCCACCAGGTCGTGGTCGTGACCACGTAGTTGGTCGGGTTCGAGTACTCGATGACCTCGAAGGAGTCCTCGAGGATACCCACCGTGTGGAAGTTCGCCTCACCGTCGGCGACGGTCACCTCCACCGTGTACGGTTTCGTGCCGGTAGACGTGTCCTCCGGCAGGACGTACGACCCCGCCCACTCCTGGGCCGGGTTCTCCTCGTCGTCACCGGCCCAGCCCAGCTCGACGGACTCGCCGCCGTCGACGTTGACGACGACGCTCTCGAGCTGTTCGTCGGTGAGCTGATCGCCCGTCTCGGGGTCGTAGATCCCGACGTAGAAGATGACCTGCATTCCGGGGACGAACCGGCGGGTCGCGGCACACGCCGACGCGAAGGCGGCGTTTTCGGGTACGCCCTCCGAACCGGTCCCGGTCTCGGCGGTCACGACGAAATTCTCGGGCTCCGGCTCCGGCGTCGCGGTCGGTTCCGGCGTGTCGGTCGCGGTCGGCGTCGCCGTGTCGGTGTCCGCTGGCTCGTCGGTCGCCGTCGCGGTCTCGTCGCCGCCGCCCTGACAGCCCGCCACCGCGACCGTCGCCCAACTCGCGGCACCGCCCGCGAGCAGACGACGTCGCGTCGTCCCCGCGCCGTCTTTCGCTGTCTGATCGTCCCCGGCCTGCCCGGTGTCCCTGGACTCGCTACGTTTCCGGTCGCTGCTGTTACGACTCATTGTACGTGTCCAGATCGAACACCACTGCACAAAGAACCTCGGTAGGTTCCAGAGATCTGGGAATTCCGAGTCCCGTTTTTATTATCCCGGGACCGAAGATGCTAGTATATGAGTCGGGACTCTCCTCGAGACGACGACACTGAAGACGAATCCTGTCGCTCAACGGGGCAAGCGGACGAAAAGCGGTCGATGACTCGCCGTCGACTCGTCGCGTCCGGTGCCTCCACGTGGGCGACGGTGAGCCTCGCCGGATGTAACTACATCACCGACCCCGGTGTAGAGACAGACACCGCCACGCCGGAACCGACCGACACGCCGACCGTCACGACGGAGACGACCACGACCGACACGCCGACGCCGACGCCAGCGGGCGAGGGCGGGGGTGAGGACGGCACCGCCGAACAGGCTCCGACTCCCACCGAGACCCCGACGCCGACGCCGACTCCGACCCCGACTCCGACGCCGACGCCGCCCCCGACGACGACCGCCTGTGCCAGCATCGGGCGGTTCGCGCCCGGCATGGAGGTTGGGCTCCACGTCACGGTGCTCGACAGTCAGACCGGTCAGCCCCTCGGCGACAACGAGATCGACTCCGTCACGGTCGCGTTCCCGGACGCGGCCTTCGAGCCCAGGGAACTGAACTGGAACGGCAAACACGAGCGGTACTCCGAGGAGACGTGGGGGACGAAGATCGACACCCACCCCGACGCGGAACCGGGTACCTACCGCTACGAGGTCGTCGTCTCGACCGACGACGCGGAGACGACAGTCACCGACCAGTTCACGCTGGTGTAGCTGCCCGTCGCGGCACATCCGCGGGTGTCGTCCGGTCGTCGGTCCCGTCCCGTCGTTCCCTTTTTGCGTACGCTCACACATTGTGTCTTTCCGCGCGCCACGTCACACCCAAAAACACCGACAGTAGCGCGGGGGTACGCATACGGCCGCTCCGCCCGAACGTGTTCCCGTGTCCACCGACCCCATAGACGAACTGACACGGATCGCAGGCGAGTCCGTCCGCGCCGTCGTCAGGTACGGCGAGGACGGAATCGACGTCGTAGAGATGACCGAGACGGCCCGCAACGGGCCCGACCCGGAGACGAAGTTGCGGGTTCTCAGCCGCGTCACCGGCGAGGAGTTCCCCGCGGATCCGTTCGGCCCCCGGCAGTCCACCGTCCACTCTTTCCGGGAGGTGACCGTCGTCGCGCTCCCGACGGGGCCAGAGACGGGCGTGATCGCGACGCTGGATCCGAACGTCCCCGGTGAGAAACTGGGGCGACTACTCGTCGCGGCGCCGAACCTGCCGTCGGGAAATCGCGCTGACACGCCCGAGTAGCTCGATCGCTACTATATCCGTCGCGTGTCGGATCGACTGCCGATTACGGTGTATCGGGTACCTGTCCGTCCCGCGTCCCGGTCTCCTCGGGGCCGTTCGCGACCACGTGCGAGCGCCTGCGCAGGGCGCCGATCCGGTCGAGCGCCTCCATCGCGAGCCGCTCGAACGCCCACACGATCGACCGGTCCTCGGAGGTGACGATGGGTCTGCCGTGGTCGTTGGCCGCCTGGACCGTCGGATCGAACGGAATCTCGCCCAGGACCGGCGCGTCGAACTCCCGGTCTATCCGGTCGGCGCCGTCCGACAACCTCTCGATCTCCCCACACTCGGGACAGACGAGGCCGGACATGTTGACGACGGACCCGAGCAGGTGTGCGTCCCGGCGGTCGACTGCCCGGACGAACGCGCGGTACTCGTCGATAGCGACGGTCTGGGGTGTCGTCACGCCGACGACACCCGTGACCGGGAGCCGATCCAGTGCGGTCTCGCGCAGGCCGCCGATACCGATCGGGAAATCGACGACGAGGAAGTCCACGCCGCTCCAGTCGGCCTCAGCGTAGAGGGCGGTGATCGCGTCCTCGAGCAGGGCCGCTCGTCCACGACCCGGGTCGCCGCCCGGGTCCATCGAGCCGACACTGCGCACGACGATGCCGTGCCGATCCAGTGAGACGACGCCCGCGGAGTCGCCGCCGAGGTCCCGGTCACGGACCCCGAGCAGTCGCGGGACCGTCGGCCGGTCGACGTCGAGGTCGAGGAGGCCGACCGCGGCGCCGCGGCCCGCAACCGCCGCCGCGAGGTTCACCGCGACGGTCGTCTTGCCGACCCCCGACCGCCCCGAAGCGACGCCGACGACGATCGGCGTCCCGGGATCGTTCGCCAGCGTCCGGTCGTCGATGTCGATGACCAGATCCGGGTCGTAGCCAGCCGTTTCGATGGCCTCGCGGACCGACGCGACGATGTCGGTCTCGACGGGCGAGTACGGTGCCCCCAGCGCGAGCGGGACGGTCGCGACGCCGTCGTCGACGTCGATCGATCCGACGAGGCCGAGCGATACGATATCCGCGCCGAGCGCCGGGTCCTCGATGTCGCCGAGCGCGTCCGTGAGTTCCTGGGCCATTGGTCCCTCCGGGCGACGAGCGGGTCAGCAGTCGAGTCTCGCGGGCACGACGCCCGCGAGTGCGACGCGTCTCTCGCCCGTCTCCAGATACGGCCTGTGCCTACACGACTTCGACGCTGAATAGTACAGTGTTTTAAAAGAGCGGCCGAACGGAAGGCCCGAGCGGCGATCATCCGAGTGCCTCCCTGAGACGCTCGGCGTCGACGCGGTACTTGAATTTCGGCGTCCCGTCGACCAGCACGTACGGGACGCGGTCGCCGTACTCCTCGCGGAGGCGCGGGTCCTCGTCGACGTCGACGAGTTCGACCGAGACCGGTCGGTCGACCGACTCCCTGACCGTCTCGATGGTGTCCAGGGCCTGCGAGCAGAGGTGACAGTCCTCGCGCGTGTAGACCGTGACGGTCGCCGCGCAGTCGGCCGATCCGTCGCTCACGTCCGCTCACTCCGTTTGCGACACCCTGTTCGGACGGGGGAAGGAACGCGTACGGGCATCACTCGGCGGTAGGACGCGGAAGACAAAAAACCGCTCCGTCGCCGCACAGGGCCGGAAGCGAGCGGTACGGCGGATCTACTGCTCTCTGTCGCCGCCGTCGGTCCCCTCGGTGGGGCCGCCCGCGCCGGTCTGGAAGACGAACTCGTGTTCCTCCTCGGTCTCGAAGTTGCTGAGGCCGTCACCGAGGTACTCGGCGTACCGGGTCAGTTCCTCGGCGCGCGAGGAGACCTCGTTGAGTTCGGCGGCCTGTTCCTCGGCCGCACCGGCGACGTTCTCGCTTTCGGCCATCGTCTCCTCGCCGAGTTCGGCGGCCTCGTCGAGCATGTCCGCGATCTCCTGGATCGTCTCCAGCGAGTCGCCGAAGTCCACCTCGGGGTGGTCGGCGGCGAACCCGTCGAGCGTCTCTGCCACCTCGTTCATCTCGGCGGCGATATCGTCGAGACGCTCCTTCTGGCCGTACGCGTCGTCGGAGATCTTCTGGATGGAGTCGGCGACCTGTTCGCTGGCGTCCCGGACCGTCTCGGCGCTCTGCTGGACCGACCGACCGCTCTCTTCGACCTCCGTCGCGAAGGTCTTGAGCTGACCGGTCGTCATCTCGAGTTCGCCGATCATCTCGTTGAACTCGCGAGCGATCCGGTCCATCGCGTCGTTCTCGCCGTCGGGGTCCATCCGCTGGGTCAGATCGCCCCGACCGCAGGCCTGCATGATCTGGGAGTACTCCTCGGCGGTCTCCTGGAGATAGTTGTTCATCTCCATGGCCTCGGCCCGTGAGACCTCGGCTTCTTTGCGGGCGCGCTCGGCCTCGTCGATCTGCTCGCGCAAGGCGTCGCGCATACTGGCAAACCCGTCGTAGAGGCGACCGATACTGTCGATCCGTTCGGAGTTGATCTCGACGTCGAGATCCCCCTCCTCCATCTGTTCGGTTTTGCCGGTGAGCCGTTCGATCGACGTGGCGGTGTTGTACGCGAGTAGCCCGCCGATCAGGACGATCAACGCGACGCCGCCACCGGTGGCGATGATCCCCCACCGGGAGACGCTCTGTGCGAACCCGTACACCTCCTGCGTGGGTGCGTGTACGAGGACGATCCAGTCGTCGTCTTGCCCGGCGATGTTGACCGGTGCGTAGCCGACCGTGTACTGCTCGTCGAGGATCCCCTCCTGGGCGGGCATCCGCGCGAGGACGCCGCTACTTCCGTTGGGGAGCGCGATCCCCTCCCGGATCGGCGCGTACGCCTCGCCCGCCTCGGCGTAGGTACCCAGCGTCCGTGCCTGGTCACTGAGTTCGGGGTCGCTGATGCGCTCGTCGATCAGGACGGTGCCGCGCTCGTTGACGACCGTCGTGAACCCGCCCTCGGCGCGCTCACTGCCCTGGAACTCCCCGGCGATCCCCTCCAGGGACACCTCGACGATCAGGAACCGGGTCGCGGACCCCTCCACCTGGCTCGCGAACCCGACCGTCGGCGTCCCGTCGTCCATGTAGACGTCGGACATCCGGACGGTCTGGCGAGTCGTGAACTGCTCGTCGACCGCCCACTCGAGGTTCGTCCCGGAGAGGGTCGCGTTGGGCGCGAGGTCCGACCCGCCGACGACGATCTTCTCGTCGACCGCGTCCCGGTAGACGTGGACGCTCGTCACGTCCTCGGAGAACTCGCCGTCGACCGCCTGCCCGGCTGCGACGTTGATCTCCGAGTCACCGCCCTGCGACCAGACGACGTCGGCCGACGCCAGTTGCGTCGTCAGGCGGTTGTTCTGGATCCACTGGTCGACGAGACTCGCCTCCTGGTTTGCGAGCCCGCTGTACTCGCTCCCGATCCGGTCCCGCGTCTGGTCGGAGATCTGTGCCGTCGCGAAGGCACCGATCGACCCGATCGCCAGCCCCATCACCAGCAGAACGATCACGAACTTCAACGCGAAGCTCCGCCGGATGACGTCCGGAGCGACCGTCCGGACGGCACTCATCAACCCTGTGCTACCGTCGTCTGTGGTGTCTTCGCCGCTCATAGTTCGACTCTCTACAGCTGTCTCTCGAGTGACGCGAGCACAGAACGGGAACCGCGCCCCGCTCCCGACCCGTACACCGCTCGCGCCCCCTCTGCCGTAGTATGCCTTGTTAGATTATGTCATATAATACTTGTGAGTACGGTCGGCGGTCGCTTCCGGGCACAAGCGGTCGCACGCCGATCCAGCCGGATTTAAGCGACCGCCCCGCCGAGTGCTTGGTATGACAGATCTCGTCACGTTCGGTGAATCGATGCTCAGACTCTCCCCGCCCGCCGACCAGCGCCTCGAACTGACGGACCGGTTCGACGTCAACGTCGCCGGGGCCGAGAGCAACGTCGCCGTCGCGGCCGCCCGCCTCGGACTCGACGCCGTCTGGCTCTCGAAACTCCCCGACTCGCCGGTCGGGCGTCGCGTGACGAACGCGCTCGCTCCCCACGGCGTCGAGGCGGACGTCGCGTGGACCGACGAGGGGCGACAGGGGACCTACTACGTCGAGTTCGGCGGGAAACCGCGCGGGACCAACATCATCTACGACCGGGCGGACGCGGCCGTCACGACCGCGACGCCAGCGGACCTGGCCACTGACCGGATCGCCGAGGCGTCGGCCTTTCATACGACGGGGATCACGCCCGCCCTCTCGGAGACGCTCGCCGAGACGACCGCCGACCTGCTCGAACTCGCGGGCGAGAACGACACGACGACGGTCTTCGACCTGAACTACCGCTCGAAGCTCTGGTCGCCCGAGGAGGCCCGCGCGCAGTTAGAGGTGCTGTTTCCCGAAGTCGACGTGCTGGTCGTCGCCGAACGGGACGCCCGGGACGTCCTCGGACGGTCGGGCGACGCGGCCGATATCGCTCGCGAACTCGACGCCGAGTTCGGGTTCGAGGTGACGCTACTGACCCGCGGCGCCGAGGGGTCGCTCGCGCTCGCGGACGGCGAGGTCCACGAGCAGGGCGTCTTCGAGGCCGACGAGACCGACACCGTCGGGACCGGTGACGCCTTCGTCGGCGGCTTCCTCGCCTCTTGGCTCGAGGACGGATCGGTACCGGAGGCACTCGCCTACGGCGCCGCGACGGCCTCGCTCAAGCGGACCATCCACGGGGACGTGGCGGTCGTCACCCCCGACGAGGTCGAGCGCGTGATCGAGTCCGGCGCCCAGTCGGGCATCTCGCGGTAGGCGCCGAACGCGGAGCGGCGCGTCGGCAGGTGTCGCGTCGCTTGCGCGACTGCCGATAAAGATTTACTCGGTAACGAAGGTTCTTTGCTCTCCCGTGTGACGGGTGAGGCATGAACGCCGACACGCGCGAACGGGAGCGTCGATAGCCCATGCGGAGCGCGAAGATCGTCTGTACGCTGGGCCCGGCATCCGACTCCCGCGAACGCATCGAATCGCTCGCCGCGGCCGGGATGTCGGTCGCGCGCCTGAACGCCAGTCACGGTTCGCCCGAACACAGACGCGAGGTGATCGACCGGATCCGGGCCGTCGACGCCAGTACGGAGTACCCCGTCGCGACGATGCTCGATCTGCCCGGCCCGGAGGTCCGGACCGCCGACATCGAGGGGACGATCACTCTCGAAACCGGGTCGACCGTCCGCTTCGTCGAGGGGACGGAGGCGACCGCCGAGGAGATCGGCCTCTCTCACGGCATCGAAGCGGCCCAGGTCGGCGACACCGTCCTGCTCGACGACGGTCGCATCGAGACGACCGTCCAGTCTGTCGAAGGCGACGCCGTGGTCGCGCGCGTCGAGAGCGGCGGCGACCTCGCCGCGCGCAAGGGCGTCAACGTCCCGGGCGTCGACCTGGACCTGCCGACGATCACCGAGCAGGACCGCACCGAACTGGAGGTGGCGGCCGACACCGGCGTCGACTTCGTGGCTGCGAGTTTCGTCCGCGACGGCGACGACGTCTACGAGATCAGCCGCGTCCTCGAAGACCTGGACGCGGAGATCCCGATCATCGCGAAGATCGAACGCGAGGTCGCCGTCGAGAACCTGGACGGCATCGTGGACGCCGCGTACGGCGTGATGGTCGCCCGCGGCGACCTCGGCGTCGAGTGCCCGCTGGAGGACGTCCCGATGATTCAAAAGCGGATCATCCGCCGGTGTCACGAGGCGGGCGTCCCGGTCATCACGGCCACGGAGATGCTCGACTCGATGGTCCACGAGCGGCGCCCGACACGCGCGGAGGCCTCGGACGTGGCCAACGCCGTCCTCGACGGGACGGACGCGGTCATGCTCTCGGGCGAGACGGCCGTCGGCGACCACCCTTCGCGCGTCGTGGAGACGATGGATCGCATCGTCCGGCAGGTCGAGGGCTCCGAGGAGTACGCACAGACCCGCGAACAGCGCGTCCCGTCGGCCGACGAGACTCGGACCGACGCGCTCGCGCGGTCGGCGCGCTTTCTCGCGCGTGACATCGACGCCAGCGCGGTCGTCGCGGCCAGCGAGTCCGGCTACACCGCGCTGAAAGCCGCGAAGTTCCGCCCGTCGATCCCCATCGTCGCCTCGACGCCCAGCGAGGAGGTCCGCCGCCGACTCGCGCTCTCGTGGGGGATCGTCCCGAAGACGAGTCCGTTCACCGTCGGCGGCGCCGACGCGGTCATCCAGAACGCGGTCCAGGCCGCCCTGGAGACGGAGGCCGCCGAGAGCGGCGACACCGTGGTCGTGCTCTCGGGGATGATGACCGAACTCGAAGGTGTCGACACGGCCAACATGCTGAAGGTCCACGTCGCCAGCGAGACCATCGCTTCCGGTCGGTCTATCGTCGAAGGACTCGCCTCGGGCGAACTTCACTGGACCGAGGACGGGGACCTGAGTGCCGTCCCGGAGGGAGCGATCCTGGCCATCCCGGAGGACTTCGACGTCGAGTTCACGGGCGACGTTCGGAGCCTGGGTGGCATCGTCGACCGCCACGGCGGCATGACCAGTTACGCCGCCATCGTCGCCCGCGAGGTGGGCGTCCCGATGATCTCGAACGCGTCGCTCTCGCGGGACCGCGAGACCGGATCGGTCGTCACGCTCGACGCCGAACGCGGCATCGTCTACGAGGGCGTGGTCGGCGACCGGGGCGACGCGGCCGAAGCGGAGCGGCGCCCGTAGCGGACCGCCCCGCGGCCGCCGGGGCCCGGTCACTCGTCCGTCTCGGACGAGCACCGCTGGTAGGACCGTGCCCACCAGTTCTCGCCGCCGTTGTTCAGCAGGCGAAAGCGCACGCCGACGCAGTCTTCGTCGCCGTCGACGTGCTCGGTCGTGTCGACGGTCAGCGTCTCGCCGTCCATCGTCGCGCTGACGACGTACTGCCCGTAGCCCTCGACCGGTCTATCGGTCGAAGTGTTCGAGGGGGGATCGGGGTTCATCACTGCCGGACCGAGTTCGTAGGTCCGCTCGAAGACGGTCTGTCCGTCGTCTTCGATCGTCACGTCGACGGTGTAGCTCTCGTCGCGGTCGTTGGTGAGCCAGACGAACGCGACGCGCGCGTCGGGAGGGCCGCGGTCGAGACAGCCAGCGACGCCACCCGTGGCCGCGGCCGTCGTCGCGAGGAACGTCCGTCGGTGCACAGTCGCCCGTTCGTCCACGGCCTGGAAAACCCCACTGGAGGCACAAACGGCCGTCGAACCTATCAGCCGTCGCGGGGGGAGAGCGTCCTGTCGAGCGACCCACACGCGGTGCGGGAATCTGTGCAATTAAGTAGCGCAGACGCGTCGTCGCTACCAACATGGCCACCTACGCTGGGGTCGACCTCGGCGCGACGAACGTCCGGGCGGTCGTCGGCGACGAGTCCGGGCGTGTCCTCGCGACCCACCGGTCGAACACGCCGCGTGCGGAGACGGGGATCGGGGTGACAGAGGCCGTCCTCGGGACGCTCCGGACGGCCTGCGAGGAGGCGAACGTCGCGCCCGAGTCGATCACCGCCGTCGGTATCGGTTCGATCGGACCACTGGACCTCGCGGAGGGTGCGATCGAGAACCCCGCGAACCTCCCCGACTCGATCGACCGCATCCCGCTGACGGGACCGATCGGCGAGCTCGTCGACAGCGAACGGGTGTTCCTGCACAACGACACCATCGCCGGGGTGATCGGCGAGCGCTTCTACAGCGACCGCAACCCTGACGACATGGTCTACCTGACTATCTCCAGTGGGATCGGCGCTGGCGTCTGCGTCGACGGCAACGTGATGAGCGGGTGGGACGGCAACGCTGGCGAGGTCGGCCACACGATCATCGACCCCGACGGGTTCATGACCTGTGGCTGTGGCATCGACGGCCACTGGGAAGCGTACTGTTCGGGCAACGCGATCCCCGAGTACGCGCGGGCGCTGGCAGACCGGCGCGACCCCGACACCGCCCTTCCGGTCGACGACCCGGACTTCGGTGCGGCGGACGTGTTCGCCCACGCCGACGAGGACGACTTCGCCGACGCCGTGATCGAACGCGTCGTCGAGTGGAACGTCGTCGGCATCGCGAACATCGTCCACTCGTACGCGCCGCTGGTGATCTACGTGGGCGGCGCCGTCGCGCTGAAGAACCCCGAGCGGATCGTCGACCCGCTCCGGGAACGCCTCGACGAGAAGGTGATGACGAACGTCCCCGACGTCCAGTTGACGACGCTGGGCGACGACGTTGTCGTGAAGGGCGCACTCGCCAGCGCGCTGACCGGCGGCACCGGTGACCGGGCGCGGGCGCCGCGATAGGATCCGGCGTGGCCGCGGATTCGCGGAACCGAATCCGAACAGCCGTCCGTCTCTGACACTCGGCGTCATACGGTTTACGGTAGATTACGTCCGGATAGCGCCACCCCCGGAGTTGGCGCGTCCCGGTAGATCGCTACAGGAAACCGTATCAGTCGTAACACCCAGCTCGGGATCCAATCGCCACTACTCGGTCACAGAAGCACGCAAAAACGTGAATTTTCGCGTGATTTTATACTCGTCCAACAACAGGCACACAACCGGAACGGAGTCACGGGCGTCGGACAGATGCTGCGCCCACCGCGGGAGACCGGTGGGACGATTCCGCGGGCCGCGCCCGCTGGTGAGAGGCCCACCGAGGAACGATACACATGGACGAAAACGAGATAGACAGGCGAACGCTGCTCCGGCTCGCAGCCGCCTCGACGGTGACTGGCACGGCCGGGTGTAGTAAAGAGCTCGACGAGTTCGAGATCGACATGGACGCGGACACAGCAACGCAGGAGCAGACGAGTAGCACGGATTCTCCGACCGATTCGCCGGACGGAACCGGTGGACAGACCGAGACTGAGACACCGCCTGGGGCGGGGACGCAAGCGGAGCTTCGTATCACGGATACCGACGATTTCGACCCGGACGGTGCGGCGGCGACGGAACTCATCTTCGACGAGTTTCTCAGCGTCGACTCCACCGGCGGGGAAGGCGAGTTCATCGTCGACGGAACCATCTCCCTACCAGTCGTGTCTGACGACGGGGAGACCGAAGTGACAGGCGTCGACGACCTGAACTTCCAGCGCCGACTCTCTGTCGAAGAGACCGGTTCCAACATCGTCGCCAACATCAACCACGAAGCACCGGGTAACGTCGTCATCGTTGCCGAAACCGGCGGGGACTACGAGGATGTCGGGGCCGCTATAAGCGACGTCTCTCCTCCCGTGACCATCCGGGTGGCGCCCGGCGACTACGAGATAGATGCGGACTCGTCACCGCTGACGATTCCGGATGGTGTGGCGCTCGTGGGGTACGATCCCGAACAGACGACTCTGTACACGACAGGCGCCGAGGCCGTCGTCGAGACGTCGCTCTCCGACGGTGGGAGCGGGACGATCGAGGCGCTGACCCTGGAACAGTGGACGGACACCTCGGAGTCCACCGTCGTGGTCGAACACGATTCTCCGGGGGAACTCGAACTCCGGGATACGATCGTGAAGACCGGCGCGAACGACTCGGAGACAGGAGTGGAACAGACCGATGGCACGATGGTACTGGAGAACTCCGAGATCGTCGCGACCTCGTCGTCGGACGGGGGTTCACACGTCGGGATCTCGGCTCTCGTCAGTGAATCGACGACGCGGACCCAACTTCCACGGTATGCGACACGAGTTCGTAACTGCGTTATCAGGGCCGAATCGACAGGAGTGGCCACCAGCGGAACTGTCGTCCTCCAGGACTGCTATGTCTATGCCGAAGACACGGCTGGGATCGCCGTGATCGGTGGTACCGATTCAGACGACACCACGGTCGTTCAGAACTGCTCTGTCCGCTGCAACGGCCAGATCGGGATCGAGGTCGGGTCGGGCGAAAACCCGGACTCGGACGACATACGCGTCCGCGGATCCGTCGTCAGATGTGAGGGGTCGTACGGTGTCCTGAACAGGGGGACCGCAAACATCCGCGACACACTGATAACAAACGGGATCAGCACGTCCTCGGTACTCGAAATCGCACACTCGCAAGTGAAGGGTGGATTCATTCCGGGCAGCGGCGGTACTATTCGGACGTTCAGTGTCTGTGACGAGAACTTCGACTCGATCTAGGGGCGCCGTTTCGAGACGTGTCCCGCCCGTCCGATGCGGGGTGAGACGGGACCAGTCGGTTCGGACCGCGAGTCCTGAACTCATACTGTCGGCTATAACATATCGACGGAATTCGCCACCCCGGGGTGGCGAATATCTTTCCGAAGGTATAGCCGACAGTATCAGGACGCCGACGGACGACGACTGTCACGGGACGATACCAGCGGATCCCGATTCGGTCACTCTCCGCGCACGTAGACGACGGGCACCGTCGAGTCGATCATCACGTCCTGTGCCGTCGATCCGAACACGGCTTTGCCAGTCGGGCTTCGCCCGCGGCCGCCGACGAAGATCAGGTCCGCATCCGCCCGTTCTGCGGCGTCGACGATCTCCTCGCCGGGGTCGCCGACGGCGCCGCGCACGTCCACCTCGAGACCCGCATCACCCAACTCCGAGCTGATGCGACGGACCGATCCCAGCCTGCGAGCGACCTGGTCGGGGTCGGCGTCGCTCGCGCTCTCGAAATCCAGCCGCGAGACGGACGACTCGAAGTCCTCCTCGGTGAACGCGTGAAAGAGCACGACCGAGGCGTCCGCGGGAGTCGCGATGTCGGTGGCCGCCGAGATCAGTGCGTCCGCCCGTGCCTCGTCAGTGTCGGCTACGCCGACGAGAACCGTGTCGAGTGCCATCAGGGGTCACATCACGTGAAATCGAGATAAGTGTTTCCCGCGCAGGAACTACGGTGAGTCCGTCGACGAGTCCGTAATCCGGTCGCCGGGGATCAGCGCGGCCTCGTCGACGTACGGGATCCGGACCTCGCGGTCCTCGCGTTCGATCACGAACGAGACGGTGCCGAAGACGCGGTCGGCGACCGTCCGCCGTCGCTCGCACTGCCGGATCTCACGCCGGGAGACGCGCCACTGCGGTTCGCCGAGCAGGCGGTCGAATCCGACCACGTCTTCCCCGACCCGGTACTCCACGGTCAGGTACCTCACCGATCGGTCCGCGACACCGACAGCGGCGAACACTGCGACTAGCGCCGCGACTGCGCCGCCGACGACTACCGCACCCTCGACGGAGCCGTCGACGAGTGCGAGCAGCGCGAGCAGCGACACCAACCCGCCGACCAGCAGCACGAACGGGGTCGAGACTCCCCGAACGACGCCGTCGACGACGAGCACAGCACGGTTCGACCGAGCGGTCTCGACGGGCGGCCGCAGGTCGGTCTCGACGGTCGACCACTCGGGTGGATCGCTCGCCAGTCCGAGGTCGACCTGATCGCGCTCGTCGAACGCGACGAGGCGATCGCGGTAGACGTCGGCGAGGTCGAACAGGAGTTTCGCGCCCAGCGTCGCGCCGAGGGCGACCGTCGGGGCGACGCCCGCGGCGGTCGCGGCACCGCCGACGGCCATCGCTGACCCGACGACGAACACCGGCCAGACGCCGCTCCAGATGGCGCGCTGGACCGACGTCGATTCGTACCCGTCCGCGAGGAAATACTCCGAGAGCGTCTCGTACCCGTGTCCGACCACGGCGGCGACGATTCCCAGTCCCACGGTGAACGCGGCCCGGTCGCCGACGGATCCGTTCGCGGACGCCTCGGCGACGGCACCGACGCCGACGCCGCCGAGAAAGAGCCACACGAAGCCAAACACCGGGAGCGCGACGGCGACGATCGGAACGTTCGCGACCTGTATCCGCAGGTCGGTGCCGGGGACGCTGACGCCGCCGCGCTTGTCCTGGAACGCACCCAGAAGGAGCGCGCTCGCATCCCCCTCCGGCGGCCGCTGTGCGAACAGCCCGCGGATCGCGGCATAACAGAGCCCGACGCCGAGTTCGACCCAGTAGACCGCGAGCAGGGCCGTGAGCGACCAGTCGAGGAGGACGACGCCAGCCAGCGGGACTGCGTTGACGGAGATCGCCGTGACGAGCCGTGATCGACGGTCGGCCGTCTGAGAGCGCGGCGGGCGGAGACCGGACACGACAGTACTCGGGCGTTCGAGGCGGGGGGAAAATACACTGTCGACTCCCGAAGGCGGGTCGACGGTCGATCCCTCGGGGAGCAACCCCACTATTCCGGTAGAATACGCGAGTCGTCAGGTGATTTCGGTGACCAGACAACAACGACTTACGTAATCAAGCGCCTATGGTTACCGACGCATATGTCCGATACACTCTACCGGCACATATTCGAGAACGCTCCGACGGGCATGGCCGTCCACGAGCCCGAGTCGGCCGATCTGATGTCGGTCAACACGGCGTACGCGGACACTCTGGGGTACGACCCGCCCGACCTGGAGGGGCAGTCACTCACCGCGCTGGTCGACGGTGACGACGCGGCGCTGACTGCGGCCGTCGAGCGCGCACTCGACGGCGCAGCCGAACAGGTGTCGACGGCTCTGACGGGTGCGGACGGGGAACCGCGACAGGTGACACTCACCTTTCGATCGATCCCGGACGACGGGCGGCGCCTGCTCTCGGCGATCGAAGCGGTCGGCGGGGACGACGACGCGGTCAAGACCGCGTCGGAGCGACGACTGGAGGTCGCGCTTGCGGGAACCGACAGCGGTCTCTGGGAGTGGGACCTCGCGACCGACGAGGTCGAATGGGGGGAGAGCATGGAACAGCTGTTCGCCCTGGAACCGGGCAGTTTCGAGGGGACCTTCGAGGCGTTCGCCGATCGAGTGCATCCGGACGATCTCCCCGCCGTCGAGTCGGCCATCGGGTCGGCCGTGGAGAACGGCGAGATGTTTCAGACCGAGTACCGGATCCAGCGCGACGACGGCCAGCAACGCTGGGTCGAAGCCCGCGGGGAACTCCACGAGGAGCCGGACGGATCCGGTCGGTTCGTCGGGCTGGTCACCGACATCACCGACCGCAAGCGACGGGAGCAGGAAGTCCGCCAGCAACAGCGACAGTACCGGCGCCTCGTCGAGCGTCTGCCCGACGCCCACTACACGATCGATCCCGACTGGCGACTCACGTTCTGCAACGAGGCGCTGGCCGACCGCCTCGGCACGACCGTCGAGGAAGCCACGGGCCGACGGATCTGGGACCTCGTGCCGGAGGCGGAGGGCACCGTCGTCGAACGGACCCTCAGGCGCGTCATGGAGACGGGTGAACCGGACCAGTTCGAGTACCAGTACTCTTCAGGCGACCACTGGGTGAGCGTGCAGGTGTACCCGTACGACGACGGCGTCGCGGCTGTCTCGACGGACATCTCCGATCAGCGCGCGGAGCTGCTGAGTATCCTCGACGCGGTCCCGGTGTTCATCTACCGGTTCGACAGCGACGGCGTCGTCGAGGAAGTCCGCGGGGAGGTGCTCGAACGACTGGGGATCGACCCCGACGAGCTGATCGGGGAGTCGCTGTTCGACGTCTACGCCGACAACGAGCAGATCGTCGAGGCGGCCCACCGCGCGCTCGACGGCGAGTCGTTCAGAGAGACGATGTCTCTGGGGGATATCACCTTCGAGTCCCACTACAGACCCATCTACGAGGGCGGCGAACTGACGGACGTGATCGGGGTCTCCATCGACGTGACGGAACTCCACCGACAGCGCGAGCGGATGGAGTTTTTCAATTCGATCCTCCGACACGACGTCCTCAACGGGATGACCGTCATCAAGATGCGGGCCGAGATCCTCGCCGCGGAGCTAGAGGGCGAACACGCCGAGTACGCACAGACGATCCTCGACTGGTGTACGACGACGACCGAGGTCACCAAGCGCGTCCGGCGCGTCGTCGAGACGCTCGCGGCCGCCGCCGAAGAACACACTCTGGAACCGGTCGACGTGTCGGCGATCCTCGAACGGAAGGTCACAGAGCTCGAACGTGCCTATCCCGAGGTAACCTTCGAGACGGCGGTACCGGACGGGGTCCGTGTGAGTGCAGACGAACTGCTCGCGGACGTCCTCGGCAATCTCCTGACCAACGGCGTCGAGCACAACGACACGGACGGCCTCCGGATCGAGACCACCGCCTCGGTCGACGAGGAGTCCGTCGTGATCCGGATCGCCGACAACGGCGTCGGGATCGACGACGACCGCAAGAAGTCGGTGTTCCGCCGGGGCGAGACCTCCCACGCGAAGGAGACCGGATCCGGATTCGGCCTCTTTTTCGTCGACGTGATGATCGAGAAGTACGGCGGCGAGATACGGGTCGAGGACAGCGCCACCGGGGGCGCGGAGTTCGTGGTCGAACTGTCGCGAGTGGATCCGGGCGAACGACGGGAACAGTAATGAGTGGACGCGATCAAATAGGAGCAAACAGATGAGTGATCAGGATACCCCCGTCGTCCTCGTCGTCGAGGACGAGCGGTCGGTCGCCGAGGGATACGAAATCTGGCTGGGGGACCGCTACGAGATCAGACTGGCGGCCGACGGACGGGAGGCACTCGACGCCGTCGACGACAGCGTCGACGTCGTGTTGCTCGACCGGATGATGCCCGAACTGTCCGGGGAAGAGGTGCTCCGGGAGATCCGCGACCGCGGGATCGATTGCCGCGTCGCGATGGTGTCGGCGGTCGAACCCGACTTCGATATCGTCGAGATGGGGTTCGACGCGTATATCACCAAACCCCCCGAACGGCAGGAGTTGATCGATACCGTCGAGCGACTGCTCGACAGGGCGACACTCGACGACGCGTTTCAGGAGTACCACTCACTGATGGCCCGGAAGGGGGCGCTCCAGGCCCAGAAAACCGAGGAGGAACTCAGGGACAACGCGGAGTATCAGGACCTGCTCGATCGTATCGAAGTTCAGCGCGACGCCGTCGACGCCGATCTCGGGGACATGGGGTCGGAGGTGGATTTCGTCAGCGCGGTCCGGGAGTTCGCGGACGGCGAGGACGACACGGAGTGGCCCGCGGCCGACGGCGACGAGGAGTGGGCCGACGGTGACTCCTCCCTGCCCGGATCGGAGGACGAACGATGAGCGAGATGTACGACGTCAGCGGTGTGCTTCCGGGCGGTGTCCTCGACGAACTCCCCGCGGGGACGAACGTCGCTATCGTCGGTCCGTCGATGAGCGGGAAACGGGAACTGGCACTGCAGTTGCTCGCCAGCGGGTACGCCAGCGACGAGGCAGTGCTCTGTATCACGACAGACAGCGCGGCGACGGTCTACGCGGACCTCGAACGGCACGTCGACTCGCTGGACAGGGACCGCGTCGGCATCGTCGACGCCTCGGGGAGCGAGGGACAAAACGCGATCGACGCGACCATCGAGAACGTCTCCTCGCCGAGCGATCTCACCGGTATCAGCGTCGGCACGGCGAAGCTGTTCCAGCAGTTCGAGAAGCGCGGCATCACGGAGATCCGCTACGGCCTGATCTCCATCTCGACGCTGCTGCAGTACCTCGGTGGCAAGAAGGTGTTCAAGTTCCTCCACGTCTACACCAAGCGCGTCGAGGAGACCGGCGCGCTGGGGATCTACACCCTCGACGACGACAGCCACGACCCGCAGGTCGTCAACACGATCTCCGGGCAGTTCGACGGCGTGATCCAGTTGCGCGAGACCGACGCTGGCGACCTGGAGTTCCGCGTCCGCGGGTTCGGAAGACGCCCCACCTCGTGGCAGGACTTCTGACCTGTCGGCCCGGCTTCGTCCTCCGAACTTCTGTCGGTGAGACACGCGACGGCGCCACAGAGACGACAGTGGTATCACTGCCGACTGTCGTCGGTATCGTCGTCGTGTTCGTGGTCTCGTGATACTGTCGGCTGTAACGTCACGGAAGAATCCGGCTCCCCGGAGAGCCGAATATTTCCACGTACGTACAGCCGACAGTACGAGGCCACGACACCGGGACCGGTTCGACGAAGGAGGACGGACGAGGCGAAACCTATTCCGGCGCGCCCGGACGACTACCGGGTATGACCACCTACGACGCCGACGGCATCACCCTGGAGAAAGTCCGGGACTACGTCTGGGAGATCCCCCAGGAGGGGGGCATGAACGCCCCGGCGCGCGTGCTCGCCAGCGAATCGCTGCTCGACGAGATCAGCGAGGACAAGACCCTCCAGCAACTCGAGAACGCGACGCACCTCCCCGGCGTCCAGAAGTACGGCATCTGTATGCCCGACGGCCACCAGGGGTACGGATTCCCGGTCGGCGGCGTCGCCGGTATCGACGCCGAGAACGGCTGTATATCGCCCGGAGCAGTGGGTTACGACATTAATTGCGGCGTGAGAATGATGAAAACAAACCTCACCTACGACGACCTACGGGGCCGCGAGGAGGAACTCGTCGACGCCCTCTTTGCGAACGTCCCGACCGGTCTGGGCGGCGGCGGCGTCGTCGAGGGCACACAGGACGACGTGGAAGGGATCCTCGACCGCGGCGTCGAGTGGGCGCTCGAAGAGGGGTGGGCGGTCCCCGCTGACCTCGATCACTGCGAGGACGAGGGTCGGCGACCCGACGCCGACCCGTCGAGGGTCTCGAAGAAGGCCAAAGACCGCGGGCGCAACCAGATCGGTAGCCTCGGCAGCGGCAACCACTTCCTCGAAGTCCAGCGCGTCACCGACGTCTACCGCGAGGATGTCGCCGCGGAGTTCGGTCTCGAACCCGACCAGGTCGTCGTGTTGATACACTGTGGCTCCCGCGGGCTGGGCCACCAGGTCTGTACCGACTACCTCCGGGACATCGAGCAGGCACACGCCGGGCTGCTGGACCGACTTCCCGACAAGGAACTGGCCGCCGCGCCCGCGGGGTCACAGCTGGCCGAGGACTACTACGGGGCGATGTGCGCGGCGATCAACTTCGCGTGGGTCAACCGTCAGCTCATCATGCACCGGACCCGGCAGGTCTTCGAGAAGGTGTTCGACCGCTCGTGGGAGGCCATGGAGATGGACCTGCTGTACGACGTGGCCCACAACATCGCCAAGAAGGAGACCCACGACGTGAACGGCGAGGACAGAGAGCTGTTCGTCCACCGGAAGGGCGCGACGCGGGCGTTCCCGGCCGGGCGACCGGAACTACCGCCCGCCTATCGCGACGTGGGCCAACCGGTCATCATCCCGGGGAGCATGGGCGCAGGGAGCTACGTCCTCCGCGGGGGCGAAGCGTCGCTCTCGGAGACGTTCGGATCGACGGCCCACGGCGCGGGTCGACTGATGAGTCGCACGCAGGCCAAACAGGAGTTCTGGGGCGGTGACGTGCAGGACGACCTGCGCGAACAGGACCACGTCTACGTCAAAGCCGAGAGCGGCGCGACCGTCGCCGAGGAGGCCCCCGGTGTCTACAAGGACGTCGACGAGGTGGTCCGGGTCTCGGACGCGCTGGGAATCGGCGACCGCGTCGCGCGCACGTTCCCGGTCTGTAACATCAAAGGTTGATACTATCGGCGATCTGTAACATCAAAGGTTAACACTATCGACGATACGTTCGCAAAGAGGGTCGTCACCCGCCGGCCGTATCGCTGTCGAGAACGACCGTCCCGTTGCCGCCGGTGTAGACGACTTCGATTCGGTCGCCGCTCCGGACGTCCGCGTCGTAGGCGTTGCGGCCGCTGATCTGGATGCTCGCGCCCGGCCCGACCGTGGCGTTCGGCTCGCTCCCGGCGAGTTCGTACCAGGCCGCCGCTCCGCGCTCGCTCCGGACGGTGAGATTGCTGGCGGTGATCTGGTCGCCGCGGTCGAAGGTGATGAGCATCGACGACGATCGGTCGAAGTACTCGAACGTGAAGTTCCCGCCCGGCGGCCCCTCCGGTCCGGGTTCCTCGACGAGGACTGCCAGACCGACCGACGCCGTGATGAGGACGGTGAACGTGATGAGTATCGCTACGCCGGTGAACTCCGAGACCCCGCGCGACTGACCCCGCTCCATCGCTGTCTCCATCCAGCCACCCGTCGGTTAAATGCGGTTCGCCGGGAGTATCAGATGCGATAGTCCCGATCGTATCATCTGGCCCCTCTGTACGCTGGCTTCCCCAGTCGCTACCTTTGTACGGGCCCGGGCGGAACTACGGCCGTCTATCGTGATCACCGAAACCCCCACGTCCGAGGACCCGGTCGTCGTCGGCGAGGACGCCGTCGCGGCCGTCTACGTCGGCGGCGCCGACCACGACGTCGCCCGTATCGCCGCCAGCGATCTCCGTGCCGATATCGAACGCGTCACCGACCGCCGCCCGGAACTGGTCGAGTCGCTCGACCGGATCGACGCCGAGACGGTCGTCGTCGTCGGAACCGCCGGGTCCGATCCGGTCGTCGACGACTGTCTCCCC
>Ga0207813_100133_pt1 | contig 58524 bp, 60 predicted proteins | sample A23E3SouthBayCA_2_FD_187730 | JGI IMG/M metagenome (GOLD analysis project Ga0207813, IMG submission 187730) | Aerobic enrichment media microbial communities from Eden Landing Ponds, California, USA - A23 E3 (4) (SPAdes) | ecosystem: Environmental > Aquatic > Marine > Unclassified | place... | reverse complement strand
CGTTCCTCGTCGCGTTCGCTGGTGGCGCCACAGGAGGTACAGACCATCTCGCCGTCGCGGGTGACCATCATCGACCCGCAGTCGTCGCAGAACTGCATACCGACGGTAGCGGGGCCGGCCACAAAGGTCCGCTCATTCGAGGGGCGCGGCGTCTCGTTCCTCGGCGACGATGGGACAGTTTCGGACCCGAAGGGAGTCGGCGTCGACCACTTCGAGGATGGTCGTCCCCTCGTGGGTGCAGGCCGTCTCCGGCGGGTCGGCGAAGTGGGGGCACCGCTGGCAGAACTTCCGCTTCGGAACGACGGCCTCCTCGTCGTCGTCGGGCGTCACCTCGGGGTCGGCACCGACTCCGACCTCCGTGTGTGTCTCACGTTCCGTCTCGTCGTCGAACGCCGCCCACACGGCCTCCTCGTCGAGTTCGGGGACTTCGACCGATTCGAACGGATCGTCGGTGGGATCGAGGTCGACCTCGTCGGCCGCCTCACGGGCCGCCTGCTTCTCGCGAACCTCGCGGACCAAGTCGTCGAGAGGCGCGTCGTCGGCGTCGGCCTCGCCCGTGTCCGCCGCCTCGTCGTCGTCCTCAGACACCGCCAGCACCCCCGTCGCCGGCGCCGCCGTCGGTTTCGGCGTCGACGCCGAGCAGATCGGCGGCGTCGTCGGGCCGCGCCCGGCCGTCAGTTCCGTCGGTCAGCGCGGGCCGGTCACCGGTGACCAGCGTGGCGCTGGCGAAGAAACCGGTCGCGGGTTCGAAGTCGACGTAGGTGGCCTCGCAGTGAGGGCAGTGGGGACGAGAGAGCAGTCCGAGGTCGACCGTCGCCCCGCAGTCGGCACAGGCCGCCGTGCGGGCGCCGTGCCGGTTGGCGGCCGTCCGCAGGGTGTCGACTGCCTCCCGGTCGTGTTCGGCGGCGGTGACACGCTGGAGATCCGAGCGCACGTCGACGACGGCGCCGGCGAGGCGGGTGACCTTCCGGTCGAGGTCGTCGGTGACGTCGGTTAGGTGCTCCAAGATTTCCTCGTAGTTCTCGAAGCCGCGTTCGAGACGCCGGTCGAGACGGTCGGTCTGTTCGTCGGCCGTTTCCGCGGTACTGTGGGCTGCATCAACCCGCGCGTCGAGGTCCGGATGGTCGTGATCGCCGGGAGCCTTGGCGTCGGTCTCGCGTTTGACTTGGATCACTCGCTCGCGGATGTCTTCGATCTTCGTGTCGAGGTCGTCCTCGACCGCGGCGACGCGGTCGTCGAGGGCCTCGATCTGGTCGTACATCTCGGCGACTCGCTCGGGGTCGACCCCCGGATCGAGCGGATCTGAATCGGGGGGTGTCTCGTCGGCGGGGTCGACCTCGGCGTCGAGCGCCCGGTAGACCGCCACGGCGTGGGCGAGGATCGCCTCGGGGTCTGTATCGCGCTCGGCCGCCTTCCGTTCGATCCAGTCCCGGAGTTCGTCCGGGAAGGCCTCCGAGTGCTCGCCAGCCATTGTACGTGCCTAGTCGGGGCGTGACTTAAGTATCGGTCGGCCTAGCGGATCTTTCGGACGCCGCTCACGTCGAATCCGGCCTCGTGGACCTCCGTCTCGAAGCGAATGATGTTCTCCTCTTCGAGGCGGGAGAGGACACCCCGGAACTCCTTGACGAACATCGTTCGGGTGCGTTTCGATCCGCCGCTCTCCCACTCGAACTGCATGGTCCCGGAGGCGGCGTCCATTAGGTGGCCGAGTTCGGTCGGTTCGAGTGTCTCCTGTTGGACGAGCAGGAGGATGAGCCCACCCCAGTCGTAGGCTGCCTTCTGGATCCCTTTCATCAGCAGGGCGATGTCGCTCCAAGTCATGTCGTCGCTGACCGCGGCGACGAGGTCGGTGATGGAGTCGACGATCACGAGGTTGCCCGGCGCGTGCTCGCCTAGGTAGTCACCGAGGGCGCTCAGCGCACTCTCAAGGCGCTCCCGCGTCGCGAGGTCGCTCACCGACTGGGCCTCGCCGGCGTACCACTCTCGGGGGATCGGACTCAGCTGAAAGTACTCCGGTGAGAGGTCACGGAAGTGGATATGTTCGACCGCCGAGCGGACGAGGTCCTCGTCCATCGTGTAGGCGAGTTCTCGGGCGAGGTGCTCGCGGTCGGCGGTGAAAGAGACGTAGTGGACCTCGGGTGGAGGCTCGGCGCCCGCCTCCACGTCGCCATAGTGGAGTTCGAACGCGTCACGGTCGCCGTGATACAGGCCGTTCATCGCGGCGCTGGTGTGGAGAAACTCGCGGGCACCCGCACCCGCCTCCCCGGTCAGGAGGACGACACTCCCCGGGGGCGCGCCCCCGTCGATGATCGAGTCGAGTCGGGAGATTCCGAAGGGAACCCGAGCCATGCCCGCCGTAGGTCCGGTCGGGGGTTAGGCGTTGCGGCGCTTCCTCGGACGACCGATACTGACCGGGTACGTTTATGTCGGTGCGTGAAAAGGTCTGTCCCATGGGGGGAGTTCTCGACGAAGCGCGGGGTGTCTCTGCGGTCATCGGGTTGGTCTTGCTGGTCGCCGTCGTCGTGGTCCTCAGTGCGACCGTCACGGGCTACGTCCTCAGCGATGGGGGTGACATCCCGCCGCCGTCGCCGAGAATCAGCGTCTCACACACGACGGTCGACGACGGGGGCGACGCGACAGTCGCGGTGACGCTCGAAGGCGGCGACGCGGTCAGGACCAACCGACTCTACGTGATCGGGTCGAAGCCGCTGGATATCGGTGGCCCTCCGGGCAATTCACAGTCCGCGAACGATACGTACGCGAGCGAGCGAGAGAACTTCGTCGAATCGTCCGGGGGGAGGCCACCGCAGGTCAGAATCGGCGAGACGTGGGAGGCCGGCGAGACCGTCTATTTGGATCCGGAGGGTGAAGCCGACGGCGTGACGATTCGCATCTACTGGAACACCGAGCCGATCCAAGATGTGAATCCGGGAACCGTCGCGGGCGACGACTCGTACCAACTCGCTAGGTTCACCGTCTCGGCGTCCTGACGGGGGCCGTGTCAGTCTGCGCCGTCAGCGCCCAAATTTCGGCCTGCGGCGACGAAGACACGCCCGTCGACGTCCGCCGTATCGAGGGCGCGCCGCCCCGCTTGTCGTGCCGTCGCGGCGCGGTCGGCGTCGGTCACGCCGTACACCGAGGGCCCCCAAGAAGACTGCCCGGCACCGTACACCGCCGGGTCGTCGTCGAGGGCGGCGACGAGTTCGCCGGCCGGCGGCCGGTACACGCCACCCTGTTCGTCCGCGTACCAAGTGCCGTTGAGGCGGCCGACCTCGGCGACGGCGGCGCCGAAGCGCTCGGCCGAACCCTCGGTGATCGCCGGCAACACCCGTCGGAGGACGACGCCCGCGAGGCGGTCACTCGGCTCCGGCGCCGCCGACTCCACGGCCGAGCGCATGCTCCGATCCTCGGTGTCGCCGCTCGGGCCCGCGGGGCCGTCTGGGACGACGATCAGGAACCGCCAGTCGTCCGGGATGGAATGCCTAGCGGCGACCGGCGGGACGGACCACCGTCCGACCGCCGGCCGGTCCGTGGTGAACCTAGCGGTCGGGTGGCCGGCATCGAGGATGAACCCGCCGTCCTCGAAGGCCGCAACGCCGACGCCCGACCGGCCGCCACGGCCCAAGTCCGGGGCCCGTTTCCGAACGTCGACGGGTTGGTCGTGTGCGCGGGCGACCGCGACGAGTGTCGCGAGTGCGAACTGCGTGCCGCTCCCCAAGCCAACGTGTCGGGGGAAGGCCGCCTCGACTCTCACTGCCGCGCCGTCGACGCCGAGTAGGTCGACCGCCCGCTCGGCGTACTCCCGGATCGAGTCCCGTTCACACCGGACGGTTTCGGCGGGCGACGCGGTGACCGTCACCGACGGTCGGTCGAGTGCGACGCCGAGGCTCCCGTAGAGACGCTCCCGTGCGAGACTCAGGTTACAGAAGCCGAAGTGAAGGCGGGCGTGGGCGGTGACCGTGGCACGTGTCATGCTGTGGGCCGCTCAGCCGGACCCTGGCAGGGGACAGAGGCTGGCGGTAAAGGTCGCGACCTCGTCGGTCTCGTTGCGGGCGCCGTGGCGCACGCCGCGGTCGTGGTGGACGACGCCAGGAGCCTCGATATCCTCCGCGGCATCGCCTTGAATCACCGTCACCGTCCCGTCGAGGACGTGAAAGACGTTCGTGCTGTCACCGTGTTCGTGGGGGTCCAGTTCCGCGCCGGGGCCGAGGGCGAAAGCCTTCACCAACACGTCGTCGTCGACGACCAGTTCGGCCGTCACTACCTCCTCGGGGGCTGGATCGAGCGTCTCCAGTCGGTCGAGTGGCATAGACATAGATCGGCCGCCCGCGTCTTAACGGTGCGGCTTCGGTGGTGTCGGCCAACGGCGGCACGGCCGCGACGACCGAGCCGCATAAATATATCCCATGACACAAAATACAGTAGGATGGATGAGGGGATCGTGGTCGGCTACGTCGCCGACGATGCGTCCGTCGGGGTGGACGTTGACCGCCGGAGAGCCCGGATCACGACCGAGCACGTTCCACGGGCCGAAGCTTGTCTGGCCGGACTCGACACTGGCCGCTACGACTGTCTCGTCTCCGCGTACGATCTCCCGGGGATGGACGGCCTCGACTTCGCCGCGGCCGTCCGCGAGGAGTATCCCCTGTTGCCGTTCGTGCTCTGTCCGGAGCGAGGAAGCGAACGGACCGCTCGTCGCGCGATCTCCGCTGGCGTCTCGGAGTACGTTCCCCTCGCCGAGACGTCGGATCCGGCCGCGGCATTGGCGGACGCGGTCGAGGACGCGGTTGTCGAACACGGCCGGCGGCGAGTCGACGGACCACAGGAGGAACTGGCCCTCTTCTTCGAGGAGTCGCCGATGGGGGCGGTCCAGTGGGACGACGAGTTCCGATTCGAGCGAGTCAACGAGACCGCCGAGGAGATACTTGGCTACTCGGAGGCCGAGTTGCGAGGCCGGTCGTGGGAGACCATTGTCGTAGAGGCCGACCGACAGCGGGTGGGTGAGGCTGTCGACGGCCTCCAACAGAAAAACGGGGGGACACAGGTCCGCAATCGGAACGTCCGCAAGGACGGCACCGAGATCACGTGTGAGTGGCACAACCGCGCAGTCACCGACCGAAATGGGGAGGTTCGGAGCATCTTCTCCAAGTTCGAAGACGTCACGGAGCAAGAGCGGCGGCGGCGGGAACTGGAGACGATCAGTACGTTCTTCGAATACGACCAAGATCCAGGCTTCCTCATCGACACGCCCGGCGAGGCGTTCACCATCGAACGGATCAATCCGGCTTACGTGCGACAGGGCAGCGTCGACAGGTCGCAGTTCGAGGGCCAGACGTTGCGCGAGGCGCTGGGGGAGGACCGAGCCGAAAAGCTCGAGCGTCGGTACCGCGAGTGCATCGAGCGACGAGAGCCGATCGAGTACGAGACGGAGCTGATGTTTCAGGACCAGCCGACCGTCTGGTGGACGCGGCTCGCGCCGGTCGTCATCGACGACACCGTCGAATATCTCGCCGGATCGACGCGTGAGGTCACGGAGCAGCGGCGGCGAAAGGCCGAACTGGAACGCTACGAGACGGTCATCGAGGCACTGAACGACGGCGTGTACGTGCTCGACGAGACGGGACGATTTACCTACGTCAACGACGCGTTCACCGAACTGGTCGGCTACGACGAGCAGACGCTCCTCGGAAGCACACCGGCGCTGATAAAGGATCGAGAGGGTATCGAGCGTGGCGAACAGCACCTGCGGCGCCTCCTCTCGGCCGACGGGCCGGACGAGGTCACCTTCGAGATCGACATCCAGTCCCGCGAGGGGGAGACCATCGTCTGTGAGGATCACATGGGTGTTCTCCCGTACGATGGATCGGAGTTCGAGGGGTCGGTCGGAACGGTCCGAGACGTCACCGCACGACGAAAGCAAGCACGAGAGCTGCGGTGGCTCAGGCGCGTCGTCGAGAGTGCGGCACACGCGATCTATCTCACGAAGCCGGACGGGACGATCACGTACGTCAACAACGCGTTCGAGGAGATCACCGGCTACTCCCGGGCAGGAGCCATCGGGGAAATCCCGAGCCAGTTGCACGCGGACGCTCGTGACGAGGAACACGTCGAGCGGCGGCGAGCGGCGCTCCGCGACGGGGAGGTGTGGGAAGAGGAGGTTACCAACAGCCGAAAGGGGAACGGCGAGTACACGGCTCGGCAGTATATCGTGCCTGTGACCGGTCCAGCCGCGGAAGTCGAGCGTTTCGCCGCCTTTCAGGTCGACATCTCGGAGCGAAAGGAGCGAGAGCGACACCTGAACCGCCTCGACCGACTGCTCCGCCACAACCTGCGTAACGACCTGAACGTGATCCGTGGCCGGGCCGAAGGCATCTCGTTACGGGCCGACGACGAGAACACGGCGGCCGCCGAGCAGATACTTCGAAAGACGGACGAACTCCTAGACAAAGCAGAGAAGGAGCGGGCGATAGCGACGATGTTGTCGGCTCGCCCCGAACTCGGGCGAGTCGACATCGCGTCGGCGGTGCGAGACGCCGTGGCGCGGATCGAAACCGAGGAGCCAACCGCGACGATCCGTGTCAGTTCACCGTCCGACCTCACCGCACTCGCGACAAAGCGGATCGGGCAAGCGGTCGAGGAACTCCTCAGAAACGCGATCACACACGGGGACCCGGAGCGACACGAGGTTTCGATCCGCGTCGAAGCGGGTACGGATCGCGTCCGGATCGAAATCGAGGACGGCAACCACCCGATTCCGGAGATGGAGTCTCGACTGCTGGTCGAGGGAGAGGAACTCAATCCACTGTATCACGGGACCGGACTCGGCCTGTGGCTGGTGTATCTGATCGTGACGCGGTCGAACGGGACCGTCACGGTCGACGAGAGCGAGTCCGGCGGGAATCGCATCCGGATCGAACTCGACCGCGGAGAGAACGGCCGGTCGTGAGTCGACGGCCGAGGGCGCTTCAGGCCAGTTCTTCGGCGACCATCTGGACGCCGAACAGCGTCGGATCCATCGCGAGGTCGGCTTGGCCGCGCGCGAACTCCGGCAGGGAGTCGTGGCTGTAGACGACGACCCGAACGTCTGGGTTGCGGTCCTTGGCGACGGTGATGGCCGTCGCCTCGTCGAGATCCGTGAGGACGAACAGATCGGCGTCGGCAAGCCCGGCCTCGTCGAGGACGTCGGCGGTGAGGACGCCCTCGACGTGGGCGACGTCGATCCCTTCGCTCTCCAGTGCGGCGCCGAGACCGGCGTCGTCCGGGCCGGCGAGGATGGCTCGGGTCACTCGTACTCGATGGTCGCCGGGGGTTTGTGCGTCACGTCGTAGACGACCCTAGCGACGTCGTCGTTCTCGCCGGTGATACGGCTCTGAATCCGCTGGAGGGTCTCCCACGGGAGATCCTGTGCACGGGCGGTCATGCCGTCGCGGCTCTCGACCGACCGGACGGCGACCACCCAGCCGTGGACGCGGTTGTCGCCCTTGACGCCCGTCGCCTTGCCGATGACGGCCGCGAAGGCCTGCCACGGGTCGTGTTCCGCGACCTCCTCCTCGACGATGTGACACGCCTCGCGGGCCACCGTCAGTTTCTCCTCGGTCACCTCGCCGAGGATGCGGACGGCGAGCCCGGGGCCGGGGAAGGGCATCCGCTCCGAAACAACCTCTTCGAGGTCGAGGGCGCGTGCCACCTCTCGTACCTCGTCCTTGTAGAGGTCGCGGACGGGTTCGACGATACCCTCGAAGTCGATTACCTCGGGCAAGCCGCCGACGTTGTGGTGAGACTTGATGTTGCCCTCGCTCTCGATGCGGTCGGGGTAGATGGTCCCCTGCACGAGATAGTCGGCGTCGGCCTCGCGGGCCTCGCGTTCGAACTCGCGGATGAACCCCTCGCCGATGGCGTGGCGTTTCTCCTCGGGGTCGGTTACGCCTTCGAGGGCGTCGAGAAAGCGGTCCTGCGCGTCGACGACCCGCAGGCTGTCCATGAAGTCGAACGTCTCCCGGATGGCCTCGGTTTCGCCTTTCCGCATCAGCCCGGTGTCGACGTAGACGGGCGTGAGACGGTCGCCGATGGCTCGGTAGGCCAGCGCGGCCGCGACCGAGGAGTCGACGCCGCCGGAGAGGGCGATGATGGCGTTTTCCTCGCCGATCTCGGATTCGATCTCCGCGGTCGCCTCCGCGATGAACTCGTCGACGTCGACCATCAGGCCTCCACCTCCCGGACGTCCGCGACCGTATCGAGGACGGCGTCGACGAGGCCGACGAATGGGGGGCTCGCGCGGTCGGGGCGCGAGCGGAACTCGGGGTGGAACTGCGTCCCGAGGAAGTAGGGATGGTCGTCGAGTTCGACAATTTCCATGCGGTTACCAGCGCGCCCGGAGAACGTGAGACTACCGGCTTCGAGGTCGTCGATGTACTCGGGGTTGACCTCGTAGCGGTGGCGGTGGCGCTCGGTGCAGACTTCGGCGTCGTACACCGTGTGGGCGAGTGTCTCCGGGTCGATCTCGGTCTCGTGAGCGCCGAGACGCATCGTCCCGCCCAAGTCTTCGAGGTCGTACTGTTCGGGCAGGAGGTCGATCACGGGATAGGGCGTCTCCTCGTCGATTTCGGCGGAGTGAGCGCCGCCGAGACCGAGGACGTTCCGGGCGTACTCGACGACGGCCATCTGGAAGCCGAGACAGAGACCGAGGAAGGGTACGTCGTTCTCGCGGGCGTAGCGGATCGCCTCGATCTTGCCTTCGGCCCCGCGGGAGCCGAAGCCGCCGGGCACGACCACCGCGTCGGCCTCGCGGAGGCGTTCGGTGTGGTGATCGCGCATCTCGTCGGCGTCGACCCAGAGGACGTCCACGTCGACCTGTTTCTCGATGCCCGCGTGTTTCAGCGCCTCGTGGATGGACATGTACGCATCCTCGAGGGCGTACTTGCCGACGAGGGCGACCTGAATCTCGCCCGTCCGTTCCCTAGTGACGAGTTCGCGCCAGCGACTGTCGCGTTCGTCCGTGGGCAGCGCCTCGTCCGCGATCTCCAACTGCTCCATCACGTACTCGTCGAGTCCCTCTTCTTCGACCATCAGGGGGACGTGGTAGATGTCCTCGACGTCGGGGTTCGAGAAGACGGCGTCGGTGGGAACGTCACAGAACAGCGCGATCTTCTCTTTGGTTTCGGGGTCGAGGCGGTCCTCACAGCGACCGACCAGCACGTCGGGTTGGAGACCGATGGAGCGCAGTTCCTTCACGCTGTGTTGGGTCGGCTTGGTCTTCTGCTCGCCGTTTTTCGAGTACGGAACGAGCGTCACGTGAGCGAACAGCACGTCGTCGTCGTCTTCCTCGTGAGAGAACTGCCGGAGGGCTTCGAGATAGGGCATCCCCTCGATGTCTCCGACGGTCCCCCCGACCTCGACGAGACACACGTCGGTCCCCTCGGCGGCCTCGCGGATGCGCCGCTTGATGTCGTCGGTGATATGCGGGATGATCTGGACCGTGTTGCCCAAGTAATCGCCCGCCCGCTCTTTCTCGATGACGTGTTTGTACGTCTTCCCCGTGGTGACGTTGTGGTCGAACGTCATGTCGGTGCCGAGGAAGCGCTCGTAGTTCCCCAAGTCGAGGTCGACCTCGCCCCCGTCTTTCAGCACGTACACCTCCCCGTGCTGGTAGGGGTTCATCGTCCCCGCGTCGACGTTCAGGTACGGATCGATCTTCACGGCGGTCACGTCGAAGCCCGCGTTCGACAGGAGGCGGCCGGTGCTGGCGGCCGTAATCCCCTTGCCGAGCCCGGACATAACACCCCCCGTTACGAAAACGAACTTCCGACCCAGTTCCGGGTCGTACCCTGTCTCGGGTTCGGTCGGCATACCGACCGTGCGCGAGCGCGCATGAAAATCGTTTCGCCTGGGTCGGCGGCGTGGGGGCGACTCGCACGGGCGAGTCGCGAACGAACACAGCCGTATTGTCGGCCAACGGCGGCCGACGCTGGGCACTTCGTCATGCTTTTCACTTCCCGCACCAAGGTTTGAGCATGAGCGCGGACGACAAGTATCCCGAAGACAGCGGCCGGCGACGGTTCGTGAAAGGGGTCGTCGGCGGCTCGGCGCTCGCCGGCGTCGGCGCCGTCGGGACGGTCACCGTCAACAGCGCGACTGCCTCGCCAGGGTCCGGTGGGGGGACCACCCAGGCGTGGGCCATCGAGAACACCGGCGGGCCGGCACCCCGCGGGATGCCACAGATCCCGCTAGAAATCGACGATGAGGGCTACGTCAAAGGCATCTGGCCCGACGTCGAGACGGTCAATCAGGGTGGCCGGCAGGTCCAAGTCGCCGAGATGGACCTCGGAGGCTCGACCTACACCTCCGAGTGGTTCCAGTACTGCGGCGTCGAAGGCTATCAAGGCATCCAGCCGGGCTACGAGAGTGAGAACTATTTCCACTCGGACTCGGCCCCGCCGTACGACTGGCAGTCCTCGAGCAAGGAACAGGGCGACCGCTTCCACGTCGACGACTTCGACGACTACACCGAATGGGGGAACGGCATCGGCTCTGCAGGCATGGGCAAGCCGGCGACCGGGACTTGGCGGTCACAGGATGCCGAGGACGTGATCCCCATCCAGTTGCTCCGAAGTCCGCGCATCGAGGAGGCCGCCCAAGACAACGAGTGGCTCCAAGCCAGCACCGACGAGGGCTTCATCGCTTGGCTCAACAAGTGTACCCACTTCTGCTGTGTGCCGGGGTACAAGCAGTCCGACAGCGCCGCGCGCTTCGGCGGCGCCGACGGCGTCTACTGTCAGTGTCACCAGTCGGTGTACGATCCCTTCTCCATCGTCCAGACGCTGTTCACCGCGCGTCCGCGGCCCGACTAACGGCCGCCGCTGACCGGCGGAAACAGCGCGAGTTCGTCACCCTCGACGAGTGTCGTTTCGAGGCCGTCGTCCCCGGCGACGTTCTCGCCGTTGCGAAGGACGTTGATGTGATCGGCGACCGCCCCGGAGTCGTCGAGGACCCGGTCGCGAAGCGCCGGTTGCGCCTCGAACAGTGCGTCGAGTGCGTCGCCGACCGTCGCACCCGGCCCGACGTCGACACGAATCTCCCGGTCCCCGGCTACCTCCGCGAGATCCGCGAACAGCTTCCACTGCATAGTTCTCACTCGCGTCCCCCCGGGCAAGAGGATTACGTCTCCGGACCCGGCGACGCGGACGGGGAACTCGACGCGTCCAGCCGGCGGAAGGTCTCCGGCCGACTCACGAGGTAGACGGCGTCGCCCGCGGCGAGGGTTCGGTCCCGCGCGAGCGTGTCGATCCCGCCGTCGACACCCTTGACCGCGACGACGGTGGCGTCGAGGCCGGCGACGGGGCGACCCACCAAGTCGCTTCCGTCGTCGACCGTGACGACGTACATCGTCTCCGCGGCCGCCCGCAAGAGCGAGGCGAACTCCCGTTCGGCTTGGGGTTCCGCGGGGAGGGTCACCAAGCGGTAGGTGGTAGTGGCATCGAGACGGGCGGCGTCTTCCGCATCGACGGCGAGGGTCGCCACGTCGTCGACGTGGGCCCGAAGCTCCGCGGTCACCAGTCGCTTGGGCTCCGGATCGGTGCGCCACACCTGCACACGGTCGCCGGGGCTGGCGGCGTTGGCAGGGTCGGCCCGGACCGCGACGGCGACGGTGCCCGGCGCGAGCGTCGGGCCGATGCCCGTCGCCCGACTCCCGAGTGCGAGATACTCGACGGTGCCGTCGGCCGACAGCTCCACGTCGACGTGTCCCACGTCGTAGTCGTCTTGGAGGCGGGTGACGAGTCGCGCCTCCAAGTCGGCGACCGTCAGTCGGCGGGGGAAGATGAGCGTCTTGCCCGCCAGTGACTCCTTGATCGACGGGGCGACGGGATCGTACCCCTCCAAGTCCGCGATGTCGGCTGGCTCTTCGGGGAGGGTCACGTCGGTGATCCGGCTCATCGAGCGGACGATACGGCTCACCTCGACGTCGAGTTCGCGAGCGCCGGTGACGGCGAACACGTCGGTGGCGACCCGGTCACCCACGAGACGGCCGAAGGGGGCGGCGAGGGCTCCCACGGCGAGCGAGAGGACGTTGAACACGACGACCGAGGGCGAGAAGACGGACGTCTCACCGCGCAGGAGGGCGGAGAACGCGCCGACGGTGTTGAGATAGAGGGCGACCACCGAGAGCCCAAGCAGGATCGACAGCCACGTCGGGAGGCGGAGTTTCGTGTACCACCGGTAGCCGAGCGCCGCGGCGCCGGCGGCGAGAGCGGCACCGACGCCGAAGGCCAGCAGTCTGGCGGCCGTCACCACCAGCGTCGGCTCCACCGCCGGCACGGACACCTGAAGCGGCGTCACGCGACCACCTCCCGGAACGTCGCGAGTGCGTCGGGTTTCCCGACGGCGAACAGTTCGTCGCCGACCGCGACCGACTGTGCGCCACGGGGGGCGAACCGCCAAGACCCCTCGTGGCGGACGGCGAGGACGGTCACACCGTAGGTGTCCCGGACCGACGCCTCACCGATGGTCCGGCCCGCAAGCGGCCCGTCGTCGCCGACGGTGACCTTCCGGATCCGGTCGCCGGCCTGACGGAGCAGGCTGAGAAGTTCGTACTCGCGGCGGGTCCCGCGGGACCGGACGAGGAGGCGGTCGACGGACGCGGCAAGCAGCGACTCCGTGCCGGCGGCGTCGACGGCGACCGTCAGTCGCCCGTCGCCGCCATCGGCGACGGGAAGAGTCGGTGCAGACGTCGGGACGGCGGCTCCCGGCGTGGCGCTCGCGTCGGTGGCGGGCCCACCCCCACCGGCCGTGTCGCGGGCACGGTCACTCCGAAGGCTCACGACGCTCCCTCGGTAGGTGCGCCCGGGGGTCACAATCGACACCTCGTCGCCGCGAGCGGTGCCGGTCGGGAGGAGGCCACGGACGGAGACGGCGCGTTTCCCCGGGGAGATGCGCTTCGAGAGACCGCCGAGCGGGGGGGCCGCACTCACCGTCGCCCGTGCGCGCTCGTCCAGCGTCACGGCCACGTCCGCAAGATCGAACTCCGTCCGGAGGCGGTCGGCGACCCGCGTCTCCAACTCGACGACGGGCACGTCGGCGGGGAACGCCGCCGACCACTCGTGGAGTTCGCGTCTGAGTTCGGTCGGCACGGGCGGATACCCCTCCATGTCGCCCACCTCGCCGGAGACGGTGACGCGCACCTGCCCCCGGCCGCCCGCGAGTTCGATGACGTCCGTCGAGAGGGTGCGCTCGGTCAGCTTGCGAAGCGATAGCTTCCTAGGAAACTCCGCACCCATCCGGTCACCGGCGTTGTGTGCGTACAACGAAATCATCAGGACGACGATGACCGCGACGGTCAGGCGGACTTGGTTCGCCGACTGGGTGAACGTCGGATCGTTCAGCGCCAGCAACCCTCCGTTGACACCGGCGATGGCCACCGCGAGGACGACCACACCGAAGGCAGGAACCGTGACGCCGGTCACGTACTTGAAGATAAAGCCGAAGGCCCACGAGACGAGCGCCGGAACGATACCGGTCAGGACCCCGAGATAGAGACCGAAGAGAAGTTCGACGGGGAACGAAGCCATGATCTGGTCTCGATGCCGAGGCGTAAATTGCTACCGGGCGCGGACGGGCCCTTTATCACTTCCCTCCGCGAGGAGGTAGACATGGCCGCGAGTCGGAGCGACCGGTTTCTCGGCATGCGGGCGGCGGTGGGGTTGACGCTTCTGGCCGGTGCGCTCTCGATGGTCACGGGAATCGTCCATATGAGTGCACCCGTGGGCCGGCCACTCGTCCCGTTCGTGCCACCGGTCGCGCGGACGACAGCCGGGTTCACCGGCACGCTTACCGGCTTTCTCCTCCTCGGAAGCGCACTCGGCCTGCGTCGGGGGTTGCGGTCCGCGTGGTACTCGACGCTCGGTCTCCTCGTCGTGGCGGCAGGACAGGGGCTCGTCCAAGCGAGCGAGACGTCCATCCCGCTGGTGGTGTTGTCGGTGCTCGCCCTGCCGGCCGTCGCGCTCAATCGCCGGCGCTTCGACCGCTCGGTCGACTTCTCGACGACACAGCTGGCAGCCCTGCTCGCACTCGGGGGGTCGCAGGTGTACATCACCACGGGCGCGTACGGGCTCCGCGAGGAGTTCGGAGGGATCGAGACGCTCGTCGACGCCGTCTACTTCGCCGTCGTCACCTCCAGTACCGTCGGCTACGGCGATATCGTCCCGCAGACGGCGGTGGCGCGCCTGTTCGGCATCTCGGCGCTCGTCGTCGGGACGGCGAGTTTCGCCATCGCGCTCGGTGTGCTGTTGACCCCTGCCATCGAAGCCCGACTCGTCAAGGCACTCGGAAAGATGACACAATCAGAACTCGACTTACTCGACGATCACGTGCTCGTCCTCGGTCACGGCGACCTGACCGAGGCGGTTATCCAAGAACTGCAACAGGGAGCGACTCCCTTCCTCGTCGTCGTCCCGGACGGGGAGACGGCGCGAGCCCTCGGCGAGCGCGGCATCGACACGCTCACCGGCGACGCCAGCGACGAGGCGACGCTCGAACGGGCCAACATCGAGGAGGCACGCGCCGTCGTCGCGGCGACGAACGACGACGCGGCCGACGCGTTCGCCATCCTGACGGCGCGACACCTCGACCCCGACATCCACATCGTCGCGGCGGCGACCCAGCGCGAGAACGTCGACAAACTCCGGCGCGCAGGGGCGGATACGGTCATCAGCCCGGCGAGTATCGGCGGTCACCTGCTCGTCGAGTCGGCGCTCGGCGGCCGCAACGTGGACACCGAAGCGGTCGCGGATCGCTTGCTCCAAGAGATTTAGGGCTGACCGCGGTCGACGACCGCCACGTCACAGTCCACGTCCCGCAGTCGCTCGAAGGTGGGTGGGGAGACGAGCCGCGAGGCCCGGGAACGGTCGCCCGAGGAGCCGATCACTAGCAGATCGTAGGCGGCGGCGTTGGCGCCGATGAACGCCGTGACCTCGCTCCGGGCCACCCGCGTCTCCACGTCGACGTCGACGGTTTCGGCGAGGTTGGCTAACTGCGACTCGGCGGTCCGGCGCTCCACCTCGCTGTCGATACAGGTACAGACGCTCAGACTCCCGCTGCGGCCGGCGAGGCGGGCAGCGAAATCGAGCATGGCGTGGGCGACGTCACCCGGGCGGGAGATGGTCACGAGTACACGCTTCCAGCGACGACGCCCCGTCGTCGACCGGAAGGCGACGGCGTCGTACCGGCTCTCGAACACCCCTTGGACGTACGGCGAGAGGAGCCCATCCTGCTCCCCGTAGGGCAGAACCACCAGATCGCAGTTGGCGTTCGCCGCCGCGTCGGCGGTCGTCGGGACGGGTGCGCCACGGGCGACCACCACCTCGCAGGGGACGCCCGCCCGCGTCCGGACCGTCCGGGCGGTCTCTTCTAAGTGCTCGGCGGCGTCCCGCGTCGCGGCGGGTTCGCCCTCGGTGTCGGTGGCATCGTCGAGAATCGCCAACAACACCACCTTCCCGGCGTCGTGGGCGGCGGCGAGGGTCGCCCCGAACAGCGCCGTCGCCTCGGCGGCCTCGGCGTCGCCGCGCATCGGCACGAGGACGTGATCGTCGCCCTGCGCGGTGTCGTAGAGGTACTGGGCGCGGCGCTCGTAGAACCGGGAGCGCCAGACCGAGAAGACGACGGCGACGAGGGCACCGAAGGCGGTGACGCTTGCCACGTACGCCTCGGGGGAGGCTTGGTCGGTGACGAGAACGAGCAACGCCGTCGAGAAGGCCGCGGGCTCTTCGACGTCGAGGAGCCACGTCGCGGCACCGGTCAGGAAGATCGAGAGGGCGGCGCTGACGGGGGAGACGGTCGCCATCCCGGCGAGGCCCGGCATCGAGAGACCGAGGGCGGCCCACCCACAGCACGCGCCGACGACGAGGCCAATAGTGAACTTCCACGGGGAGGCATAGCGGCCCTCGGGGTCCGAAAAGAGGGTGTAGGTCCCGGAGGCAAGCGGTGGGAAGAGGAGAAAGGAGAGTTCGGCGAGCGCGTTCGAGATGAGCGTCACGAGGCCGATGAGCAGGGGGACCGCGGTCAGCACCGTCAGGTGGAGGAAGTTACCGGTGTGCTGGATCCAGCGGCCGAAGGCCGCGAGCTCGCGGCGTTCGAACCGCCGGAGGCGGCGGACGGCGGCGACGGCGCGGGCGAGCACCCCCTCCAGCATCGTCAGCCGAGGGCCACGGCGGCGTCGAGGGCCAACTCGATCATCCGCGCGACGTTGTTCCGGGCCTTCGGCGGAAGTTCGTCCTCGCTCACGTCGCCGCTGCCCTTCTGGGCGCCCGCGACGAGGTTCCCGTCGACGGTGCAGATGGCGCCCGCACGGAGCCCCTTCCGACGCGCCAAGGTAAAGAGCGCGGCCGCCTCCATCTCCACGGCGAGGAGGCCGGCGGCCTCCCAGTCGGCGACGTAGTCGTCCGTCTCGGCGTAGAATGCGTCGTCGGTGACGACGGGGCCGACGTGGACGTCCTCACCCGCCGACTCGGCGGCGTCGGTCAGCGCCCTGACCACCTCGAAGTCCGGGACCGCGGGGTACTCCACCCGTTCGTAGCGCTTGGTCGTCCCCTCCTCCTTGGCGGCGCCGGTCGCGACCACCATGTCGCCGACCTCGATATCGGCTTGGAGCGCCCCGGTCGTCCCCGGCCGGATGACGGTGTCGACGCCGATGGCCGCGAGTTCCTCTAGAGCGATGGCCGCCGAGGGCGACCCGACGCCGGTCGAACAGATCGTCAGCGGGACGCCGCGGTACTCGCCGTTGACGAGGCGGTACTCCCGGTTGTGAGCGAGTTCCTCGACCGCGTCACAGCGGTCGGCGATCCGTTGGACGCGCCCCGGATCGCCGGGGAGAAGCGCCACGTCGTGTACGTCGTCCGCGTCGACCCGCAGATGCGGCTGGATGGCCATACCGGCACCACCCACGCCGTGGAGAAAAACCCCGGGATCACGGGGGTTCGTCGAGCGGTCGGCCGCCCGTTCCGGTCACCGGCGGCCCCTCGTGTCCCGGTCGACCCTCCCGCACGGACAGACGGCGCGTACGGCGACCGGCTGCAACGCGGAGAGCGGGTGAGCGGGTCAGGCGACCGCAAACAGCAGGACGTTGTGGACACCGGGACCGAGGCCGACGGCGGCGACGAAGCCGAGGAGGAGACGGCCCTCGGTGGGTGCGTCGCTGACCGTCTCGGCGAGAAGGCCGACCACCCCGCCCGCGACGACGAGTTTCACGAGGACGAACAGCCATCCGCTCCCGAGGATGGCCGCGGTGGGAAGCGACGCCGCGAAGTCGATGACCACGGCGGAGAGGGGGGTCCGTTCTCCGAAGCCGAGGAGGTCGATCCCGACGGCCGTCGAGACGCCGTCGAGGGCGTGGCCGGCGACGGCGAGGGCGCCGATCCGGCCGGTGACCGCCACGTCGGGCCAAGTCCGCCGGAGGAGCGCCCACGCGCCGGCGGCGACGAGGGCGGTCCCGACGAGGATACCGGCCGAGGGGGCGACCCGGAGGGTATCGCGAGCGAGGCCAACGGCGACGACGGCCGCGACGACGGGCAGGAAGACGGCGGCGCCGACGCCGCCGACGAGCGTGGGGGTTCCCCGCGCCGTCGCGTCGGCGACGAGCCACGTCGCCCCGGCGAGGACGGCGACGGAGAGATAGACCGCGGGCGTGCCGGCGAACGGGCGGATAGGGGTGGGGAGCGCCCGGAGGACATAGAGGACATGGACGGCGGCGCCGAGGACCATCCACGGTGTCGCGGCGAGGACGAGGCGCTCGGTGACGGGCGGGCGGCGACGAGAGAGGAGGGCGGCGACGGCGACGAAGCCGGCGAGCAAGGCGAGGAGGTAGGGGAGCGGCGGGAGAGCGAACCCCTCGGGGAGCAACGCCAAGCGCATGGAGGGAAGGCGGGGAGTCGCCGGGAAAGCCTTACGCTCCGCGGCCGCAAGACGAGGGGTATGGACAGAGCCGCGTTCGCCGCCTGCATCGATCACACCGTCCTCGGCCCGGAGACGACGGCGGCCGACGCCCAAGAGGTCGTCGTGGCGGCGGCCGAGTACGGCACCAACGCCTGTGTCCCCCCGTGTTACGTCGGCGAGGTGCGAGCGGCGGCCCCGGACGTCACGCTCGCGACGGTCGTTGGCTTCCCGCACGGACAGCACGCGCCGGGGGTCAAACGCGAGGAGGCGGTCGCCGCTTGGGAGGCCGGCGCGGACGAACTCGACGTGGTCGTGAACGTCGGGCGTCTGCGGGCCGGCGACGGCGACGCGGTCGTCGACGAACTGTCCGAACTCGTGGCGGCGGTGCCGCTCCCGGTGAAGGTCATCGTCGAGGCGCCGCTGTTGACCGAGGCCGAGAAGCGCCGCGCGGGCGAGGCCGCCGTCGCGGCCGACGCCGACTACCTGAAGACGGGGACGGGCTTTGCGGGGCCGGCGACCGTCGCGGACGTGGAACTGCTGGCGGAGTATCTCCCGGTGAAGGCAAGCGGCGGAATCGACACGACCGAGCGGGCGCGGGCGATGCTCGATGCGGGCGCAGAACGGATCGGCGCGTCGGCGGGGGTCGCCCTCGTCGAGGGGTTCGAGTAGCGGACCGTCGCGCTTTTCTCCGCGCAGGCGCTATTCCGGATAGCGAATGGCCCGCTATCACATCGAGACGTACGGGTGTACGGCCAACCGAGGCGAGAGTCGGTCCATCGAGCGACGGCTCCGTGACGGCGGGCACCACCCCGCCGACGGACCGGACGACGCCGACGTGGCCATCCTCAACACCTGTACCGTCGTCGAGAAGACGGAGCGAAACATGCTCCGTCGGGCCGCGGAACTCGAAGCGGAGACGGGCGACCTAGTGGTCACGGGGTGTATGGCGCTGGCACAGGGGGATGCGTTCGCCGAGGCCGACGTCGACGCCCGAGTAGTCCACTGGGACGAGGTGCCCGAGGCGGCGATGAACGGCGAGTGTCCCACCACCACGCCGGACGCCGAACCGATCCTCGACGGCGAGATCGGTATCCTCCCCATCGCCCGCGGATGTATGAGCGACTGCTCGTACTGCATCACTAAGCGCGCGACGGGGCGACTCGACTCCCCGTCGGTCGAGGAGAACGTCGAGAAGGCGCGGGCGCTGGTCCACGCGGGCGCAACAGAACTCCGCATCACCGGCCAAGACACCGGCGTCTACGGCTGGGACCGCAACCAAGGCGAGAGCCTCCTGCCGGAGCTACTGGATCGCATCTGTGACATCGAGGGCGACTTCCGCGTCCGGGTCGGGATGGCCAACCCGAAGGGGGTCCACGGCGTCCGCGAGGAACTCGCCGACGTCTTCGCCGCCAACGAGGAGATCTACAACTTCCTGCACGCGCCTGTCCAGTCGGGATCGGACACGGTGCTGACCGACATGCGTCGCCAGCACCGGGTCGGGGAGTTCCTCGAAGTCGTCGACACCTTCGACGACCGCCTCGACCGCTGGACGCTCTCGACGGACTTCATCGTCGGCTTCCCCAGCGAGACGGGCGCCGACCACGAGCAGAGTATGGAGCTTCTGGCCCGCGTTCGCCCGGAGAAGATCAACGTCACCCGCTTCTCGAAGCGGCCGGGGACCGACGCCGCCGAGATGAAAGGCCTCGGTGGGACGCTCAAGAAGGAGCGCTCGAAGGCGATGTCCGAGTTGAAACGCGAGGTGGTCGGCGAGGTACACGCGTCGATGGTGGGCGAGCGCCGCGAGGTGCTCGCGGTCCGGCCGGGCACCGGCGACTCGGTGAAGTGTCGAGACGGCGCTTACCGGCAGGTGATCGTCCAGAACGCCGACGAACATGGGATCGAACCCGGTGACTGGGTCGACGTGGAGATCACCGCTCACGAGACGATGTACGTCTTCGGCCGCCCGGTATGAAGTGGCTGCGAAGCGGACTCCGGCGTGACATCTGCGTGGTCGTCGCGAGCGAGGGGACACCGACGGCCCAAGAGTGCAAGGCGGCGTTGGAGTCGCGCTACGGCGAACGGATCGAGCCCAAGACCTTCTACGGTGCGCTGGAGACGCTGACCGACACCGGACACCTCGCGAAGACGGCCGACGGCATCCACGACCGCTACGAACTCACGGAGGCGGGCGAGCGTGCGCTCCACGACCACTACGCGTGGGTGACGGAAACGCTCGATTAGCGGAGGGTCGTCGACGGCGAGGCGCGCTCGGAGGCGTCCTTCCACTCGCCGAGGCCCGCGGGGTCGAGGTGGACGTGCACGTCGGAGACGGGTTCGATCTCGCGAACCCGCTCGCGGAGTTCGGTCTCGATGTCGTGGGCGGCCGCGAGCGAGTGGTCGCCGTCGACCTCGGCGTGGAACTCGACCTCGATCACGTGGCCGGAGTAGTAGGCGACGAAGTCGTGGACGCCGCGAACCTCTGGGTGTGAGCGGATGGCCTCCTCGATCCGCTCGCGTTCCTCGGCCGGGGGCGCGCCGTCGGAGAGATACCGGATGTTCTCCCGGGAGATGTCGATCCCTTGGTAGATGACCAGCAGGCTCACTATGCCACCGGCCAGCGGGTCGAAGATGGGGTAGCCAAGCGCCATGCCGCCGACGCCGACGAACGCGGCGAGCGTGGTGTAGATGTCGTTTTTGCTGTCGGCGGCGAGTGCTCGTAGACTCGGGGATTCGACGTCCCGGTTCACCAGACAGGTGTACCAGTAGCAGGCGTAGCGGTCGACGAGGGCAAAGAGGAGGCCGACGACCAGAATCGCGCTGTATTCGGCGCTGGGACCGATGAGGAGGGCGTTCCCGGAGTCGTACAGGAGCTTCAGACCGAGGAGGACGAGCACACCCCCGACGAAAAGCGCCGAGAGGGGTTCGAACCGGTCGTGACCGTGTGGGTGGGAGGCGTCGGGGTCGTCGTAGACGAATCGCCCCCAGACGAGGACGACGGCGCTCGCCAGCAGGTCGGCCACCGAGTGAGCGGCGTCGGCCATGAGCGCGAGGCTCCCCGAGAGAACGCCGAGAATCCCCTCAACGGTGATCTTGAGGACGTTCGAGACGACGTTGACCCACGACGCCTTCAGGAACGCGGCGCGGTCGCCTGACATGTAGCCCCATCGAGGAGCCAGACCCACATAAGCGGTGTCATTAGCGGCGTAGAAGCGAGATTTCGACTCGGTCTAATCGAGCGTGAGGGGGACGGCGCGGTCTTCGTCGGGGGGCGACGTGTCCGCTTGTGCCGCGAAGGCCGCGTGGAGGCGGTCGTAGGTGTCCGTGACCGCCTCGACGATGACCTTCGTGTCCGCGACGACCGGCATGAAGTTGGTGTCGCCGTCCCACCGCGGGACGACGTGGGTGTGGAGGTGGTCGTCGATGGAGCCGCCGGCCGGGCCGCCACCGAGGTTGAGGCCCACGTTGAGGGCGTCGGGATCGAAGGCCGCCTCCACGGCGTCGATGGTGCGCTGTTTGAGTCGGGCGTGATCGAGCAACTCGTCGGTGTCGAGCGCGCGGTAGTCCCCGTCGTGGCGGTCGGGGACCACCATCGCGTGTCCGGGGTTGTACGGGTAGTTGTTCAGGATGACGAAGGCGTGGTCGCTCCGGGCGACGATCAGGTTCGCGCGGTCGTCGTCGCGGTCGGGGAGGACACAGAGCGGACAGCCGTCGACGTCGTCGTCGTCGCGGGTCACCCACTCGATGCGCCACGGGGCGAACAGTTGCTCCATGTGGTCGCGGGGGAGGGCCAGCCGTATATACCGCCCGCCACGCGGCCGGCGCTCGGCGGTCGAAGCGGGGACGCCACCGCCCCGCTCGTGTGACGCGCGTCTGACATCGGCGGATTCTCACGGGTGAAAATCCGATTGTCCCCGGATTAACCGGGTTTAATCCGGGTTAACCGACTGCGGGGCTTATGCAAACGGCACCGAAAGGGAGAGTCGATGAAGGCGAAACGACCGGACCCAGACACCAACCACGAACTGTGTCCCGACTGTGGCCGTGAGACCAGACACGCGGTCAGGGTGGAGATCAGAACGGAGAACCCCGCCTCGGCGAACGCCGCGTTCTCACGGGAGCCGTATCGGGTCGCGGTCTGTGCCGTCTGTGAGGCGGAGTCGATCCAGCGGATGAACGACGCCTAAGCGGTAGTGACCTCACAACCGTCCTCGGTGACGATGAGGGTGTGTTCGGCCTGACTGACGAGACGACCCCCCTCCTCTTTCAACACGGGATAGCCGTGGATCACGTCCTGCTGTTTGAGTCGCCGGAGCGCCATGTCCGTACGGCGCACGTCGAACCACCGGCCGGCAAAGGGCAGCGTGTGGTACTCCTCGGTGATCGTCTCGAGGATCTGCCGGGCTTGGCGGTTGCGCACCGACCGCTCGTGCTCCAACCCGTAGATCTCCTCTTTGTTCCCCTCGCGCACCTTGCCGCGGCCGTCCGTGGCGAACGGTTCGATGGCGATCACGTCACCGACCTCGAGTTCGGCTCCGTGATCGACACCGCGGTTCGGGACGCTCGGTCCCGTGTGGGCGTCCCACTGTTCGACGCCGTGTCCGGAGAGGTTGAGGACGGGCGTGTAGTCGTACCCCCGGATCACCTCCTCGATCTCGGCGCCGATGGTTCCCGTGTCGACGCCGGGAGCGACGGCGTCGACGGCGACGTCCAAGGCCTCCTCGGCGGCCTCGACGAGTTCGGGAGTGCCCGAGAGGTCGACTGTCGTCGCGGCGTCGGCGATGTAGCCGTCGACGTGGACGCCCACGTCGAGACAGATCATCTCCTCGCCGAACTCCGTCTCGTCGTCGCGGGCGGGCGTCGAGTGGCTGGCCTCCTCGTCGACGCTGATGTTGACGGGGAAGGCGGGCCCGTCGGCCAACTCGTCGATCCGCGCTTCGGCGTGTTCCGCGACTTCGAGGTGGGTGACGCCCGGTTCGATCATCTCCGCCGCCTCGTCGAGGACGGTGCGCAACGCCTCGCCGGCCCGGCGATACTTCTCGACGGTCGTCTCGTCGAGGGGTCCAACGCTCATGACCGCCATTGGCGTGAGCGGCGGAAAGAGGTTGCGCATCCCCGGTGCTATATAGCCATCCGGATCACAACTAGCGCCGCTTATGTGCGCCTGCGGACCAACGTACGTGTGATGATCGACTCTGCCGGGCTCGACGCCGCGCTGGGGGACGCCCACCGTCGCATCGACGTCGACGCGTGGACGAACGTCTACGTCGTCGGCGACGTCCACGGCTGTTCGACCGAACTGGAGGCGCTGCTCGACCGCCTGTCGCCCGCGGACGACGAACTCGTCGTGTTCGTCGGCGACTTAGTGCGGAAGGGACCGGACAGCGCCGGCGTGGTCGAGCGCGTGCGGTCGCGGCCGAACTTGCTGACCGTCCGCGGCAACAACGAGGAGAAGCTTCTTCGCGGGGAGAAGTCCGTCGATGGCCTTGACGACGACGACCACTCTTGGCTCGCCGACCAGCCCGTGGCGATCAGTTGGGACGGCGGCCTCGTCGTCCACGCGGGCGTCGACCCGCGCAAACCTCTCGCACAACACACCGTCGACGATGTCCAGACCGTGCGCGAACTCGGCGACAGCGACTACGAACCCCCGTTCTGGTACGACGCCTACGACGGCGAGACGCGCGTGTTCTTCGGCCACACGCCGCTCGACGCACCCGTCGTCCGACCGGGAGCCGTGGGGCTCGACACCGGCTGTGTCTACGGCGGCACCCTCACCGCCTACGACCGGCAACACGACCGGTTCGTGAGCGTCACGCCCGACCGCACCGTCCAAGAGCGCCCCGCCCGGAAGTTCGTGACGCCGCGTGTCACGGCGGTGCGCTAAGCGCTCGTCGAACGCACTCCCGACACCCGTCTCGGCACGAACGCGGAGGCCGTCACGGCCGCGAGCGTCGCGACGGAGCGGGTCACACCCCGGTCGTTCGGGGATAACGGCAGTTCTTTCACGTTGGTGGGCGAACTCAGCGACGATATGAGCTACGACAAAATCGAGGTTCCCGACGACGGAAACACCATCACCGTCGACGCGGACACCGGAGAGCTCGCTGTACCGTCGGACCCGATCATCCCGATCATCTACGGCGACGGCATCGGCTCCGACGTCGCCCCCGCTGCCCAGCAGGTACTCGACGCCGCCGCGGAGGCCACGGGGCGCTCGATCAGTTGGATGCGGCTATACGCCGGCGAGTCCGCGCGCGAGCGTTACGACGAGAACCTGCCCGACGAGACGGTCGAGGCCATCCGCGAACACCGCGTCGCCATCAAGGGCCCGCTGACCACGCCCGTCGGCTCCGGCTTCCGCTCGCTGAACGTCGCTCTGCGGAAGCGGCTCGATCTGTACGCGAACGTCCGCCCGACCTACCACCTCGACGGCGTCCCCTCGCCGGTGACCAGCCCCGAGAAGATGGACATGGTCAACTTCCGGGAGAACACCGAGGACGTATACGCCGGCATCGAGTGGGAGGCTGGCACCGACGCGGCGGAGCGAGTCCGCGAGTTCGTCGAGGACGAGATGGGCGAGACGGGCGTCATCCACGACGGCCCGGTCGGCATCGGCCTCAAGCCCATCTCGGAGTTCGGAAGCAAGCGCCTGATCCGAGAGGCCATCGAGTACGCCCTCGAAAACGACCGCGATTCGGTGACGCTGGTCCATAAGGGCAACATCATGAAGTTCACCGAGGCGGCGTTCCGAGACTGGGGCTACGAGATCGCCGAGGAGGAGTACGGCGAGGCGGTCATCACCGAGGACGAACTCTGGGAGGAGTACGACGGCGAGGCCCCCGAGGACGTCGTCGTCGTCAAGGACCGCATCGCGGACAACATGCTCCAACAGCTCCTGACGCGGACCGAGCAGTACGACGTGCTGGCGATGCCGAACCTGAACGGGGACTATCTCTCGGACGCCGCGGGGGCCCAGATCGGCGGCCTCGGCATCGCGCCGGGCGCGAACCTCGGCGACGGCCGCGTGCTCGCCGAACCCGTCCACGGCTCGGCACCGAAGTACGCCGGCGAGGACAAGGTCAACCCCACGGCGATGATCCTCTCGGGTCGGATCATGCTCGAACAGCTCGGCTGGGACGACGCCGCCGACCTAGTCCGTGACGCCGTCGAGGCGACCATCTCCGCGGGCGAGGTTACCTACGACCTCCACCGACAGATCGAGGGCGGCACGAAACTCGCCACCAGCGAGTTCGCCGACGCCGTCTGCGAGCGGATCGCGGACCTGTCGTAGTCGGTCCACCACTCGCGCGCGATTCCTTCACTCATTTATACTCGGAGGCGGAGCTACCCGTATGAGCCAGCCACACGTGCTGTTGCTCGGTGCACCGGGTGCGGGCAAGGGAACTCAGAGCAAGCGCCTCGCCGAGACGTTCGACATCGAACACGTCACCACCGGCGACGCCCTCCGGGCGAACAAGGACATGGACATCGGCCACATGGACACGGCATACGACACGCCGCGGGCCTACATGGAGGCGGGCGAACTCGTCCCCGACGCGGTGGTCAACGAGATCGTCAAGACGGCCCTCGAGGACGCGGACGGCTACGTCCTCGACGGCTACCCGCGCAACCTCGATCAGGCCGAGTACCTCTCGGAGATCACCGACCTCGACGTCGCCGTCTTCCTCGACGTGAGCGAGTCGGAACTCGTCGAGCGACTCACCGGTCGACGGGTCTGTGACGACTGTGGCGCCAACTACCACGTCGAATTCAGCCCGCCGGCGACTGCGGGCGTCTGTGACGACTGCGGCGGCGACCTGATCCAGCGGGACGACGACACCGAGGAGACCGTCCGCGAACGCCTCCAAGTGTACGAGGACAACACCGCGCCGGTCGTCGAGCATTACCGCGAGGAGGGGATCCTCGTGACGGTCGACGGCGAAGGGACCCCCGACGAGGTCTTCGAGGCGCTCCACGACGAGGTCGACACCGCGACCTAACGCGAAGCCGATCTGTCGCCGGCGGGTGCTGGCGTGGACGCGACCGCCCACCGACGGCTGTGTGGCGTCCTCGGCGCCGGCCAACCGGCGCTGACGGCGGCGGCACGTGGGACGACGACGAACCGTACGTCTACGAGCGGTCGCTGAGCGTCGACACGGGGACGGTGCGAACGAGCGGTGACGGCGGACGGGTCCCGTCGGGGACGGAGTAAAAGGTTCATAACCGGTGGGAGGTTACTGGGTGGCAATGGCACGGATCGAGCAGAAGGTGCGGGACCTCGTCTCCGACGACGCGGAGATGGAGTCGGTCGTCCAGACGGTCCTCGACCGCGCGGAGGACGGCGAGGTCAAGTGGGTCGACGTCCGGGACGACCTATCGAGCGGACAGTGGGGTCGCCTGATCGAGAAGGGGGTGTTGATCGACGGCGAGGCCGGGTTCAGGTTGGCCGATCCCGAGGCGACCCGCGACGCCCTCAGCGATGGGGCGACAGCGACCACCTCGGCCGACGACGACGATAGCGACTCGTCGTGGTCGAAGTGGGACAAGGGCGCAGCGGTGGTCAGCGTGGGACTCATGGCCGGCTACTCGTGGTCGCCGATGCGGAACATCATCGGCACCGCCATGGACGTCCCCCTCGGACCACTGAACACGGCGCTGCCGTTCTACGCCGTCGTCATGATCCTCGCGGTGGTGACGGGGCTGTACTCGACGCTCCTGCAGGCGAATCTGATGGACTCGGAGATGATGGGCGAGTATCAGGAGAAGATGCAGGAGATCCAAGAGCGACGCAAGGCGGCGAAAGAACGGGGCGACGACGAGGCGCTCGACCGCATTCAGGACGAGCAGATGGACGCCATGGGCGACCAGATGGGCATGTTCAAAGAGCAGTTCCGCCCCATGGTGTGGATTATGTTCCTCACCATCCCGGTCTTCCTCTGGATGTACTGGAAGGTGGGGATCGGCGACCCCTCCAGCGGACAGTTCGGAACCATCGTCTTGCCCTTCCGCGGGTCGGTCGCGTGGAAAGAACAGCTCGTCGGGCCGGTGCAGGTGTGGATCGTGTGGTATTTCATCTGCTCGATGGGCTTCACCCAGATCATCCGCAAGGGGCTGAACATCGACATCAGCCCCACCGGCACCTGATCCCGCGGGCCCCGGTTCGAAGGGGGCGACAGAGCACACTCGCGCGGCGAAGTGAACATACTCTTTTAGACGGCCGCCATGAGTGGCGATATGTTACTCACCGTGTCCGGGCCGGCGGGCAGTGGGAAGAGCACCACCGCCGCCGGGCTCGCGGAGGCGCTCGATCTGGAGCACGTCAGCGGCGGCGACATCTTCCGTGACCTCGCAGCCGAGCGGGGGTACTCTCCGGTCGAGTTCAACGAACTCGCCGAAGAGGACGAACGGATCGATCACGACCTCGACCGTCGGCTGTACGAGATCGCCCGGGATCGGGACAGCCTCGTCCTCGAATCCCGGCTTTCGGGGTGGATCGCCGGCGATCACGCCGACTTCCGCCTCTGGCTCGGCGCACCCATCGACGTCCGAGCCGCCCGCATCGCCGACCGCGAGGGGAAGTCCGTCGAGCGCGCCCGCGAGGAGACCGAGCGACGCGAGCGCAGTGAGCGCAAGCGCTACACCGACTACTACGGCATCGACATCGACGACCTCTCGATCTACGATCTCGTCGTGAACACCGCGCGGTGGACCGCCGACGACGTACGGGCGATCCTCACGACCGCGGTCGAACGCTACGACCCCGCAACCGACGAGGGTCGCTACCCCGTCGCGGTCGTCGACGACTTCCAGTCGTGAGCCTGCGCGATCCGCCCGGCGACCGATCGCTCGACGACCGCCTCGCGTTCGGCGTCGTCAACCTCGATAAGCCGCCCGGCCCCTCCGCACACCAAGTGGCCGGGTGGGTGCGCGACATGGCCGGCGTCGATCGGGCCGCCCACGCGGGCACGCTCGACCCGAAGGTGACCGGCTGTCTGCCGACGATGCTCGGCGACGCCACCCGTCTCGCCCCCGTCTTCCTCGAAGGCCGTAAGGAGTATATCGCCGTCCTCGAACTCCACGGCGCTCCGCCGGCCGACCTCCCGGACGTCCTCGCGGCGTTCGAGGGAGAGATCTACCAGAAACCGCCCCGCAAGAGCGCTGTCTCCCGACGGCTCCGCACCCGCCGCATCCACACCCTCGACCACCTCGAAACCCGGGACCGGCAGGTCCTCCTCCGGATCGAGTGTGCAAGCGGGACCTACGTCCGCAAACTCTGTCACGACCTCGGCCTCGCACTCGGCACCGGGGCGCACATGGGCGACCTCCGGCGGTCGGCCACCGATCCCTTCGACGACCGCGACCTCACGACGCTCCACGATCTCGCTGATGCGCTCGCCTTCGCGGAGGACGGCGACGAGGAACCGCTCCGCGAGGTGGTCGCCCCCGCGGAACGCATCCTCACGGAACTCCCCGCCGTGACCATCGCCCCCAGCGCCGCCGAGCAGGTGGCGACCGGTGCCCCGGTCTACGCCCCCGGCGTACTCGACGTCGACGACGCGCCGCAGGACGCGCTCGTCGCCTGTTTCACCCCCGATGGGTCGGCGGTCTGTCTCGGCCGCCTCGTCGGCGACCCCGGGGCCGAATCGGGCGTCGTCGTCGACCTCGAACGGGTGTTGGTGTGAAGCGGAAACGACACGCTTAACCCGGACACGGTCGTGCCTCGAAACGCGGGACCGTGGGGTAGTGGTATCCTCTGCGCATGGGGTGCGTTGGACCCGTGTTCGAATCACGGCGGTCCCATTCCGCATTTTCGTGGGTCGACACATACGGTAGCTCAACGCTTCGCTCGTCGAGTTACTTCGATCGTCTCGAGGTAGGCGACGTGATCCCCGGATCGTCGGTCCGAGCGACCCCGCCGGATGGATGGAATGAGTCGGGAGACACCACGGGGGACGATTCGGATGTGTGGCCACTCTGGGCCCAGAAGTCGTTCGAGTACCCACGCTCGTCTCGGGCGTCCGATCCGCTCACCGACCGGCGTCGGGGTCGGACGTCACGCTCGGGCGCCGACGTCGACGCCGCGGTCTTCGGGCGTCTCGTCGTCACTATCGGCAACCGTTACCTCGATGTCGTCGAGTGAGTGGTCCTTGCGGCTGAGTCGTTCAGCGATCAACCACTTCTGAAGGCGGTCGAGCCGTTCCCAGTGGAGGTGCGCCGGTGGGTCCGCGGCCAGCGTATCGAACCGCTCAACCACCACAGTGTTGACGAACCGGCCGAACTCGTCGCAGACGGGGCAGGTTCGGGACAGATGTGACACGTCGAACTCGCGTGTCACTGTCGACTCCATGCAGCCGATGCATCGATATTCCGAGACGTTACTCACGCGTTCCGTTCGGGCGCAGTGAACTTGTATTCGGGGATCCGTCTCGCACGCATCGGTATCCCGTCACGGTAGTGTCTAGTCGACCGGCACGCTACGCGCCGGACTCGCCGACAACGGCTGGCTCCGTTCGTCAACACTCCCGGTCGCCGGATCGTCTACTGCGGTGGTGCGTTCCACGTCGCCGCTTCGGCCGACGCCGGTGTCTGCTGAACCGGCGCGACGAACGTATCGAACGCCGTCGCGAGCAGACTCGGCGGCGCCGGTTCGTGTCATGGTGGCCGAAGGGTCTCGGCCAGCGATGGACCGTCGTCCGGGGAGGGGCGCCGCAAGGTGGTCACCGAGCAGCCCTGATCACGACGTCGACGCGATTGGCAAGGACCGGCATCGACCCGGCGGCGAGGTTATCCTTCCGTACGAACTCGGTCACGCCTGCGTCGAGGGCTTCGGCCGCGATGGTGTCGATCTCCGCGGAGGTGAGTAGGATGATAGGGATATCAGACGGAGCCGACTCGATGAGTTCGATCCCCGTCTGATCGGAGAGTTCGTAGTTGACGAGCGCACAGTCGACCGCTTCGGTTTCGAGCATCTCGAGGGCGTCCTCTGCGGACCGGACGTGAGTGATGTCGTACGTGGGCGATTGAAGCGCCTCGAGCACTCGCTGTGCCATGAATTCGCTATCTTCAGCGATCAGGACGTGGGAGCGTTCCAGTGTCATCGGTCGAGGTAGGCTTCGTACCGTATCCGTCTATGGTTGTCGGGAGTGACGGACGCCGAGCCCTCCCGGGGCTAGCGCCGCAGGGGTCGTCCGGGGATTCGAATGCCGTGGTGACGGACGTGCGTCGCCGAGGCGGCCGAATGTAGACGAGCGGGAAGGCCATGGGCGTGGATCTGCGATGGTCCGGGCAAGCAGCCGGGGCGACGCCGCCCTCGTTCACTCCGTAGCGCTACGAGGATCTGGAAGGGACCCGAGGCGACGGTGGGGTGGACCCCGGCAGAGTTCCCGCGTCTGTGGTGCCCGCCCACCGAATGGAAGGATCCGATCGTGGCACGCTTGAGGTGGTGCGAGCGGCCACCGGATATCTACGCCTCACCGAGACGGCGCGCCAGATACCGAACGAGCGCCGAGACGCCCAGAAACAGCACGCCCACAAGTCGCACGCGCCGTGTCGCGTTCGGGCGGGGTTCGAAGTCGACGGCGAGAACGCGGGCGTATCCCCATCGAGCGGCCGCCAAGAGCCGGTCGGCGAGGAGCAGGTGGGCGACGCCGCCGAGCAGTCCGAGGATCGAGAGCAACCGGAGGCGAGTGCGAAGCGAAACCATCGCCCGTATCTGGGTCGGGACACGTATCACGGTTCGGGGTGACGACCCCACGGTGGACACGCTTTTGCGCGGCGCGGCCCGAGCAGTGGTATGCTCGGCCTCCGGTACGTCGCCTGTGACGCGTGTGGGACCGTCAGTGCGACGCCGACGGTGCCGGACGCCTGTCCGCGGTGCGGGACGGCAGCGCCCACGGACATCACGGATCGGCTGGGGCGGCCCGCGTACTTCGCTGCCGACCGAGAGAACTAGGGTTGGTCGGCGACGACGACAGACCACCAGCCGTCGACGGGCGCGTCGAACATGTGCTCGGGGACGAGCGGGGCCGGAACGGGACGGAAGCCGCCGTCGCGCATCGCTCCGATGCCGGGATACCGCTGGACTGGACGCCCGGCGAAGTCGACGACGCGGATCTGTTTGTCGCGATCGCGCGCGTAGGCGTATGGGAAGCGCTCGCGGGCGGGGCAGTCGAGAGCGTCGACGTCGGCGAGGCGAACCAGCACCTCGTCGTCGGCGAGCAGTTCGAGCCACGGATCGTCGGTATCGGTCGCCGAACCGTCGGAAATCGCGGCGGGGTCGGCGTCGGTCTGGTCGGTCGCCTCGGCCCGAATCCCGCCAAGCGCCCGGACGGTGGTCGACTCGCGCCACCGGAGATCGGTCCCCGCGGGCACGGCGGCGTAGCCGCCTTCGGCGAGGGGCACTCGATCCGGCCCGGAGTGGAACGTTCGGCCGCGGTCGTCGGCGGCCCGAACGCCGACGGGGTCGGCGAGAAGCGTCTCGATGCGTCCGGCCCGCTCGCGGTCGGGGACGACGAACAGCGCCGCCCGTCCGTTGCGGTGGTCGTTCCAGAGGCGGGACAGGACGAGCGTCGGTGAGGGGTCGCGAATCGGTTCGACGGCCACCGGCCGCCCGTCGGCCGCGAGGGAGGAAAACGGGCCGGTGGCGTCTAGAGTTCCGTCGGGGCGTGGCTGCGCGACCGCGGGGGGCTGTCCACCGTCTGCCGGGCGGGTGACGGACAGACCGGCCCGTCGACAGCGGGCGATCCCGGCCGTCACCAACTGGTCGGTCATCACCCGTCGTAGGGGACAGCGGGACAAGTGTCTGTCCCACGGTGAGGGCGTCGCCACCGAGGATGCTAAGCGAGAGGACCGCGCGTCCGAGGCGGGACATCGCGCGCTGGCGGCCGCGGTGGCGACTGAGTCGGCGGGAGCCCGACGCCTCCGCCCGCTGGATCGGGGAGTGACTCCGAGGGTGGGCCGACACTGCACGGCGAACCGCAGGGATGATGAGCGACTCGCACGCGATGTGGCGTATGGACCAGAGGTCACTGCGAACGCTCACAGCCGTGGCGCTCATCCTCGTCGCGGGGTGTGCTGGCTTCGGGCCGAGTGAGACGCCGTCGGCGACGCCGACCGGGACGCCGACGCCAACCGACACACCCGTGCCGGCGACGCCTACCGACACGGCGACCCCCGACCCGTCCTATCCCACCGGGTGGTCCGCGACAGGTGTCGAGAACGGGACGGTCGCCGTCGACGCACACTATCGGGCCGTCCTCACCGGACCCTCGGCGACAGTCAGATACCGATCCCGGGAGATCGACACCGGGGGCGAGTCGGCAAACGAGACCACACTGGGCATGGCCTACGAGACGGGAACGGGACGGCTGTACGCGTCGATAGTGGGGACGGACGGTCACCGGGAGGTATTCCTGCGGAACGACACGCTCTCGCAGTGGAACGTCCGAGACGAGAGCCTCGTGGGGCGGTCGAACGCACGGTTCCATCGAGTCGTCCAGTCGATCGATCGCCGGGTGTTGCTCTCTCAACTGCTCCTCTACACCCTCGAACACGAGCGAACCGTCGAACGAAACGGTACCGTCGCGCACGTCTACAACGTCACGGGCGTCCACGACAACACCGTCTCGAACACGTACGGCGCCGGGACGGACGCGTCCGGAACCCTCGTCGTCGCGACGGACGGCCGGGTCCTCGAACTCGAAACGACGGTAACCTACACGGGGGGAACCCTCAGGTACCGGTACGTCCACACGCGCCTCGGGGAGACGACCGTCGAGACGCCGGCGTGGGTCCGGACGGACTGATCGCGGGGGTGACCGTCGGGAGGGTGGCGCCGAATCATACATTTATTATCAGGAAGAACCATACGCCGATGGCTCCCGGCACCCGTCGAGGGGCCGGGGCCCGCCCCGTGTCCCACACGCGGCGATCACGGCGTGGGTCTCGGGGGTAACCCCCCAGTCTCCCCCTCACGCCGTCGCCGATACCGGCGAGTGGCGACGGTGTGCGGCGGCTGGGGTGGGGACGAACCACCCCCATGGTACGAAAGGAGCCGTCGGGACGGGGTCGATGCATGGTCGATCCGACTCGACGGCTGGCCGGTCGGTCGTGGGCCGACGGGCCAGTCGGAGTCACGGTGGGTCGACATACAAAAGTATCGCCCCGATTTTCGATGCCGAGAATCTGGAGGTGGCGATGCGCGGCGAGTGAGGGGCGACGAATCAGCCGTCCGCGGGCGGCAGTCCGTCGTCGTCGACCACGGTGCCGTCGTCGTCGACGGTGACGACGCCGCGGTTGTTGACCGCGTAGGGGTCGAGACCGATCTCCTCCATGAACCCCTTGTAGAGTCGCTCGACCGTCTCGCCGTCCTTCTGTCGGTCGGAGGCGCGGTCACAGAGCGCGATCAGGTCCTCGGGGACGTCGTTTTCGTGGACGATCCAGTGGTTGATGAGATCGGAGAGTCGGCGGATGGGTGAGGTGAAGTGGCCGTAGATGTCGAAGTTGAGTGCGTGGTGACCGCCGAAGGGGTCGTTCATATACTTCGCGCGGGGCATCACCTTCAAGACGGCACGCTGGATCTTCGAGAGCATCCGGTCCGGGGCGGTTTCCAGCGCGCCGTTGACGGCCTTGCGCGGGTCGTCCCACTTGTCGGTGGGAATGGAGACGCCGTCGAGTTCCTGAATCTCGCGGAGGGCGTCGTTCCACTGGTCGGGCGTGGGCTGTGGGTGGACGCGATACATCGCCTCGACACCGCGGTTCCACATCAGTTCGTGGGTGACGGCCTTGTTCGCTTTCAGCATGCACTCCTCGATGATGGTGTGAGCGCGGTCACGCCGAGGGTTGAGGACGAGCGAGCCGTCCTCCTTGCGCTGTTCGTGCATCCGGTCGGCGAGTTCGAACGCGAGGACGTTCTCATCGTGGAGCGGCGCGTCGGGGTCCTCCAGTCGAGTCTCACACTCGCCGTAGGTGAGTCGCTCGTCGCTCCGAATGACGGACTTGTAGATGTCGATCTCCTCGAAGGAGAGCGTCTCGGGGTCGAGTTCCATCTCGACGGTGTGGGCGAGGCGGTCCTCGTCGGGGACGAGCGAACAGACCGTCTCCGCGAGCGTCGGCGGGAGCATGTGGATGGTGTAGGCGGGGAGATAGACGGTGTTGCCCCGCTGGACCGCCTCCTCCCACATCGCCGAGTCGGGGTGGACGTAGTGGGTAACGTCGGCGATGTGGACCCACAGGCGGTAGGCGTCTTCCTCCTCCCGGACGCTGATGGCGTCGTCGAAGTCTTGGGCGTCGATGGGGTCGGTCGTCCACGCGGTCAGATCCCGGAGGTCGCGGCGCTCGTCGAGTTCCGCCTCGATCTCCTGTTGCACGCCCTCGGTCCGCTCGCGCGCCTCGCGGAGCACCTCGGGTGGGAACTCGTCTCTGATCTCGAACTCCTCGAATAGATCCTCGCGTTTCTCCTGTAACTGCCTAGCCTCGGCCGGACTGATCTCGACGGGCCCCTGCCCTTCGGCCGTCCCGGCCTCGGCTTGTGCGTCGTTCGTCATACCCCGAGGTAGACGTGACGGGTAGTTAGACGTGTCGGGCGAAGGCGCGGCGCGGGGTCAGGACTCGGGTTCCTCGGCCGAGTCGTACCGCTCCTCGACGGCGCCGTAGTACCGCTCCAAAAAGTCGCTCCGCGAGAGTGGCTCGTCGTCCGCGATGTCGACGAGCAACGCTTCGAGTTCGTCCCGCGGCTGGTGACAGAGGTTCCGATAACACTCCTTACAGAGGTGTTCGAAGTCTTTCCCTCGTCGATTCCAGCGATCCCCTTCCTTGTCGTACTCGCGAGCGTCGGCCCGGCGTAGCGAGGTGCCACACGCGATGCAGACGACCGTCTTTCCGTCGCCGCCACCGTCCGCTCCCGAACGCCACATAATCGGGATCAGGCACCACGCCCACTTAGCGTTTGTTACGCGTCCGACGCGCGACGAACGGCACCCACCACCGACCCCCTCACCGCGAGGGCGTCGGGGAGCGCGGAACCCGTGAGTTTATCCGATAGTATTGTATAGTATGTCCACAAGCATGAATCATCGAAAGGCGAGGGTCAGTCGAGCCCTCCTGTCGGTCGGCGTCGCCGTCCTCGTCCTCGCGGCGACGGGGACGCCGGCGGTTGCGGCGTCGTACGACGAATACGAGGAACCGGAGCTGGTGCCGACGGTACAGGGGTCGAACGTCGTCGCTCCGGGCGAGACGACGACGCTGACGGTGCGGTTGGAGAACCGCGGTACCGCGGTCACACACGGCGAGGGGAGCGTCGACCGACTCGCTGCCGTCGTCGACGCCCAAGGTGTCACGCCCGGAACCGCGACGTCGACGACGGTGACCGTCGCGTCCGGCGACGCACCCCTAGACGTCAGGTCGGGCGAACAGAGCGTGGGTAGCATCTCGCCGCGCAGCGGGGGCGAGCTGTCGCTCGAACTCGACGTCGACGAGGGTGCACAGCCCGGCACCTACGAGCTACCGGCGGTCATCGAGTACCAGTACGTTCACCGGATCAGCGCCGACGACGACGAGTTCTTCGTCGTCCGCAAGGACGTGCTGGTCGAGAAACAGATCACCGTCCGCATCGACGAGTCGTTCCGACTGTCGGTCGTCGACGTGACGGGTGAGAACCTCCGCGACGGGGAGGACGGAACCGTCTCGGTGACGGTGCGAAACGCCGGGAGCGAGGCGGGGACCGACGTCGACCTCCGGTTGATCGGGTCCGACCAACTCCAGCCCCGGACCAACGCCGTCTCGCTGGGGAGACTGGATCCCGGGGAGACGGCGGCGGCCGAGTTCCGTGTCGGCGTCCAAAACATCGAATCGGCTGGCAACTACTCCATCGGCGTCCGCGCCGGCTACGAGGACGAAGGCGGCGACGTGAGACGCTCCGAACCCAGAAGCGGGGCCGTCGGGGTCGAGGACGCGCCGTCGTTCGCCCTCGACGCCGCCGCCGAGTCCCTCTACGTCGACTCGACGGGGGCGGTGGCGCTGAAGGTGACGAACACCGGCGACACGACCGTCCACAACGCGCGGGCGGTCCTCCACCCCGCCGAACCGTTCGCCCCGCTCACGACGAGTGCGAGCCTCGGGACGCTCGCCCCGGGCGAGAGCGCGACGACTCGCTTCAAACTCGAAGTCGCCGACCGGGCCGTCCCGCAGACGTACCCGCTCGTGTACACCGTCGAGTACGACGACGCCTACGACGAACGCGTTGCGACCGAGGAGCGGACGGTCCCGGTCGCGGTCGGCCCCGAGATGACCGTCGCGACCGACGGGTCACCCAGCGTCGCCGCCGGAGCGACCGAGCGTATCGACGTGACCGTGACTAACACCGGCGACGGCGCGATGCGTGACGCGGTCGCCCGGATCAACGTGGACACGCCGTTCGAGACAGACGACGACACGGCCTACGTCGGCGACCTAGCGCCCGGCGAGTCCCGGACCGTCACCTTCGCCGTGAGCGTCGAGGCGGGTGCTACCGCGAAGCCCTACGCCGTCGATACGACCGTCAAGTACGACAACGCCTTCGGTCGCACCGTGGTCACGGACACCGAATCCACGTCGGTCACGGTGACCGAGGGTGGCGGTGGCCTCCTGCGGGCGATCCTAAACTTCCTCGGCGCATGAGCCCGGCGAACGGCGGACGAGGCGTTCGCGACGGACTGGAGGCGGTTGGCCGAGCGGCGGCCACGAACCGGCGACCCGTGTTCGCCGTCGTCCTCGTCTTGCTCCTCGTCTCCAGCGGCGTCGCGGTGACGTCGCTCCAGATGAGTATGGGGATGACCCTGTACATCGACGACGAGTCCGGGACGGCCGAGGACTGGGCGATGCTGAAGGAGGATTTCGACACCGGCAACAACGTCTTCGTGCTGGTGCGGACGGATCGGCTGTACGACCCGGCGACGATCCGAGCCATCGACAGACTCGACCGGCGATACACCGGTCTCGACGAGACCGACCGGGTGACGAGCGTGGCCGAACTCGTCAGGATGGGTAACGACGGCCGGATCCCCGACACCCGGCGCGGCGTCGAGCGGTCGCTGGATCGGGTCCGCGAGACCGATCCCGCGGCGGCCACGCTCTTCGAGCAACTCGTCCCCGAATCGGGGACGACGGTCGTTCTCGTCTCCTACGGCGAGGTGGGAACCGTCGACCGCGGAGGCTTCCTCCCGCAGCGCGGTGCCGACATCGTCTACACCGAGATGCAGTCCGAGACCGACCGGGCCGTGTTGCCTCCGGGGATGGACGTGACCGTGACCGGCCAGCCCGTCTTCGAGAACGCCGCCTTCGGCCTGATGCTCCCCGAGATGATCACGCTGTTCGCGGGCGCGTTCGCGCTCATCGTCGGCGTCGTCTACGTCGTCATGCGCCGGAAACTCCAGCGAGGCTGGCACGTGTTGCTCCCGCTGGGGACGGCGATGACCGCGCTGGTGTACATGGCCGGCGCCATGGGCGTCCTCGGCTACCGGTTCAACGCGATCATGCTTGGTGTGATGCCTATCGCGCTGGGGCTGGGGATCGACTACGGACTCCAGATCCACGCTCGCTACGTCGAGGCACGGCGGGACGGCCGTCCACCCGTCGATGCCGCCGGCGTCGCGTCCCGAACCACGGGACGGGCGTTGCTCGTCGCGATGGCCACGACGGTCGTCGGCCTCGGATCGCTGACCGTCTCCGCGGTCCCGCCGGTCCAGCAGTTCGGGGTCACCAGCGCCATCAGCGTCCTCGCCAGCATGCTCCTCTCGGTGACGCTGCTGCCCGCCCTGCTGGTCTCCGTCGATACGGGCGATGTGGGGACCGAGGGAGTGGAAGACGACGACGACCGCCTCGAAACCGTTACGGAGCGGTTTACCCGCCTAGTGACCGCCGGCAACCCGCGTCTCACACTCCTCCTCGCCCTCCTGCTGGTCTCGGGGGGCGCGTACGCCTACCCGCAGGTCGAGCCGGAACAGGAGATGATGGACTTCTGGCCACAGAATTTAGACGCCAAAGAGGACATGGATCGGCTCTCGGACACGGTCGAGCATCCGAAGGTGATCTACGTCGTCGTCGAGACAGAGCGGGCCTACACGCCGGAGACGTTCCGCGAACTCGCGGCGTATCAGCGGCTCATGCTCGAACATCCGAACGTGGGGGCGGTGACGAGTCCAGTCTCCGTCGTCACGGCGCACAATGGAGGGGCGGTGCCGAGCACACAGCGAGCACTCGACGCCGCGTTGCGCGACCGAACCGGCGAAGGCTCGACGGCGGTACGCGACCCAGACGCAACGCCACACAAGGTATTGCTCACGTTTCACGTCGACGACATCGAAGGCGAGGCCGTCCGGACGCTCGTCGACGAGTTCGAGGGCAACGCCGCGTTCGCGCTCACCACCGCCGACGACGTGCGGGTGACCGGCAAGCCCGTCCTGAACCGGACCGTCATCGAGAACGTCACCGCCGGACTGACACCCATGACGCTGCTCAGTTTCGCGTTGGGCTTTGCCTTCCTCACCGTTGCGTTCCGGTCCGTGCGGGTCGCCGGCGTCCTCGTCGCCGCCGTCGCGGCGAGTGCCTCCCTCCTCGTGACGGGGGCGATGTACCTCTTGAACGTGCCGTGGAACCCGCTGACCATCACGATGTCGTCGCTGACGCTCGGGATCGGGGTCGACTACGGGGTCCACATCTTCGAACGCTTCGAACACGAGCGGCTCGAACGCGAACGGTCGCCGCTGGACGCCGCCGCGACGGCGGTGGCGGCGCTCTCGCGGCCCATCGTGGGGTCGAGTTTCACCACCATCTTTGGGTTCGGCGTGCTGACCGTCTCTCGGTTCCCCGTGTTGGCGAACTTCGGGGTGACGACCGTCCTCGCCATCGGACTGTCGCTGCTCTCGGCGTTCGTCGTCCTGCCGGCCGCGCTCACCGTCGTGCGCGTCGTCGACGCCGACCGGCCGGAAGATGCGTCGAGTGTCGCCTAGTTATCGACCGACGGCGGCGTCGTGTCGCGTCGTTCGTACTTCTCCTCGAACTCCGTGATGAGTTGCCCCATCTTCGCGTACCAGTCGTTGAGGAGCCGTTGCATGTCGTCCGCGATCTCCCCGGGGTCGGTCGGCTTGTAGACGTGATAATAGCCGCCTTGGTCGTAGTTGATCTGCTCTTTCTGGATGAAGCCGGCTTGGAGGAGCCGCTGGACGGCCCGGTACGCGGTCGACCGCTCACGATCGACGGCGTCCGCAATCTCGTCGACGGTGAGTGGGTCCGTCCCCGTCACGAGCGTTCGAAACACCTCTCTGTCGAGTTGCTTGAGCCCGTGGAAACACTCGAGGAGCCCCTCGCACTCCATATCCTGTCGGAGTTGCTCCGCCATCGAATCTGGCATCGTACTACCGACGGATAGCGGGGCCGCAGTCAAAACGTTTGTGTAGAAAAAATACATTTCCGTGTGCATGACGCGTCGGCAGGGACGGCCGTTCGTCACCGCAGAGCCGGTGTAAGGACCGCGAGCGACGACTCGGGGTGATTGGTATTGTGAACGGGATCCGATACTATGGGCGCGGAGGTGTCCGGCGCGGTCGACCGGGTGGAACGGTCGCTCGCGACGTCGACCGACGACGCGTAGTCGGTTCGTATTCGCTCACCGCTGGGGCGTGCCGCCCGAGCGTCGCCACAGCCGACAGACGCGGCGAGGAGGACAGACGCCCGTCACCGTACTCTGAAGCAAGTTGATCCCCGCGAAGGCGTCGACGAGGAAGAACCACTCGTTGACGAACCACCCGAGGAGGAACCCGACGAGGACGACGGTTCCGGCGACGAGGCGAACGAACCGATCACACTGATTTGCCATATTGTGAATAGTGTGCAATAATACAAAAATCCATCCCTTGCTCGGCGGGTCACCGCGTCGGAACGGGCGACTTATGGGCGGAGCGGTCCCAGACGCCGGCATGGAGGTCAAATCCCGCCACCACCTGCGGAGCGACGAGATCGGGGAGCTGACGGCGACCATCGAGGACGGGCTTGGCGTCGCGGTCGACGGCGAGACGTTCGAGCGCGTCGACCTCGTCGGGACCGAGTTCGACCTAGTTCTCGTCGACGGCGAGCCGGCCGTCTTCGTCGTCGACGGCGAACCGTTCCTGACGGTTCGAGGCGCGAACGCGTACCCGCCCGAACGGCGCGTCGTCACCGTCGACGCCGGCGCCGTCCAGTTCGTCAGCGACGGCGCCGACGTGATGCGTCCGGGCATCGTCGAGGCCGACGACGATATCGAACCCGACGACCTCGTCGTGATCGCCGAGGAGACCCACGGCAAGGCGCTCGCGGTCGGGCGGGCGCTCGAACCCGGCTCGGACATGGTCGGCGACGCGGGGAAGGTCGTCGCGTCGGTCCACCACGTCGGCGACGACCTCTACGAGTTCTCTGTCTGAGGATCGTATCGATCCAGCGCGGCCTCGTATCCCCGCTTGGCCCGCCGGTATGTTTCGCGCAGGTCGGCCACCGGTGAGTCGCTGGCGTCGACCCGCAGGTCGTGATACAGTGGTTCGCCGTCGCCGGGCGTCGCGACGACGACGGCGGCGCTCCCGACCGGCAGTTCCTCCCGACGGTCGCCGCCCGCCCGTTCCCCCGCGGCGAGCGCGGTGAGCAGGCGGTAGACCAGCGGCGCGTCGCGTTCGTCCTCGCGATAGCCCCGCGCCACGGCGTCCAGTACCGCCTCGTCGGTGAGTGACGTGCCGGCGACGGTGTAGCGGTCGGCCGTCCGATGGGCGGCGGCCGGACGACAGTCGGTCCCGGTGTGGGCGGCTGTCGACGCGGCGCCGACGCCGTGGATCTGCCGGGCCTCGCCGTCGGCCGTCGCGTCAGCGACCGCCGCGTCGACGGGATCGCCCGCCGCGAGGGCCGCGAGACACCGCTCTCCGATCTCGGGATCGGTCAGGCCGGCCGTCGCGACGGCGCCGTGATCGCCCGCGTGCGGACTGACGCTCCCGACCGCGGGGAGGCGGGCGGCGGCCGCGGCGCCGAACCGATAGCGGGGCGTGTCCCCCGCGACGCGCTCCCGGACGCAGATGCTGTAGGTCACGGTCGAAGGCGCGGGCGCCGTAGAGAAAAGTCCGCCGTCGGCGTCCGTCTGACGCAAGAACTAATGAGGCGGTGGTGCCTGTAGGTACTATGGGCATCATGAGCAAGATCCTCGGCGGGGGCGAGAGTCACAGTACCGAGGACTACGTCGAACTGAGCCTCGACGACTTCGATACGGCGCGAGCGGAAGCGGGGATGAGCGTCCACTTCGCGGAGATCAGCGAACAGCGCGACGCCATGGCGATCAAAGACGCCGTCTACGACGGCGACCTCGTCGTCGCGGACATCACGCGGATGAGTCCGAGCGACAGCGTGGTCGACCGGGTACTGGAGGACCTCCGACAGGTCGCCCGCGAGGTCGACGGCGACGTGGTCGTCAAGGAAGACGATCAGGTCGTCGTCACGCCGACTGGCGTGAAGATCAGCCGCGAGAAGCTCTCCTGAGGCGACCGTTCGCCGTCTCGGGACGGGGAGTCGCCGGCGAACGCGGCCACTGATCTCGTGACCGCCGGAACCGACAGGGTTTCACCGGTTCAGTCCCCAGTCGCGCGTAGATGAGCAAGGACTACATCGAGGTTCGTGGGGCCGAGGAGCACAACCTCAAGGACCTCGACGTCAGTATCCCCCGCGAGGAGTTCAGCGTCGTCACCGGGCTCTCCGGGTCGGGGAAGTCGTCACTCGCGTTCGAGACGGTCTACGCCGAAGGCCAGCGTCGCTACATCGAATCCCTCTCGGCGTACGCGCGCAACTTCCTCGGTCAGATGGACAAACCGCAGGTCGAGAGCGTCGAGGGGCTCTCACCCGCCATCTCCATCGACCAGAAGAACGCCGCCAACAACCCCCGGTCGACGGTCGGGACCGTCACCGAACTCCACGACTACCTCCGCCTGCTGTACGCCCGCGTCGGCACGCCCCACTGTCCGGAGTGTGGCCGCGAGGTGGGCGAACAGAGCGCGGGACAGATGGTTCGGCGCCTCCTCGAACTGCCCGAAGGGACGAAAGCGAAGCTCTGTGCGCCGGTCGTCCGCGACCAGAAGGGTGCCTTCGAGGACCACTTCGACGAGCTAGTGAGCGAGGGGTACAGTCGCGTCGAGGTCGACGGCGAGCCGTACGACCTCACGGTGGATCGTCCGGACCTCGACGAGAACTACGATCACACGGTGGACGTGGTGGTCGACCGGGTCAAGATCGATCCAGACGCCCGCTCTCGGATCGTCGACTCGGTCGAGACGGCTCTCGAAGAGGCCGACGGCGTCCTCAAGGTGATCCTCCCCGATCCACACGCGGAGATCGAACTTGGCGGGGCGACCGCCCGGTCGACGGGCGACCTAGCCGACGCGGGCGGGGACGCGACGCCGGATCGACTCGTCGTCGAGTTCTCCGAGGCGCTGGCCTGCACCCACTGTGGCATCGACATCCCGGAGATCGAAACCCGGAGTTTCTCGTTCAACAGCCCCCACGGCGCTTGTCCGGAGTGTGAAGGCATCGGCAACACCAAGGAAGTCGACCCGGGCCTCGTCGTCCAAGACGAGGGCAAGCCCCTGAAGAACGTCTTCGAGCCGTGGAGCTACAACCGGTCGTACTACCGCCGACAGCTCGACTCGCTGGCCCGACACTTCGACGTGTCGCTCGAAACGCCGTTCGAGGAGCTCCCAGCCGACGTACAGGACGCCTTCCTCTACGGCACCGACGAGGACGTCCTGTTCAAGTGGACGACGAAAAACGGCGTCCGCCGGAAGGAAGAGCCATTCGAGGGCGTGATCGGCAACCTCGAACGTCGACACGTCGAGACGGACTCCGACAACACCCGCGATCACATCGAGGAGTTCATGGCCGTCACCACCTGCCCCGAGTGCGAGGGGACGCGTCTCAAGCCGTCCTCGCGGGCCGTCCTCGTCGATGGCGTGGCCATTACCGAGATCAACCGTATGAGCATCGCGGACGCGCTGGATCACTTCGAGGGGCTGGAAGCGACGCTCTCGGAACGCCAGCGCACCATCGCCGAGGAGATTCTGAAGGAGATCCGAGCACGGCTCGGCTTCATGGAGGAGGTCGGCCTCGACTACCTCACGCTCGACCGTGAGGCGGCGACGCTCTCGGGCGGCGAATCCCAGCGCATCCGCCTCGCCACGCAGGTCGGCTCGGGGCTCGTGGGCGTGCTCTATGTCCTCGACGAGCCCTCTATCGGCCTCCACCAGCGGGACAACGACCGCCTGCTCGACACCTTGGAGGGACTTCGCGACCTAGGCAACACCCTGCTCGTGGTCGAACACGACGAGGAGACGATGCGCCGGGCCGACTCCATCATCGACATGGGACCGGGGCCGGGCCGGCGCGGCGGCGAGGTGGTCGTCCACGGTGAGTTCGACACCGTCGTCGACGCCGAGGACTCCGTCACCGGCGACTACCTCGCCGGCCGCCGCGAGATTCCGGTCCCCGAGGAGCGCCGCGACCCCGAAGACGGGGCGCTGACGATCCGCGGCGCCCGTCAACACAACCTCGCCGACGTGGACGTGTCCATCCCACTCGGCCAGTTCGTCGCCATCACCGGTGTCTCCGGGTCGGGCAAGTCGACGCTGATGCACGACGTGCTCTACAAGAGCCTCGCCCGCGAGATGAACGACAACACCTCCGTCGACCCCGGCGACCACGACGAACTCGAGGGATACGAGGAAATCGAGACGGTCCGACTGATCGACCAGTCGCCCATCGGACGGACGCCGCGGTCGAATCCCGCCACGTACACCGGCGTCTTCGACCACGTCCGCGAACTCTTCGCGGAGACAAATCTGGCGACCCAGCGGGGCTACGACAAGGGGCGGTTCTCGTTCAACGTCAAGGGCGGCCGCTGCGAGGAGTGTGGCGGCCAAGGGGAGGTCAAAATCGAGATGAACTTCCTCTCGGACGTTCACGTCCCCTGCGAGGAGTGCGGCGGCGCCCGCTACAACGACGAGACGCTCGATGTCACCTACAAGGACAAGACCATCGCCGACGTACTGGGGATGGAAGTCGACGAAGCGCTGGAGTTCTTTTCGGCCAACCCCGGCATCCGCCGACGCCTGCAACTCCTCAAGGACGTCGGCCTCGGGTATATGAAACTCGGCCAGCCCTCGACCACCCTCTCGGGCGGCGAGGCCCAGCGCGTCAAACTCGCCGAGGAGTTGGGCAAAAAGGACTCCGGCGAGACGCTCTATCTCCTCGACGAACCGACGACCGGCCTCCACCCCGAGGACGAACGCAAGCTGATCGAGGTGTTGCATCGCCTCGCCGACGCCGGCAACACCGTGGTCGTCATCGAACACGAGCTCGACCTAGTGAAAAACGCCGATCACGTGATCGACCTCGGGCCAGAGGGTGGCGAAGGCGGCGGCGAGGTGGTCGCGACCGGGACCCCCGAGTCGATTGCTCACGACGACGACTCTCACACCGGTCGCTACCTGCGTGACCTGCTCCCCGACGTGGACCTGACGGGGCCGCGGGCGGACCGGCGCAAGCCGGCGAAGGCGGCGAGCGACGACTGACCGGCCGGACGGTTTATCCCCGTCAGCGCGCTCGGAGCGAGCATGCACACGATACGCGCGCTCCTCGTGGTGGTCGTCCTCGCGGCCGCGGCACTCGGCGGTCCGGCCGCCGGCGTTGCGGCGGCCGCCGACGCCACGGACTGCTCGTTTCCCCGGACGCACACGGACGCGACGGGAACGGCTGTGACGGTGTCCGCCGACCCCGAGACGGTCGTGACCTTGAACCCCAGCGCCGCCCAGACGATGTACGAAATCGGCGCTTGGGACGAGGTTATCGGCGTCTCGACGTACGCCGACTACCTCCCCGGGGCGGACGCGAAGACGACGGTCGGCACCGGAACCGACGACGCGACCGTCGAGCAGACGCTCGTGCTCGATCCCGACCTCGTCCTCGCCCCGAACACCGTTCCGGACTCCGTGGTGTCGCGGCTCCGAAGCGCCGGGCTGACCGTCTACAAGTTCGAGGCCGCCGCAGGCCTCGCGGACGTCGTCGCGAAGACGCGTCTGACCGGCGACTTGGTGGGCGCCTGCGAGAGGGCCGACGCCCGCGCCGACCGGATGGAGCGGGAACTCACCGCCGTCGAGCAGGCGGTCGCGGACGTCGACCGGCCCGACGTGCTCTACACCTTCTTCGGATTCACCGCCGGCGAAGGCACGTTCGTCCACGAGGTGATCGAGACGGCGGGCGGAAACAACGTCGCGGCCGACCCCGACGGCGCGAACGCGAGCGGTCGCACCTCGGGCTATTTCGCCGTCAACCCGGAGGTAGTCGTCGCGAGCGATCCCGCGTGGGTCGTCCTGAACGACGACGAGTACGCCCGCGCGACCGTTCCCTCCGGTCCCGGCGGCGTCTACGAGAACACGACCGCCTTCCGTGCGGGGAACGCGGTCGTCCTCGACGCGAACGAGATCAGCCAGCCGGCACCGCGACTCGTCGACGCGGTCCTCGACCTCGTCGCCGCGCTCCACCCGACGATGTACGAGACGGCGATCCGCGACCGGATCGGGACTGACGAGTCGACGGCCGCCGCGACCCCGACTACGGCGTCGACGGCCACGACCGCTCCGTCGACGACCGGGGATGCCCCCGGGTTCGGGGTCGGAGCGCCGGTCGGGATGCTCGTCGTCGCGGCACTGCTCGCGGCGACGCGGCGCTGGCGGTGAGCCGTCTCCGTCGCAGTCAAAACCCCGTGGCACCAAACACCGGTGTGATGTACGCCGAACGCTCCGTCCGACCGCCGTCCGGACGCCGCCCGCGTCACGCATGAACGTCCGCATCCGTGGCATCTACACGACGGCGCTCACCCACCGCTTTCTCGACGCGGATCACGCCGTCGTCGACGCCTCCGCCCCCATCCGCGACCGGTTCGACGCGTCGTTCGAGACGGCGCCGTACGACGTCCGCGTAGAAACGACCCGGGACCGGCAGGGCGTCGAGGCGACGGGCGACCCCGAGGCGGTGGCGACGGCGGTCGATCACTTGGACGCGACCCGCGACACCTTCGCGTGGCCCGCGGCGGCCCCGCGGGACGCCGTCTTCGACGCCCGCGTGACCGAAACGCTGGGGCGCGGCGCCGTGTGTGACCTCGGCGACGCCGAGGGCTTTCTCCCCTTCGACGCCGCCGCCGACCACGTCTCGGTGGGTGACCACCGCCGCGTTCGCGTCGCCGATCCGGTGGCGCCGTGGGTCGACCGCCGGCCCGTCCTCGACACCGACCTGCGGGTGCGAGCGGGGCCGGCGACGCTCGTCCACGGCGCGTCGGGCGTGACCGTCGACACCCGTGACGAGGCGGCCGGCCGCGAACTCGCCGGGATGACGGATCTGCTGGGGGTCGACCCACCGGCAGGCTGGGGACTACGCTGGGACGAGGCAGCGACCGACGCCGACATGGGACGGCTGGAGACGGCGCTCTCGCAGGCGGTCGAGCGAGCCGAGGCGCTCCCCTTGGACGAGGCGGTCGAACCGGTTCGGCGGCTGGCGGCGCCCGCGGCGACGACGTGGGTGTGGTTCGGCCGCGAGGCCCGATTCGAACTCGATGCGGATCGGCGAGCGGTGACGACGACCATGACCGGCCACCACCGCGTCAAGGCCGCCTCCGGGGACGCGAGCCGTGCGGTCGACCTCGTCGAGGCGCTGTCAGACGACGACGCCGGGCCGGCAGCGGCCGATGCGTTCCCCTTCGAGGCCGTCACCGACACCTTCGGCCCCGTCGTCGGCGACGACGTCCGCCTCGAACACGGCAAGCCGGACGGCCGACTGATCGTCCTCGGGCGAGCCGAGGTGACCGACCGCGACCCGGACGGCACCCTCACGCTCCGCCGGGAGATGACCGCCGGCGGCACCTACGACGCCTTAGGTGTCGACCGCGAGGCCGGCGACGTGGCGACCACGAAGGTCCGCGAGGGGCGGTGGTGGTATCCGACGGTCTACCGCGGCGCCGACGGCGAGCGCAAGGGGACGTACGTCAACGTCTGCACGCCCGTCGAGTGTTTCCCCGACGCCGTCCGCTATATCGACCTCCACGTCGACGTGGTGAAGGGGCCGGACGGAGCGGTCCGCCGTGTCGACGACGACGAACTCGACGCGGCCGTCGAGGCCGGTCTGGTCTCCGCGGCGGCCGCCGAGAAGGCGCGGTCGGTGGCCTCGGGGCTGGTCGAGGCCATCTGAGTTCGTCGACCCACATCCCTTTGCGCGCCCCCGTCCATCCTCGGATATGCTCACGACGGATCTCTCCGACCGGGTCGCACTGGTGACGGGTAGCGCGAAGGGTATCGGCCGCGAACTCGCCCTCTCGATGGCCGAGGCGGGGGCGGCGGTGGCGGTCCACTACCACACGAGCGCCGAGGCGGCGCGGGCGACGGCCGCGGTGGCCCGCGAGGAGAGTGGCCGCGCGACAGCCGTCCAAGGCGACGTGACCGACCCCGAGGACGTCGACGCGATGTTCGACGCAGTCGAGACGGACCTCGGCACCGTCGACGTCCTCGTCAACAACGTCGGCGACTTCGCGCCCCGTCACTGGGCCGACATAGAGTTCGAGACGTGGAACCGAGTGCTGGAGACGAACCTCAACGGCACCTACCTCTGCTCGAAGCGGGCGCTTCCGGCCATGCGCGACGCCGGGTTCGGCCGTATCGTCAATATGGGCTATGCGGGCACCGAACGGGCGCTGGTCTATCCGAAGAACTTCCCCTATCTCGTCGCGAAAACGGGGGTCATCATGTTCACGCGGATGCTCGCCAACGACACCACCGAGGACGGCGTCACCGTCAACTGCGTGTCACCCTACGTCGTCGAGAACTCCGACGAGTTTCCCGAGGAGGCGCCGCGCGGCCGGTGGGCCTCCTTCGCGGATCTGCGGCAGGTGCTCTTTTTCTTCCTCGATGCCGACAGCGACTACGTGAGCGGCGAGAACGTCGAGGTAGATGGCGGGTGGATTCCCGAGGCGCTGTGAGATCGGTTCGGCGCGGACTCATACAGGTTACGGTAATTGGGTACTGGCGGTTCGCCGAGATGATCCGGCGAACCACCGGTACTGACTTACAGTCCCCGTATCAGGCGTTCGGCACGTCGTCGGGGTCGTCCTCGACGGAGCGTTTCATCGAGTCGCGACGGGATTTGGCGTCCCGGCCCGTCACTTCGAGCAGAAAGTCGTTTTTCGCGCTCACGGCGTCTTCGGCGGCGTCGGCGTGGCCCTCCTCGATCACCTGTGCGGCCGGCTTCTCCTCGAAGTGGACCGCGAGTCGGTCCTTCTTGCCGCTGTACTCCGCCGCACCAGCGACGATGCGCTCGAAGACGGGGTTGTCGGGGTCGCCGACGACATAGAGGTCGTTGCCCTCGTACTCCTCCGTCCCCGTAACCGAACCGAAGTACTCCTCGACGGTCCTTTTCAGATCCGGCGCGTTCTCGTCTAGGGTTTCCCCGCGACGCATCTTGTACTGCTTCATACCGTTCGATTCGGAAGGCGACGGTTTACCAGTTTCGTCCTCCCGGCGGCCGCCTCACCGCTCGCGCTCGGCGATATACCCTTGGTGACACTCGGGACAGATGTCGCCGGCACGCATCGACGACCCGCCCGCGCCGCGGGCGTGGCCGCAGTTGGGACAGAAAAACTCCGTCTCGGCCGCCGTCGTCCGGTCGTCGCCGACGGGTTCGACCTCTTGGGCGGCGACGAACTGCTTGCCCGCGGTGGCGCCCCCGGTCGCCTCGGTCGTTCCGTTCGTGGCGGCAGCGTCCCCGACGGCCGGCCCAACCTCCTCGTCGATGGCGGCGTCCTCCGGCGCCGCGTCGCCGGGCGTCGCGTCGAACCCCTCGTCCTCGCCCTCGGGATCGGGCCACCCTTCGCCCTCGACGACGGTCGCGCCATCGTCGGCTTCCGGAACGCCCGTCGTCTCCTCCTCGCCGTCGGCCGCGGCGGCCGTGTCGTCGGCGTCGGGCCACTCGCCGGGGGTCCGGTCGGCGCTCACCCCGCCGTCGTCGTCGGTGTCGTCGTCGAGGATGATCGCGTCGTCCTCGTCGGCGGCGGTCGGTGTCTCGGCGTCGGCGGTGGCCTCGTCGGTGGTCGGCGTCTCGGCGTCGACTGCTGGCTCGTCGGCGGTCGGGGTGGGTCCCGCGTCCGACGCCGACTCGACCCCATCGTCCGCCGGCGTCCCCTCGGCTGGCATCCCTTGGTCGGGCTCGGCGCCGTCGGCGGCGTCGAGGTCGGGCGTGACGCTCCCGCCGAGTCCAGTCGTCACGCCCTCCTCGGTCGGTTCCCGCACGGGGCGGACTTCCTTGTTCTCGCTGACGATCCGGCGTTCCCCACACCGGTCGCAGGTCTCGACGGTTCGGTACGTCACGACCACCTCGTCGCCGCGTTCCTCCCGCTCACGCTCCACCTCGCGGTTTGCGTATTCGTGTCCCAGTAGGCACCTAAGTCCCATTGTGGACGGGTAGCGCGGGCACCACCAAAAGCCTCCGTCAGACGTTCGTCCGACGACAGAAGACTCCCGTCGGGTCGGTACTGGTAAACCGACCGCGGCCGTTACCACCGCGTATGAAGGCCAAGGGGGAGTTCCGGGACCGCGCGGACGTCGAGGTGGCGGTCCTCGACGCGCTGGTCGACCGCAGGGAGGACGGCATGACCGTCTTCGAACTCCGTGCGGCCGTCGAGGTCGACATCGACACGCTCGAAGACGCCCTTGCGGACCTGAAGGCGGACTCGCTCATCGTCGTCGAGTCGAACGAGAGTCGGACGGTCGTGCTCCCGGACGACCGCGTCGTCCCCGACCCCGGCGAGGCACCCACGGAAGAGGAGAGCCTGTTCGACGCCGTCCGCGACCGGTTGGGGCTCTGAGAACCCGCCCCCGGGGCTCGTCGCCGACCGTCGTCTCTCCGACCGCGTCGCTTTTTCCCCCCGACCGCCTACGACCGTCGATGACACGGGGTCTCCACGCCGACTACGGCGCCGAGTTCGAGACGCACGACGGGCGGACCGTCGTCGCCCACTACGGCCGGCCCGAACGAACCCACCTCGCGGTCCGGAACGGGGTCGGCGTCATCGAGATGGACTACGGCGTCGTCGTCGTCAAGGGGAGCGACGCGGTCGACTTCGTCGACAACACCGTCTCGAACCGCGTCCCCGCGGCCGACGGCGAGGGCTGTTACGCACTCTTGCTCGACCCACAGGGCGGGGTCGAGACCGACTGCCACATCTACAGCGCCGACGAGCGCCTGCTCTGTTTCACCCCGGCGGCGCGGGCAACACCGCTCGCCGACGACTGGAGCGACAAGGTGTTCATCCAAGACGTGTCGGTCCGCGACGCCACCGACGAGTTCGCCGTCTTCGGCGTCCACGGCCCATCGGCGACCGAGACGGTCGCAACCCTCCTCGCGGGGGCGAACCTCCCCGAGACGCCGCTGACGTTCGTCCGTGGATCGCTCGCCGGCACCGGCGTGACCGTCGCCGCGACGGACGAACCGACCGGCGAGACGGGCTACGAGGTGATCTGTGCCGCGGACGACGCCGCCGACGTCTTCGACGCCTTGCTCACCCGCGGGACGCCGACGACGCCGGTCGGCCATCGGACTTGGAACACCCTCACGCTCGAAGCGGGGACGCCGCTTTTCGACACCGAACTCGTCGGCCGCGTGCCGAACGTCGCCGGCGTGCGCAACGCCCTCGATTTCGACAAGGGGTGTTACGTCGGCCAAGAAGTCGTCTCCCGCGTCGAGAACCAAGGCCAACCCAGCGAGCGACTGGTCGGTCTCACCCTCGATGCGGTGCCCGACACGGGCGCGGCGGTCGTCGACGCCGACGGCGCCGCCGTCGGCGACGTGACCCGCGGCGCCGAGAGCCCGTCGCTCGACCGCCCGATCGCGCTCGCGTACGTCGAGCGTGGAGTGGCGACCGACGACCCCGACCTCTCGGTGCGCGTCGACGGCGACGATGTCGACGCGACGGTGACCGCTCTCCCGTTCGTCGAGGGGAGCGGTCGCTCTGCCCGCCTACCTCGCTACTCCGACTGACCCCCGTCCGTCCGTTGTGGATCCGGGTCGTCGCGCCCGCGCCACGGGAGGAGTCCGCCTGCGAGTGCGCGCAGGTGCGTCGCCGAGAAAAAGGAGGTCGGCCGGTCCATGTGAACCCCGATTTCGCCGTCGAGGGCCCCCAGACCGAGTCGCTGGACCGGATCGGGCAGAGAGTACGCCCGGCGGATCAACCCCCCGAGTCGGATCTCGCGGCCGAGTTCCGCCCGCCACGCTCGCTCGTAGGCCGCGAGCGTCGCGGGGTCGTCGGGGTCGACCGTCTCGGCCGCGCAGTCGGCCGCCGTCATGCCGTAGAGGATACCCCCACCGGTGAAGGGCTTGGTCTGGGCGGCGGCGTCGCCGACGAGGAAAACCCGGTCGCCGGTGACGGTATCGGGCGGGCCGACGGGGATTCCCCCCGAGCAACGCCGCGTCGTCTCGGCGCCGTAGGCGTCGGTCAACCGCTCGAACCGTTCGGTCACGTCGGCACCGGGCGGCGCGGCGAGACCGTACTCGACGCCCGCGTCGCCGCGAGGGATGCGCCACGCGAAAAATCGCGGCACGGTCAGGTGGACGTCGACGAAGTCGCCGTGGTCCGGCGTGTCCGCGAACGCGAGAACGCCGTGGAGCGTCTCGGCCGGATCCGGGAGGCCGGCCTCGCGGCGCACCCGCGAGACGGGGCCGTCACAGCCGGCGACCAGTCGCGTCTCGACGGTGATCGTCTCCCCGTCGGTTCGGGCGGTCACCGTCGCGTGGTCGTCGTCGACATCGACGCCGGTGACGGTGTGACCCTCACGCACGTCGGCCCCCGCGGCCCGCGCGGCGTCGGCGAGGGTCCGGTCTAGTGCCACACGGTCGACGACGTTCGAGACGGCCTCCGATTTGTAGAAGGGGTAGGCCTGCGAGTCCGGGCCACCGAGATGGAAGTTCGCGCCGTAGACGCGATTCTGCCGGAGGTCCGTCTCGCGTCCTTCGGGGACGTACTCCCAGAGATCGGTACTGACGTGCCCGGAGCAGGCAAGCGGCGTACCGACCGTTCCCTTTTCGAGGGCGAGGACGTCGTACCCGGCCTCGGCGGTCCGGCGAGCGAGGCGTGCTCCCGCCGGTCCGACGCCGACCACGACGAAATCGTACATGCCCGTACTACCCGGGCGACAGGACAAATACCCGACGGTTCGTCGGATCGATCCGTCAGCCTCGTCGGCGACGCCCTCAGTCGTCGGCGGCGGGGATCCCGGCGGGGTCGGTGCCCGCCGAGCCGTCGGCGTCGCGCGGGAAGTTGTCGATGGTGTCTGCGCGGAACGCCGCCTCGTCGAACTCGTAGTCCGCGTCGAGAAAGTCGAGGAGCGTCCGCGTATCGCGCATGGCGTTTTTGAGGCAGGTCGAGGCACCCGGCGAGGGCGTGATGTTGAAGATGATGTCGTCGCCAACGATCTTCGCCTCGCCCATATCGAGTGACTTCGCCGAGGTGTCGACGATCTGTGGACGAACGCCCCCGTAGCCTTTCGCGCGCTCGATGTCGTCGAGTTCGACGCCCGGAACGACCTTCTGGACGTGCGGGAGGAACTGTCGCGGCCCCACCTCGGGGAGGTCGTACACGAGGTTGCGCAGGACGTACGGGAGCAACACCCGATCCGAGAGGATGTTGGCGTAGCTGAGCGCCGCGGCCGCGTTCAACCCAAACACGTCGAGGAAGTCAGTCACTGTCGAGAGTCGGCCGCGTTCGAGCGCCGGGACGAGCTTCGCGGTCGGGCCAAAGCGCGTGATACTCGCGTCGTGGACGTCCGCGTCGCCGTGGACGGCCGCGAAGGGCAGTTTCTTCATCTGCAAGGTGTAGACCTTCCCGTTCAGGAGGTCGTCCGCGAGGAAGAAGCTCCCGGCGACGGGGAGCAGTACCTTGTCTTTGCCGTAGCCGAGTTCCTTCGCCATCTGGAGGCTGTGACTGCCGGCGGCGACGACCGCCGCCGAACAGTCGAAGCGGCCGTCGTCGGTCTCGATGGTGTAGCCGTCGAGCGTCGGCGTGACGTCCGTGACCGTGGTTCCGGTATAGACGTCGACGCCCGTCTCGGCGGCCGCGTCGTCGACGAAGGAGGTCGCCGTCTCGCCGTAGTCGACGACGTAGCCGTCGGGAGTCTGGAGCGCGAGCAACTCGGTGTCGGGGGCTCGCCCCTCGACGACCGCGGGTTCGATCTCCGCGATCTCCTCGCGGTCGATGGGCCGTAGTTTGGGGAAGAGGTCGCCGAACCCTTCGTCGTCGTAGCGCCGTTCGAGTTGGGACACCTCCTCGTCACCGACGCCGAGGACCATCTTGCTCCGCTTTGCGTGCATCTCGCGGTCGGCATCGTGGTTCTCGAGATAGCCGGCGAGGAGTTCCGCCCCCTCCTTGACTTCCTCGGCTTTGTCGAGGGTGTAGTTCGTCTCGATGTCGCCGAAGTGGAGGGTCTGGGAGTTGTTCGTGTGGTGGGAGTTGATCGCCGCAATCTCCGACTCCTTCTCGATCAGCGCGATCGAGTCGATGTCGGTGAACTTCGCGGTCGTATACAGGAGCGATGCGCCGCTGATACCGCCGCCGACGATGACCAGATCGTATTTACCGGACATAGTGACCCCGTGAAGTTATCTCAACGACTGCGCTCCAGCCTCATAACTTATTTTTTCTCCACCTGAATATCGACAATTAACGAAGCGAGTCTCGACGGCGGCCGGCGACGGGCCGGGGGCACCCGGGCCAAGAAATTAAACGGTGGCCGCCGAGTCGATGGTATGTCGCGTAGACGGGACCCGGTCGAGGAGCGCGCCGGTGCCGACGTCGACCTGTACGACATCGCCACTTGGGAACCGCGCGGGGTGCTCGACGGGGTGGCATCGGGGATCTACCGCGTCTTCGTGGCGTCGACCCGGCTGTTCGTCGTCGGCGTCGCCCTTCTCATCCTGATCGGGATCGGTGGGTTGAGCGCGCTGACCGACCCACAGATCGGCGCGCTGACGCTGCTCTCGGCGATTCCAGCCTTCGCCCTCGCGGTCTACGTCCGCCGCTCCGACGTGACCAGCGGCGAACCGCTCTCCGTACTCGTCGCGACGTTCCTGCTCGGCGTGTTGACCGCGAACTTCGCGGCCGTCCTCAACTCCTATTCACAGGGGCTGTTCGCCGGCTTCGGCTTCCTCGGCAGCGCACTCTTTTTCTTTCTCGTCGTCGGTCCCGTCGAGGAGTCGGTGAAGCTTCTCGCGGTGCGGCTCTATGCCTACGGGCACGACCGGTTCGAGGCCGTCGTCGACGGCACCGTCTACGGGGCCGTCGCCGGCCTCGGATTCGCCACCATCGAGAACGCCATCTACATCACCCAGAGCCTCGACGCGCCGACGGCCACCGCGGGTCTCGGTCTCATCGGCGCCGGCGGCGGGATCACCGCCGTTCGCGCGCTTGCCGGCCCCGGCCACGTCATCTACTCCGCTTTCGCCGGCTACTACCTCGGCCTCGCGAAGTTCAACCGCGAGCATCGCGGCCCGATCATCGTCAAGGGCCTCCTCGTCGCCGCCCTCATTCACGCCACCTACAACACCACCGTCGGCATCGGGACGGGACTGGTCGGCCTCGCGACGGGACTCGGCCAACTCCCCTCGTTCCTGCTCTACGTCCTGCTTTACGACGGCGTCTTCGGCTTCGTCCTCTTCCGGAAGATCCGCAGGTACAACCACACCTACCGTACGGTCCACGACGACGAGGCGAGCGAGGAGTCGGCCTTCGAGTCCGAGGCGACGGAGTTCGACCCCTAAGCCAGCCGCTCGACGTACTTCGCCACCACGTCCGCCTCGACGTGGACGGGGTCGCCGACCTCCTTCGTCGAGAGCGTCGTCAGATCGTAGGTCGCGGGAATGATCGCGACGCCGACCCGGTCGTCGTCCCGGTCGGCGACGGTAAGGCTGATTCCGTCGAGTGCGATAGAGCCCTTGTCGACGACGTATCGGTCGAGGCTCGCGGGCAGGTCGAACTCGAACCGCCAGTCGTCGCCGACCCGTTCGACCGTCGCGACCGTCGCCACGCCGTCGACGTGTCCTTGGACGATGTGGCCGTCGAAGCGCCCGTCGGCAGGCATCGCCCGTTCCAAGTTGACGGCGTCGCCGACCTCGACGCCGCCGAGGTACGTCTTCTCGACCGTCTCGGCCGCCAGAAACACCTCGAACCAGTCGTCGTCGTAGCGCTCGACGGTGAGACAGGCACCGGAGACGCTGATCGACTGTCCGGGGTCGAGCGTCTCGAAGTCGTGGCCGATCCGGAGGCGACGACCACCTTCGGCGTCGTCGACACCGATCACCTCGCCCGTCTCCTCGACGATACCGGTGAACATACCTACCTTTCGCCGCCGTCGGAGTAAGGGGTTACGTTCGCCGTCTCTCGGCCATTTTTTCACCCGGCGGCGCGTAGCGTCGCCGATGCGACTCGGGATCCTAGATACGCTCGGCTTGGCGGCGACCGTGATCTTCGCCCTCCCGGTGGGGCTATACGGCGTCGAGACGGCGCTCGCCGGGCGGCCGGTGTTCGGTGGCGGACTACTCGTCGTCGCGGCACTGATGATCCTTCTCCCTCAGCGACTCACCACCCCCGCCGATCTGCCGGCGGCCGTCGTCGGACGGGTGATCGGCGGTGCGGTGAAGGAACCGGACCCCGACGCGGACCCGGACGACGAGTGATGCGGGCCCCGCCGTCTCGTGCGGGTGACTGTAACTCAGTACCGGTGGTTCACCGGATCGTCTCGGCGAGCCGACAGTGAACAGTTACAGTACTCCGTCTCAGTACGCGCTCGGCGACAGCGACATCGGGAGGCCGGCGAGCGCCCGGCATCCCGACTCGGTGACGACGTAGTACCGCCCGATGCGAACCCGACCGCGGTCGGCGGCGGGATCGGGGTCGACCGCCGTCGGATCGAGCACGAACACCTGTCCCGTGGCGAGCGACGCGTCGTCCGAGCGGTCGAGGGGGTCGCCCGCCGCCGTCCGGGCCACCGGGTCCTCGGTCGGAGCCAGCCCGTAGGCCCCGAGTTCTGCGACCGCCTCGTCGACGATTCGCCGAACCGGGACGTCAGGTTCGGCGACGCGAGAGACCGCGTCGTGGGCCATCTCGACCGCGACGGCGGCGCGGCGCTCCCATCCGCCGCCACCGTCGACGACGAACGTGCGCGCCCACGGAGCGGCGACGCCGGCGCCCTGCGGGTGAAGGGCGACGACGATCAGTTCGCCCGCCCGGAACGTATCCGGGGTGACACTGAGGTCGACACCCGCCCCACCCGCGTCGGCGACGGCGGCGTCGGCGGCGGCGGTCAGCGCCGTGGCGGTGAGGGGAGTGTCGTCGTCGTGAAGACGGCCGTCGACGGGCGTCGCGGCGTCGAGGCGGCCCGCGACGGCACGGACCCCGGCGGCGGCAGTCGAGAGCCTGTGTTCCACCTCGGCGGCGTCGGCCACGGCCTCAGGGCTCCGGTTCGGGTGCCGGCGTCGCCTGAGCGTCCTCTAACATCTCCTCGACGCTCTCTTCGCGGAGTTCGTTGTGCAGGAGGACGCCGATGGGGAGGGTAGGGGCGCCGCCGATCAGGTTCTCTAGCAGGACGAGTCGTTCCCGGGCACGGCTCATCCCGACGTAGAACACGCGGCGTTCGTTGTCGGTGAGAAGGGGCACGGGGCTGGTGTGAGCCGTGAACTCCTCGACCCCGGGCACGGCGGTCGGGTCGTCGACACTGGCGGCCATCTGTTCGACCACCTTCTCCGTGAGGTCGGTACAGACGAAGACGTGGTCGGCCTCGCGGCCCTTCGCGGAGTGGATGGTGCCGACGCGGACCCGGTCGGGGTCCATGCCCGCGTAGTCGCCACCGAAGTAGGCGTCGACGGCCTTCCGCTGGAAGCTCGTCACCTTGCGGAGCATATCACCGGCCGCGGCCGGTTCGGGCATGAACGGTGCGTGATCGGACACGACGTCGGGATCGACGCTGATCTCGGCGATGTCGTCGGTGTCGGCGGCCTCCTCCCGGTCGTCGAGGTAGTCGTAGAAGTCGTCGCGGTCGTTGGTGCCGAACGCCGAGTCCTGAAGCATGTCGGCGAGGCGGCGCGCCTCCAGTCCCGTGATCGGGTCGGCGGCGTCGAGTTTCTCGACGGCGTGGACATACTGGGTGAGGCGGTCGGTCCACATCCGCTGGTCGGTCATGATCGAGAAGGGAATTCCCTTGGGGAGGAAGTCGTCGATGAACTGGAACATCTGATAGCGCGCCCGGAACAGGACCATGAGCGTCTCGTCGGTGTTGTCGACGGTGTGCTGGACGTTTCGGACCACCTCGAACATCGAGGGGCTCCGAATGCCCTCGACGACACCGCCCTCCTTGCGCGGGTTGAGGTCTTTCTCTTGGCGTTTGGAGATGTGACGGATCTCGCGGTTGACGACGTTGAGAATCTGGGATGGGAGTCGGTAGGAGTTCGGAAGAACGATATCCTCGTCGACGTCGGCATCGAGCAAAATGCTCGGATCGGCGCCCTGCCACGCGTAGACGACCTGATCGTCGTCACCCGCGATCAACACCCCCTCCATGTGGGGTTTCCACTCCTCGTACGCCTCGTACTGGAGCGTGGTGATGTCCTGGAACTCGTCGATGACGAGGTAGTCGACGTGGGGGACCAGCGACCGCTCGGCGACGCGTTCCAGCATGTCGGCGAAGCCGACCAAGCCGTGTTCGCCCTTGTACGAACGCCACGCCCGGATCACCTTCGGCACGTCGATGCGCTCGTCGTCGGCGGGCCAAGTCGGCGTGTATTTGTTCCCCTCTTGGGCGTTGGGGTCGACCTCCGGCGGGAGGCGGACGGCCTCGACGTCCCACTGGAAGGGGACGTCGTACCAGTCGGCGACGTCGCGCCGGGTGCGCTGGAGCCACTGGCTCGTCGCGATGATCTTGTTGCCGAGTGTCGTCGACCGAGCGGTGCGGCGGCCGGCGCCACCGTACTCGTCCTCGTACTCGACGCCGTACTCCTCGCAGAACTCCTGTTTGTCGCTCTCGCCGACCACGTCGCCACGCGAGAGGTCGAGCAGTTCGTACGCCTTCGCGTGCATCGTACAGACGTTACCTTGGAGCGCCCGGGGCGACGTATCGAGGCGCTCGGCGAGTCGCTCACGGACCTCCGCGGCGGCGGCGCGCGTATAGGAGACCACGAGGACATCGCGAACGTCGACCGCGTCGTCTTCTAACAAGTCGTCGACGCGGTCGAGGAGGGCGGTCGTCTTCCCGCTGCCGGGGCCTCCGAAGAGGCGGGTGACCGTGGCGTCGTCGCTCATGATCCATTTACACGCCCCCGGCCGTGATAAGCAACGTGGCTCGGGCGGCCCGTCAGGGGGCCGGGGTCCACCCGCAGACCGAACAGTCGGCGGCCGACTCGTCGTGCAGCGCCCCACAGTCCGGGCACTGCAGCTTGTTATAGGATCGTTCCCAGCGTACCGGTGTGGTCTCGTGGCCGTTGTCCGCGAGGAACTGG
>Ga0207813_100132_pt1 | contig 58582 bp, 59 predicted proteins | sample A23E3SouthBayCA_2_FD_187730 | JGI IMG/M metagenome (GOLD analysis project Ga0207813, IMG submission 187730) | Aerobic enrichment media microbial communities from Eden Landing Ponds, California, USA - A23 E3 (4) (SPAdes) | ecosystem: Environmental > Aquatic > Marine > Unclassified | place... | reverse complement strand
CCGCCGACACGTCCGGTTCCCGTTCAAGACGCCGCGGGAACTCGCCGAGAGCCTGCGGACCGTCGACGCGCCGACCGCGCTGGTGTTCGGCCGCGAGGGTCACGGCCTCGACAACGAGGAACTCAGCCGGCTCGACGAGGTGTGTTCGATTCCGGCGAGCTCGGCCTATCCCGTCCTGAACCTCGGCCAAGCGGCGACGATCCTGCTGTACGAACTCCGAGGGTTGACGGTCGAGGAGACCCAACTCCCCGACGTGGAGCGCGAGCGGGCCGACGAAGCCGACATCGAACGCTTTCACGACTTCGTCGGCGAGTTTCTGGACGCCAGCGGCTACAAGGACGTCAAACGCGACAAGACGCGGCGACTGGTACGTCGGCTGATCGGCCGCGCCCATCCGACGGATCGAGAGGTCCACACGCTTCTCGGGGTGTTGCGCCGCGCGACCGGACAGCTGACCCACCGGCAGAAACTGCTCGCGGAGTACGACGAACCCGACCGGTGGTGACCGGCGGGTCGCGAGCAGACGACACCGCGAACGACGGTACGCTCGGATATCGCCGGTGAAACCCCGCCTTCGAGAGAACGGACGCTCGTCCCGTGTCGCACCCGGCGGGGTCCGAAGAGGGCTACGCCGCGTCCACGAACCGTAGAGTCGTCCGGACGCGCCGAAAAGACGCTACGATGTCGAGACGAGGACGAGCGCCTCGAGCGCCAGCACCGTCTTGTCGCCGGCAGTCGTCTCGACGCCCCAGCGGACCGTCCCGTACTCGTCGGTGTCGTCGCCCTCGTCGACGCCGTGGATCGACGAGTGGATGGTGAGTTCGTCACCCGGGACGACCGGTGCGGGCCAGCGGAGCCGATCCAACCCCTTCGCGCCGACCGACGCCGTCTCCGAGAGGAAGCCATCGACGAACAGTCGCATCGACATCGCGGCAGTGTGCCACCCGCTGGCGATGAGGTCGCCGTACATGGAGTCGGCCGCCCGCTCCGGATCGGTGTGGAACCACTGTGGATCGTATCGCTCCGCGAACTCCAGAATCTCGGCTTCGGTGACCGCGTAGGTTCCGTACGACTCGCCGTCCCAACGCTCGATATCGTCGAGGAAGACCGTCATCGAATCGGTGATCGGCGGCCGGAATGAAGTGCATTCCCCTCGATCCGCGCAGATGGCTCGGTGAGAGATCGGAGCACGCGCACGGATCGGACGCCTGCGCCTCGGTGTCCCGCCGTTTCGTGACGGCAGAGGAGCGCCGCCCCGTAGCGCGGCCGCCCGGCCTCACTCCCGCAGTCGCGCGACCGTCTCGTCGTCCCGTCGCTCGACGTCGACGAGGCCGTCGTCGGCGAGGTCGGCGAGCAATCCTCGGAGCCACTCCCGGCCGTATTCGCCGTCTGGCGCGTAGTCGACGCGCACCTTCGGCCCGAGTTCGTCCAGCGGGACCGCCTCCCGCTCGGCGAGGGCGGCGACGACCCGCCCGCGTTTCTGTCGTCGACTCCCCTCGAAACTCGGCTGGGTCGGCACGTCTGGAGCGGTGAAATCGCCCGTCTCGTAGGCCCGACACCAGCGCCGCCACGGACACCCGTCTTCGTCACACCGGGGCGTCTTGCCGCAGGCCACGCCCCCGAGTTCCATGATGGCGTTGTTCCACACACGGGACCGACCGTCCGGCATGAGGGCGTTCGCGATCTCCTCGTACGGCGGTTCGTCGGTACTGTCGGGGTCCGCAAATGCGCGGTAGAGCACCCGCTCGACGTTGGTGTCGACGACGGCGTCGCCGGCGTTGAACGCAAAGCTCGCCACGGCGTTGGCCGTGTAGGGGCCGACACCCATCAGCGCCTCCAGTTCGTCGGGGCGTTCGGGCCACCCGCCGTCGAACTCCTCGACGATCTGGCCGGCGGCTTCGTGGAGGTATCGCGCGCGGTTGTTGTAGCCGAGTCGCTGGTCGGACCAGAACGCGACCACCTCGCTTCGGTCGGCGGCCGCGAGGTCGTCGACGGTCGGCCACCGATCGAGGAAGGCCGCCCAAGCGTCGACGACGCGATCCAGTTGGGTCTGCTGGCTCATCACCTCGGAGACGAGGATCTCGTACGGGTCGGTCGTCCGCCGCCAAGGGAACTCGCGGTGGTCCGCCTCGTACCACTCGACGAGCGCCGAGCGGACGGCCTCTAGGTCCTCCGACGGCACGGCGTCCTCGCTCATCGTCGGACGGTGGTGACACGACCGGTTAGGCGTGCTGGTTCCGGCCTAGAGCCGAAAGCCGTATTCGGCGCCCCGGCCTTGCCGGCGTATGAGCCTCGACCGACTCACCGCGGACGTGCGAGACGCCTACGGCGACATCGGCGACGACGTCACCGTCGAATTGGACCGCGAGACGCGCAACGAACTCGCCATGCTCTCGGCGGTCTTCGACGCGCCGAACGAGGGGGAGTTGATCCGGCGCGCGGTCCACGCGCTCTACCGCTCGACGGTCGACACCGGCAACCTCGATTTCCACCTCCGGCGGGCCTACGACGTGACCTACGACGAGTATCTGTACGGCGAGTTGGAGGACACCTACGAGGAGGCGGGGGGACACCCCGGTCTCGACCGCGACGACGAACGGCGCTACCAGCAGTGAGGAGGGCCGGTTCGGCGCCCAGCCGACGGTTCTGACGGTGGAAACCCTTTAGTTCGCAGGGGGTGAGCCGAAGGTATGCCGACTTTCGAGGGCTACGAACGGTCAGACGGCCCTGCAGGCGTCAGAAACTACGTCGCCGTGTTGCCGGTCTCCATCGCGGCGTCGGCCATCGCCGACGAGATTGCCGACCGCGCGGGCGAGCAGGTCCGGTCGACGCCACACCAGATGGGGCGTGATCCGCCGGCGGCCGCCAGAGCGCAGATCGAACGCACGCTCACGGGCGTGGGGTGCAACCCCAACGTGGGCGCGGCGCTGGTCGTCGCCTTCGGCACCGAGCGGATCGACGCCGACGAGATCGCGGACGGGATCGCCGACGCCGGACGCCCGGTCGAGACGCTCTCGGTCAGGGAGTCCGGTGGGACCACCGCCGCCGTCGAGGCCGGCGTCGACGCCGCGGGTGAACTGTGGGACGAGATCGGCGATCACCGACGCGTCGAGTGTGACGTGAGCGAACTCCGCTTTGGCGTCGAGTGTGGCGGCTCGGATGCGACCAGCGGCATCGCGGCGAACCCCGCGGTCGGCGTCGCCTGCGACCGCCTCGTCGAGGACGGCGGCACCGCGACCTTCTCCGAGACGCCGGAGTTCATCGGGGCCGAACACATCCTCGCGGAGCGCTGTGTCGACGAGTCGGTCCGTGAACGGCTCCTCGAACGCGTCGACCGGCGGGAGGCGGCGGCGGAGCTGATGGGTGTCGATCTCCGGGGGGCCCAACCTACCCCCGGTAACCAAGAGGGTGGCTTGACCACCATCGAGGAGAAGAGTCTCGGTGCGATCACCAAAGGCGGGACGACGCCGGTCCGTGGCATCGTCGACTACGCGGCGGAACTTCCGGTCGGCGGTGGACTGGTCCTCATGGACACACCGGGCTACGACGTCGAGAGCGTGGTCGGCAAGGTTGCCGGCGGCGCACAGATCGTCGCGTTCACGACCGGTCGCGGCTCGACGACGGGCAACCCCATCGCGCCGGTCATCAAGGTGACCGGGAACCCGAAGACGGCCGACCGCCTCGCGAACAACATGGACGTCGACGCGAGCACGGTCCTCGACGGCGAGTCGCTCGACGTCGTCGGTGACCGGATCTACGAGCGGCTTCGGTCGGTCGCCAGCGGCGAACGGACGGCCGCCGAGCGCCGCCGCCTCGAGGAGTTCGCGATCAACGAACTCCAGCCGAACGAACTCGCGGAACTGCGGGGTGAGGTATGAAAGGCGAGGTGCTCGGGGGCTGCGGGCTCCACATGGCCGCCGAGGACAACGTCGTCACGGCCATCGACGATCTAGCGGCCGGAACGACGATACCGTACGGCGACGAGCGGATCGAACTCGACGCGGACGTCCCGTTCGGCCACAAGGTGGCGCTGGTCGCGTTCGACCCCGGCGACGCCGTCGTGAAGTACGGCGAGGTAATCGGACAGGCGACCGAGGCCATCGACCCCGGTGAGTGGGTCCACACGCACAACGCCGAGAGTCGACGCGGGCGCGGCGACGTCGCCGCCGAGGAGGAGGTGGCCTGAATGTCGGCCCCCGACACCTCGCTTTCGGGCGACGCGTCCGACCCGTTGTCGGTCCCGCTCGAAGCGTACGCCCGTGACGACGGCGTCGGCGTCCGCAACCGTGTGCTGGTCGTTCCCTCGGTGATCTGTTCGCACATCGTCGCCCAGCGGATCGCCGACGCCGTCGACCGAGCGGTCTGTGCGCCCCACGATCACGGCTGTGCACAGATCGGCGCCGACCACGAGCAGACCGAGCGGACGCTGTTGAACGTGACCCGCAACCCCAACGTCGCCGGCGCGACGGTCGTCGGTCTGGGGTGTGAACACCTCCAGAGCGGCCCGTTCGCCGAGCGGATCGCGGACCACGACGTGCCGGTTCGCGAGGCCGCGATCCAAGACGTCGGCGGTTCCGACGCTTGCATCGAGGTCGGCACGGAGGCGACGCGGGAACTCGCCACGGCGGCGGCCGCCGACCGGACCGAGGCGTCGCTCGCCGACCTCACCGTCGGCGTCGTCGGGTCGGATCTCGCGGCGTCGACCCGTGAGGTCGCCGATCCGCTCGTCGGCGAGACGGTGGACGCGCTGCGGTCGGCGGGGGCGCGGGTCGCCGTCGCCGGCACCGAACGTCTCGCCCCCCACGCCGAGGCGGCCGCCGACCGCGCGGTCACCGACGCCGTCGCCGAGCGGATGCGGGCCGCGGCCGAACGCACCGCCGACGGGCCGGGGAACGTCCGCGGTCTGGTCCGACAGGCCGCCGACCTGCCGTTCGACGAGGTGGTCGGCGCGTGGGGCGACGCCACGGTCGAGGAGTTCGTCCCTTACGGCGGCCGGATGACCGTCGACGAGGGTCTCGCCGTCGTCGATACACCCTCTAGGTTCGAGGAGGCGGCGACGGCGCTTTCGGCCGCCGGCGCCTCGGTCGTCGTCCACGTCACCGCCGAGGGCATCCCGAGCGGGCACCCCATCGTTCCGGTGCTCAAGGTGACCGGCGATGGCGAGACGGCAGCGATCCTTCCGGACGACGTCGACGTCGACGCCCGGTCGACGACCCCCGACGGACTGCTCGACGAACTCCGGCGTGTCGCCGACGGCGAGCAGACGGCGACAGAGCGCCACGGCCTCACGAAGTTCGCGATCAACCGCGTCGGGCCGTCGATGTAGGTCGGCTCGACCGCCGTTCAGTCCAGACGGCGTCGACCGGGCACACGCGTTGGCGCGATCATCGCTCCCGCTCGGCGGGGTGAGGGTCACGGCTGGGCGGGTCGGCCGGCGCCCTCGTCGCCGCGTCGGCGCGGTACAGGCGGAGGAGTTCCTCGAGGAGGATGGCGTGCCGGTCGCCGGCGGCGTACTGGTGATCGATGAAGTCCTCCGCGTCGTTGAACTTCCCGCGGAGCGCGAGTTTCCGGACAAACGACACGGATTCGAGGAAGGGCGGATGCTCCGTGTCGGCGTCGGTTCCCAGTTCGCGCTCCGCCTCCGGCATCACCTCCGATTTGATCTCCGCGTAGTCGATGGTCTCGGGGTCGTAGTCGTCGAGTACCTGATTCAAGACGTAGTCGGTCGAGAATCGATAGAACTCCGATTTGCTCTCGAATCGGTCCTCTTCGACGAGCGTTTCGATTTCCTCGACCACCGATTCGGGAAATCGCACCGTACTCTTTACCATATTATCAGATCACTCACCGCGGGATATTATACCTTTGTCAGACGATAGATTCGACCGCCGCCCACGTCGATATTATGGGTGGGGTCGACCACACCCCGCCGTTTTTGTGCGCCCGCCGTCGGGATACGGTATGGACACCGCCGAGGTCGAACGACTCATCGAGGAGGGTATCGAGGACGCGGAGGCGACGGTCACGAAACCGCGGGTGCCCGACGAGGACCACGAAGACGCCCACTTCGCCGCCGTCGTCGTCTCGCCGGCCTTCGAGGGACTCTCGCTCGTCCAGCAACACGAACTGGTGTACGATGCGCTGGAGGGGTACATGACGACGGACATCCACGCCTTGGAGATGAAGACGTACACGCCCGAGGCGTACGAGGAACACGGGGCGTAACGGTAACGGTACTTTTTACGCGACGGCTGCCGTTCGCTCGCCCATGAGCGACGACTCCGACTTCCGCGTCGAACGGGACAGTCTCGGCGAGATCCGCGTGCCGGCGGACGCGTACTGGGGCGCACAGACCCAGCGTGCGGTCGAGAACTTCCCGATCAGCGACGCACGCTTCGGTCGGCGGTTCGTCCGGGCGCTCGGCATCGTCAAGAAGTCCGCGGCGCGGGCCAACCGTGACCTAGACCTCGTCGAGGCGGACGTCGCCGACGCCATCGTCGCGGCGGCCGACGAGGTCATCGCCGGCGACCACGACGACCAGTTCCCGGTCGACGTCTTCCAGACCGGATCGGGCACCTCCTCGAACATGAACGCAAACGAGGTGATCGCCAACCGCGCGGCGGAGCTGATGGGAGTGGAGGTCGGCGACCGTGTCGTCCACCCGAACGACCACGTCAACTTCGGGCAGTCCTCGAACGACGTGATCCCGACCGCGATGCACGTCGCCGCCTTGGAGGCGGTCGAGAAGGACCTGATCCCCGCGCTGGAGACGCTCGCTGAGGCACTGGACGAGAAGGCCGAGGCGTTCGACGGCGTCGTCAAGACCGGCCGCACCCACCTGCAGGACGCCACGCCGGTTCGCTTGGGTCAGGAGTTCTCCGGCTACCGCACGCAGATCGAGAAGGGGATCGAGCGCTGTGAGTCGGTCGCGCCGCGACTCGCCGAACTCGCCCTCGGCGGGACGGCGACGGGAACGGGCCTCAATACCCACCCCGAGTTCCCGGAGCAAGCGGCCGCGTACATCGCCGAGGAGACGGGGCTCGACTTCCGCGAGGCCGACGACCACTTCGAGGCACAGGCCGCCCACGACGCGATGGGCGAGGCCCACGGCGCACTGCGGACGATCGCCGGGTCGATGAACAAGATCGCGAACGACCTGCGACTCCTCGCCTCCGGCCCGCGGAACGGCCTCGGTGAGATCGAACAGCCGGAGAACCAGCCGGGAAGTTCGATCATGCCCGGGAAGATCAACCCGGTCGTCGCGGAGGCGGTCAACCAAGTCCACACGCAGGTCGTCGGCAACGACGCCGCCGTCTCCGCCGGCGCCGCCGGCGGCCAGATCGACCTCAACCTCTACAAGCCCGTAATCGCACACAACTTCCTCGAGTCGGCGTCCCTGCTCGCGAACGCCGCCGAGACGTTCGCCGACAAGTTCGTGGCGAAACTAGAGGCCAACGAGGACTACTGTGCCGACGCCGTCGAGCGGTCGATGGCGCTCGCGACGGCGCTCAATCCCGCCATCGGCTACGACAAGGCCTCGGAGGTCGCCAAGGCGGCGCTGAAAGACGGCCGGACCGTCCGCGAGGTGGCCGTCGAGAAAGGATATCTCACCCCGGACGAAGCCGACGAGGTCCTCGACCCCGAGCGGATGACCCACCGGGGCATCCTGCGCAGCGACGACGAGTGATCGGCGACGTGTCTCGGGCCGCCGACGTGACCGGATCCGGGTGACGACGGCGCCATCCCGCCGCGTTCGGCCGATACTGCCTACCTATGGAACCGAAACGACACGTTCATAGTGGATGCTGTCGATGCTCGGAATATGCCGCAGAGCCACCTCTCCGCCCGCCGTGATCTCCTCGTCTGTCGAAAGTGCGACGCCGAGTTCCCGGAGGGCCGCGCCACGAAGGACGGCTGGACCTACGAGTGTCCGGAGTGTGGCGAGGCGACCGGCCTCGGCGAGGGCCTTCGGCGCGTCTGATCACTCCCGCCGCCGGTACAGCGCGCCACACATCAGAAGTACCACGGCAGCGACACCTGCGCCCGCACCGAACCCGGGTGCCGACCCCTCCGTGTCGGTGCGGGCCGTCCCCGTCTCCTCCCCACGTTCAGTTCCCGTGTTCTCGCCCCCGGTCTCTGCCGTGGGGGTCGACATCGTCGTCGGGGCCGTCTCGGTGGCGACGACGCCGTCCGGCCCTGCCCCCGCGACGAACGGATGCCGGCCGCGGTCCACCTCCGCGCCACTCCCCGTCCCATCGCCGTCGGGGTCGAGTTCCGGAGCAGCCACGTAGTACCGCGGGTTCTCGGGCAGAGGCGGCAGGGCGTCGGTGGTAACGTACCGATCCAGCCACGGGCCCAGCGACTCGTCGTCCGCCACCTCGATTACTGCCCCGCGGAAGGCTTGGTAGTCGGCGAACGGCTCCGAGCGTCCCGAGAACACGTCACGGAGCGTCCGCTCCCCGTCGGTATGGCGCCTGATCTCCGCGTCCAAGGCGGCGAGGACGTGTGCGCCTTTGTCGTAGTGGGCGGTGGTTCCCGTCCACGTCTGAGGGTCGCTCAGGACCACCGACCGCCTGTCCGGCGCGTACGCGTCCGCTCGAAGGCCCGCACGGAAGGACTCGTAGGTCCCGACGCCGTCGTTGAGAGCGAACAGGTGGCCGTAATACTCCGCGCTCCCTTCGTTCAGCCACGTCGCGTCGCGAGTGCCGACCGTCCCCAGTCGCGTGTGGACGTACTCGTGAGAGAACACCGCACCCGTCTCGTCCAGACGGAGGCCCGACTCCCCGACCCAGAACGCCGTGTCGACGGTGGCGGCGTCGACGTTCGCGGTGCTCTCGTCGGTAACGGGGAGGATGAACACCGTGATGCGGTCGTGGCGGACGCCGAAGTCGAAGTGCTCGTTCGCGGTTCGCAGGAAGGCCGTAGCTCGCGTTGCGTTGGCGTCCGTGGCCCCGAGGACGAACGTCGCGCTCTCGTCGGCGACGGTCACGTTCCGGCGCTCGTGTTCGCCGAGGTAGGCGAGGTGACTACTCGCGTACCCTAGCTCCGAGTCGGCGACCGCGAAGGTCGTCGTCCGGACCGGCTGTGTATCGGCGCGGACCTGCACCCGCGTGTTTGGCTGGGAGACGAGCGCCCAGCCGTCGCGCTCGACGCCGCGGACGCCGTCGCCGAGCGTGTCGCCGACGGCGAGACGGAGTGAGACGCTCGGCCGCTCGGTCTCGGTGTCCCAGCGGAAGCGTGTCTCGCCCTCGCGCTCGAAGCCGTCGGTCCCTTCGACGGTGATTCCCGACAGCGAGAGCACCGGCACCGCGACCCGGAGCCCGGACACTGCGTCCGGAATCCGGTACGCGAAGGTGAGCGTCACGCTCCCGGGGTCGCCGTTTCGCGAGGCGGTGATGCGTTCCCCGAGCGTCGTGGCGGCCTGCTGGGTGAGTGTCCCGTCCGACGGGGACGCGTCGGCGGCCGGTCGCCACCGCTCGGTCGGGAGGGCGTCGGTCTCGCCCGTCGTCGCGAGCGCGGGCGCGACGCCCGCGACGACGAGTAGTACGACGACAAACAGCGTCCGACCCCGACGTACCGACATGGCCGGGATTGGGTGGCGGCGGACAAGTATCTGTGGCCCTCTGCTGCCTCGGGGCCAAGGCTTATCTGACGACTCTGCACACGTTCATCGGATGCCTTCGAGCGATGCCGAACGACTGGGCGACAGCGTGAGTGACCCGGTACGACGACGGGCGCTCGACGCCTTGCCTCTCGGCGTCGTCATCACCGATCCAACGGCGGCGGACAACCCCATCGTCTACGCCAACGACGCCTTCTACCGCCTCACCGGATACGGGCCAGACGAGACCCTCGGCCGGAACTGTCGGTTTCTCCAAGGTCCGGAGACCGACGCCGACCGGGTCGCGGAACTCCGGGCTGCCGTCGACTCCGAGGAGTCGGCGTCGGTGGTCCTCCGGAACTACCGGCGCGACGGGAGCACGTTCTGGAATCACGTCGAGATCACGCCCCTCACGGACGTGGACGGTGTCGTCACCCACTTTCTCGGGGTCCAACACGACATCACGGATCTGAAGCGCCGCGAGCGAGCGATCACGGAGCGCCAGCGGCGCTTCGAGACGCTCCACGACGCGAGCCGCGACCTCATGGACGCGACGGGACCCGAGGAGGTGGCAGAGATCACCACCGACGCGGCGAAACATATCCTCGAATACGCACACACCACGCTCCGCGTGGCCGACGAGGCCGACGGCCTGTTGCGGACGGTCGTCGACACCGACGAGGCCGTCGCGCCCCCGGACTGCCGGATCGATGGCGACACACCCGTCGCGCGTGTCTACCGCACGGGCGACCCGCTGCTCTACGACGAACTCGCCGAGGTGGCCGACGGATACGACCGGGACGACCTTCAGGCCGGCATGTACCTCCCCGTCGGCGAGTACGGCGTCCTGAGCGTCGGCGACCCTCATCCCGGTGCCTTCGACGATACCGATCTCGAAACCGCCGGCGTCCTCGCCAAACTCGTCGCCGGGGCGCTGTCGCGGCTGGAGTCCGAGCGGACGATCCAGCGGCGCAACGAACGCCTCGAGCGGTTCGCCGACATCGTCGCACACGACCTCCGCAACCCGCTCGGCATCGCCCGCGGACGGCTCGAACTCGCCCGCGAAACCCACGACAGTGACGACTTCGCGGCCGTCGCTCGCGCCCACGACCGGATGTCGGCGCTCATCGACGACCTCCTCACGCTCGCTAGGGAGGGCGGCCCCGTGACCGAAGCCGACGCCGACTCGCTCGACTTCGAAGAGATCGTCAACGAATGCTGGCGACACGTCGAGACCCCGAACGCCGAACTCCACGTCGCCGACTCGCTGACCGTCCGGGCGGACGAAGCGCGACTGCGACGCCTCGTCGAGAATCTGTTTCGGAACAGCGTGGAGCATGGCTCCACGGGAAACCGGACAGAGTCCGGTGACAGTGTCGAACACGGTTCGACGGACGACCGGGCGGACGCCGACGCGGCGACCGAAGCCGCCCCCGATACTCTAACCGTCACCGTCGGCGTCCTCGACGACTTCGTCAGGGGTGCGACCGACGACGCGTCGACCGCGGCGCCCGTGGCCGGCGACCGACGCCACCTCGGATTCTACGTCGAGGACGATGGCGTCGGCGTCCCCGTCGGGCGACGCGAGCGGATCTTCGAGGATGGTTACTCGTCGCTTCCCGCCGGGACGGGCTTCGGTCTCTCCATCGTTCGGGAGATTGCCGACGCCCACGGCTGGACGGTGCGGGTCACCGAGAGCGCGGGCGGCGGCGTACGCTTCGAGTTCCGCGGCGTCGAGGGGGCCCGTCCGGGGCCGAACGACCCCTGAGTGCCAAGGAATATGTGCCGGCTGGCCGTCGCGTGGGTATGTCCGCGTACATCGTCACTGGCGGCCGACGGCTGGACGGTACGGCCATCGACATCGAGATTCGCGAGGGGCGTATCGACCGGATCGTCCCTGCGGGCGAGGGTGACCCGTCGTCGTTCCCGACCGACCGCCGGCACGACGCCGACGGACGCTTGGTGACGCCGCCGCTGATCGAACCGCACGTCCACCTCGATGCGACTGGGACCGCCGGCGACCCGTCTTGGAACGAGAGCGGGACGCTCGCCGAGGGGATCGACGTGTGGGCGGCCTACAAGGAGGACATCACCGTCGCGGACATCGTCGAACGGGCGACCCGGACCGTCGAGTGGTACGCGGCCAACGGCGTGACGCGGATTCGGACCCACGCCGACACGACCGAGCCGTCGCTGACGACCGTCGAAGCGTTGCTCGAACTGCGCGACCGAGTGTCCGACCTCGTCGATCTGCAGGTGGTCGCCTTCCCGCAGGACGGCATCTTCACCGCCGAGGGCCACGAGGACCTCCTCCGGGAGGCCATCGAGATGGGCGTCGACGTGATCGGGGCGATCCCGCACAACGAACACACCCGCGAGGACGGCGTCGAGAGCGTCCAGATGGTCTGTGACCTCGCCGAGCGCCACGACCTGCCCCTCGACCTCCACATCGACGAGACGGACGACCCCGGCTCGCGGTTCACCGAGGTGCTGGCGAGTGAGGCGCTCAAGCGGGGCATCGGCGACCGGACGACCGCGAGTCACACGACCGCGATGCACTCCTACAACAACGCCTACGCGGACAAACTGATCTCGTTGCTCGCCGAGAGCGGCGTGGACGTCGTGACGAACCCCCCAGACAACTCGGTGCTGCAAGGAAGCTACGACGACTACCCGCGGCGGCGCGGCCACACCCGTATCGACGAACTACAGGCGGCCGGAGTCACCGTCGGTCTGGGTCACGACTCGGTGCTCGACCCGTGGTATCACTACGGACAGGCCGATCCGCTCGACGCCGCGTTCGTCCTCCTCCACTACGCCCACATGGCCGGTCGTGGCGACGTGTCCCGGCTGTGGGAGATGCTGACGGCGTCGAACGCCGCGGTGTTCGGCGTCGACGACTACGGCCTTCAGGAGGGCGGCGAGGGATCGCTCGTCGTCTTCGACAGCCCCGACGGGTTCAACGCGCTCCGCACTCGCGCACCCCGGAGCCTCGTGCTCCGTGAGGGTGCCGCGACGGCGCGAACGGAGCCAGCACGGACGACGGTCCACCGCGACGACGGGGCGCGCTCGGTCGACTTCCACCGGGAGTAACGGCCGGCCGGGCAGGGAGTTGAAATAGGACGACCGGATACACCGGATATGGCAAAATACTCCACGGGCTCCGGCGGCGGCGGGGACGACGGCGACGCCTGCGAACTCTGCGGTCACGAGACGTCGTCGCTCGAACAGGCGACAGTCGCGGGCGCGAACCTGCTCGTCTGTTCCGAGTGTGCGCCACACGGCGACACGGAGGGGCGTGGGTCGGGGTCGCGCTCCGGAGCCGACGGCTCCGGGTCGGGGTCGCGAACCGATGCCGACGAGCCAAACCGCCGGAAGCGTGCCGCCCAGAACACCGCCCGCGTCTACGACGCCACCCGCAGCAACACGAAGCGCTGGGAGGAGGAAGGCACCGACTACGAGTCCGACCGGCTCCCGTACCTCGTCTCCGACTACGGTGACCGTATCGAGGCCGCCCGTCAGGATGCTGGCCTCACCGTCGAAGAGGTTGCCGTCGAACTCGACGTCGACGAGGCGGACGTCCACGCGCTGGAGGAAGGGCGCGCGACGAGCGCCGGCGTCGGCGGCTCCCTCGTCCGCGCTGTCGAGGAACGGTTCGGGATCGACCTCGTCGACGAGTGATCGGTGTGGCGGGTCGCCGGTCACCGAGCGGCCGACGGCCCGCACGCGAGCCGACCGGATTTATGGGTCGGGCGTCCGACCCCTGCCCATGCAGACGCGCGCTCCTGCCGAACCCGACGTACGGGAGTTCGAGGCGACCGTCGCGGCCGTGACCGACGGCGAGACGGGATGTGAGGTGGTTCTCGACCGGACGTACTTCTACGCCGAGAGCGGCGGCCAGCCGGCCGACCGCGGCACGCTCGCCGGTGTCCCCGTGGCGGACGTACAGGCTGGCGACGAGGGTGTGGTACACCACTTGGCCGCAGACGCGGATCTGTCGCCCGGGGACGAGGTGGTCGGCGTGATCGACGACGGGTTTCGGACCTACTGCACCCGTGCACACACGGCCAGTCACCTCCTCTACGGGGCGGGTCGGCGGCTCCTCGACGGCCTCGGCTACGGCGGATTCGACATCGACGCCGAGAAGGTCCGCGTCGACCTCGCGACGACGACCGATATCGACGATTCGGTGCTGGTGGAACTCGAACGCCTCACCAACCGCGCGGTGTGGGACTCCCGTCCCGTCTCGTGGGAGGAGGTCCCGGTCGAGACGGCCCACGACCGCGAGGCGGTGGCGTTCAACATCAAGACCGAGGAGGGCGTGATGAGCGGCGCCGATACGGTCCGCCTCGTCGAGATCGAAGACTGGGACGTGGCCGCCTGTGGCGGCACACACGTCCGAAACACCCGCGAGATCGGGCCGGTCGAGATTCTCGGCCGGTCGAACCCTGGTGAGGGGCTCACGCGCGTCGAGTTCGCGGTGGGTCCCAGCGCCATCGACCGCCGGGCGACGGTCCGGCGTGCCGCCCGCGACGCCGCCCGCGACCTCGATACGAACGTCGCCGACCTCGACGAGGCGGTCGCAGCTCTGCGGGCGGAACGCGACGACCTCGCCTCTGCGGTGCAGGCGTACAAATCGGAGGTGCTCGGCGCGCGACTGGGCGCGCTCCCGACTGTCGAACGCGACGGGGCGGTCTGGCGGGTTGGCACCGTCGCCGGCTTCGGACCCAACGAGGTCGGCGAGGCGGCACAGGAACGGGTCGGCGACGGCGTCGACGCCCTCGCGGTCGTCGGCGAGGGGCCGGCCCCGTACGTGGTCGTCGCGACGACCGGCGACGTGGACGCCGGCGACGTCGTCGACGGGGTGACCGACCGGTTCGGTGGCGGCGGCGGCGGCGGACCGACGTTCGCCCAAGGGGGCGGTCTCGACGCCGACCCTGCCGACGTCGTCGCGGCCCTGCGAGACGCCTAGCGGCGCCGGAGCGCGACGACGAGAACGGCGAGGACGGCGAGGACGGCGAGAATCCCGAACCCGGGGCTGGTCCCTGTCGTCGACGGTTCGGTCGCCGTGGGCTCTCCCTCTGCTGTCCCTGTCGCGCCGGGCGGCGTCGTAGCGCCCTCGTTGTCACCGATGGCTTCGACCTGCACCTCGTTCGACCGGACGCCGTCGTTCGTGACGTAGAGCGTGTGCGTGCCGGGGTCGGTGATCCGCACCGTGACCTCGCCGTCGTCGTCGGTGGTGCCGACCTGCTCCCCGTCGAGAACGACCGTCGCGACCGCCGCGCCGTCGCCGTAGGCGTTGGTCGCCCGCAGAACCGTGCGCTCGCCCGCCACTACCCGCTCGTTTATCGCTTCTAACGTGATCGACCGCGTGCGCGAGAGGTCGACCGCGACGGTTTCGGCGTCCTCGCCGACTGTCACCTCACGTTCGGCGGTACGGTAGCCGTCACGGGTCACCCGCAGGGTCGCCTCGGTGTTGACCGGGGCGCTCAGGGTTGCGTTCCCGCTGGCGTTTGTTCGGTCGGTGGTGGCCTCACCGAAGGCGACGGTCGCCCCGGAGACGGACTCCGGCGGGTCGAAGTAGGGGTCGACGACCCGGACGTTCACGGGCACCGTTCCGCGCCTGAGTGCCACTCGGTTCGTGATCGATCCCTCGATGGCGAGGGACTTTTCGCGGGTGTAGTAGCCGGGCTTGTTGACGACGACGGTGTACGTCCCTGCCGCCAACGTCTCGGACGCGAAGACGCCGTCCGAGCCGGTGGTCCCCGTCTGGTAGGTCAATCCGCCACGTTCGATCACGACCGACGCGTCGGCCACCGAGCCGTCGTCGTCGCTCACCTCCAAGCGGACGGAACTCTTCCGGTACACATCGATTTCTACGTCCTCCTCGCTCGCCGACTCGACGACGTACGGCGAGTTCCGGACGTACCGTGGGTGTGTGACGGCAATTTCGATCGTGGCGCCGGCGGGCGCGTCCACGAACGCCTTGCCGTTGGCTGCGGTCGTGGCCGTCGTCGACCCGTCCTCCCACGTCGCGTCGAGGTCGGCGTCGCCGACGGGGTCGCCGTCGGTGTCGCGGACGGTGATGGTCAGGGTGACCGTATCGCCGGATTGGGCTGTGACCGGGGCGACCGGGGCGACGAGCACGAGGACCAAAACGGCGCTCAGGACCGTGGGGGGACGGAACATGAGAACCTGTACGACGCCCGATAACAAATAGCTCGTGGCGGGGTCCACGACGGTCGTCGACACGGAGCTAGCTATCCAGCGCGCTCCGACCACGGGCTGACGAGGGTCGTCGCCGTCGCACGACCGGGGCGACCGAAGACGCCATTATCCGGGGACGCGTATCGCAAGGCGTGAGCACCCGTATCGACGACTACGGCGCCATCGTCTACGACCTCGACGGAACACTGGTCAGACTGGCGGTCAACTGGAAGGCCGCCGCCGAGGAGGCGACGGCAGTCTTCGCCGACGCGGGCGTCGACGCCGACGCCGACCTCTGGGCGTTGCTCGAAGTCGCGCCCGAACACGGCCTCGGGGCGGAACTGGAGTCGATCCTCGCGGCCCACGAGCGACAGGGCGCCGAGCGTTCCATCCGTCTCCCCCTCGCCGACCGCCTCCCACACCGCGACCGACCGGTCGGCGTCTGTTCGCTCAACGCCGAGTCGGCCTGTCGGCTGGCGCTCGACCGCCACGACCTGTCCGCCCACGTCGGGGCCGTCGTCGGGCGGGATTCGGTGACGACACACAAGCCCGATCCGGCGCCGTTGCTGGCGACCGTCGACCGTCTCGGGGCCGCCCCCGAAACGACGCTGTTCGTCGGCGACTCCGAACGCGACGCCGTGACCGCCGAGCGAGCGGGCGTCGCCTTCGCGTGGGCCGACGCCGTGGTCGACGGTGACGGCGTCCCCGCCGAGCGGTAGTGCGGCCGCGGAGCGGACCCACGTAGTTTTTATCACCCCGGTGTGTAGTGACTCGTACCAACGACCCGCGGGCAAGTGCGGCAGCGGCCGCACGCGGGGACCAGCGACCGACGTGCTGTAAGACGCCGGGGCCGGTGGCCCCCGAGGACGGGATTTGAGTGAGCGGTCCGCCACGCGCGTGGCGTTTCAATGCTAACCATGGAAATCGAAATCGCAACCATTGGCGGCTACGAGGAAGTCGGTCGGCAGATGACTGCCGTCCGCGCCGGCGACGACGTCGTCGTCTTCGACATGGGTCTGAACCTCTCGCAGGTACTGATCCACGACAACGTCGAAACCGAACAGATGCACAGTCTTGACCTGATCGACATGGGCGCTATCCCCGACGACCGGGTGATGAGTGACCTCGAAGGGGACGTCCAAGCAATCGTTCCGACCCACGGGCACCTCGACCACATCGGTGCTATCTCGAAACTCGCCCATCGGTACGACGCCCCCGTCGTCGCGACGCCGTTCACCATCGAACTGGTGAAACAGCAGGTGCAGGGCGAGAACAAGTTCAACGTCGACAACGATCTGGTGAAGATGGACGCGGGCGAGACCATGTCTATCGGCGACTCCGGGTCGGTCGAACTGGAGTTCGTGAACGTGACTCACTCCATCATCGACGCGATCAACCCGGTCCTCCACACGCCGGAAGGGTCGGTCGTCTACGGGTTGGACAAGCGGATGGACCACACGCCGGTAATCGGCGACCCGATCGACATGAAGCGGTTCCGTGAGATCGGTCGTGAGGGCGAGGGCGTCCTCTGTTACATCGAGGACTGTACGAACGCTGGATCGAAGGGCCGAACGCCGAGCGAGTCCGTCGCACGCAAGCACCTTCGAGACGTGATGTACTCCGTCGAGGATTACGACGGGGGCATCGTCGCCACGACGTTCAGTTCCCACATCGCACGGGTCACCAGCCTCGTCGAGTTCGCCAAGGACATCGGCCGTCAGCCGGTCCTCCTCGGCCGCTCGATGGAGAAGTACTCGGGCACCGCCGAGCGCTTGGACTTCGTCGACTTCCCCGAGGACTTGGGGATGTACGGCCACCGGAAGTCCGTCGACCGCACGTTCAAGCGGATCATGAAGGAGGGCAAGGAGAACTACCTGCCCATCGTCACGGGCCACCAAGGAGAACCGCGGGCGATGCTGACACGGATGGGCCGTGGCGAGACGCCCTACGAACTGGACGACGGAGACAAGGTGCTGTTCTCGGCACGGGTGATCCCCGAGCCGACCAACGAAGGCCAGCGCTACCAGTCCGAGCGACTGCTCCGGATGCAGGGCGCGCGCATCTACGACGACATCCACGTCTCGGGGCACCTCCGGCAAGAGGGCCACTACGAGATGCTCGACGCCCTCCAGCCCCAGCACATCGTTCCCGCCCACCAGGACCTCGAAGGGTTCGCCCCCTACGTCGACCTGTGTGAGAGTCAGGGCTACGCCTTGGGCCGTGACCTGCACGTCACGCGCAACGGCAACATGATCCAGCTGGTGGAATGACGACCGACTCGACGGAAGAGCGGGTGCTCGCGACAGTCCGCGAGCGCCGCGAGCGTGTCAACGCAGCCTTGGACGAGGACCTCCCGCTCGTGGAGCCCGAACGGCTCTGGGAGGCCTCACGGTACCTGCTGAAGGCGGGCGGGAAGCGACTCCGACCGACGGTGTCGCTGCTCGTCGCCGAGGCCATCGCAGACGTGCCCCCGCTCTCCGTCGACTACCGGCAGTTTCCCGCGCTCGACGGCGGCGAGGTGGACGTGATGGCCGGGGCGCTGAGCCTCGAAGTCATCCAGTCGTTCACCCTCATTCACGACGACATCATGGACGACGACGCGCTCCGACGCGGGGTGCCGGCCGTCCACGAGGCTTACGACGTCGATACCGCCATTCTGGCGGGAGATACACTCTACTCGACGGCCTTCGAGATCATGGCCGAGACGGGAGCGGCCCCCGCGAACGCCCTCGAGGCGATGCGGATGCTCGCGAACACCTGTACGCGCATCTGCGAGGGGCAGGCCCTCGACGTCGAGTTCGAACACCGGACCGAGGTGTTGCCCGAGGAGTACTTGGAGATGATCGAGTCGAAGACTGCCGTGTTGTACGGCGACGCGGCGGCGACGCCGGGGATCCTGCTCGACGCCGACGAGGCGGTCGTCGACGCACTCTCCGACTACGGCATCCACTCCGGGACCGCGTTTCAGATCCAAGACGACGTCCTCGATCTGACGGTCCCGTCGAAGCATCTCGGCAAACAGCGCGGGTCTGACCTCGTCGAGAACAAGGAGACACTCATTACGCTTCACGCCCGACAACAGGGGGTCGACGTGGACGGACTGGTCGACGCCGAGGACGCCGAGTCGCTCACCGACGAGGCCGTCGAGTCGGCGGTCGAGACCCTCCACGAGGCGGGAAGCATCGAGTACGCCCGCGAGAAGGCCCGCTCGCTCGTCGAGCAGAGCAAGGCCGACCTCGATGCCCTCCCCGACAACGAGGCCCGATCCCTCCTCGAAGACCTCGCCGAGTATCTCATCTCGCGGGGCTACTGAGCCGCCCCCTCCTTGTTTCGGTCACCCGACAATCACGTAGGCAGCGGTGTAGGCTAGCCACGCGACCGTGATCGCCGACAGCCCGGTCAGGAGAGCGGGGAGCCACCCTGGCGGTTCGACGGTGGGTCCGTCGGCGGTACCGACCAGACGCACCCTCGGCAGGGCGCCGACGAGGCCGACCCCGAGCACCGAGAACACGAATGGGTAAGACAGATCGAGCGTCGGCGCCGGGATGAGGAGGATACTCGCCGCGTAGCCCGCGCCGAGGGTGGCCCGCGCGGACACGGCGGTGCGGGGCCGAAGACCGGTCGCGGCGCCGGCGACGGCGACGGCCGCCCAGATGGCTGCAAGTTCGACCCCGAACGCCGCGAGGAGGTGGAGCGTCGGGTCGGCCGCGAGGACGAGTCGCTCGGTCACGAGCGCCGTGTCGAAGGGGTAGAGCATCGCCGGCGGTTCGCCCGTCACGAGGTCGCCGAAGGGGTGAGAGACGAGGCCGACCACCCCCACGGCGAACACCGTCGCCGGGGAGTAGTCGGTGTACCGGCGCGCGACGGTCCCGATGGCCGCCGCGCCGAGGACGAAAGGCACGGTGACGACGGCGCCGAGCGGCCCGCTCACGGCCGAGGCGAGGACGACGACGCCGACGCCCACGGCGAGGGCGGCGAGTCGGGTGGTTCGACGGGGTGGGCCGACGAGTGCGGCGATGAGAGCGACCGGCGGGGCGAGCACCAGCGAGTGGGTGACCGTGCGGTGGACGAGGTTGCCCGTCGACCAGAACGCGGTTGCGAGGGCCAAGGCATCGCCGCTCGCGGCGGCCGCGACGCCCACGAGGGCGTACACGATGTCGACGTCGGGGAGCGTGGCGAAGGCTCCCGCCAGCAGACCGACGGCGAGGGCTCGTTCCGCGGTCCAGCCGCGACCAACCGCGACGCCCGCGACGATGGCGAACGCGACGGCGGCGTGACCCACGAACATGACCTGATTTCTCGTGGCGCGAATATAAAGTGCGCGGGCGACGTGACAACGGACCGCACAGGATCGCCGGCGTCAGCCTCGCTCGCCGCCGACTTTCGTCCAGCGGGCCTCGATGTCGGCGTTTCCGCGAACGACGACGTCGCCGTCGACGCCGAAGCGTGTCTTCCGGAGTTCGATCGAGCGGACGACCCCCTCCATGTCGCCGACGCGGACGGTGTCGCCGGCCTCGAAGTCGGGGTCGCGGAGCAGATAGATCCCGGCGACGGCGTCGGCGATCATGTCGCTGGTGGCGTAGGAGACACCGAGTGCGACGAAGCCGGCGGCGGTGCCGAGCGAGGCGGCGATCCCTTCCAGTCCCACCACGGAAAGCGTCGAGAGGCCGACGCCGAACCAGAGGAAGACGGCGACGACCGTCGTCAGGAACTGTCGGTAGACGGGCGACTGCCCGCGCATCGTCCGGGCGAGCACCGCGTTCAGGACCACGAGGACGAGTTTGACGAGAAGCGCCGCCAAGACGAGAAAGACCACGCCCGTGATGACGGTCGGCACCGTGTCGACGAGGCGCTCGACGAACGCGACGAGCGCCCGCCGAACGAGAGCGGACTGGAACACGAACTCGGCCATATCCTACGGGCGAGGGCGAGAAACGTAAAGGTGCGGCGCGACTACGCCGCCGTCTCGACGCGGTCGACGACCGTGTAGTCGTCATCCTCGGTGTCGACGCCGATGACCGCCCACTCGTAGTTCGGATCGAGCCCCGCGAGTCGGTCGCGGAGCTTCCCTGCGGACTCCATCCACGTGACGAAACAGCGGAGGTGATACTCGGATCGGCCGCCGTCCGCGCGCAACTGTCGCGGCGCGGACGCCTCGTCGGCGTCGAGTGCGGTCACGTGGACGGTTCGCCACTTCCGCTCGGCCCGAAGGTCGGTCCCGTCGCCGTCGACGGAGTAGCCGAGGCGACGGAAGATCCGCCGGGCCTCTTCGACGGGTGGCATGGTAACAGGGGCCATGTATCCCCTACTACGGCGGGTCGGGTGATAAGTGTTGTCACGGTAAGGAGTCACTCGTGGGCGGCGTCCCAGCGGTCCGGCTTCCGGAGATTCCCGCAGGCGTTGCATTCGATCCGCCCCATGGTGTCCATGGCGGTGTCGAAGGCGTCGCAGTTGCTACAGAGGTATCCCCACGGGCGGTCGCGGTCGGGGGTGCAGTAGGCGACGAAAAAGGGGCCGTGGGTGCCGCGGTCGGGGGCCGCCCGGTCGACGTAGACGGTCGCGTCGCCGGGCGCCGAACGGCGCACGAGCGACGCGTCAGGTTCGGAAGGATTCCCCACAGCCACACTCCGAGACGACGTTCGGGTTCTCGACGTGGAAGCCCTCCGCTTGGAGGCCGGCCTCGTAAGCGAGGACGGAGCCGCCGATGTAGTCGGCGCTGGCGGGATCGACGAACACGCGCAGGTCGTGGGACTCGACGACTAGGTCGTCCTCCTCGGGTTCGTCGTCGAACCGCATGCCGTAGGAGAGCCCCGCACAGCCGCCCTGCTGGACGAACAGTCGTAGACCGCCGACATCGCAGTCCATCCCCTCTCGATCCATCAGGTCGAGGGCTTGCGTGGCGGCTTCGGGGGTGATCTCAACCACGCCGTCGCTTGCCCCGGTCACGCTCTCGGTACTCATAGCTATCTGTACACCGCCGAGCCTGTTAACCCTGACGGGGCGACGTAATCACTTTTCATTACCCTCCCCGCGCTCTGCCCGGACGATCCGGGCGGCACGCCGGGTGGCGGCCCCCAGCGGGTAGCCGACGACGACGACGGCGACGCTTCCGACGGCGGCCACGCCGGCCGCGATGGCGACTGCTTCCGGGAGAGAGACGATCCGCTCGCCGCCGTACGTGGACACGGTGGTTCCGTAGCGGGTGACGGCGACGCCGAAGACCGGGGCGGCGACGAGGACGCCCGTCGGGACCAGTCCCGCCCGCGCGATGGCGCCCGCGGCGGCCAGACCGACGAGGAGGGCTGCGCCGACGAAGACGGCTACCCGGGGGTCGGTGCCGGTCCAAGTGCCGACGAGCCACCGTTCGAGCGGGTGGTAGCCGACCGTCGTCGCCACGAGGCCAGCGGTCAGGACGGCGAGAACCGGTGCGACCCCCGCGAGGATCACGGAGACGGCGGCCCGGCGGCCGAGGACGAGCGCGGCGAGCGGCCCGCGGACGACGCGGACGACCGGGCCACGGAGGCCGGCGACGGCGGCGCCGAGGCGGTGGAGGCCGGCCCCGGTCCACCCGAGAAGCGTCACGACTCCCGTAGCGAGGACGGTAGCGAGCCAGCGAAGTCCCGCGAACAGGTATCCGAGCGACGAGCGGGTTCGATCCAAGGCGGTCGGAACGGGGTTGGAGGGAGGCATCATCACCCCATTGACACGCCCGGCCCCTCAACGTTGTGGACTACTCGAACCGACGGCGGACGCTGTCGGCGTGGCCGTACAGCCCCTCGGCTTCGGCGAGGGTGGTGATCGTCCCCGAGAGGGAATCGAGGGCGTCCCGGTCGAGTCGCTGGACGGTCGTCGAGCGAAGGAACGTCTCGACGGAGAGCCCGCCGAAGCGCTTTGCCTCGCCCCCGGTCGGGAGTACGTGATTGGTGCCGGAGGCGTAGTCGCCGGCCGCGACGGGCGTGTACGGGCCGAGAAAGACGCTTCCAGCGCTGTCGATCCGGTCTAGGAGTGCCTCGTCGTCCTCGGCTTGGATCGAGAGGTGTTCGGCGGCGTACTCCTCGGCGAAGAGGACAGCCTCGGACATCGAACGCGCGAGTAAGACGCCGCTGGCGTCGTTTTCGAGCGCCGCCGCGGCCGTCTCGCGCCGTGCCATCTCGGGGAGGTGGTCGTCAAGTTCCTCGACGACTGCCGTCGCGAGCGCGGGGTCGTCCGTCACCGCGACGACCGAGGCGTGGTCGTCGTGTTCGGCCTGAGCTAGCAGGTCGGCGGCGACGTAGCCCGGCTCGGCGGTTTCGTCCGCGAGGACGAGCACCTCGCTCGGGCCGGCGAGGAAGTCGATGTCCACGTCGCCCCGAACCTCGGCTTTGGCGGCGGTCACCCAGCGGTTGCCCGGGCCGACCACCTTCTGGACGGGCGTCACCGTCTCCGTGCCGTAGGCCACGGCGGCGACCGCCTGAGCGCCGCCGATGCTGTAGACGGCGTCCGCGCCCGCCTCGTGGATGGCCGCGAGCGTCGCCGGATTCAGCTCCTCGGCCGGCGGCGTCGTCACCACAACGTGATCGACGCCCGCCACCGTCGCGGGGACGATTCCCATCAACGCGCTGGAAGGGTAGGCGGCCGCGCCGCCGGGGACGTAGACGCCGACGCTGTCGAGCGGGCGAAATCGCCGCCCGAGTTCGCGGCCGCCGAAGTCCTCGCGCCAGTCGTCGGGCCGCTGTCGTTCGTGGAACTCGCGGACGTTGTCGGCGGCGTCCCTGATCGCCGCCAGCAGCTCCGGATCGGCGTCCTCGTGGGCGGCCGCCGCGGCGTCGGTCACGTCCAAGTTACCGACCTCGACGCCGTCGAACTCGCGACAGAACTCCCGAACAGCCACGTCGCCCTCGTCGCGGACGCGGTCGACGATCCCACGCACGTCCTCTCGGACGCTCTCGACCCCCGCATCACGGTCGAACAGTGCCGCCCGCTCCGCGGGGCCGAGTCCCTCGATTTCGCGTACTTCCATACCGACACCTTGCGTAGGCGGGCGAAAAGGAATTCCGGTTCCCCCGACGGCGCCAGCCGACCGCGGGCGATCACTCGGGCCGATTGTACGAGTGGCCGACGACGAACGCCACGGTGTTCAGGCCGAGCACTCCCACAAAGCCGAGTTGGTTGCCGGTCACCACGCCCGTCGCCAGCAACGGGACGTACGTCAGCGGGAGCAGCGTCGCCACCCAGAAGGCGACGAAACGGACGGGCAGGGCGGCGTATGCGAGGGCTGCACGGAGCGTATCTTGGAGGGCCGGAAGCGGGTCGGTGGCGGTGCCGTCGAAGAGCGTGGATTCGGGGGTGGACATGGTGACTGGCTCCACTCACCGCTTGTCCCCCCACCTCCATATAGGGGGCAAATCGTTGCGGCGTCTTCGCGTCGTTTCGCCCCATCACCGCTTACGACCGTTCGGTTCGAGCCGTTTTACAACGGCCGTAGGAATTTTTAGAGAGTTTATCGACCCTACAAACTGCCTCAAACTGATTGAGGCTGATCCGCACCGCCCGACGGCCTCTCGGTCGCCGGGGATAACCGAAACGGGTTACACTGCCGCCGAAACGTGACATATATCAATTTCTCGATGGTTCTTTGTCTCTAGAGCGGGAATACGAGACCGAGTGATATCGCTGGCCAGTTGGCGGGAGACGCGGTTCGAAATCGCTTGGGGGGAGGTGACGGGTGCCGTCGGTGACACCGTCACCGTCCTCCCAATCGTCGTCGCCGTCGCGGCGCTCACCGACCTCGCTCTGGGCCGTCTCCTCCTCGGCTTTGGAGTCTTCCAAGTCGTGTGGGGGCTCTACTACGGCTATCCGCTGTCGGTCGAGCCGATGAAGGCGCTCGCGGCGTTGGTGATCGCCGGCGGCCTCTCGGGCGGGGAGTACGTCGCCGCGGGACTACTCGCCGGCGGGACCCTGCTCCTGATCGGGGTGACCGGGACGCTCGACCGCTTGGCGCCGTACGTCGGGGAGCCGGTCGTTCGCGGCATCCAAGTCGGGGTCGCGCTCGTCCTCCTCCGGACGGGCGTGACGACGGGGCTCGGTTCTCCGCGACTCGCCGCGCTCTCGGTCGCCGTCGCCCTCGTCGCCGTCGCGCTGGGGTACCGGAACACCGCCGCGCTAGCCGTCCTCGCGATGGGCGGAGTCATCGCTGCGGGCGCCGCCGGCACCGTCACGCCCCGCCTTCCGACGCCCGTCCTCCTCGATCCCTCGACGCTCACCGTCTCCCGGAACGCCGTCGGTGCGACGCTCGGCCAACTGGCGATGACCGTCGGCAACGCCGCCGTCGCCACCGCGCTGCTCGTCGACGAGTACTTCGGCGCCGATACCTCACCGGACGACCTCTCGACCAGTATGGGCGTGATGAACCTGCTGGCGGTCCCGCTGGGAGCGATGCCCATGTGTCACGGGAGCGGTGGCGTCGCCGGCAAGTACGCCTTCGGCGCCCGCACCGCCACCGCGAACGTCGTCCTCGGCGGGTTCTACGCCCTGCTCGCCGTCGTCGCCGTCGACCTCGTGGCCGCGTTTCCGATGGCCGTCCTCGGTGTCGTTCTCGTTCTCGTGGCGGTGGAACTCGGGCGGGCGGGCGCCGACACGGACGATCCGCTGTTGACTGGCGGTATCGGCGTTCTCGCGCTCCTGACGAACGTCGGCATCGCCTTCGTCGCCGGCCTCGTCGGCTACCACGCCCTCGCCCGACTCCGCTAGAATCCCGCGGCGGTCCCGTCCTTTCGCGGTTCGGTCGCGCCCGAGATGACGCCGTCGGCGACCCGGGTGATCTGGCCGCCACCGAACTCCGTGGCCGGCTTGACGACTACGTCGTGGCCCCGACGGGCGAGTTTCGGGAGGAGGCCGGTGGAGAACCGGTCCTCGACCGCTAGCGATCCATCCTCGAGGTAGCGCCAGCGCGGCGCGTCGAGCGCCGCTTGGAGCGGCATGTCGTAATCGAGGAGGTTCGCGAGCACTTGGAGGTGGCCTTGGGGTTGCATATACCCGCCCATGACGCCGAAGGCCGCCCAGTCGTCGCTATCGAAGCGGGCGAGCCCCGGGATGAGGGTGTGGAACGGCCGCTTCCCGGGTTCGATCTGGTTCGGGTGGCTGGGGTCGAGCGAGAACGAACTCCCGCGGTTCTGGAGCGTGATCCCCGTGCCGGGCACGACGACGCCGCTCCCGAAGTGGCCGAAGATGGAGTTGATGAACGAGACGACGTTGCCCGCCGCGTCGGCGACGGTCAGGAGGACGGTGTCGCCGTCGCCGGGAGCGGCCGGCCCGCCGACCGAAACCGAGCCCGCCCGCTCGCCGACCGTTGCCGCCCGTTCGGCAGCGTGCGCCGTCGAACCCAGCGCCGGGACGTCCTCGAACGCGGGGTCGGTGATGTAGTGGTGGCCATCGTGGAAGGCTCGCTTCAGCGACTCGGCGAAGTAGTGCACCCGCTCGGGGGAGTCGTAGTCGTACGACCCGGCGTCCAGTTCCGCCGCGATGTTCAGCGCCTCCAGAGCGATCAGCCCTTGATTGTTGGGCGGGAGTTCGTACACCTCCGCGCCGCGGTAGGTGGTCGAGACGGGCTCGACGTACTCCGGTTCGAAGCCCGCGAGGTCGTCGGCCGTCAGCAGGCCGCCACGCTCGCGCACCGACTCGCCGATACGCTCGGCGAGCGCCCCCTCGTAGAAGGCGTCGGCCCCCTCCGTGGCGATGGTGCGAAGCGTCGAGCCGAGATCCGGGAGCGTCATCACCTCGCCCGTCTCGGGGGCACGCCCGTCGCGCAGATACTCCTCGCGGGCGTCCGTCTTGGTGAACAGCGTCTCGGCGGCCGTCCACATGTCGGCGATCACCTCGCTGACCGGGAACCCCTCGGTCGCGTAGTCGATGGCCGGCCGAAGCGCCTGCGACAGCGATAGCGTGCCGTGGTCGGCGAGCAGCGTCTCCCACCCGCGGACGGTGCCGGGGACGGTGACGGCGAGCGGGCCGTCGTCGGGCATCGACGCCGCCGCCGGGTCGGTTCCCGTTCGCTCCGCGACGCGCTCCCGGACGGTCCCGACAGTCGCCGCGGCGGGTGCCCCGCCGCAGGCGCGGAAGGCTCCCACGTCGCCGTCGGCGGTGCGATAGAGCGCGAAGGCGTCGCCGCCGATACCCGTACTCATCGGCTCGACGACGTTCAGCGCCGCCGCCGTCGTCACCGCCGCATCGAAGGCGTTACCGCCCTCGCGGAGGGCTGTGACGCCTGCCTGCGCGGCGAGTGGCTGGCTCGTCGCCACCATACCGTCCTGTGCGTACGCCGTCGACCGCCGCGAATCGAAGCGGTCGAGATCCGGTTTTCCGTCCATGACCACTAGCCCCGGGGATAGCACAAAAGTCGTTGGGTATGGGGCCAGTATAACCGTAAGAACGGACGGGAGTTCGGGGATCGTCGGCTCTTCGTGCAGTACGCTCGGAGACGCATACGCGTGGTCGTCCGACGCCTCGGAACTGCGTCGCGACTCGGCGACTGTCGTCAGATAAAAGATACGCCGTGCGTTCCCGGTCGGCCGTCTCGCAGCCACGGCGGCCGGCGGCCGCCACCGTCCGAATCAGTCGATGTGGCCTTCGCGGCGCAGCTGGTCGGCGTCTTTCCCGGAGTAGCGCCACTCGATGTTTGCCTTCTCGTCTTGCCAGTCCCACGGCTCGACGAGAACCACGTCGCCCTCGTTGATCCAAGTGCGGTACTTCATACGGCCGGGGATGCGCCCCATCCGGTTCTCGCCGTCCTCACAGCGGACGCGGACGTGATTCCCACCGTTGTGCTCTGTTACCACCGCGAACAGCTCGTCGTCGTCGGGCATTCGGAGGTCCCGACGCCCTGTCTCTTCGCTCATACCGTTCTTTCGCGGTCCGGACGGTTAAGTCATCGGAGACGCCAGGTAACGTTTCACACCCTTCGCCGGGTCGTCGAGACGTCTGGCCGTCGCAGTGTCTTCGACTTTCGTGTCGGGGCCGTCCGACGATTCTGAGAAAGAAGACACACGCGTTTCGACCCTCTACAGTCCCGTGATCTTGTTCGCCTGCGTCAGATACGCCGCTAGGAGGATGAGCGTCCCTGCAATCACGATGAATACGGTGCTCATGACGTTCACTTCGGGAGTGAGGCCGAACCGAACTCGCGACCAGATGTAGGTGGGGAGCGTGGTCGTCCCGGGGCCTTTCACGAAGAACGTGAACACGAACTCGTTGAACGAGATGGTGAACACCAGCAGCGAACTCGCGGTGATTCCCGGCAGAATGTTGGGGAACGTCACCCGTCTGAAGGTCTGGGCTTCCGTCGAACCTAGGTCCATCGCTGCCTCCTCCAACGTTTCGTCGAACGATACGACCGTCGGGATAATGACCAGTGTCGCGAACGGGATGGTTCGGATCACATGGGCGACAAACACGGTCCAGTAGCCCGTCCGAACGTTGATCGCTCCGAAAAAGAGGACCAACGCGACACCGACGACGATGAGGGGAACGATGAGTGGGAGTGTCGTGAGAATTTGGAGCTGTTGCTTTCCCACGAAATCGTACCGATCGACCGCGAAGGCGACGAGCAGGCCGAGAAACACAGAGACGACAGTAACGGGGAGTGCGACCTTGAGCGACGTCATGATCGAGCCGATCGCCTCGTCGTTGTTGAAGAAGGTCACGTACCACTCGAGCGTCGGATCCGTCGGCGGGAAGCTGAAGATATCCGGCGCGAACGACATGATCACCAACACGAGGATGGGAATCCAGAGATACGCGAGGACGAGCGCCATCCCGCTCCGTCCGACCGTTCGACCGCGGGTGTAGACGAACCGTTCGAGTCGCTTGTACAGCGCCCGAGCGCCGGACATTACGCCTCACCTCCCGTACCCAGCAGGTCCGCCCCGAGTTTCGTACTGAGTACGAGTGTCAGGATGACGAAGGCCGTCACGACCATCCCGAGCGCCGAGCCAAGCGGCCAGTTGAACGCCTCGTTGAACTGTCGTTCGATAACGACACCGATCATGGTTACGTTCGTCCCGCCGAGGAGTACGGGCGTGATGAACGATCCGAACGTGGGGATAGCAACGAGCGCAATCCCGGCGATGATCCCGCCTTTCGTCAGCGGCAGGGTAACCGTCAGGAACGTCTTTATCGGCCCGGAGCCGAGGTCCATCGCGGCCTCGACGAGATCGTCGTCGAGGTTGTTCAGCGACGCGTAAAATGGGAGCACCGCGAGGGGCAACCAGACGTAGACGAAGCCGACGAGGACGGCGGCTCGATTGTAGAGGAATCCGGTCGGTTCACCCAGTAGTCCGAGCGATAGTAGTACGGAGCTCAACGCCCCGTCCGGCTGTAAGATGTTGATCCACGCGTACATGCGGATGATGTAGTTCGTCCAGAACGGGAGAATGACCAGCAACAACAGCAGGTTCGTCCGGGTGGAGAGGCGGACGATTCCGTACGCGAGCACGTAGCCGATGACAGTCACGATCAGCGTCGTTTCGGCCGTGAGGACGAGCGTCGTCCTGAGGATCTCCAGATACGTAGTCGAGGCGACGAGCTGCCGGTAGTTCTCGAGTGTGAACTCACCGGAGACGCCCGTTTCGGTGTGGAGAGAGAGCCAGAGCATCGACAACAGCGGCAGAACGAAGAGCGTCAACAACACCAGTACCGGCGCCCCGAGAACGAGCGCGACCTTTCGGCGTGGATTCCCACGAACGTACCCGACGAGTCGGTTGAGCTGCCCGAAGAGCACCTCGCTGTTTGAGATCCGTCCGGTACTCATTGTTCGACCGAGGGTGCGGGTTCTTGCACGCCGGTGTTGGCCTCGTGGACGTTTTCGGCGGTGAAGACGTGGCTCTCGGCTCTCGGCCACGTCGCGTGGGCAGTATCGTCGATCTCGAAGCCGGCGGTGTCCGAGTCGACAGTCAGGTCGCCGATCGGAGAGTCGATCATGTAACGCACGTCGTCGCCTCTGTAGATGCGATTCTGAACCGTTCCCTGTAGACTGAACGTCGAGGGTTCGTTCTCGGACAAGGAGACATCGTGTGGACGCACGCAGACGTTGACCACGTCGCCCGACGATACCGTGGCGTCGCCGTGGACCAACTCCGACGGCAGCGAGATATCGAGGTCGCCCGTGTGTGTGGCAAGGTCGACGGCAGTCGTAGAGACGTCCTGAACGGCCGCGGGAATCGTGTTTACGTCGCCGATGAAGTTGGCGACGAACTGTGACGCCGGGTTCTCGTACAGCTCTCGGGCCGAGCCGATCTGTTCGATCTCCCCGTCACGGAGCAGTATCATTCGGTCCGACGTCGCCATCGCAACCTCCTGATCGTGGGTGACGTAGAGAAACGTGGTGTCGGTCTTGTCTTGGATGCGCTGCAGTTCGACTTGCATGTGCTGTCGGAGCTGTCGATCCAAGCTCGCCAGCGGTTCGTCGAACAGTACCATGGCGGGTTCGTTGACCAGTGCCCGCACCAGCGCGACCCGCTGTTGCTCGCCGCCGCTCAACTCCTCGGGGGCCCGGTCGCCGTATCCCCCGAGTTGGACCATCTCGAGCATCTCCTCGATCTTCGCGTCCCGCTCCTCGGCGGGAACGTCCTCCTTGTTCTTGAGACCGTAGGCGACGTTCTCGGCGACCGTCAGGTGTGGAAACAGCGCGAGATCCTGAAACACCATGTTCGTCTCCCGTTCGAAGGGCGGAGTCGCGGTGAGATCCTCGCCTTCGAGCGCAATCGTTCCGCTGGTCGGATCCTCGAAGCCGGAGATCATGCGGAGCATCGTCGACTTTCCGGAGCCACTCGGTCCGAGAATCGAGACGAACTCGCCGTCGAACACCTCGAACGAACAGTCGTCTACCGCGGTCACGTCCCCATACTCCTTGGATACACCGTCGAAATCTAGCAGTGGCATGAGTGTTGAGCCGTTGGACGCGTTCTATGCCGCCTGTACTTCCGAGAAGACGCGGTCGTACTCTTCGATGGTCGAGTCGTCGAGCGGCGGGATGGTCCGAATGGTCGCATCCGACGGGGGCGTGAACCACTCGACTTGTTCCTCCGATACACCTGCGTTGCTCAGTGTGTCGCCCAAGTTTTTGATCGGTACCGAGTATCCGTCCTCGGTGAAGAAGTGGACGATTCGCGACGGCTCTAGCATCCAGTTCGCGTACAGTGTGCTGATCTTCGGGTTGGGTGCGTCGGCGGGCACGATGTAGTGATTCGAAAAGACGAACGCCCCTTCGTCCGGGACCGTATACTGGATGTGTGGAGCGTCGTTGCTGAACCGAGCGTCCGACAGCAATCCGCGGGTGGCGGCCCCGACGTCTACGGACTTGTTGGTGAACATTCGCTCGGCCCCGGAGAACTCCTCCCAGTACGTGCTGTTCAGCGGTTTCTGTTGAACCAAGGCAGCGCGAATATCGTCGAAGTCGTCCGGAGCAAACGGATCCTGATCGGTGTAGAGTGCACCGACCATCCCCACTTCGAGCGCCGTATTCGGCATCGTTATCCGACCCTCGTACTCGTCGTCCCAGAGAACGTCCCACGACGTTGGTGGTTCGTCGAACACGTCGGCGTTGTATCCGAGAGTCGGACCCATGCCTCTGGTCTGGGGAACGGCGTAGATGTTTCCCTCGTCGTCCGACAGATACTCGTTGAAGAAGTCCTTCGCATCGTCGTCGACGTACTCCCAGTTGGGCATCTCCGAGACGGGGAGTGGCGAGAGATACTCGTTCTCTATGGCGTTACGCGTGAATTCGGTCTTCCCACCGACGACGTCCATCTGGTGGTTTCCGGATTCGAGTCTGCCGTACCACTCGGAGGCGGACGAGTAGCCGGAGTGGTTGACCGTGTTCAGACCCTCGAACGCACTCGATAGTTGTCCCGTCGCCCAGTCGGCGGTTCCGGTGTACCAATCCCACAGGTTGAACTGGCTCTCGTAATCGACCTCCGAGGGATTCTCGAACTGATTCGCCGTCATGTCCATCGGCTCGAAGTCGCCGCCACCGCCGCCACCCCCACCGAGACATCCGGCCGTCGAGGCCATCGCGATACCTGTGAGCTTCAATGCCCGCCTGCGGGTTGTGTGATCCATATGTCGTTCCTATTCTCTTTGCACATATAGTTACTGTTGCACCCATATTTTCACTATTCGACCAAATAGTTGCGAATATTCGTCTCTTATTCAAGATCTCTTCGGCCGCCGTCCGGAGTACTTCGAGTCGGTGGCTCGACGTGGTCCACCGAGGTCGTACGTCGCTCAGGGCACACGGGCTGCGGTCGGCTGAGACGCTCTCGGGCAGTGCAATTGCCCGGCCGAGCGAATCTCGACGAGACCGACGGGCGGCTCCAACCCCCAGCCTTACGTCGGCGGCGCCGCATTTTCGACCGATGCGTGCCGCTGCATTCACCGAGCTAACCGGACCGGATGGCGTGAGCGTCGTCGATCAGTCGACCCCGGAACCCGGACGGGGCGAAGCGACTGTCGACGTCGCGGCCTGCTCGATCAACCACCACGACCTCTGGATCCTGAACGGCGCGTCGGCGATGGTCGATCCGACCGACCTCCCCTTCGTCAGCGGTCTCGACGTGGCCGGGACGGTTCGCGCCGTCGGCGAGGGAGTCACCGGCGTCGAACCGGGCGACCGGGTACTGCTCTGTCCGAACGAGACGTGTGGGGACTGTCGCTTCTGCCGAGAGGGCCCGGAGAACCTCTGTGCATCCTACTCGCTGTACCACGGCGGACTCGCGGAGACGGCCCGCGTGGAGGCGTCGCGTCTGATCTCCCTGCCCGACGGTGTGGACGCCACGACTGCCGCGGCGCTCCCCACGGCGTATCTGACCGCCTACCACATGCTCCGCCGGGCGGAGTTAGAGCCCGGCGACCTGCTCTTCGTTCCCGGTGCGACCGGCGGTGTCGGCGTCGCCGCCATCCAGTTGGCCGACGTCCTCGGCGTCCGGAGTATCGGGACCTCCGCCTCGGCGTCGAAACTGGAGACCGTCGCGGCGTTGGGCGCCGATCACACCGTCCAAGGGACCGACCCCGAGGACCTCCGGGAAGCCGTCGCGTCCATCGGCGCCCCCGACGCCGTCATCAACCACCTCGGGGGCGAGTTCACCGACCTCGGGATGGACGTGATGCGCCGCGGCGGGCGGATGATCGTCTGTGGACGCACCGCGGGGCCGACCTCCGAGATCGACATCGCCGACCTGTTCCGCGGCCACAAGCGAATCATCGGGAGTACGATGGGGACACAGACGGATCTCGAACGGCTGGTCGACCTCGTCGCGACGGGAGACCTGTCGCCGCGGATCGACCGTACCTTCGCGCTCGACGAGACCGGCGAGGCCTTCCGGACCATGGAGGACCGCGACACGCTCGGCAAGCTCGTCGTGACGACGGGGGAGTGAACGCCCGGTCAGTCGCTCCGTGACCCCATCGTCTCGGTGAAGGTGTTCGTCCCCGCGTCGGTGCCGGCGATGACGAGTTCGTCGCCCTCGCGGATTCGGAACGCGGGGCCGAGGTCGGTCACCATCTCGCCGTCCCGCTCGACGCCGACGACCGTGCATCCCGTACGTGCGCGCACGTCCGCCTCGCCGAGCGTCCGTCCGACGAGGCCGGGGGCGTGGGTCCGAATCACCTCCACCTGCTTGTCCAGCGAGATCACCTCCTCGTCTTCCAGAATCGTCGAGGCGAGCATCCGGCCGCTGACCGTCGCCAGCGACAGGACGTAGTCCGCGCCGGCGCGGTACATCTTCTGGACGTTCTCGGTCTCCTCGGCCCTAGCGATCAACTCGACCGACGGGTTCAGATCGCGCGCGACGAGGATGGCGAACTCGGTGAGCGTGTCGTCGGGGAGCGCGAGGATGAGGGTGCCGGCGTCCTCGATGCCAGCCCGGACGAGCGCCTCGGGATCGGTCGCGTCGCCGACCACGTCGACCGTCGCATCTTCCGTGCGATCCATGACGACGTGGGCGATGTCCGCCGCCGAGAGCGCATCGGCGACCGTCCCCCCGACCTCGCCGTGCCCGACGACGACCGTCCGCCCCCGGCCGAACGAGCGAACGTCCGACAGCGTCATGTTCTTCAGGCGTTCCAGTTGCGTCTCGCGGCCGCTGACCAGCAACACGGTGCCGCCGTCGATCACGGCGTCGGGTGCCGGTGGGCTCTCGAACTCCCCACGGAACCACGCACCGACGACGTTCGCGCCCGACCGCTCGCGGATTCCACTCTCGGCGATGGTGCGGCCGACGAGGTCACTCCCCCGGTGGACCGGAAGCTCTGCCACCTCGAAGTCCTCGCCGATCTCGATGGCCTCGCCGAGTTCCGTCGAGATCCCCGTCGTTACCTTGGCGGCGAGTCCCTCGCCGAGCAGCGCCCGGGGCGAGAGGACGTCGTCGGCGCCCGCGAGGCGGTGGTACCGCTCCCGGTCGGGGTCGTCGACGACGCTCACCGTCCGGACGTCCGGCGCGACCTCCTCGGCGGTCAAGACGATGCTCGTGTTGACGGGGTCGGTGTCGTCGGCGACGAGGGCCTGTGCCGCGGAGAGGCGGGCGGCTTCCAAGCCGTCGACGGACTGTGGATCGGCGTGGACCACGTCGTACCCCTCCTCGTAGCGGTCCCGGGCGCGCTCGCGGTCGGGTTCGAGGATCAGGTGTTCGACGTTCCACGAATCGAGTTCGTCGACGAGGGTCTCACCCCGCGGTGTGAGCGTACAGACGACGACGTGATCCGAGAGATCCTCGTCGGCGGCCGTGGGCACCGTCGTCGACATAGCCTCCTCAAACAGCGGGAAGACGAGGACCGGAAGCGCGAGGAAGATGAGCACCACGCCCGAGAGGTCCATCGCGATGACGAAGAGATTCATTGGGGCGCTCGACCACGGGGCGTCGGAGCCGTAGCCCGTGGTCGTGAACGTCTCGACGACGACCTGGAGTGCGTGCAGAAAGCTGATCGGCGAGCCCTCGAAGAGGCTCATCCCGGCGTCGTACGCCGCCGCGTAGCCGAGCATCACCCCAACGAGGACGACCACGTAGATCAGCGTCCGCCGCTGCCAGGTGTCCATACCTCACTCTGGACCGTCCGTGGAATAAGCCGTCCGCTCCGTGTCGGCGACGTGGTCACGCCCGACGCGTCGCCGGAGGAGGAGCACGACCACCGCGCCCGCGGCGACGAGGCCGCCGGCCACGCCAAACGTGCGAAGGTAGCCGGTCGCCGCCAGCCACCCGCCGACGACGCTCCCGACGCCGCTCGCGAACGTCGAGAGGGCGCTGTACACCCCGAGTGCCTCCCCGCGGACGGTTGGCGGGGAGAGCCGCGTGACGAGCGTTCCGGCGGAGACGGCGATGACCGCCCACGCGAGGCCGACGGCGACGAACAGGGCGACGGTCGGCGCCAGCGCTCCGCCGGTCAGGACGACGGCCGGGAACGCGACGCCTCTGACCGCCAGCGCGCCGACGTGGACCAGCGTCACCTCGTAGCGCGCCGTGAGCGTCGCGGCGGCGCCGAAGCAGACGGCCGCGGCGACGTTCAACACCAGATAGAGGCCGAAGACGCCGGAGTCGCCGACGCCGACGCCCGCGAGGTAGGCTGGCAGCGGAGCGAAGAAGGCGCCAAAGCCCGCGAACGCGAGCGTGATAGCGAGGAAAAAGACCGCGAGTTCGGGGGTGAACCGCCGGACGAACCGCCGCGGATGGAGCCCACGGAGATCCATCCGTCGGGCGGTAAACGGGAAACTCGCGCCGCGGACGCCGAAGGGCCGCACGTCACGGAGTGCGCGGCGCAGGCGGCGCGGTGCCGGGGCGGCACCCGGGGAGTCCGGATCGGGGTCGGCGGGGAGCGAGCGGGCGGCGACGACCCCGCCGACGCCCGCACTCGCCGCACAGATCAGACACACGGCCCGCTGGGCGGTGATCGCCGCCCAGCCGAGTCGGTCGCCCGCGAGGACGACCACGAACCCGACGAGCAGGCCGAGCGCCCACCCTACACCCTGTATCTCGTTGAGCCGGGCGATCCGGTCGCTCCACGCCGACTCCGGCGTATCCACGACGGCGAGGAGGGTCAGGACCGGCACCGCGGCGGCGAACGCGAGCCAGATCGCCGCGTTCGCGACCACGACGGCGGCGATGGCGTCGAGGGTGGGCACGGCCGCGAGCGCGACGGCGACGACGCCGACGGCCGCGAGCACGTACCGCCGGCGCCGGCCGGTCCGGTCGGCGAGCCACCCGATGCCGAGAGCGCCGGGCGTTCCGGCCGCCGCGGCCGCGGCCGCGAGAATTCCGAGCGTCGCCGGGCCGCCGCCCAACTCCACGACGTACAGCGGCACGATGAGCGACGCACCGCCGAGTCCCAGCGAGGCTAACCCCCACGCGTAGAGCCACCGGTCGGACACGTCCGGCTACTCGCCCCCTCGGGACTTATACCGGGCGGTCACCCGGCCCAAGGAGGGGGGTTTTTGCCCGTTCCCGTCGACCACCCGGCCGGTGCTCGGACCCACGCTCGCGGCCGGACTCCTGATCGCTTCGACGGCCGTCATCTGGATGGGGAGTGAACGCCTCGAATCGGCGGCGGCACGGCTCAGCCGCTACTACGGACTGCCGGTCGCCGTCCACGGCGCCGTCGTCGTCGCCGTCGGATCGAGCTTTCCGGAGCTCAGCTCCGTCGTCATCAGCACGCTCCTCCACGGCGATTTTTCGCTCGGCGTCGGCGCCATCGTCGGCAGCGCCATCTTCAACCTGCTGGTGATCCCCGCCGTCGCCGCCCTCGCGAGCGAGGAACTGGAGACGACCCGTGACATCGTCCACAAGGACGCCCAGTTCTACATCATCAGCGTCCTCGTTCTCTTTCTCACGTTCGCCCTCGGCGCGACGTACGTCCCCGACGGGACAGTCGAGGCGGCGGTGCTCACGCCGACGCTCGCGGTCCTTCCCCTGCTCACCTACGGCGTCTACGTCTTCCTCCAGTACCAAGACACGCGCGAGCACACCGCCACCCCGTCGTCCGACATCGCGGTGGGTCGAGAGTGGGGCTGGCTCGTCGTCGCGCTCGTCCTCATCGCCGTCGGCGTCGAGGGCATCGTGCGGGCCGCCCTCGCGTTCGGCGCCTTCTTCGGGACGCCCTCCTTTCTCTGGGGGATCACCGTCATCGCCGCGGCGACTAGCCTGCCCGATGCGTTCGTCAGCGTCCGCGCCGCCGCGGACGACGACGCCGTTACCAGCCTCACGAACGTCCTCGGGAGCAACACGTTCAATCTGCTCGTGGCCATTCCCGTGGGCGTCCTGCTCGGGGGGTCGGTGACCGTCGACTTCCGGGTCGCCACCCCCATGCTCGGGTTTCTCGCCTTCGCGACGATCGTCTTCGTCGTGCTCACCCGGACGCATCTCGAACTGACCGATCCCGAGGCGTACGCGCTGCTCGGCCTCTATCTGATCTTTCTCGGGTGGATGACCCTCGAGACGGCCGGTGTCGTCGACGGAGTACAGGGGATCTGAGCCGCGGCCCGTGACGAGCGACGCGAAGCGGATACCGTGGACCGAGTCGCCGAGTCAGCGCTTGGTCGGCTCCCGGGGGTCGGCCCGCCGGCCGAACAGTCGCTCGCGGAGGCTCCGGGGCGACGCACGTTCGGCCAGCAACACCGAACAGTCGACCTCGTCGACGACGTCGAGCCTGAGCGAGTCGGTGACGAGACGGGGGAGCAGTCCGCGTTCGACCGCGCCGATGACGACCAGCGAGTGGTCGGCCGACGCCGCCGCGATGGCGCCCTCGACGTCGCCGGCGGTGTCGACGACGTGTTCGGCGTCGTCGAGGCCGTGGTCGGTCGCCCACCGGTCGAGGAACGCCTCACCCGCCTCGCGGGCGTCCGGCCCGTCGACGACGTGGAGAAGCGTACTCGACGCGCCGGCGGTCGCTCCGAGCGCCCGCGCCACGTCGCTCCCGAGCGCGCAGTCGGCCGAGTCGACGGTCGGCAGGAGGATCCGCGAGGCGTCGAGGTCCCGGTCCCGCAGGGCGAGGAAGTCACACGGCGGCGCGCCACGCAGGTCCGTCAGCGACGGCCCGCCGCGGCCGGTCGTCCACGGGCGGTTGTCGTCCCAGCCGATCATCAGCAGGTCGGCGTTCTCGCGCTCGGCCACGTCGAATATCTCGTCGAACGACCGGTGGGAGACGATGGTCGACGTTTCGACGTCGACGTCGTGGGTTCGGACCGTCTCGCGGACCCCTTCGAGGAGTTCGTCGGACTCGTCGATGATCCGGCGGTGTTGGCCGGCGCCGTATCCGCCGGCCCGTTGGCTGGGCACCTGCACCACGTGGACCGGGTGGACGACCGCCGCCTCCCGGTCGCGCGCGACGAGACAGGCGAGTTCGATCAGGTGTCGCTCGGTCCGTGGGTTGGCTATCGGGACGATAATCCGGTACGGTCCGTCGTCGGCGGCGACGCGTTCGCCCGTGTTGACCAGCGGGACGTACGGTCGGCCGGCGAGGCCGCCGAAAACCCACTCGCGCGGCGATAGCTGGCGTTTCGCCCCCTCGAATCGCGCGGATTCGAGCCGGTGTTCGGTCGTCTGGAAGTAGTTGACGACGGTCACCAACAGAACGCCGCCGACGGTGTTGCCAAGCAGGACCGGGAGTGCGAACTCCGTGACCCCGACGACGACCGAGAGGTCGTCGACGAGGACCAGATAGACCATCTCGGTGTACGAGACGACGATGTGAAAGAGGTTGCCGAGCGGCACCGCGAGGAAGGCGAGATAGACGACGGCGATCCGGGAGACGGTGTCGCGGGCGGCGTATTCGACCCACACGACGCCGGCGACGATCAGGCCGGCGAAGGCGGCCTTGACGAACAGCGTCGACGGCGCCGTCTCGACGCCCTTCCGCCCGAGTTCGACGGCTGTCGCGGTCGTCGACGGGGAGAAGACGCCGCCCCACGCGAGTGCGGCAGCCCCGATGGTTCCCCCCGCGAAGTTGCCCGCGAGAACGACCGCCCAGTTTCGCAACAGCGCCGGCACGCTCACCAAGCGTTCGAGCGTCAGCGCCACCGGAGGGAGCGTATTCTCCGTGTACAGCTGATACCCCCCGATGATGATGTAGATGAATCCCAGTGGGTACAGCATCGCGCTCAAAACCGGGTGGCCGTCGGTCGATGCCGTCAGCGACGCGTACAGCAGGAACGTGATCGTGATGGCGAAGCCGGCCGCCAGCCCCGAAAAGAACAGTTCACGGCTCCCCGCGGTGATCTCCTCGTCGGCCGCCGCGACGATACGCTGGAACACCTCGTCCGTCGAGAATCGGTCTCGGACCACCTCCCCGACCGCTGGCGCGCCGCTCCGGGACCGCTCGACGGCCTCCCGCACTGTCTCCTCCGGATCCGGCGGCTCGTCAGAACTCATGCGCGAGGAGACTGGTCGAAGCAACTAATCCTTTGATGCACGCTCACGGCAGGGCGCGCCGGCCTCCTCGATCAATTAGCCGTCCGACGCGGAGAGGCTGAACCCGTCCAGTCCGTCCCGTGGGTCCTTCAGAAAGGTGTGGCGGCCCGTGATCCGGGCGCTACCGGTGATCGCGGGGACGGTCGTCTCGACCCCGTCTCGCTCTCTCGTCTCGACGATCCGACCTTGGAACCGCGTTCCGATGATGCTCTCGTGGACGTACTGATCGCCGACCGAGAGCCGGCCGGTTTCGTACAGCAGCGTCATCTTCGCACACGTACCGGTGCCACAGGGGGAGCGGTCCACTTGGCCGTCGCCGAAGACGACGATACTCCGGTCGGCGTCGTCGCCCGATTCGTATATTTCGGTGATCGACACGCGGGCCGCGTCACCGGTGAGGGGGTTGACGACGTCGAGACGCCCGTTGACAGCGTCCCGGATGTCGAGGCCCCACTCGACGAGTGCGTCCGTCGAGGTCGTTTCGAGGGAGCCGTCCAGCCGGTCGGCGTCGACGAGCGCGAAGAAGTTCCCGGCGTAGACGACATCGACCGGGAGCGGCGCGTCCGAACAGGGACTCGGGACCGTCACCGTCTCGTAGACGAACGATTCGACCATCCGGAGCGTCACGGCGTCGACCCCCTCCTCGGTGCATCGTGGTCGTGCTTCGACGACTCCCGCCGGGGTCTCGACGCGGACCGTCGGATCGGGGGAAAGCTCTCCCAACTCGACGAGCGCCGAGACGACGCCGATGGTCCCGTGACCGCACATATCCAGATACCCGTCGGCGTCTAGGAAGAACACGCCGAGGTCGGCGTCGTCGTCGTGTGGGTCGACGACGACCGCACCGAACATGTCGTCGTGACCCCGCGGTTCCCGCATCAGCAGTTCGCGGACCCAGTCGTACTGGGCGGCGAACGAGTCGCGCCGGGCGCGAACGCTGTCGCCCGCTAGGGTCGAGCCGTCGACTCCGTCGAGAAGGATCCGCGTCGGCTCCCCCGCCGTGTGCGTATCGACCGTGGTGAAGGTCGCCTCGGCGGGCACGGCGTCGAGTTCGACGTCTACGTTCATCTCCCGACTGGCCCCCGTTGCCCGCCCGGTGTGTCGTGGGGACGGCGACGATTCCGGAGTGCGCCGGTGGGGGCGGCGCTCGCAGCGCCGGCCGGCGTGAACGACCGGTGGACCGTTCTCTGCCGTCCGCCCGCGGGCATCGTGTTTGGGTTCCGCATCTCGGATCGAGACGGACGGCGGGAACGCATATATCTATTCCCTCCAATGGGGCGATGCGTACGCCCGACTCGCGCCCCGGTACGATGGCGGCCGATGATCGAATACGCGGAGCAACTGGCGTCCGAGCCGACACGCAGTACGAACTCGCCTCGAAAGGGTACGGGGTCAACCAGTCGCTCCCGTACGGGGGGACAGTGGGCGTCACACTTCTATCGCCGATCCGGGGGCGAAAGGAGACCCAGCGGGTCGCCTCCTCGTCCGCGTTGCCCTGCTGCCGTCGCCGTGACCCCCGAGGTATAAACCTCAGAAACGAGACACGCCGGTATGTCATCGGCCGACGGCGCGACGGCCCCGCTGCCGCCCTACCCCTCGACGCTCGGTCACCCGCTGACCCACACCGTCGGGGCGATGCGCGACGTCTTCGGCTTCCGGACCCGAGCGATGGCCGAACGTGATTTCGTCCGCGTCAAACTCCTCGGCCCCGGCGACGTCTACCACCTCGGCCACCCGGATCACTTCGAGCACGTTCTCCTGAGCGGCCGCGACGACTTCCGCAAGTCCGACGACTTCAGGATCGCCTTCGACGGCGGACTCGTGGCCGTCGAGGGGGATACTTGGCGCCGCCAGCGCGGGGTGTTACAACCCCTGTTCGCCCGGGATCGACTCCTCGATCACGTCGAGGGAATGGTCGCGCAGGTCGAGCGCCGGTGTCGGCGCTGGACGGACGGCGACCGAATCGACCTCGCCGCGGAGACGGGGCAGTTGAGCCTCGATATGCTTTTCGCGACGCTCTTCGGGCGCGAACTCGCCTTGGACGGCGACGAGTCGATCCGGACGGCCGCCGACCGATTGCAGGACTGGTTTACCCCCACCTCCTACCCGCTCCCGCGCTGGGTGCCGACGCCGGCCCGTCGGCGGTTCGAGCGCGGGAAGGAACGCCTCCACGCCGTCGCCGGCGACCTGCTCGACTCGGCGGCAGACGACCCGCCGGCCGATCCGTCGGCGGCCGACGACCTCCTCTCTCTGCTGGTCGCGCTCCGGGAGTCGGGGGCGGCCCCCGAGGGCGCGCTGGACGACGGCCACCTCCGGGACCAAGTGGTGACGATGATCTTCGCCGGGCACGACACCACCTCGACGGCCATCGCCTTCGCGTTCTACGCGCTGGCGACCAACCCGGAGGTGCGGGCGCGGTTCCACGCCGAGGTCGACACCCTCGACGGGCCGCCGACGGTCGACGATGTCGACACTCTCGACGTAACCGAACGGGTCGTGACCGAGACGCTCCGCAAGTATCCGCCGGTGTATACGATCCCTCGCGAGGCGGCGACCGACGTGACCTTGGACGGCTACCGCATCCCCGAGGGGGCGGCGACGTGGCTCACCGTCGATCAGGTGCACCGTGACCCACGGTTCTACGACGACCCCGACGCCTTCCGTCCCGAGCGCTGGGCGACCGACCTCCGCGAGCGCCTGCCGGATTTCGCGTACGCACCCTTCGGCGGCGGCCCGCGTCGCTGTATCGGGCGCCAGTTCGCCCTGCTGGAGGCGACACTCGCTCTAGCGACGGTCGGCCGCGAGTACGACCTGCGCTGGCCGGGCGACTCCGATGCGGACCCGCCGCTGATCGGTGCGATGACGGCACGCATGAGGCCAAGCACGGAGTTCGTCGTCGAACGGCGATAGCGGAGGAAAAGCCCACGGCAGGGGGACCGGAGTCGACGGAGTCAGGGGACCCGTGGTCGGATCACTCCTCGACGACGACGGTGCCCTCCATCCCCGCGGCCTCGTGCGGGATACAGAAGTAGCCGTGTTCGCCGGCCGTCTCGAAGGTGTGGACGTAGGAGTGACCGGAGGCGACGTAGCCCCGACCGTTTTCCCAGCCCTCGCGGGCGGCCTCCTCGGCGTCGAAGTCACCGGACGCCCAGTAGTTCGCACCCTCGGGAATCCCGTCGGCGTAGGCCGTGACGCTGTGGGGTTCGCCTCCGGCGTGCTGCCAGGCAACCGTATCGCCGACCGAGACGGTGAGTTCGGCGGGCTCGAACGCGACGGCCGTCATGTCGACGACGTGGTCGGCGTCGTCGGGGACGCCCTCGACGACGTTGGGGCCGCCCTCGAAGTCGCCGCCACCACCGTGTCCACCCTCGCCGCGGCCACCTTCGCCGCGGCCGCCCTCGCCGTGGCCCCCGGACATCTCGGGCGCGTCCTCCGCGGCGCCCGAGACGGCGAAGAAGGCCGTTCGCGTCGCTTGTGCGAACCGCTCGGCCGGGGCGTCGACGCTTCCGCCTTCGAGCGCACCGATGTAGTCCGAGAGCGCCGTCTCGAACGTCTCGTAGGCCTCGCCATCCCCCGCTTCGAGTGCCTCGTGGACGCGGGCGTTCTCGAAGGTCGCGAACACGTCGCTCATGAGGGGTCCGACGTTCGCCTCGCCACCGCTCCCGCCGCTCTCGACGACGGCGTAGATTGCGGCGGTCGCCTCGTCGGCGAACGTCGTCGCGGCGTCGTACGCGTCGGCGTCACTGGTCGTCGCCGAGCGAACAGCACCTAGCGCCTCCTCGAAGGAGTGGTACCGCTCCTCGCTGGCTTCCTCGACGGCCTCGTGGAAGCCGTTCGCCCCCGCCTCGAAGTACTCGAAGGCGGCGGTGGCGACCGTCTCGGCGCGGTCGGTCGCGCCGAGTGTCGCGAGGGCGCCCGCGTCGCCGGCACGCCCGGTCATGTACGTCGCGGCGGCCGCGCTGGCGACGGGCGTCGACGCCGACGCCTCGAACTGGATCAGGGCGTCGGTCGCGCCCGTGAGGTGGGTGTCGACGGCTTCGTCGTCACCCCCACGGAGGGCGTCTGGCAGGGCCGTCAGGTGTTCCTCCTCGAAGGTGTGATAGAGGTCCTCGCTCTCCTCCTCTAGGCTCTCGTGGAAGTCGGCCTCGTTCTCCTCGAAGCGGGCAAAGAGGTTCTCCGCGATGGTCGCGGCAGCCTCACCGTCGCCTCGGTTGTAGTGCTCGCGTGCGTCGCCGAGCCGAGCGCGGAAGAAGCCGGATTCGAGCACGGGCGCCGCCCCGCCGGCGAGGGACTCGATACCGGCCGTGAGACCGTCGTGGGTCGTCGCTACCGCGTCCGCGACGCCGGCGTCGTCGCCGTTTTCGATGGCCTCGATCAGCGATTCGAGCCCTTCGTGTTCGAACTGTTCGTACGCCTCCTCGCTGGCCGCTTCGAGAGCCTCGTGGGCGCGGGCCCCCTCGAAGTGCTGGAAGATCGACTGAGCGGCGGTCGTCGCCGCCTCGGGGTCGCCGGCCTCGTAGAGCCACGCGGCGTCACGGACACGGGCGCGATAGCCGTTCAGGCCGGCGGCGTGTGCGAGGCCGAGTCCCGGACCGCCCAGACCGGCAGCCATCTCGGTGTCGAAGCCGACGGCGCCCATCAGAGAGAGGTGGCCGACTCCGGCCACTCCGTCCGGGACGAGTTCGTACGCGGCGTCGACGACACCCTGTGACGCCGACAGCGTCGCCTCGTGGACGGCGTCGGTGTCGCCCTCCTGAGCGGCCGAGATGGCGTCTTCTAGGCCGCCCTCGAAGGCCTCGTAATACTCCTCTCCGGCCGATTCGATGGTGTCGTGGACCGCCGCCTGCTCGAAGTCGGCGAGGGCGGCCTGCCCGACCGTCGCGGCCGCGTCGGTCAGGCCGGCGCTGGCGAGGGCGTCGACGTTCCGGACGCGCGAGGCGAACACGAACAGGGAGAACGCCTCGGCGACGGCGTCACCGGTTCGATCCTGTTGGGCCGACAGCAGTTCGTCCCCCGCGGCGTCGAGGGCGCCGATGGCGTCGTCGGAACTGTCAGCCTCGAACGCCGAGCGGGCGTCGCCGAGGCTCCCCTCGAAGGCCTCGTAGGCCTCCTCGCTGGTCGATTCGAGGCCCTCGTGGGCGCCGTACTCGCCACCGGCGTTCTCGAACCTGGCGAACACGTCACCGACGAGCGTCGCGGCCGTGGCGGCGTGGTCGGTGCGGCCGAGTGCCACCGCGTCGTGGAGTCGCGCCCGCATGACGTTCCACTGGGCCGCAAGCGCCGTGTCCACGGACGCTTCCGCGGCCGGCGTCTCGGTCGCCGTAGGGTCGGGTGTCTCGGTCGCGGTGGATTCGGACGTCTCGTCTCCCGTCCCCTCGGCCGCGCCAGTTCCACTCTCGCCGCCACAGCCGGCCAGTCCGGCGCCGAGCGCAACGCCCGCCGCCTGAATCATCCGCCTTCTCGTGTGTCGCATAGATTTTAGGCCGGCCTAAAAATACAAAAGCCCGTCGATTTTTCGGCGTGCCTAAAAATTTGCGCGCCGGCCGGCACCCCTTCGTCGGTTGGGGGAGTCGGTGAGGGGTAACGGCGGCGACGGATACGTATTTAGGACTGCCTAAAAAATTACCGACCCGTCAGTCGTCGCGGAGGAACCGGTCGAACGCGGAGCGGAAGGCGGCGTCCTCCTCGGTCGCCTGTTCCCACTCTACGAGGCCGCGTTCCTCGCGGGTGCCTTCGATGGTGTTGTCGAGGACGAACGCCACGAGGCCGCCGACGGCCATGCCGGTCGACCCGATGACGTAGATCGTATCGGCGACGGCGCGGGCGCCGAGCACCGGACCGAGGACGGCGACGCCGCGCATCCCTTCGCGGAACGCCGCGGCGCTGCCGACGTTGCCCATGTAAGCGGGGACGGCGAGGCCGGTGAACAGCGCGATGCCGACGACGAAGACGTTCCGCGAGGAGTCTAAGTCGACGTACTCTAAGTTCGAGAGGCCGACCGCGACGATCTGTCCGAACATGGCGACGTAGAGCCCGCCGACGATGGGGTCGGGGATGGTCGCGATCAACTGGCCGAAGTAGCCGACGAAGCCGACGACGAGCATCACCGCGGCACCGATCTGGACGACGTACCGCGAGGCGACGCCGGTCAGGCCGATGGCGCCGATGTTCTCGGAGTAGGAGGTCGACCCCCCGGTCCCCATGAGGCCGGCAAAGACGTTCATCAGCCCCTCCATCCCGATTCCGTGGTTGATCCGCTCCTCGCTCGGCGCGCCGACCCCCGAGAGTCGCGCGACGGCGTGGTAGTCGCCGAACGACTCCAGCATCGACGCCGCGACGCCCGCGAGCATGCCGATCACGAACGCCGTCTCGATCTGTGGGACACCCCACTGGAGCGGGTAGATCGGCATCAGCGCCGGTGCCGACGCGACGGAGGCGAGGTCGACGAACCCGGATGTCTCGGGGCCGTAGACGCCGGTCACCGAGAGGACGGCGGCGACGATCCAAGCGACGACGACGCCGAGCAGGACCGGGAACAGTTGGAACGCCCGCGAGGCGTCACCGAGATACTGCGAGAACAGGACGATCAGGACGAGTGTCAGGCCGAGCAACCACCAGTTGCCCGAGGCGGCGGTCACCTGCGGCGCGTTGAACAGCGCGAGGCCGATCAGCGCGATGGTCGGCGCGATGATGACCGGCGAGATGTACGACCGCAGACGGCCGAGCAAGCCGAGATAGCCGACCGCGACCTCGACGACCGCCGCGACGACGATTGCTCCCTGTAACTGGAGGAGTGCAGCCTCCCAAGCCGGTCCCGCGGGGTCGCTCGCCTGCACGACGCCGATGACTGCAAGCGCCGGCGCGAGCATCGAAAAGGGCGCCCCTTGGACGATTGGATAGCGGTTCCCGAAGGTCGTCTGAGCCAGCGTCGCGATCCCCGAGACGACGAAGAAGGTGCCGACGAACCGCGGGACGACCGCGTCGGGCATCCCCAGTGCCCCCGCGAGGATGAGCGGCACCGCGACGTTCGCCCCGACCATCGTCAGGTAATGCTGAACCCCGAGCAGTATCGACGTCGGGATCGGCGGTCTGTCCTCGATACCGTACTCCACGAATCCGGAAGGACCGTCGGAGTCACTCATGCTATCGTCTCACCGAGACCCATACCGCGCATTCGTGCACCCAGCCGTTAAAATTCGACCGAAACCAGCCGAAAGGGTAAGGACCGGGGGCGCCCTCTCCCCGAGCGATGGACGAGGGGGTTACGGGCGTGAACGGGCGTGAAGACGACGACGCCGCCCATCCGACGAGCGCGGCATCCGAGGCGGAGCGATACTGCTACGACGGCGAGTCGGTCGTCGCCGCGACGCCGCTCGGCGCCGGGTGGGCGGCCGTCACCAGCCACCGGGTGGTCGCGTACAACCCGGCGGCCGACGGCCGCCGGTTCGAGGCGGTCGACCGGCCGAACGTCGCGGGCATGAGCGTCGACGCCGCGGGCGACCGACGGCTCCTCGGGTGGGGGGTTCGGGCGCTGGGCTACGGACTGGCCGCCGCCGCCGGGGGTGCCGTCCTCCGGGCGATGGATCTCGGCGCGACGCTGTCGATAGGGTCCGGGGCGGCCGGCACAGCCCCCGTCGGGGGCGTCCTGACGGTGATCGACGTGCTGGCGTCGGCGCTCGCGACCCTCACGACGTTGCTCCTGTTCGGCGGCCTCGCCCTGTCGTTCGTCGGCCTCGCCTTACTGGCCCGGTATCTCCGGACGCGCCAGTCGGCGCTCGTGATCGAGCGGTTCGGCGACGAGCCGGTTCGTCTGGCCGTCCCCCGATCCGACGGCGAACGGGCGGTACGGGCGCTGTCCGGGGCACTCGACGAGCGTTCGACGTAGTCCCGGCGACGAAGATATATCCCTCCCGCCCGCGTATCGGCTGTCGATGGAAGTCAGGCGGTTCCTCCGCGGCCGGATCGACGACGACCGCCTCGACCAAGTGATCGCGGCGGTCGCGGAGCGGTACGGCCACGAGGAACCCTCCGTCCGATATCTCGATGCCGACAACTGGCTCTCGACGCCGCTCGTCCTCGACGAGGAACTCTTCGTAAAGGTGATCTCCAAGCAGAACTCCCTCGTCCACGCGCTCATCACCACCGGCCGGAACATCGGTGTCTTCTCCGCGGGGACCGAGGGCTTCTTCGAGCATTTCGGCACGCCCTATCAGATGGCGACCCACGAACTGGAGGCGACCGAGCGGATGCGCGAGACCGGATTGAACGCGCCAGAACCCCTCGAAGCGCTCGAAATCGCCGATCTCGGGGTCGTCGTCCTCGAGTATCTGCCCGAGTTCCGGCCGCTCGACGAACTCGACCCGGAGGCCGCGCGAGGGCTCGCTCCCGACCTGTTCGCCGCGCTCCGGACGATGCACGACCACGGCCTCGCCCACGGCGACCTCCGAGCCGAGAACGTCCTCGTCCTCGGGGACGAACTCTACTTCATCGACGCGACCAACGTCGGGAGCGAGGGGCGGGCGGACGCCCGGGCGTACGACATCGCCTGTGGACTCGCCGCCCTCGAACCACTCGTCGGCGCGACGGCGACGGTCGACGCCGCGGCGACGGCCTACGACACCGAGGATCTGATCGCCGCACTGGATTTCGTCGATTTCGTCAACATCCGCCCGGATCACGACTGCGACGCCGCGGCGCTCAAAGGCGAAGTCGAGAAGCACGCGGCGTGAGACGGACGGCCGTCCGTCGGTACCGGTTGCTCGCCGAGTCACTGGGACACAGGTTGGAATCGCGTACGAAGGGGCGGACGAGAGGGAGGCGGGATCGGGACGTCGAGTCGCTCCTGCCGGGCGAGGGGAGCGACCCGACCGGGGCGAGCGACGACGTGGTGGATGTTGATGCCGAGTCTCGACGAGAAAAGCGTCGATACGTCGGCATCCACCAGTAGTGTTCTCTCCGGTATAAAGGCTCCGACAGCGGCAGGAGCCGCTGGCGTCGCTCGCCCCGCCGGTCGTCTCAGTCCCGCCGGTCGCGCAACGCCGGGAACTCCTCGCGCACCGCGTCGATCCGGTCGGGATCGAGGTCGGCGACGACGAGGGTTCCCTCGTCGCCAGCGCTCGCGAGCGTCGTTCCCCAAGGGTCGTAGACGGTCGACCGCCCGAGGAGCGTCGCGTCCTCGAAGGTCGCGGCGCCGTTGGCCGCCGCCACGTAGGTGAGATTCTCGATGGCGCGGGCCCGCGCCAGCGTCCGCCAGTGCTCGACTCGGGGGTAAGGCCACGCGCTCGGCACACAGACGAGCGTCGTCCCGCGGTCCGCGAGCCGACGGTACAGCTCCGGGAACCGCAGGTCGTAACACGTCGACATACCGACGGTAAAGCCCTCGAAGTCGACGGTCGAGAGCGACTCTCCGGGCGTGAGCAGGCGCGTCTCGGCGGACTCGTACCCGAAGAGGTGGTGTTTGCGGTAGACCGCTCGGCGGCGGCCGTCGCGGTCGTAGAAGACACAGGTGTTGGCGAGGCCGTCGGCCGCGGGCGTTTCGACGCCGACGGCGGCGCTCTCCGCGAGGTCCTCGACGTGACTCCCCGCAAGGAGACCGACACCGTGATCCGCCGCGGCGTCGGCGAGACGGGCGAACGTGGGGCCGTCCAGTCCCTCCGCGGCGCGGTTGTAGGCGTCGAACGCGAAGTAGCCGACGGTGAACAGTTCGGGGAGGACGACAAGGTCGGCGCCGCGGCCGGCGGCGTCGGCGACGGCCGTGACCGCCCGGTCGACGTTCCCCTCGACGTCGCCGGCGGTCTGGTCGAGCTGGGCGAGCGCGAGTTTCATCTCAGGCCGGCAGCCCCAGTTCGCGCCTGAGCGCCGCTTCGAGGTTGTCGAGTTCGTCGTCGAGGCGCTTCTTGAAGAAGCGCTCGACGCCGGGGAGCCGACCGTCGACGACGAACTCGTTGTGGAGGCGCGAGCCCGTTTCGGTCTCCTCGATGCGGTGTTCGCCGGTGACTCGGAGGACCGACGAACGGCCGACGAATTTCACGTACCGAGGCTCGTCCCGTTCGACGTCCTCGGTCTCGACGGTCGCGGTCCGGTCGATCAGCGGAAGATCGAGGTCGATCTCCCAAGTCGCGTGGTTGCCGTCGACCTCGAAGTCGCGGACGACGCTGATCGCGCCGGCCCGTTTGCCGGGGTCGGCGATAAACTCCCAGACCTGTCCGGGCGGTGTCTCGAACTCGAACGCCCGACGAACACGTACGGTCATGGACGAACCTCCGGCCGTACGCTGAAAAATCCGGGGGTCACCCCTGCGTGACGCGCCACGTTGTCGACCGGGCGCGCCCCCACTTCTCGATTTCGACGTCCTCGGACTTCTCGGCCAGTCGCGGGAGCCGAGAGCCGACCTGCTTGGCCGTCAGCCCGATGGCGTCGGCGATGTTCTTCGCGCGGAAGTAGCGCTCACCCCGGGAAACGCTGTCGTGGAGGTACGCGAGGATCCGCCGTTCCTCTTCGGTCAGAGAGGTCATCGTTCACCCGCTGTAGGGGATTCAGCATCTTAACTCTTTCAAGCCCGCGTGCTCGACTGCCCGACGGTCAGGCGTACGCTTGGATCGAGACGACCGCGAGAAGCGCCGCCACGAGACCTAGGGCAAACCCCCAAGCCTTGGTCAACTGCCCGGGTGCGGCCAGCATCGCCAGCGCGCCCCCGACCGCGAAGATCGAGAACAGCACGCCGAACCCGACACCCCTGTCCGTCGCCGCGGCGTCGTGTGCCATACCGGTACGTCCGCGGGGGTGCACTTAGCTCATTCGGCTCCGGCCGAATCGGGGACCCAGATATAAGACGACGGGCCGCCGTACGACAGGTATGGACCTCAGCCTCTCCGCCGAGCAGGCCCAGATGCGTGACATGGTGGCCGACTTTGTCGACGCGGAGGTCGTCCCGGTCGCGGCCGAAATCGACGAAACCGACGAGTTCCCCGCCGACCTCGTGTCACAGATGGCCGACCTCGGGCTGATGGGGATGCCCTTCGACGAGGCCTACGGGGGTGCCGGCCTCGACTATCACGCCTACGCCGCCTGTCTCGCGGAGATCAGCCGCGGGAGCGGCGGTCTCGGGACGATCGTCGCCGCCCACACGAGCCTCGCGGGCGGAATGCTCGACGCCTTCGGCACCGACGCCCAGATGGAGGAGTATCTGACGCCACTGAACGAAGGGACCGACATCGGGGCCTTCGCACTCTCGGAAGCGGGCGCCGGGAGCGACGTCCCGGCCATGGAGACGACGGCCGTCCGCGAGGGTGACGAGTACGTCGTCGACGGCGACAAACTCTGGATCTCGAACGGGTCGGTCGCCGACACGGTGATCCTCTTTGCCAAAACCGACAAAGACGCGGGCCGGGACGGCATCTCCTCGTTCGTCGTCCGACCCGCGGAGGACGACGGCTTCCACGTCGAGGGGACCGAACACAAACTCGGCGACAAAGGCTGTCCGACGGCGGAACTGCGCTTCTCCGAGCTTCGGCTCCCGGCCGACCGTCGCCTCGGCGCGGAGGGCGACGGGTTCGTACAGGCGCTGAAGACGCTCAATGCGGGACGGATCACCATCGCGGCCCGTGGCGTGGGCATCGCCCGAGCGGCGCTGGACGAGGCCGTGGCGTACGCGAACGAGCGCGAGCAGTTCGGCCAGCCCATCGGCGACTTCCAAGCGGTCGGCCACAAACTCGCGGATATGGATACGAAAGTGGAGACGGCACGGTTGTTGATGCACCGGGCGGCCGACCGGAAGATGCGCGGCGAGCGGTTCGTCAAGGCAGCCGCCCAAGCCAAACTCCACGCGAGCGAGGTGAGTCGCGAGGTGGCAAACGAGGCGATCCAAGTCCACGGGGGGTACGGCTACACCAAGGACTTCCCGGTCGAGCGGTTCTACCGCGACGCCAAGCTAAACGAGATATACGAGGGGACCAGCGAGGTGTTGCGTAGCACCATCGCCGACGAGATTCGCTGATCGACCGCAAGGTTCGACAGGCCGGAGACCAACAGACGAGTATGGCCGACCACGACGGCGACATCGCCGCACGATACTACGAGTCCGGTGGAGAACGGGTCCTGACGTTCGAACGCGATGGCCGGACGGCCACCCTCGCACAGAACAGCGAGGGGTACGCTATGGTGACGGTGCGTCCCGACCCGGACGGCGACGAACTGGAACGGTACTACGGCTTCGACATGGCACTCGATCACGCCGCGGAACTGCTCGGCGTCGGTGTCGCGAAACTCCCAGTGCCCGACGAGGCGGCCGACATGGGGATGTAGGCTGACGGTCGTCAGTTGGTCCAGTAGAATCGCGGCCCGAGCGTGAGGTAGGCGAGCGCCAGAAACAGGAGCGCGAACGCGAACACCTCCCCCGGCCGCCCTCGCAGGAGGATGGCGAGCCCTTGGACGACACCCATCACGAGGGCGTCCTGTGGATGGAGGTCGGGGTAGGTGATCTGTGTCACCATCAGGCCCGCGAGGACGCCGGAGAGGCCAACGAGCAGGAGCGGGCCGACGAAGCCCGCGAGGACACCGGCCGCGAGAATAGTCGCCGCGAGCGTCGACGGCGAGCCTTTCGTCTCCGCGAGGTCGCTGTCGTAGGCGGTGTAGAGGCCGAGGCGGGTGACCGCCATCGCGACGTAGACGGCGGGGAGGAGCAGTCCCAGCGCATAGAGGAGGGGGCGGTCGGCGAGCGTCCACGCGTCGGCCGCCCGCGACGCGATGAGCATGGCGGGGGCGACGCCGAAGGAGGCCACGTCGGCGAGGGAATCGAGATAGGGGCCGGCAGGCGTCCCCCCGCGCTTCCGCGCGACGACACCGTCGAGGCCGTCGGCGACGGCCGCTAAGAGGACGATGCGGGCCGCGAGTGGGGCGTTCTCCGTCGCGACGAACGCGGCCAGAAACCCGAGCATCGCGTTGCTGACCGTCACGGCGTCGGCCAGCCCCAGACGCCCGACGAACCGCGGTTGCATAGGCCCAACCTCTGGGACCGAGGATTTACGTCTTTATATCGTCGGATTCGATCACCGAACCAGTCTGCCTTTATTCGTCGCGCGCCGAGTGATACGTATGCACAGGCGTCGACTCCTCGCGGCGCTCGGAACAGGACTGGCCGTCGGCAGCGCCGGCTGTGTCGCCGGCGGCGTCAGCGGTGACGTCAAGGGCGACGTCGGTATGACCGCCGAAGCCTTCCAGCCCGCGACCATCACGATCACCGTCGGTGAGGACGTTGTCTGGCACAACAACAGCGCCCGCGCCCACTCCGTCACCGCCTACGACGACGGCATCCCCGACGATGCGGACTTCTTCGCCACGGGCGGCTACGACTCCACGAGCGCCGCCCGCGAGGCGTGGGACGGCCTAAACGGCGCGCTCGAAAGCGGGGAGACGTTCAGCCACACCTTCGAGACGCCAGGCAAGTTCAACTACTTCTGTATCCCGCACGAGCGGGCGGGGATGGCCGGACAGGTCGTCGTCGAGGAGTGATCACGCCGCCGGGAGTTCGACGACGACGGTCGTCCCGTCGTCGCCGGTGTCGACGTCGACTCGGCCGCTCGACACGCGAACGATCCAGTTCGTGAGCCACAGCCCGAGCCCGGTGCTGTGGGTGAGCTGTGTCTCCGCCCCCGCCTCGAGGACGCGCCGCTCCACCGGCGGGAGTCCGGGACCGTCGTCGACGACTCGGAGGACGACTCGCTCGTCGGCGCCAGTCGTCGAGAGGTCCACACACACCCGCGGAACGGGTGTTTCGTTGTGTTCGACCGCGTTTTCGAGGACGTTGTCGACGGCGTGTGAGAGGAGTTCGTGCGCGCTCACGGGGGCCGCGTCCGGAAGCGTCGCCCGAATCTCACAGTCGGGGAACGTCCGCCGGAGTTCGGCGAGTCGCTCCCGTGTCACGGCGGCCAGATCCAGCCGGGTCGCCTCGGTCCGGTCGGCGTCGGCCACCCGTGCGATCAACCGGGCCTCGTCGCTCAACTCGACGAGATCGTCGAGGCGGCGCCGAGCGATATCGAGGCTCCGTCTCGCCGCCTCGTCGTCTACGTGTGTCGCCATCTGGTCGACGTGACCCTGGACGACGTTCACGTCGTTCCGGAGGTTGTGGCGCAACACCCGGTTGAGGACGCCGAGTCGCTGTCGACGCCCTCGGCGATCCGTCACGTCGAGGACGACAAACGCCGCGCCGCCGTCCTCCCGGCGGAGCGGGGCAGCCCAGATCCGTGTATCGAGGAGAGAGCCGTCCGGACGCCGGTGGTGTGCATCTTCGCCCGCGATCCGCTCTCCCCGTCGCAGGCGGCCGAGGAGGGTGTCGAATCCGTCGTCGTCGTCCGGTCTGTCGGCCCACGTCACACCGAACGAACGCCCGAGGACGGCCGCCCGCTCCCGGCCGAAGGTTCGCTCGGCGGCCGGATTCCAGAGCTGTACGCGCCCCGTCTCGTCGACGGCACAGATCGCCACGGGCGCCGCGTCGATCACCGTCGAGAACCGATCCACGAGGTCCTCGACGGCCGCTGTGAGCACGGCCACCTGCTCCTCGCCGTCGAGTTCGCGGTCCAACGCGTCGAGCAACTCCGCAAACACCGTCCGTGAGAGTTGCTCCCGATCCGCCGCAGTCTCTCCACCGACGCCGGTGTAGGCGTCGACCACCGCCCGCTCCACCGCCTCGTGCCCGCGGCGGCTCAGCGCCCGAAACACGGCTCCGGCGATCTGGTCCGTCGACTCGTCCATTTTAGGGATACCTAAAAAATGGCCGATGATAAGCGTTCGGCTCCCGGCGCGGGCGGCCGGTTACCCTGCCCCGACTCAGAGGGCGTCGTCCGCTTGCAGGTTCAGTCCCGCGACGAGTCGGGCGGTGATGACCTGTTCGACGATGTCGACCAGTTGGGCGTCGTCGCTGGTGTAGTCGGCGAAGATGCCGAGCGGTACCTCGCCGCCGGCCATCTCCCGGTGGCCGCCGGCGCTTCCCACATCCGAGAACGCCTCGGTAAGCACGTCGCCGATGTGGACCCGCGTGTCCGTCGAGCGTGCGCTCAGGTGGATGCTCTCGTCGACGACACCGAAGACGACGGCGGTTTCGACCCCCTCCAGCGTGGCGAGGTAGTCCGCCGCTTGCGGAAGGGCGTCTCGTTCGGTCGTCCGGCCGACGTGGGAGATGAGCACCGCGCCCCGAACTCGGCGGTTGGCGATGGCGCGGGCGATGGCGTCGACGGTGGCACCGGTGACCGACGGCGTCGAGAGCTGTCGGAGCAGGTCCAGATCCGCCGCGTCGTGGAGGTACCCCGCGGCGTCGTACTCGGCGTCGGTCGCGCCACGGAGAAAGCCCAGCGTCTCCCGTCGGATCGCAAACAGCAACGCCGTCGCCAGCGTGGCATCGAGGTCGAGGTCGAACGCCCGGACGTACTCGGTGAGGATCGTCGCCGTCGCGCCGATGGCCTCGCGGTGGTCGACGAAGCGGGCATCGATATCCTCCGCAGGGTGGTGATCGAAGACGATATCCACCGGCGTGCCGTCGGACACGCGGTTGTTCGCGCCGGGGACGGCGTGATCGACGAACGCTAGGAGCGATTCCGGCGGGCGGTCGTGGACACTCTCCGTGTCGAACTCTCGGAGGTCGATGTCGAGGAGGTTGATGAACGCCCGGTTCTGCTGGTGTGAGATGTCCCCGCTGTAGAGGATCCGCCGCTCGTCGATCCCGACGGCTGCGGCGATCCGTCCGAGCGCCAGCGCGCTCGCGAGACAGTCCGGATCGGGGTTGTTGTGACAGACGATGGTCAGTTCCTCGGCTGGCGTCAGTAGCTCTCGCAGCGCTTGGGCGGTGCTCATACTGCTGTGTGGGGTCCCGGTGGGCACAAGCGTACCGGGCGACCCCGGGATTGCGTCTCCGCGTCGGCGGCCGCCGCCGGTCAGTGCTCGTCGAGGACGCCCGTGGCGAACCGCGTCATCGCCCGCCGGGGCTTCGAGGATAGGAGACTGATGATGGCGTGATCGAGGCCGTACTCCGCCAGTCGTCGGAAGTAGTCCCGAAACCAGTCGACACCGGCGCGGTAGCCGAGGTGGATCGGCTCCGGCTCCGCTCCCGGGTCGTCCGCGAGGTCGACGCGGACGGCGATTACGAACGGCTTCTCGCCCGCGAGGTTCCGCCACCGGTCCACGTAGCTCCGGAGCGTCTCCTCCGGGAGGTGATAGAAGATCCAGCCGTCACCGTGGTCGGCGATCCACTCGACCGACTGGCGGGCGTGGCCCGTCGGGAACAGTGGAAGCGTCTCCGTCGTCGGCTTCGGCAACACGTCCACGTCGCCGTCGAGTTCACCCCACGGACCGTCGAGGGTCGGATACTCCTCGCGCCAGAGGGTCCGGATCGCGTCGATGCGCTCGCGGACCGTCACGTCTCGGTCGTCCGGGTCGACGCCGAACGCGGGATACTCGGGGTCACGGTCGCCGGAGGCGACGCCGAGGACGAGTCGGCCCTCCGAGAGGCGGTCGACGCTCGCCGCGGCCTTTGCCACGTGGATCGGGTGCCGGAGCGGAAGGACGACGCTGGCGGTTCCGAGGGCCACCTCGTCGGTGTGAGCCGCCGCGTGCGAGAGCAGGGGCCACGTATCGAACGCGCCACCGGCGTCGCCGAACCGCGGCCAGTACGTCGGGACGTCGCGTGCCCAGAGGCCGTCGAAGCCAACCGACTCGGCGTGGCTCGCGAGTCGTGTCTCCGCCGCGATGTCCGGGGTCGACTCCCGGACACCGGTAAGCGGGAACCCGATCCCGAACGAGAGGCCGTCGGATGCGAACAGCCGCCGGTACCCGGCGTTTGCGTACTCCAACTTAGTCATCGGGTGTCCTTGTCGCCGAACACACATCCGTACTCGGATCGCGGCGTCCGCAAAAAGGGTCGCTCGGCGCCGATCAGTCCTCGTCGACAGCGACGTCTTCCTCGTCGACGTCGACGGCAGCCTCTTCCTCGGCGGCGACCTCTTCGGGCCGTGCTTCGAGGGTGAGTTTCTGGACCTCGACCCGCCGAAGCGGGTAGATGGTCTTGGCCTCGCCGTAGACGGCCGAGGAGAGACGCCCCTCGATACAGCTCTCGACGAAGGACTCGAAGTCGCGTTCGTCGGCAGCTTCCTCGACGAGGTCGATCATGACCCGCCGGATGGCCTGCTCTTGGCTTCGGTCGGCCTTCTTCGTCGTGAACGCGACGGGCTGGACGCGGACGCGGTAGTCGTCCGTCGTCAGCACCGTCACGGTCGCGCCAACTTTCGAGGCGCCGCGGCGCACCAGACTCCGCAGGTAATCCCGCGTGAGTTCGTGCTTGACGAACTCCGTGTACGCGGAGTCCGACCCCACGTCCGTGATCTTGAACGTGAGTTTGGTGTTGTTCGACCCGGCGTCGTTCGTGAGGTCGCCGAGGGTCGTCTCGATGGTTCGTCCGATGATCTTCTCCGGTTCGTCGGCGAGCGTCTGGCCGAGTTCCGCCCGGTCGTACTGTTCCGGGGCGAAAACCGTATACCAGCGCTTGCCACGTTGCTGCTTGGGTACTGAGCGTTCACTCATGATTGTGGTTGTGTCCGCGTGCCGTTCGTACGACGGTCTCCGCGACCGTCAGGTTCACCACGTAATCGTCGAGGGTCGACCCCAGACCGCCTGCGGTCTCGCGTTCGACGACCGTGCGGACGACGTCGTCCGCCACGTCGGTCGTCATCGACGGCGTGTTGTCCGGCCGTAGTGCGGCCGCCACCGTCGACGCGTCCTCGTGTGTCGTCTCGACGCGGGCGCGCCTCATAGCGCCCCCCTGAACGCCGCGATGAACCTCGATACCTCTGCTTCGAACGCGTCCGCGTCCGCGCTCGCGTCGTCGAACTGCGCCGTCGCCCACCGAGAGCCACCGGCACTCTGACCGTCCGCGTCGACCGCCCGAACCGCCTCGGCCATCGCCGCGCCGAGGCCGTTGTCGGCCGTGCTCGCGGCCGCAGCCGCTTCGTCGGCCACGACCATCACGGTCGGTTCCGGCGACTCGAAGTCCCGACAGAGGCGAGCGACCGTCCCGAGTCGACCCGGATCGCCGTCGGCGACGCGCGCGACGAAGACGCCGTCGTACCGACCCGTCGTCGCGTCCGACAGCGCCCCGTGGACCGCCCGGGCGTGCATCCGCCAAGCGTCGATGACGGCCGACCGCATCGCCTCGGCGTCGCGAATGGCGAGGGCGACCCCTGTCCCCGGCCGCTCGCGTGCGGCCGCATCGAGGGCGTCACCGAACCCTGCGACGGTCGCGAACCGACGCTCCGGGGTCGCGTACGGATGTAGGACCCGCTCGACGGCCTCCGCGGCCCGCGTCGACGACGCCGACGCCTCGATGGCCAGCCACGACGCCAACTGCCGACGGTCCGCCTTCTCGGGATCGGCGGGAACGCCGAGTTCCGCGAGCGCCGCCTGCGCCCGTTCGGGGTCACCCGACCCCGGCCCGCGAACGAGCGTCGAGTGTGCGAGACCCTCCGCCGGGTCGGCCGTCGGAACGGCCAGTCCCGGGCGCCGGTCGATCACCGTCTGCTCTGTGGCCGCGTCGAGCAACGACGGCGCGTCGCCGACCGGGCGACCGGCCGCGGCGACCCCCGCGAGTGCGAGGATCGGATCGGGGTCGACGCCGAGTTCGCGGGCCGCCTCCGCGGCCGCGACGCTCGTCGGCCGCGCGTCGCCCGTGAGTGCGAGGTCTCCGCCCGTCACACCGAGTGCGAGGGCGACGTCGTCGCCGGCGGCCGGCAACGGGTCGGGCACCGGGTCGACGCGCACTTGGAAGGGCGTGGATCGCTCTCGTAACGCCCGCGCGAGGACGCCGCTGGCGGCCAGCGCGTCGCCGTTTGCCGCCGCGACGACCCGAACGAACGGGGCGTCACGGAGCGTCGCGGCTACGTCGCCGGCGTCGGCGTCCTCGACTGTCGCGGGCGCGGTGGACATCTATTCCTCGAGCAGTTCGATGGCGACTTCGTAGCTGTACGTGAAGTCCTCGTCGAGCGCGTCGCCGCGGTAGTAGTTCACGAGGCGGCGAATCTTCGACTCCGTGTTCTGGAGTGCGCGCTTGTTCTGGTGGTCCTGAGGGTTCTCCTGCATATGCTCGCGCAGGCGGAGGGCCCGCTCCATCAGGCTGCGCAGATCCTCGGGCAGTTCCGGCTCGGCGTCGTGTTCTGCCAGAATCTCGGTGAGCTTCTTCCCCGTCGCCAGCTTCACGTCGGGGATTGGCGTGCCTTTCACGCCCTCGTCGCGCAGTTTCATCCCGATGACGCTCGGGTCGTGACCCTGCTCGGCGAGTTCGACCACGCGCTCTTCGATGTCCGCTTCGTCTACG
>Ga0207813_100131_pt1 | contig 59233 bp, 56 predicted proteins | sample A23E3SouthBayCA_2_FD_187730 | JGI IMG/M metagenome (GOLD analysis project Ga0207813, IMG submission 187730) | Aerobic enrichment media microbial communities from Eden Landing Ponds, California, USA - A23 E3 (4) (SPAdes) | ecosystem: Environmental > Aquatic > Marine > Unclassified | place... | reverse complement strand
CCCGCCGGTGGCGACGCCGTTCATTATCGGCGCTTTGCACTCGATGGGGATACGCCTCTCGATACGCTCGCCTCGTGAACGACCGAGTGTCGATCTCTTGACGCGGTTACGGAAAACGAGTGAGTGCGGCGCTGGAGAACTGAGCGACCGGCTCAGTCGTCGGCCAGCGCGGCGCCCTGTTCGGTCTCGGGCTTGTTCCGCAGACAGGAGGAGAGGTGACCGTTGCCGTGGTCGGTCTCCTGTGGCACCTCCTTCTCACACGGCGTCGTGAACGTCGAGAGCTGCTCGTTCGCGTCCTCGATGCGCCCCTCGGCGAGCGCGTCGAGCGCGTCCTGCAGGATCGACTCTGCCTCGGAATCGGAGAGCTCCTCGGCGAGGTCGAACTCCATCCGGAGCTCCTCTTTGATCGTCTCGTCGTCGATGTTCGACGGATCGTCGCTCTCCAGCGCGAGCGCCTCGCGCATGCTCTCGGGGTCGACCTCGCCGCTCCGGACGCGGTCACGGAACGTCAGCAGCGCACGCCAGCGCTCCTGTTCGAGGTCGTACTCGTCGGACTGGATCACCATGTGACACCGCGTGTGGAACTTACAGCCCGACGGCGGGTTGGTGGGGCTCGGCACGGTCCCCTTGAGCTCGATGTTCTCCCGCTGTGCCGACGGGTCGGGACGCGGGATCGCCGACAGCAGCGCCTCCGTGTAGGGGTGCTGCGGGTTGCTGAACACTTCGTCGGTGTCGCCGATCTCGACGATCTCGCCCAGGTACATCACCGCGACCCGGTCACAGACCTCCCGCACGACGCTCATGTCGTGGCTGATGAACAGCATCGAGAGGCCGAACTCCTCCTGGATGTCGTTCAGCAGCGAGAGGATCTCCGCGCGGATCGACACGTCGAGCGCGGACACCGGCTCGTCGGCGACGATGAACTCTGGGTTGAGCACGAGCGCGCGGGCCAGCGCGATGCGCTGTTTCTGCCCGCCGGAGAACTCGTGGGGGTAGCGGTCGTAGTACTCGGCCTCCAGCCCCACGCGTTCGAGCAGGTCCTCGACGATCTCGCGCCGACGCTGCTTGTCGGTCATCCCGTGGACCAGCAGGAGTTCGGCGACCGAACTCCCGACAGTCATTCGCGGGTCCAGACTGGAGGAGGGATCCTGGAAGATCATCTGGGCGTCCCGGCGGAACGCCTTCAGCTCCTCGTCGTCGAACGTCGTCACGTCGTTGGGGTGGCTGCCGTCCCCGTTACGGCTGCGGCCTGCCCGGCCTCCGCCGTTGAAGATGACCTCCCCCTCGGTGGCTTCCTCGAGTCGGATGATCGAGGAGGCGGCGGTGGACTTCCCACAGCCGGACTCGCCGACGAGCCCCAGCGTCTCGCCCTCGGCGATGTCGAAGCTGATGCCGTCGACGGCTTTGGCGGCGCCGACCTGCCGGGAGAGGATCCCTTCGGTGATCGGGTAGTGCTTGTTGAGGTTCCGCACCGAGAGGATGGGGTCCTCAGTCACCGGAAACACCTCCGGTTACCGCGCCGTCCTCCTGTGTGAGTTCGCCTTTCACGGTGTCGGGGTCGTACCCCTGCTGGTAGTGGACACAGGAGACGGTGTGGGTGTCAGACAGCGGCTCTTCCGGCGGCTGGTCGCCGGCGGTGCACTCCTCGACGGCGTAGTCACAGCGCGGCGCGAACCGACAGCCGTCCGGCGGGCTAATCGGCGAGGGGAGCGTGCCGGGGATCCCCTCGGCCGAGCGCGCCTTCCCGGGTAAGCACTCGAGCAGGGCGCGCGTGTACGGGTGCGAGGGGTCGTCGAAGATCTCCTCGACGGTGCCCCGCTCCATCACCTTCCCGGCGTACATCACGACGACGTGATCGGCGATCTGGGCCACGACCCCGAGGTCGTGGGTGACGAAGAGGATGCTCATGCCGTACTCGTCCTGCAGATCCTCGAGCAGATTGAGGATCTGGGCCTGCACCGTCACGTCCAGCGCCGTCGTCGGCTCGTCGGCGATCAGCAGGTCGGGGTTGGTGACCAGCGCCATCGCGATCATCACGCGCTGTTTCTGGCCGCCGGAGAACTCGTGTGGGTAGTCGTCCAGCCGTGCGGCGGCGTTGGCGACACCCACGTCGTTCAGGAGTTCGATCGCCCGTTCGCGGGCCTCCTGTTCGGACGTGTCCGGCTCGTGGGTCTGGATCGCTTCCACGATCTGCCAGCCCACCGTGTAGCAGTGGTTGAGCGCGTCCTGCGGGTTCTGGAACACGTGGGCGATGCGCCCGCCGCGGATCTCCCGGAGCTCGGACTCGCTCAGTGCGGTGATCTCCCGGCCGTCGAACTTCACGCTCCCAGTCACTTCACCCGGCGGCGTCGGGACGATCCGGGTGATGGACTCGCTGGCGACCGTTTTGCCCGACCCGGACTCGCCGACGAGACAGACCGTCTCGCCTCTGGGTATCTCGAAGTCGATGCCGTCGACCGCGGTCAGTACGCCGTTGTCGGTATCGAACTCCGTCGTGAGTCCGTCCACCGAGAGTAGTGGTTGGTCAGTCATTGTTCAGCCTCCGCGTCGGCTTCGGGGTTCAGTGCGTCGAGGAGCGCGTCCCCGAGGAAGTTGAACGCCAGGATGGTGAAGAAGAGGAACAGCCCGGGGATCAGCGTGATCCACGGCGCGAACGCCAGGTCCGAGCGCCCCTGCGCGATCAGCACGCCCCAGGAGGGGATCGTCGAGTCACCCAGCCCGAGGAACGCGAACTGCGCCTCGAACAGGATGAACGACGGGATCAGCAGCGTGATGTCGGTCACGATACTGCTCGCGCTGTTGGGCATGATGTGCGAACGGATCACTCGGTACGTGCTCGCACCGCTGAGCTGGACCGCCTTGATGTACTCCTCTTCGGTCTTGGCCAGCGCGTTACTCCGCACGTAACGGGCAGTCCCCTCCCACGAGAACAGCGAGAAGAGGACGATGAACAGGAACAGGCTGGCCCCGTAGATGTAGAGGATCAGCAGGTAGAGGATGAACGTCGGGAACGACTGCTGGATGTCGACCCAGCGCATCAGGACTTCGTCGACGAGGCCGCCCGCGTACGCCGCGACCGTGCCGACGATGCTCCCGATCGAGACGACGAACAGCGTCGCGATGAAGCCGATCTTCATGCTGATCTGCATCCCGTAGACGATGATCCGGAAGATGTCCTTCCCGTCACCGGTCGTCCCGAGCGGGTGTTCGAGTGAGCCCTGACAGGTGCCACCTGCGACGTCACCGACACAGGTGATCGGGTAGACGTTGTTGATCTCGAGGAACATCGGCGGCTGGTACTTCGTCATCAGGTCGACCGTCGGCGCCGGGATGATCGCCGGGCCGATGACGCCGATGACGAAGATGAACAGCAGCCACCCGAGACTCGCCATCGCGGGGCGGTTGCGCTTCATGTCCCGCCAGTAGTACTTCGTCATCCGGGGGTTCTGGTAGAGCGGCAGCACCATGTACGCCCCGAACAGGAGCAGCGAGAACGCGAACATCCAATCGAGCTGGGTAACGTCGTACCCCCAGCCGATGAACTGGAACGTCGGGGTGTACTGGTTCCCGAAGTCCATCCCGATCGCGGCGTCCCACGTGCCGGTGACGAAGAAGTAGTCGAACGCCCAGACGATGCCCATCAGCGCTGTTCCCAGCGCGACGATGATGAAGTTCGGCGAAATCTCGCGCTCGGACTCCTCGTCGATCTGGGCCCAGTCGATCTCGTCGAAAGATTGTCTGTCCGTTGCCATTATCGATCCTCGAAGCTGATTCGCGGGTCAAGCACTGTGTACACCAGGTCCTGGAGCAGGTTCCCGATGGTCGCGATGAAGGTGAAGAACAGGGTCGAACCAAGCACGAGGTTCGTGTCCTGTGCGACCACCGCGTCGTAGAGCGTCCGCCCCAGTCCCGGGATCCCGAACACCACCTCGACCAGCAGCGACGAGCCGGTGAAGATGGCCAGGAGGTAGCCGACCATCGTCGTCGACAGCGGGACCATCGTCGGCCGGATCACGTGGCGTGCGTAGATCCGGTACGTGGAGACCCCCTTGGCCTTGGCTGTCTTGACGAAGTCCGCGTTCGCGTACTCCGCGGACTCGTTACGCGAGACGCGCATGATGGCGCCGATGGAGCCGGTGACCAGCACGAATATCGGTATCGTGAGCTGGATCACGTTCTCAACGCTGAACATCGCCACGTCCGTGTTGTAGACGATGGGGATCCATCGTAACTGGACCCCGAATATCAACAGCAGTATGATCCCGAAGAAGAAGTTCGGGATCGCATAGCCGAAGAACGCCAACCCAGTGGCTGCGTGGTCCTTCCAGCTGTACTGGTTGGCCGCAGAGTACACGCCGACGATCGGGCCGATCAATACGGTCAGGATCGTCCATGGCACTGAGTACTGGACGGTGTAGTAGAGCGCGTTAGCCAGTGCACTCGTCACTGGCTCGTTGCGGGTGTTTGACCACCCCCACTCAAGCGTGTAAACGCCGACCACGTAGTCCATGAATCGCACGTGGAGCGGCCGATCGAGTTGGAGTTGGGCCTCCATCCGCTCTTCGGCCTCCGCTGGGTTCTCCCCGTCCATCGCTGCCTGTGTGACCGCCTGCTGAACCTGTGGATTCGGCGCCGCCGTCAGCAGCCCCCAGGTGATCGACACGATGATGAACGTCACGATGGCCGCCCACGCGACCCGTCGGACGATGTACCATTCCATTCCCATTGGTTATAACGACCTCATTTGTGTATCTCTGAAAGCTTCGACCGTGGTTTCCGCTGTATATGCATAATCCCCATCCGTGTGTATGTGTGGCAACCGTCGAGCCGGTGTTTACCGGTACGACACGATTACCTCATGTGTGTTTCGATGGATAGCTTCCTCCTACGCTCAAAAAACGCCGACGGCCCGAGGCGGCGTTACTCCTCGCGGTGCCAGGCGGGGAAGTCCCAGCCGCTGAAGAAGTTCTCCGCCGGGCCGACGATGTCGGACGCGTAGCCGGAGCGGCTGCTCGGGAAGGCGAGCATGCCCATCGGCTGGTCGTCGGCGATGTTGACGAAGATTTCGCTGAAGATCTCGTTGAGCTCCTCGGTGCTCTCGGCGTTGTTGGCGTCCTCCCACAGCGTCGCGGCGTCCCAGGACGGGTAGTAGCCGTACGGGTTGTAGAAGGAGTCCTTCTGGAAGAACACCTCTGCCGCGAGCGGGTTGAGCGGGTAGGTGTTGAGGCCGAACACGACCGTCATGTCCCACGCGTTCGCGCTGGTGGCCTTGTCACGCGGACCGGCGTTGTAGGAGCCGTTGGACCACTCGAGCTCGTCGGCGTTCTCCGGCACCTCCTGCTGCCAGTACTCCTGGGAGAACTGCGAGCCCTGAATCGCGTTGACTTCGACGGCAATCCCGGCGTTCTGCTCGAACTCCTGGGCGATGAACTCCGCCATCGAGCGCTCGGTGTTCTGCCCGGCGCTGTGGTAGAGCGTGATCGTACACTGATCGCCCTCGGGGTTCAGGAGACGACCCTGCCCGTCGTAGCTGTAGTCGTACTCGGTGTTGTCGATCGCTTCCTGGATGCGGCTCTGGGCCGCATCCTGCCCGTAGAGGTCGCCGGTCCCGTACTCCGGCACGTCGGCGTCACTGGGGTACCAGGTGGACCAGCGAGGCTGCCAGGTGTACTCGACGTTCGCGTAGCCACGGAACACACCCTCGACCAGCGCCTGCTTGTCGACGGCACAGCCGAGCCCCTGGCGGAACTTCTTCTCGCGGAAGAGGTTGCCCGGGCCGGCGTTCCATCCGTTCTCACGCATGTTGTACACGCAGACCTCGTTGTACGGCTGGGGAATGAGGTAGACGCTGACGTTGTCCAGGCTGTCGAACTCTTCGACACGCTCGGGCGGGACCGCGGCGTAGTCGGTCTCGCCGGTCTCGAGCGCGCCGAGGCGGGAGGCCTGCTCCTGAACGACCCGACTCTCGAGGGTCTCGAAGTACGGCGCGTTCTCGAAGAGCTGGTTGATGTCGGTCGCCTCCTGCATGTAGTAGTCCTCGTTGCGGCTGAACGTCTGGCCGCTGGAGCGGTTCCACTCCTCGAGGGTGTAGGCGCCGAGGTTCCCGCTGAACTCGAGCTCGAGCAGCTCCTGGTTCTCCTGCAGCCCTTTGTCGTCCTCTTCGGCGACGTACGGCTCGAGGAGTTCTTTCGGGATCGGGTACAGCAGCGGGTCGTACGTCTGCGGGTAGAGCAGGTTCGCGCTCGGAAGTTCGATCTGGAACTCGAACTCGCCGGTCTGCTCGATGGTAACTTCGCTGGGCCAGGAACTCGAGGCGGCTGTCGACGCCCACTCGGCCTGGTGGAGCTCCTGAACCAGATAGACGAAGTCCTCCGCGGTGACCTGTCCGTAGTCGCCGCCGAACTCGAGGTTCTCTCGAACCTTCGCGGTCCAGACTTTCCCGCCGTCGTCGGTCGTCAGGTCGTACAGCTGGGGGATCACTTCGTTACCCGGGCCGAAGGTGTACCCCATGTCGAGAGCGTAGCCGATCAGCGTACCGGCGCCGTTCTCGGTGTTGTAGAGCGGGTTCAGCGTGTCAACTGGGCTGGACGTGACCGTGTTGTACGTCCCGCCGACCTCGGGGATCTCGATCTCGCCTTCGGGCGTGGCCGTATCCTCACCCATCGCGTCCCCTTCAGTCTCCGTCGGCGTATCCGTCGCCGTGTCGGTGCCGTCGCCGCCCGTACAGCCGGCCATCCCGGCTGCACCGGCGACACCGAGGGCCTGAAGCCATCGGCGCCGATTGATACCCGCATTCTTGTCGTCACCACGTCGTCCGTGAGGGTCAGACATGTGGTCCCTCTGTTATCCGAAATAGCTGATAAAACTGTCGTTTGGTACCATGGGGCTTTTACTCATGTATAGACGGGGGTAGTAGCTGCTTTATACAGACGATTCGGTAGTATAAACTTCGGCCCACAGCGGTCAGCGGCCCGTTGAGTCGGTGCGCTACGTCACTTGTGGACTGGTCGAGAGAAACACGGCCACATCTTCAGCCAGACGTTCGACGACACAGGAACGACGAAGTACTACTGCATGCCCCACAAGACGATGGGGATGAAGGGTGCGATCGTCGTCAAGTGAGTGGCGCTTCCACCGACGAACGCCGTTTTCACGTCTCGTTTTCGTGGACATCCCTCGCGCGAGCGGCGGCAACCCGCTCGTAGCTATCACTGCGAGTGAATTACCGGTGGAGCAGTAACATTCAGGATGCGCGAAACCGTACGGGCAGTCGCAATGACCTTCGACCTCACCTGGTACGGCCACTCGACGTGGTGCGTCACCGTCGACGACACCGAGTTCCTGATCGATCCGTTCTTCGACACCCCGTTCACCGACACGGATCCGGCGGATTTGGACCCGGACTACGTGCTGGTCACCCACGGTCACGCCGACCACATCGGCGACGCCGACCAGTTCGACAACGCCCACTTCGTCTCGACGCCGGAGATCACGAGCTATCTCGCGGACAACTACGGCATCGAGCACGCGACGGGGATGAACCTCGGCGGCACCGTCGAACTCGGCGACGCGTTCGTCACGATGGTGCGGGCCGACCACTCCAACGGGCTGGACACCGAGTACGACGCCAGCGGCGGCATGCCCGCGGGCTACGTGATCAGCGAGACGAAGCCCACACAGGAGACAGACGCCGACTCGACGGCGTTCTACCACGCCGGCGACACCTCGCTGCACTCCGAGATGAAGGACGTTATCGGGCCGTTCCTCGAGCCCGACGCCGCCGCGGTGCCGGTCGGCGATCACTTCACCATGGGGCCGGCACAGGCCGCCATCGCGGTCGACTGGCTCGACGTGGATGTGGCGTTCCCGATGCACTACGACACGTTCCCGCCGATCGAGATCGACACCGACGAGTTCGTCCGTGAGGTCACAGCGACGGGGAGCGACGCTGAGGTCGTCGTCCTCGACGGCGACGAGTCCTACTCGTTGACAGAGTAACCGTCGACGGGGCGGCGCCGTCGCCGGGGTCCCTCGCTTGGGCGCCTGCACTGCCGGCGAATCGCCTCGGCCGGGGCAGCAAGATTTAGGCCGCGACCAGCCCAACTTCCGGTCGCGATGAGCAAACAAGTCACCACAGTTTCAGAGGACGGTTACGCTTCCACGACCGAGGTCCGCGATTTCTCCGTCGATATCGACCCCGGCGGCGAGTCCGCACCCGACACGCTGGAGTCGCTGCTCGCTTCCTACGGCGCCTGCTACGTGCCGGCACTGCGCGTCGGCGCGAAGCAGCGCGACGTGGGCGAACTCGGCAAGGTCGAACTCTCAATCACTGGCGAACTCAACGACGACGACAAGCTCGACGGCATCCACTTCGACATCGCCGTCGAGAACGACGTGAGCGAGGCCGACGGTGAAGAAGCGATCGACCGCGCGTTCGACCTCTGTAAGGTCCACGACGCGCTCAAGGGCGACCTCCACGCTGAGACGACGTTCGAAGGCGACGCGTTCTGAGCCGGCGACTGCCGTAGCGGCTCAGCCCTCGATTTTTGCGACCCGTTCGCGCTCTGCCGAGGCTGTCCCCCGGTCGCGCCGGTACTCCCCGTAGGTCATCGCCTCGCCGTCACAGATGACGAGGTCGGTGCCGACGGGTGATAGATCCGGACCGCGATCGCGAGGCGGCGAGTCGCGGACGACGGGTGGTATGCTACTGGTACCCATACCTAGAGCTACGAGGGAGACTGCATAAGTCTTTGCCCAAAACTCCCCGGAGTGAACGTTTATCGGCCGTTTTGGGGAGTGCCCACTCGGGTGAAGCTTTTTCCCCACGCGGGTGCCACCGCCACCCGTGCCGGCGCTTTCAGTCCACCTCAACCGAGATCGGCCGCGCGACATCGACGCGCCGGCGTCGTACGTGGCCGACGGGCCGTTCGACGTGGCCCTCGAAAACCACGGGGCGGGCTCACACGTCCACCTCAAACTCGACGCGTCGCTCTCGCAAGCGGCGAGGCTCCGGGACGACAGCCGCTACATCGACGCGGGTACGACGACCCGCATCGGCGTCGACACCCAGCCGATGAGTGAGCCAGTGACGGGCGAGCTGACGATCACTGCGGGCTACGGCGCCGAGACGGAGGCGGTCGAACTCCGCATCGAACCGTCCCGTGCGGGCGGCTACGGTATCGATGTGGACGAGACCCTCGCACAGCCACAGTCCGCAGGGAGCGTTCTGGACCGACTCGACGCCGAGATGATCGGGCTGTTGGCACTCGCAGCGCTCACGCTGACCGTGGCTGTCGCGGCCGCGATCCTCGTACAGAGCGGCGTCGTCATCGCCGCCGCGGCGTTCGTGGCGCTGGTGACTGTCGTCGGCCTCGTGCTGGCGTTGACCTGACGCTCGCGCCCCGACGCCGGCGGGTGGATGGATTTTTGCTGTCGCCGCTATCAGGCTCGTGTATGTCCACCGCAGCGGCGACGCGGGAGGCCGTGCGCGAGCGACCGTTCCTCCTGCTCGCGCTCCGTGCCGGCGTCGTCAACTACACCGCCGCCGCCGAGTTCCTCGATACGGGCGAGCCCGAGCCCGTCGCCACCGCGCTCCGCCGGTTCGCCGACGACCTCCCGGCGATCGACCCCCACGACACCGACCCCAAGGTCCGGATGGAGAGCGGCGTCGGCCTCGTCGAGAGGACGGAGGGGACGCCCGACCGCGCGCTCCTCGCCGTGGGCGGCACCGCGGTCGTTCCTGATGCGGGGTCGCTGACGGCGGTGATCGCGACGGGCGACGTGGGGACGAGCGCGCTGGGCGCTGTCTGTGGTCGCCTCGACGCCGAGGACATCGACGCCGCGGCCGCGGCCGTCGCCGAGGGCACGCTGCTGGTCGTTGTCGATCGTCGGGTGGGCGTGGCCGCGCTCCGGGCGGTCGAGGACGCGCTGTCGCGCGTTCCGGAGTGACGCGGCTGGCCACGGGATTCTCCCGCCAGCCACGCTTCCGACGGCTTCAAACCGCCGGCTGGAGAAGCCTCTCGCATGACCCTATCGCTGACCGACACCCTGTCGGGCGAGCGCGAGCCGTTCGAGGCGAGCGGTGAGTCGGTGCGGCTCTACGTCTGCGGGCTGACGGTCTCCGACGACCCGCATCTCGGCCACGCCCGCCTCTGGGCGCAAGCCGACATTCTCCACCGCTGGCTGGCCCACGAGGGGTACGACGTACACCACGTCGAGAACGTCACTGACGTGAACGAGAAGATCACTGCCCGTGTCGGCGAGCGCGAGGCGTGGGAGACCGAGGCCGACGTGGCCCGCCACTACACGAACGAGGTGCTGCAGCGGATGCGCGACCTGAACCTCCTACGTGCCGAGGTGTACCCTCGGGTCTCCGAGCACGTGCCGGAGATCGTCGAACTCGTCGAGACGCTGATCGAGCAGGGGTACGCCTACGAGTCCAACGGCTCGGTGTACTTCGACGTAACCGCCTTCACGGAGTACGGGAAGCTCTCGAACCAGGAGGTCGACGCCGTGGAGGAGCAGGGTGACCCAGACGAGCGCGGGGAGAAGCGCAACCCCGCGGACTTCGCGCTCTGGAAGGCCGGCGGCGTCGACGCCGACGCGGTCAAGGAGCACCGCAAGCACGAACACGACGGGCCACTCCCGACGGGGCAGACCTGGGAGTCGCCGTGGGGCGAGGGCCGCCCCGGCTGGCACATCGAGTGCTCGGCGATGTCGATGACGCATCTCGGCGAGACGCTGGACATCCACATGGGCGGACAGGATCTCGTCTTCCCCCACCACGAGAACGAGATCGCCCAGAGCGAGGCCGCAACGGGCCAGCGATTCGCGAACTACTGGCTCCACGTCGGCTTCATGCAGGCCGGCAGCGAGAAGATGTCCTCCTCGCTCGGCAACTACTTCACTGTCGCCGACGCCGTCCGGGAGTTCGGCGTGAACGTGCTGCGCACGTTCTTCGCCTCTGCGGAGTATCGCTCCCAGCAGGCCTACACCGAGGAAACTATCGAGGAGGCTCGCCGCCGCTGGGACCGCCTCGAACGCGCCTACGAGACCGCCGTCGAGCACGCCGACAGCGCCGACGCGCTCACGAAAACGGAAGACGGCGAGTTCCGTGACGCGCTCGCCGCGGCCCGAGCCGGGTTCGAGGCGGCGATGAACGACGACCTCAACGCTCGCGAGGCGATGGCCGAGTTGCTCGAGGTCGCCACGGCGGTCAACCGTCACGTCGAGGCCGGTGGCCCCTACGACTACCGCGCGCTGCGGGAGTCGATCGAGTTCTTCGAGGAGTACGGCGGCGACGTGTTCGGGCTCCAGTTCGGCGACGTGACGGCGGGCGAAGCCGAGATCGCCGAGAACCTGGTGGAACTGGTCCTCGACGTGCGCGAGGAAGAGCGCGACGCGGGGAACTACGAACGCGCCGACGACCTCCGCGACCGACTGGAGGCGCTGGGCGTCGAAGTGGAGGACAGCGACGACGGGCCGACCTACCGGTTCGACTGACGGAGACGAGCGGCGGCGATCCGGCTACTCACTTGCGTCGGTCGTGAACAGCTCCGTCTCGTCGGGGATTTCGAACAGCCCGAACCGCACACCCGCATCGAGCCAGCCGTAGCCGTAGGAGAACGAGGCCAGCGCGTTGACTGGATCGTCGGCCGTGCGGAAGTGTCGGCCGTCGTCGAGGTAGGAGTCGGCCATCTCGTACGTTTCGGCGGCGGCCTCGCCCAGCGGCGTCCCCGGCGGCGCCGCGGGTTCGGCGGCGTCGAGAGCGTCGGCGAGCATCTCGCCGTAGCGGTCGGTTTTCTCCTCTAGATCGGCGGCCATAGTTGGGCGTCCAGCGCTCGGGCGGTAAGGCTGTCGGAGACGCCGAAGGCAGTCTTGCACGAACAGCACACCGACAGCAAAACGTACATACCCGCCACCACCGTACCGGTTGCCATGAGCGAGCACGTCGAGGAGGCGGTGGAACACCGTCGACTGATTATCGCCGGAACGGGTATCGCCGGGCTGACCGCAGCGATCTACGCCGGGCGGTCGAACAACGACCCCCTCGTGCTCGAGGGCGACGAGCCGGGCGGCCAGCTCACCCTCACGACCGAGGTCGACAACTACCCTGGCTTCCCGGAGGGGATCTCCGGTCCCGAGCTCGTGAACAACATGAAGGAACAGGCCGAGCGATTCGGCGCCGAACTCGATCACGGGATCGTCGTCGACGTGACGGGGCTCGGGGAGAGCGAGGACGGCACCGACGCGCCGCCGTTCCGCGTGGAGATGCGCGACGGCGACGTGTACACCTGTGACGCGTTCATCGCCGCCTCCGGCGCCTCCGCGCGCACGCTCGGGGTCCCGGGCGAGGACGAACTGATGGGCTACGGGCTCTCGACCTGTGCCACCTGTGACGGCGCGTTCTTCCGGGACGAGGACATGCTCGTGATCGGCGGCGGCGACGCCGCGATGGAGGAGGCGAACTTCCTCACCAAGTTCGCCGACACCGTCTACATCGCCCACCGCCGCGACGAGTTCCGCGCTGAGGACCACTGGATCGACCGAATCATGGACAAGGTCGACGACGGCGAAGTGGAGATCCTCTGGAACACCGAACTCACCGAACTCCATGGAACGCCGGAGGACGGCATCGATCACGCCTCGCTCGTCCGCCATCCGGCGGGCCACCCAAAGGAGAAGCTGGAGGCCGGCGAGGAAGACGTCGAGTCGTTCGAGATGGACGTGGGCGCGGTGTTCTACGCCATCGGCCACACGCCGAACGCGGGCTACCTCGAAGGCACGGGCGTCGAACTCGACGACGAGGGCTACCTCATCACGCAAGGCGGCCGCGACGGTGGACAGACTGCGACCGACGTGTCGGGGATCTTCGGCGCCGGCGACGTGGTCGACCACCACTACCAGCAGGCGGTCACCGCCGCCGGGATGGGGAGCGAGGCCGCACTCGACGCCGACGACTGGCTCGAAGAGCGCGAGCGCGCGGACGAACTCGGCGTGGAGGCTGTGGCCGAAGCCGCAGCCAGCGACGACTAAGGCTGTCGCCGGTGCTGACAGCCCGGGACGACTGATGGTGTCGCCGACGCGAGCAGCCGGGGACGACTAACGCGGGCACTCCCCCTTTTCGCGAGCCGAGACCCACAGAACCTTACGTCCGACCCCCGATTCTCGCGTATGGCTGATACGGAGACGTTCACCATCGAAGGCCCCGAGGGCGAAACTGACACCGTGGAACTGCCGCCCGTCATGCTGGAGCTGATGCGCGACGGCGACGAGCCGGACGCCCAGATCATCGCCGACATCGTCCTGCAGGCGTTCGCCCAGCAGGCCCACGCCCGCGTCCACCACGCCGAGGGTGGCGTGAGCAACGAGGTCGAGTCCGCGAACGACACGCTCGAACAGCTGTTCGAGGAGCGTTTCGGCATCTCGCTGTCCGAAGCGATGGGCCACCAGCACTAACGGCCGCGCCGCTTCTCCCACCGTTTTCACTGTCCGATAGCTGCTGCGCCGGCGAGAGTTTATGACGGATAGGGCGACCACCCAGCCCGTGCGATGAGCACTGCCACGGGTCGAACGAGGCGGGAGCGCGACTCACCGACTCGTGGCGCCGTCGAGTCGCCTGCTCGCCACTAACGACGCAGGGGTCAGAGGTTCCCCTGGCGCGCCAGCGTCCGGACCGTCGCTGCGCGTTCCTCGAGCGCGTCCCACTCCGCCGCGTCCTTGTCGTCGACGTGGGAGTACATCAGCCCCATCCGCCCCGTTCCACGCAGCGTCTCCTCGTTCTCCCGGAGGAACGTCCAGTAGAGACTGTTGAACGGACACGCCCCCTCGCCGGTGTCACGTGACACCGCGTACGGACACGACGAGCAGTAGTCGCTCATCCGGTTGACGTAGCTCCCCGACGACGCGTAGGGTTTCGAGGAGAGGGCGTCGGTGCCGAACGAGCCCATGCCGACGACGTTGGGCGTCGTGACCCAGTGGAAGGCGTCGACGAACCCCTGGTGGAACCATTCGTTCAGCTTCCCGGGATCGGCTCCGTAGACCATCGCGAAGTTCGAGAGCACCATCAGGCGCTCGATGTGGTGGGCGTAGCCATACTCCCGGACGTGGCCCACCGCCTCGGAGAGACAGGTCATGTCGGTCTCGCCCGTCCAGTACGCCGGTGGTAGCTCCGAGGTCTGGTTCAGTTGGTTCGCGTCAGCCATCTCCGGCATCGAGCGCCGGTAGACGTGTCGCATGAACTCCCGCCATCCGAGGAGCTGTCGGACGAACCCCTCGACGCTGTTGATCGGCACTTCCTCCGCCTCGTAGGCGCGCTCGGCCCGGTCGATCACCTCCATCGGCGTGAGGAGGCCCAGATTGATCGCCGCCGAGAGCAGCGAGTGGCTCATCGCCCACTCGCCTTCGACCATCGCGTCCTGGTACGGCCCGAACTCGGCGAACCGGGCGTCGACGAACGTTTCGAGCGCCGACAGTGCCTGGTCATGCGTCACCGGCCACCTGAACGGTGCCGCCTGGTCGCTGTCGACGAACGTCTCGAACGCCGCATCGACCCACGACGCCACCTCGCGGGTGGTCTCGTCCGGTTCGAACGACGGTGGCTCCGGTGGCGACCAGCCATCCGGCGGCGTCTCTCGATTCTCCTCGTCGTAGTTCCACTCGCCGCCTGCGGGTTCGCCGCCGTCCATCAGGACGCCAGTCTCGCGACGCATCCAGCGGTAGAACCCCTCCATCCGGTAGGTGTCGGGGTCGTTCGTGTTCCGGCTTTCCGCCCACTCGTCGAACTCGGCCGGAGTGAGGAGGAACGTCGGGTTCCGGACGAACGAAAGGGTCCCACCACGAGCGTCGACCAGCTCTCGTAGCCGACTCTCGGCGCCGTGGGCGGCCGGCCTGGGCATCGTCAGGTGGTCGCCCGGATGCGCGTCGAAGTGGGCGTCGAGCGCCGCGCCGAACGTATCGGCCTGTCGATAGTCGACGGTCAGCCCCCGCTCGCGCACGTCGTCACGGAACTGCCGCATCGCGGCGAAGACGAGCGTCAGCTTGTGTGGGTGGTACGGTCGCCGATCGGCGAATCCGGACGCCTCGATCAGCAGCACACGGTCGTGCTCGTCGAGTGAGGTTGCGGTCCGATCCAGTTGCGTTCCGAGCAGCCACAGCGTCATCCGCTTGACTGGATGGCCGGTGGTCGGCGGCGTCGTTGCATACGCCCCGTCTCGAGCGTCCGCGGTAAAGTTCAACCGGCGGCCGGTGGAGTTTAGAGACTGCCAGGCTACCGGTGGGTATGGAGTTCGAAAACGTCCTCCGCGACTGGTTGCTCGGACTGATCGCTGCGCTGCTGGCGGCGATCGCCCTGTCGACGACGCCAGCCGGTGAGGCGTACCTCGGCGTCCTGGAACCGTTGGTGATCGTGCTCGCGCTGGTCACGTTCCTCGCGTTCGTCCTGGTCACGGGCGCCTTCTTCATCTACACCGCAAGTTTCCGGGACTGAGCCGGCCGACGTGTTCGCCGGCGTGCGTGGGTTTTTGCCGCCACAGTGCGACCGGCTCCCATGGAGTACACCACGCTTGGCGACACCGGCATCGAGGTCTCCCGCATCGCACTCGGCTGCATGAGCTTCGGCGACCCGGAGTGGCGCGACTGGGTGCTCGGCGAGGCGGAGGGGAAAGAACTGATCGACCGCGCGGTCGAACTCGGGATCAACTTCTTCGACACCGCCAACATGTACTCGAACGGCGAGTCCGAGCGCATCCTCGGCGATGCACTCGGGGAGTACGACCGCGACGAGATGGTGGTCGCGACGAAGGGCTACTTCCAGATGCGGGAGGACGACCCCAACTCCGGGGGTCTCTCCCGGAAAGCGATCGAGCAGGAACTCGACGCGTCGCTCGATCGACTCGGGATGGACACTGTCGACCTCTACCAGACCCATCGTTGGGACTACGACACTCCGATCGAGACGACGGTGCGCGCGCTCGACGACGCGGTCCGGCGCGGGAACGCCCGCCACGTCGGCGCCTCGTCGATGTGGGCCCACCAGTTCGCCGACGCGCTCCACACCAGCGACTGCGAGGGGTTGGAGCGCTACGCGACGATGCAGAACCACTACAACCTCCTCTATCGGGAGGAAGAACGCGAGATGCTGCCGCTGTGTGACCGGGAGAACGTCGGCGTCATCCCGTGGTCGCCGCTGGCCCGTGGATTCCTCGCGCGCCCCCACGAGGAACTGGAGGCCACGACCCGCGGACAGAGCGAGTCCGACGCCGCCCGCCACCCCTACCTCGAGAACGGCGGCCGCGAGGTGAACGAGCGCGTCGAGGAACTCGCCGCCGAGAAGGACTTGAAGATGGCGCAGATCGCGCTGGCCTGGCTACTGCACAAGGACGCCGTCGACGCCCCAATCGTCGGTACGACCAGCGTCGAGCATCTCGAAGACGCCGTCGAGGCGCTCTCGGTGTCGCTGACCTCCTCCGAGATCGAGTACCTCGAGGAGCCGTACCGGCCGGTCGAGGTCTCCGGGCACCAGTAAGCGAGCGACGAAGCGCCATGTCGGAGCTAACGGCGTGGGTGGCCGACTACAGCAACCCTTCGGCGGCCAGTCGTTCGAACCCTTCCTTCAGCCGTTCCTCGCTGGCCGCGTAGGAGATGCGGGCGTAGCCCGGAGCGTTGAACGCGCTCCCGGGGACGGTGGCGACGTGAGCGTCCTCGATGGCGGCGTCGGTCCAGGCCATGTCGTCGTCGTCGGTCGGGATCATCGCGTAGAACGCCCCCTGCGGCCGGGGGATCGACTTGCCGTGGTCGTCCAGCACGTCGACGACGAGGTCACGGCGGTTCTCGAACGCTTTCACCATTGTCGCAACGTCGGTTTCGACGCTGCGCAGCGCCTCGACGCCAGCGCGCTGGACGAAGTTGGGCGCGCAGGTGACCGAGTGGCTGTGAATCTTCGACACCTGCTCCACGAGCGGCTCCGGCGCGGCGAGGTAGCCCAGCCGCCAGCCGGTCATCGCGTAGGACTTCGAGAACCCGTTGACCGTCACCGTCCGGTCGGCCATCCCGTCGAAGGAGGCCAGCGAGGTCGGTTCGGCGTCGTAGGTGATCCGGTCGTAGATCTCGTCGGCGACGACCGTCACGTCGTGCTCGACGGCGAGGTCGCGGACGCCCGCGAGCGCCTCGTCGGAGAACACCGCACCGGTCGGGTTCGACGGCGAGTTGACCAGCAGCAGCGCCGTCTCGTCGGATATCGCGTCGGCCAGCTCGTCGAGGGCGGGTTCGAGCTCGAACTCGTGTTCGCCCAGATCGACGCGAGTGAGGTCGCCACCGGCGAGTTTCACCATCGCCTCGTAGGAGACCCAGGCCGGATCGAGCAGGATCACCTCGTCGCCCTCGTCGATCAGCGTGTGGACGGTCTCGAACAGCGCCTGCTTCGCGCCGGGCGTGACGACGACGTTGTCGGGTTCGGCGGGGACGTTTTTCGCCTTCAGGTCCGTCGAGATCGCCTGCCGGAGCTCCGTGATTCCGTTGGACGAGGTGTAGCCCGTGTGGCCGTCGGCGATGGCCTGGCGGCCCGCCTCCCGGACGCGTTCGGGCGTCGGGAAGTCCGGTTCGCCGACCGAGAGATCGACCACGTCGACGCCCTCCTCCTCGAGTGCGCTGGCTTTGTTGCCGACGGCGACGGTCGCCGACGGCTCGACACGACCGACACGCTCGGCGAACTCCCACTGGTGGTCGCTCATGGCAGCACCTCCACCATGTCGACGGCGGCATCGACGGCTGCCGCCCCCTTCTCGACGCGCTCGTGGGCCTCAGCGCCGCTCTGGCCTGGCCCAGTGACGCCGAACGTCACGGGCGTGTCCCGGTCCAGCCCCACGGACTGCAGCGATGAGGCGGTCGCGTCGCTGATCACCTGATCGTGATCGGTGTCGCCGGTGACGACGGCGCCGACGACCGCGACGGCGTCGATATCGTCCCGGCGTGCGAGTCGATCCGCTGCGAGCGGGCTATCGTACACGCCCGGCACGCGGACGGTCGATTCGATCCCGACGCCCCGATCCGCGGCGGCGTCTTCGGCGGCTGCCGCCATCTGCTCGGTGACGGAGGCGTTGAACTCCGCCACCACGAGTCCGAGATTCACCATACCTCCACCTGTCCGTGGGCGAAGAAAGAACTACCGAAGCGGGCGACCTGTGCGGCGCTCCGGGGCTGGAAAACCGAACGGCGACCCGACAGGTTCGGAACCCGAATCAGGGCCAGTTGCCGTTGTCGGTGAACGCGTCGACGACGCGCTGGATCGCGACGACGTAGGCGGCGGTGCGGAAGTTCGGCACGTCGAACGCCTCGTAGGCGTCGGTGAGGTTATCGAACGCGTCGGTGATGATGACCTCCAGTTCTTCGTTGACTCGCTCCTCGCTCCAGTAGAAGCGCTGTCGGTTCTGGACCCACTCGAAGTAGGAGACCGTCACGCCGCCGGCGTTCGCGAGGATGTCCGGGAACACGTGGACGTCCTTCTCGGTCAGCACGTCGTCGGCGTCGGGGGTCAGCGGGCCGTTCGCGGCCTCGACGATCACGTCGGCCTGCACGTCCGCGGCGAGGTCGCCGTCGATGGCGTTCTCGAGCGCCGCGGGGACGAGCAGGTCCACGTCCATCGTGAGCAGCTCCTCGTTGCTGCGCTCCTCGACGCCCTCGTAGCCGCTGACGGAGCCAGTCTCGCGTTTGAACTCCTTGACGGCAACAGGGTCGAGCCCGTCGGGATCGTGGACCGCGCCCGAGGAGTCCGAGACGGCGACGATGTTGGCCCCGAGTTCGTCGATGAGTTTGGTGGCGATCCAGCCGGCGTTGCCGTACCCCTGCACGGCGACGGAGGCGTCCTCGATATCCTTATCGAGGTAGTCGAACGCCTCGCGGGCAGTGAGCATCGTGGACCGACCGGTGGCCTCGACCCGGCCTGCGCTCCCGCCGGCATCGATCGACTTGCCGGTGACGACGCCGGGTTCGGTCGTGTTCTCGAGCGTCTCGTAGGTGTCTTTGATCCAGTTCATCTCCCGCTGGCCCGTGTTCACGTCGGGCGCGGGGATGTCGTTGTCCTCGCCGATGAACGGGCGCAGCTCCTCGGCGAAGGAGCGCGTGAGCCGTTCGAGTTCGGCCGCGGAGTACTCTGCGGGGTCGACGACGATTCCTCCTTTCCCGCCGCCGTAGGGGATGTCGACGACGGCGCACTTGTACACCATCCAGCCGGAGAGCGCCTTGACCTCGTCGCGGCTGACGCCCGGGTGGTAGCGAATGCCGCCTTTGTAGGGCCCCCGGTCGCCGTTGAACTCCGACCGGAACGCTTTGAACCGCTCGATCGACCCGTCGTCGAGGTCGACCGAGAGGTTCGTCTCTAGAACCCGCTCGGGGTACTTGAGCCGGTGAATGATGTCGTCGTCGACGTCGAGGTACGCGGCCGCGTCGTCGATTTGTTCCTGCAGGCTCTCGAACGGGTTTGCCTCATCGGACATTTCGGCATAGATATCATGTGTAGCTCGAATAAGCCTGCCGAAGTTCTACTACAAACGTTCGTGAACGATTTAGCGATCGTCGCCGGCAGCCGCACGCTCGAGCACGCGCTCGGCCTGTGCGATCAGTGGCGCGTCGATCATCTCGCCGTCGACGCTGAACACGCCTCGGCCATCGGCCTCGGCTTCGTCGCGCGCGTCGAGCACGCGCTTAGCCCACTCCTCCTGTTCGGGCGACGGCGTGAACGCGTCGTTGATGATCGGCACCTGGGCGGGGTGGATCGCGAGCTTGCCGTCGTACCCCAACTGGAGCGCGAACTCAGTCGCCTCGCGGAGTCCGGCGTCGTCCTCGTAATCGGTGTGGACTGTGTCGATGGCGTCGACGCCCGCCGCGCTCGCAGCCAGTACGACCTGTTCTCGGGCGTGGAGCACTTCGGTTCCCTCGTCGGTCCGGGTCGCACCGATGTCGGCGGCGAGGTCCTCGGCGCCGAACACCAGCGCGTCCGTCGCCGGCGCGTCGGCGATTTCCTCCGCCCTGAGCACTCCCCGGGCGGTTTCGACCAGCGCCAGCAACGCTGGTTCGGCGTCGTGCTCCGCCAGCAGGTCGGCGATCCACTCCACGTCGGCGGCCTCGGCGACTTTCGGCACCATCACGCCGTCGAGACGGATCGACTCGCCGCCGTCGAGCAGCGCGTCGATGTCGGCCGCGGCGTCGACGCTCACGCGCACGGTGACTTCACAATCTGGGTCGAACGACGGATCCGACAGCACCTCGCGCACCGCCGCCCGCGCCGTGTCGCGTTCGCTGGGGGCGACCGCGTCCTCGAGGTCGAAACAGACGGTGTCCGCGCCCGCCGCGGGCGCCTTGCGCATCAGTTCCGGGCGGTCGCCCGGCGAGAACAGGAGGCTTCTGCGTGCCATACGTCGCGGCTCGGTCGGCGCGGAGTTAACTGGTCGGGATCACGTCGGGCTGAGTCGGCAGCGTTTTGCGCCGACCGGGTGAGGGGCCCGGTATGACGGGCCGCTACTACGAGGAGTTCCAGGTCGGCGAAACCATCGAGCACGGGAAGCGCCGAACCGTCTCGGAGTCGGACAACCAGACGTTCTGCGACATGACGATGAACCAGCAGCCGCTCCACCTCGACGCCGACTTCGCCGAGGACACCCAGTTCGGCGAGCAGTTGGTCAACGGGCTCTACACGATGTCGCTGGCGGTCGGGCTGACGATCCCCGACACCACCGACGGCACCATCGTCGCCAACCTCTCCTACGACAACGTCGAGCACCCCAACCCCGTTTTCCACGGCGATACCGTCTACGCGCAGACGACGGTCACGGACAAACACGAGACCAGCGACGGCGAGCGCGGGATCGTCGAGATGCACGTCGAGGCGTTCAAAGTCGACGAGGGCGGCGACGGCCCGGACGGCGACACGCTCGTCTGTGAGTTCGACCGGACCGCGCTGAGCCTGAAACGCGAACACGTGGAGTGAGGCGTCGATGGACCCCGTGACGGCAAGGCTTCGACGCTGGCTCGCGCCGGTCGTCGAGAGGGTGGAGACGGCCACGCTCGCCCGGGTCGGCCTCGGCACGATGCTGGTGCTCGCCGGGGTCCACAAGCTCCTGGCGCCGGCCGCGTGGGCCGTCTACGTCACGGACTGGCTGGCGCCGTGGCTCGTCGTCTCGCCGCGGCTGTTCATGCTCGCGAACGGGCCGCCGGAGGTTCTGGTCGGCGGACTGCTACTGGCAGATCGCTACGTCGCGCCCGCGACCGCCGTGGCGGCAGTCTCGCTCCCGGCGACGGTCGGCTACCTGGCTGTCGTCGCCGGTACCGACGGCGTGTTCGTCGACGTGCTGATCCGGGACGTGGGGCTGGCCGCGCTCGCGTGGGTGGTGCTGCTCGACGCGCTCGGGGACTAGCTCACCGAGAGGATCATCACCGCGTTGATACCGACGGCCGCCCACGAGGGCAGCGCCAGGCCGAGCGGGACGAAGTACCGGTGGCGGGCCGCGTTGTCGTCGAGATGTGGCAGCAGTCGCCAGGCCGCGTAGCCGACCCCGAGCGCGAACCCTTTGAGCAGTACGCCCGCACCGATCAGGCCGAACTCGCGGATGAACAGGCGGGCGAAGTAATTCCCCTCGGCGAGCCCGACCGAGAGCCCGACCCCGGTGAGGGCGACGTCGAGGACCATCGCGACCGCAGCGAGCAGCCACAGTGCTCGTGCACGTGCGTTGATCCAGCGGTGGTACGGGTCGGTCCAGGGCTCGCCGTCTGCCGCCGCGGGGAGGGGGCCGTCGACCATCGTTCGGTCGAGCGGTTGGCGCGCGCCGAGAAGAGTACCCGCCCGCTACCCCGGTTAGGGAGTGGAAAACCGCGGTTCACAGCACTGTGCCGTGCTTCTTGTCCGGCAGGTCCTTGTCGACGTCCTCGTAGAACGCGAAGCGATTGACGAGCTCCTGCCGGAGCGTCGACGGCGGCACCACGTCGTCGATCACGACTTCGCTGGCCATGCGGTGGGCGTCGATGTCCTGCCGGTACTCCTCGCGGAGCTCCTGCTCGCGCTGCTTGCGCTCTTCGGGGTCGTCGATGGCGTCGAGCTTGTTGGCGTAAACGGCGTTGATCGCTGCCTCGGGCCCCATGATCGCGATCTCCCCCGAGGGCAGGCCGATCACGCTCTCGGGGTCGTAGGCGGGGCCGCCCATCGCGTAGATGCCGGCGCCGTAGGCCTTCCTGACGACGACGGTCTGTTTCGGCACCGTCGCCGAGGAGGTGGCGTAGATGAACTTCTTCCCCTTCTCGAGAATCGCGTCTTTCTCCACGTCGGAACCGGCCATGAAGCCGGGGGTGTCACACAGGTACAGCAGCGGGATCTCGTAGGCGTCGCAGGTCCAGATGAACTCGGCCGCTTTCTCGGCGGCGTCGGGGAAGATGGCGCCCGAACGGTGGTTGGGCTGGTTGGCGACGACGCCGACGGGGCGACCGTCGATCCGGGCGAATGCGGTGACGATCTCCTTGCCGTACTCCGGCTTCATCTCGAACACGGACTCGGCGTCGCAGATGCGATCGAGCAGATCGTGCACGTCGTAGGCGCGGTTCGGCTCGCTCGGGATCACCTCGTCGATCCCCTCGGGGGAGAACGTGGGGCTTTCGGGCTCCGAGCGGGGCGGTTTCTCGCCGGCTTTGTCCGGGAGGTAGCTCATCAGTTTCGCGGCCATCTCGCGAGCCTCCTGTTCGTCTTTCGCCACGAGGTCGGCGCTCCCGGAGTGTTTGGCGTGGACCGCGGGGCCGCCGAGGTCCTGCATGTCGATCTGCTCGCCGGTCACCATCTTCACCATGCGCGGGGAAGCGATCGCCATCGCCGACATCCCCTCGACCATGATCGTGAAGTCGGCGAAGACGGGGGTGTACGCCGCGCCGGCGATACAGGGGCCGTAGAGCACGCAGATCTGCGGCACGTAGCCCGAGAGCATCGAGTGGTTGTAGTAGTACTTCCCGATCCCCTCGCGGTTGGCGAAGAAGCCGGTCTGCTGGTCGATCCGACCCCCGGAGGAGTCCATCAGGTAGAGGACGGGGTTGCCGGACTTCAGCGCGCGTTGCTGCATCCGGAGGAACTTCTCGACGCCCCGGCCGGCCATCGACCCCGCCTTGACGGTGAAGTCGTTGGCCATCCAGTGCACGTCGCGATCCTCGAACGTTGCCGCGCCGGTCAGCAGGCCGTCGCCGGGGAGGCGCGTCCCCTCGTCGTACTCCTCGACCTCGGGGGAGTCGGGGTGCCACTCGTCGAAGGCGGCGAACTTCCCGTCCTCGAACTGGATCCCGTCGGCGGCGCCCTCGCGGTCGGCGTCGCCGGGGCCGCCGTCGCCGTAATCGCCGAACCAGAGGTCCAGTCGGTCGCGGACGAACAGTTTGCCCTGCTCGGGCAGGCGCTGTTTGTACTTCTCGGGCCCGCCGTCGAGTATCTCCTCGATCTCCTCGCGGAGCTTTCGTTCGCGCTCAGTTGGCCCGAGGTCGTCGTCGAGTGGGTACTCCGTCTCGGGGGGCGTCGCCGTCGCCGCCGGTTCGTCGGCGTCGCCGACCAACACCTCGATCTCCGCGCCGAGATGTTCGGCCAGCGCCGCAGCGACCGCCGACGCTTCCTCGTCGGTCGCACCCTCGCCGATGCGCACGTGCATACGGGGGTGGTCGGCCGAACGGGGCAAAAAGGGTCCGAAGCGCGATCGGTCGGCGTCGCCGCTCCTCGTCGACTACTCGTACTCGTAGAAGCCGCGCCCGGTCTTCTTCCCGAGGTCGCCCGCCTCGACCTTCCGCTTCAGCAGGTACGCCGGGGTGTAGCGGTCACCCAGCTCCTCGTGAAGCGTCTCGCTGGCGTGGAGACAGACGTCGAGGCCGATGTGGTCAGCGAGTTCGAGCGGGCCCATCGGGACGTTCGTCCCGAGCGTCATCCCGCGGTCGATATCCGTCTTCTCGGCGACGCCTTCGTCGAACGCGCGGATCCCCTCGTTGATCCAGGGCATCAGGATGCGGTTGGTGACAAAGCCCGGCTTGTCGTCGGACTCCCAGGTCTCCTTATCGAGATCTTCGGCGAACGCGTGTGCGAGGTCCGTCGCCTCGTCGCTGGTTCGCTCCCCCGTGACGACCTCGACGCCGTCCATGATCGGGACGGGGTTCATGAAGTGGAGGCCGACCACGGAGTCGGCGCGCTCGGTCGCGCTCGCGATCGTGGTGATCGACAGCGTCGACGTGTTGGTCGCCAACAGCGCCTCCGCGTCGAGCGTCCCGTCGAGATCCGTGAAGATCGACTGTTTGAGCTCCATCTCCTCGGGCGCGGCCTCGACGACGATTTCGGCGCCGGCGAGGTCGTCGAGCTCCGTCGTCCCCGTGATTCGGGCTTTCGCCGCCTCGGCTTCGTCCTCGCTCAGCGCCTCGCGGCCGACCAGCCGTGAGAGCGAGTCGTCGATCGTGTCGAACCCGTTGTCGAGGAAGGGCTGCTTGATGTCCCGCATCACCACGTCGTAGCCCGCCGTCGCGGCGACCTGTGCGATCCCGGCACCCATCGTTCCGGCGCCGACGACGCCCACCGTCTCGACGTCTTCCAGTGTGTACATAGACGGCGTTCGGCCCGGCATCACCGTAAGCGTAGCGACAACCGCCCGATGACGCCGACACCCCCCCCGAATTGACCCAAAACAGAGTGCTCAGGCACGCTGCGGCGGACTCTGGGCCATCGTTTCACACAAACCTTGAAGTATCTTTGGTCCGCAGACGGTGGTAACGTGACTCGCCTGTTGGAGCATCTGATGGTCGACGTCGACGACGTGGAGCGTCGCTCGGTCGACGCGCCGACCGACCTGAAGTTCGTCGGCCCGGCCACGGCCGAGGCCATCGAGGCGGCGGCGTTCTCCGCCCAGGCCGTCGCCGACAAGGAGGTCTCCTACCGGATGCTGCAGGAGGCCGGGGTCAATCCCGGCGTGGCGGCGAAGATCCGCCGGCACCACTCGTTGGCGTGGTCGTTCGACAACGACGGCGACCTGAGCCGTCGCTCCGAGCAGGTTCGTGGGCTGCAAGACGACGAAGCGGCGTGGGTCGCCTCCAGTCACGGGGAGGAGCCCGCAGCCGAGGCCGACTCGACTACCGAGAGGACCGAATCGGCAGCGGAGAGCGACGCCGACGAGGCGGCGTGGGTCGAAGCTTCCACACAGCCGGCCGAAGCCTCCGACGACGAACCGACAGCGTCCGGCGGCGACGCCACCGACGACGCCGTCGACGAGGAGACGGCGTGGGTTGCCGACGCGACCAGCGACGACGCCTCGGCGACCGCCGACGGGAGCGGTGATCCGCTGGCGGCCGAGGCGGCGTGGCGCGAGCGATCGAAACCGACGCCGCTGACCGATCTCTCGGGGATCGGCGGCGGCTACGCCGACCGGCTGGCGGAGGCTGGCGTCACCTCGATCCGCTCGCTCGCGACCGCCAGTCCGGAACTGCTGTCGGACGTGACCGGAATCCCCGAGGAGCGGCTCCAACGCTGGCACCGCGAGGCTAGCGAGAAAGCTGACTGACGGGGCCGTCAGCGGCTCGCTGCCGCGCCACCGGGTTTGCCCCGTCAGATGCGACGAAGCCTTTATACTCGCAGAATCAGCATCGATAGATAGATGACTGGCTCCGGGGCACCGGTCCGAGAGAGCGGCAGTTCGGGGGTGGTTCGGCGATGAGCATCGACATCGCGACCCGGGGGACTGCGCTGCACGTGACGGACAGCATCGAGCAGCGCCAGTGCGTGCTGCGGATGCCCGAGGCCGCCGCGGCCGAGTCGATCGACGGCGATCGGTTCTACTTCCCGGTCGACGCCGCCGCGCGGATCGACACCCAGAGCGTGACCCTCGGGAGCTACGTCGCGACGTTCGTCCGGGACGGCGAGGGAGACGTGGTCGCCCAGATGGACCGCACGGACCAACTCGACCTCGATTCCGGCGAGTACCTGATCGAACTCGAACAGCCGGTGAAGCTGTACGTCCGCATCGAGGGACCGCTCACGGTCGAGACCAACGGAATGACGACGACGGTGCGCACCCAAGGCGACCTGTTCGTCGCCGGCCGCTCACGACACAACCACCCGGCGGGGACGATCACGACGACGGACGACCCCCGCGAGATGATGCGCGCCGTGTCGGCGATGTCGTCGTCGCTGAAAACCACCTCCGTCGAGCGGTCCTACCCGACGCTGCGTGGCCACCCGCCGGAGATCGAGCTCGGCGACGAGCTCGCCATCCCCGAGGGGATGGCCGCGGCCGACGCGGGCGTCCGGATCGAGGTGCCGCCGCAGTTGCGCTTCGTCTACCCGGTCGCGCCGCTTGCGTTCTACCTCGGCGCCGAAGTGGTCCCCGGGAACGTCCCCCGGCTCGTCGGCGAGGAGGGGTTCAGCTACCGCCTCGGCGGCGCGGGCGGGTTCGAGGAGACCGTCGCCCAGACGCTGAAACAGACGCTGCTGTTCGACTGCGTCGCCCGAACGGAGGGGTTCTACGCCGTCGACCTGGCCGAGCGGGAGGACGTCGACGCGGTGGTCGACCTCGACTGGGCCGACCTGTACGGCCGCTCGCTCTCAGAGCGATTGGACGCCTACCTCTCGATCCCCTACGAGCGGATCGCCGACTACGTCCCGGAGTGGAAGACGGCGGGCTACGTCGCGCCCGACCCCGAGAACGCCGAACTGCTGCCGTACCTGATCGACGACCTCGCGACGATCAAGACGCCGTCCGGCGAGGCGACGACGGCCGAACAGGTGCAGACCGACTCGTTGTTCGACTTCGCGCGTGCCGGCGCCTCGACGCCGAGCACGGACGCGATCACGGGCCCGACCAGAAGCACGACGCGCGCGACGGGCCGAGCGCAGGCGCCGCAGGGACCGCTCCCGGATCTCGTCGAACCGGAGCCGACCGGCGCGTTCGAGACGGTCTGGGCCGACGACGGCGTCCCCGTCGGCGCGACGAAGGCGTCGATCGACGGCTACCGCAACGGGCTGGAACACACGCCCTCCGAGGAGATCGGCGTCACCGTCGTCGTCAACGACGAGGGAATGACCGAGGAGGGCGACGTGGCCCAGGACGTGTACGGCGACGACGCGGAGTTCCCGTTCGACCTGCGGGTGTACCGCAACCTGACGACCGATCGGCTCAAGGCCGTCTTGGAGACTGAACGGGAGTTCCTCCACTACGTCGGCCACATCGAGGCCGACGGGTTCGAGTGTACGGACGGCCGGCTCGACGCTCGCGACCTCGATTTCGTCGGCGTTGACGCGTTCTTCCTCAACGGTTGTGCGTCCTACGACCAGGGGATGGGGCTACTAGAGAACGGCGCTACCGGGGGCGTGGTCACGCTTACCGAGGTCGTGAATAGTGGCGCCACCCGCGTAGGGAAGGCAATGGTGAAGTTACTGAATCACGGCTTCCCACTTCGTTCGGCGCTCTCCGTTGCGAGTCAGCAGTCGTTCGTCGGCGGCCAGTACTCGGTTGTCGGAGATGGCGACGTGGACGTGGTACAGCGGGAGGATCTCGGTGCACCAATGACAGAAATCAAACGCAAAGACGGTGAGTTTGCAGTTTCTGTTCGCGTATTTCCAACGAATGACATTACCGTCGGTGCCCAGTCCAATTCTGCATTTAGTGATGAGTCTACATTCTATCTGACACCTGGAACTATTGTCGAGTCACGCTTCGACGATGTCGATACTCTATTAGATATTCTTGAACAGGTCGGCGACCTTGTTCGGTATGATGGCGAGATCAGGTGGTCAGACGAGATCAAGTTGTAATATCTAGTATCTATTCTCTAACGTGAAGTTTCCATTTACGGGCCCGCAACCGTATTTGCTGCGGAAGCAGCCACACTCCCCGCCTGGGAGAGGAACAGCATCATCGTGAACAGGACGCCCATCATCTTCGGGTTGTCGGCCAGGAACGACTTGAGTTCGGACATTACACTCCATGCGAACAGTTCGCTATATATATTGATAGATATTACCCAGTTTGATTCTAGGCCATCATAAACGAGATGTGAGCAAAAACGACGGAAGGAAACCGGAGTCAGTGCCCGAACCCACGAACTCTCTCAGTCGAGATACCCCAGGTTCTCCAGTTGCTCGGCGATCTCCTCGAACTCCGCTTCGGTGAGCTCGCCGCGCTCTTGGTGTTTGATCACGATGCTGCGAAGCAGGAACCGAACCAGGTCGCTCGTACTGGAGAAGCTTGTTCCTTCGATCGTCTCGTCGACGCGCTCGGCGAGTTCGGTGGGGATCGAGACCGTGGTGTACTCGGTCATGACCGGTACTCAGGTGCCGGTGGGGAAAAACACGCCGGCACGGGTCTCCCACGGTGTCGACGGCGGCTGCAGGCGTGGTTAGTCGTCGCCGCTGGCGAGAGACTCGATCCGATCGAGCTGTTCGCGATGGAGGGTGAGGATCAGGTCCGAGAGCACGCCGAACATCAGGAGTTGGACGCCGAGGAGGATCCCCGCAGCGCCCGCGAGGGCCCAGATCTGGTGGGGGACGCCGTAGACGAACCACTCGACGGCGACGTAGGCCGCGATCACCGAACCGGCGACGCCGGAGGCGACGCCGACGCTCCCGAAGTAGAACAGCGGGTTGTTGGTTTTCGCCCGCCGGAACAGTTCGAGGAGGATGATCCCCCCGTCGCGGATGGGGTGGAGGTTCGTGTTCGACCCCGCAGGGCGCTCGAGATACGTGATGGGGACGACGGTTGTGGGGATCCCCTGCTTCGCACACTCGACCGCCATCTCGGTTTCGATGCCGAACCCCTCTGCCGAGAGGTGGAGCCGTTCGAACGACGAGCGACTGAACGCTCGGTAGCCGCTCAGGATGTCCGTGAACTCTTCGCGGTGGATCGTCCCGAACAGCCAGTTGATGAGCCGGTTACCGACCTGATTCAGGCGCGTCATCGCGCCGTCCTCCATGTCGGCGAACCGGTCGCCGATGACGTGCTCGTATCCCGCCTCGAGCGGCGTGAGCATGGCGTCGGCGTCCGCTGAGCGGTACGTGCCGTCGCCGTCGGCCATCAGCACGTACTCGCGGTCGATATGCTCGCCGACGGCTTCGCGGATGGCCTGTCCTTTGCCCGAACCGGACTGGGTCTCGACGCGCGCACCGTGCTCGCGAGCGATCTCGCGGGTGTCGTCCGCCGAGTCCCCGTCGATCACGAGTACGTCGTCGAACCCCGCTTCGCGGAAGCTGTCGACGACGTCGCCGATGGTGGCCGCCTCGTCGTAGGTCGGGAGGAGGACGGTAACCTGCTCGCGGTCGGGCATCTCGTCTTCCTGTGGTGCGGGGTGGCGTGAAAAGGCTTCTACTTGGACGCGAAGTGGTCCCGGCTAGCGAGTGGACTCGGTTGAAACGCAGTACGGGAACCGATTATGAAACTTAATCGCCTCCGAAAACACCGCTATGAAGGGTCATAATCGGTCGAGATCCCCGGAAGAAGACCAACAGAGTGGTGGAGAAAGCAGTTAGGCTACCCCCGACGAAACCGGGAGATCCGGAGACAGGCGCCCGGGGGCCGCGATATTCCGGATATCGATCCGTTGGGGGAGAGTGAAACGACGGCGAAATATGGCGGTGAGATCTTCATAATCGGTTTCCCTCGGGCGATTGCCTGTTCAGCTACTCCGCCTGTCGAATCTCTGAATGAGGGTTTTGGCGCCTCTCGACGCTGTCTGGAGACTTTCCGCTCTCAACGTGTCGCGAATGCGAGCGCCGCGCGCATTATTCATTTCCCGAAACCTACGGGGACAGTACTTGCGGGGCCCGAATCCGATTATGAAACCACCCGTCGGGTGCGAGCGGGGCTCTGACGGCCGGATGCACGGTTATACTGAGTATGAATACTGTTCTCTTCTGGAACAGGACCGGTTGGGGTGGGCGGGGTAGGACACACCGGCGGGGTTTTTGCCGCCGGTGTCGCATGATGGGGTATGCGACGTTTGGTCGAGGCACTCGCCGGCCTCATCGCGCTGACCGGGCTTCCCTATTTGGCCTACGTGGGGCTGTACTGGCTCCTCGGGCCGGAGGGATCGCCCGCCGAGAAGGATTACGACGCGGAGCCGACCGTGAGCATCGTGCTCCCGACGTACAACGAGGAGGGGATCGTCGAAGCGAAACTCGAGGAGTTGGTGTCGCTCGACTACCCGATGGAGAATGTTGAAGTGGTGGTCGTCGACTCCAGCGACGACGAGACGCCGGAGCTGGTGGAGTCGTTCTTCGCGGACCGCGAGGCGCCCGAACTGACGATGATCGAACAGGGCGATCGAACTGGGGTTGCATCGGCGGTGAACGAAGCTATGGAAGTTGTTTCTTCCGAGATCGTGTTTCGAACAGACTGTGACTCCAAACTAGCTTCTAACGTTCTCAAAGAGGCGGCAGCGAATCTCGCTGACGACAGCGTCAGGGCTGTGACAGGCCGCCAGTCAAATGTGCTCGGCGAGAGCGAAGTGGAACAGGATTATCGCGACTTGACTGCCCGAAACCAGATCCTCGAATCCCACCTCGATTCGACTTTCATCTGTCATGGTCCATGTTTCGCATTTGAACGTTCGGCGTTCCGAAAGATCGAACCGGACTCGCTTGCGGATGACTCCGAGATCGGGGTCAACGTCCGGAGAGCTGGTGGTCGGGTGGTGATGGATCCCGAAATGAAGTTCGAAGAGTCGGGTGTTTCTGATTTTCAGGAGCGAAGATCCCGAAAAGACCGTCGTGCAATGGGTCTTATCCAACTGCTCACTCGGAACGGAGACATTTTGGGTCGATCTGGGTGGTACGGCACCATTGTTCTTCCATTCAACTGGTGGTTCATGATCGTTTCACCATGGCTATCGATACTGGTCGGTGTCGTTGCCACGGTAACTGGGGTTGCTCTGTTGGGGCCGATAGGATTGATCGTTCCCCTTTTCGCTGCTTTCTTCTTTTGGGTAGGACAGCGCGACGGACTCGGCAAGGCTCAGCCGCTATACGCGATCGCCGATTCTCAAGTATCGCTCCTCATCGCACAACTTCGACTCGCCTTCGGGGATGTGACTGGGACGTGGAACGTCGATCGTGAGTCCCGCAAAGTATTCGAATGAGGGTCATCCAAGTCACTCCACGATATCCGCCGCGTACGGGTGGTGTCGAAACACATGTGAAGGAGCTCAGCGAGCGGCTGGTCGAGCGTGGCCACAATGTGACCGTCTTGACCGCTGACGACGGGTACGATGTCGAGACCCAAGAGTCACGGCAAGGCGTGGAAGTGGTTCGGCACCGTGGGTTCGCCCCCGATGGCGCGTTTCATATCGCGCCCGGGATTCTGTCGACACTGCTCGGAACTGATGCCGACGTCGTTCACGCTCACAACTACCACTCGTTGCCGTTGCTGTTTGCCGCGGTCGCGGCCAAGGAGACACGGTTCGTTGCATCGCCCCACTACCACGGGGGAAGTGCATCGTCGTTCCGAGACCGACTCCTCTCGGTGTACCGTCCTGTCGGTGGTTGGGCCCTTCGCCGTGCTGCGGAACTCATCGCAGTAAGCGATTGGGAGCGTGATCAGTTGGCGGACGATTTCGGAACCGATGCGACAGTTGTTCCCAACGGTGTGGATATCGAGCGATTCCGGAATGCCGAACCGCGAGTACGGGAGCGACCGTATCTTCTAACAGTCGGACGGCTGGAGGAGTACAAAGGGGTACAGCACGTCATTCGAGCACTTTCCCATCTTCCCGAATACGACCTCCTCGTTGCAGGTAGCGGACCCCACCGAGAGGGTTTGGAGCAACTCGCTGAGGCTCTCGGTATTGCGGATCGAGTAACGTTCCTCGGCTATGTCGACGACGGCGATCTCCCAGCACTCTACGCTGGCGCCGAAGCGTACGTGACGATGTCGTCGTTTGAAGCCTATGGGATGACCGTTGCCGAGGCGCTCGCTGCTGAAACGCCATGTGTCGTCCGAAAGAAAGCTGCGTTAGCTGACTGGCTGGAGCGGGACGGATGTATTGGGGTTGACCGTCTTTCCCCGCCAAAGATCGCTTCGTCGATCGAGACTGCGACGGAGCTTACCGAGTTCGCTTCTCCGCTCACCTGGGAAGAGATGATCGACCGGGTTCAACGAATATACTGGTAGAGCTGTTCTCCTGCTATCTCATAGCGTCTTTAACGGCCCATAATCGACCGGAACAGCGTTTCTGATCGCAGTCCGGAAGTGAGAACTGATCAGGAACAGTGTGGCGAAATAAACTACGGCCCCACCGGCGACGATCGGTAGGAGAATGAACCAGCCTCGAATTCGAGTGAACAGCAGTACGGATTCGACCAAACCGAACATCACTGCTCCACTCAGAGCCTGTTCCATGACTGGTCGGGGGAGTATCACACGGCTGAATCGAGAATACGCCAAGTACTGGTAGACCACAAAACGGATCACTTCCGCAACGACTGTCGCTGCGACGACGCCCAACAGTCCGTATCCGTAGCCCAGTCCGACCGCAAGTGGGAGGTGAACCACGGTAACAGCGACGTTTACCCGAAAGACGACATCCGGGCGATCGATGCTCCCGAAAATGGACTCGAACTGTGAGGCGTATACGTTGCTGAGTTGGAACACTCCCATGCCGATCAACGCGCCACCCGCCGCGGCGAACTCCCCGCCGAACACAGTACGCGGAATCGCATTTGGCATCGCAAGCGCACCGAAGAACATCGGGATGGCGAGCAGGCCCGCATACGCGACTGAGTTGGTGAGATCCTGAGTGATTCCTTGCCCCGCCGAATGACGACCACTCGATTTGACGTACAACGCGTTGCTGATACTGCCCGAAAGATATGCCGCCGGCTGGACCAGCTGTTTCGCAACGGTATAAAGGCCTGTAGCGGCATTCCCTGCGACGGCGGTAATAATGAGAATGTCGGAACTCGAATATAGGTTGTTCAACAACCCGTTAGGCACGCTCCATCGAGCGAACTCGTAAATCCGATCTAGGGTTTGTTTGGTGGGAAGCTTCGGCCGCACACCAGCGATCAGAACCGCCAGGACAGCAGTCACCACAGTCGCGATGGCCAGCCCTACGATGAGGCCGAACGCTTCCAACCCGATCCATAGGAGTACGACTTGGGCTATGAGGGTGAACACGCTTCTGACCGTGTCCATCCAAGAGGAGCGTGACGGGTAGCCCATCCCGGCATAGACTCGGTTAGCGATCTGAAAGAACCCGAGCGACGTAACGACGAGGATCACGCCGATGACAATCTCTTTGGAGCCGAAGTACCGAATCGCCGGTCCGCGGGCAACGATAAACGCGAGCAACACGGTGAGGGAGAACAGCACATGGAGCAGTAGCGCCCCCCCGAGATACTTCGACGGATCCGTATCAACCTCGCTAACGCGCTTCCGTACCGCGACAGCGATGCCGCTCGACAGCTCAGTGAATACAAATGCCGCCGCCAAAGCGGTTTGGTACACACCGAGCCCAGATGCGCCGAGGACTTGCGCGAAGATGAACGTCCCTGCAAACCCCACGACGCCCATCGTGATGTTCGATATGAGACTATAGAGCGCCTCTCGGCCGATCCCAAGCGTCGTGGTGTCCCGCATCAGTTCATGTATCCCAGATCAGAGAGCCGTTCCTCGACGGCGTCGTTTCGTTCCTCCCGCTGTCGTTCCGTTTCGTTTTCCACACTCGGGGTCGGAAGATCGTCCCGGCTTAGACGGTTGGGATCTGAGGTTCGAGAGAGGGTGTCCATCCGAACGTCCCCATCGAAATCCGGGGATACGCCTTCTCCAAGGGCTGCAAGTACGGTGGGTAACACGTCGACGATCGACATGTTCTGGACTTCTCCCGACTCGAATAGCGGTCCCTTGGCAGCGAAGATGCCCCGGTATCTGTGTTCATGGCTACTCGTCGGGCTCGTGTACCCCCCGGTGGGGGATCTGTGCGTAATCGCGTGATGGCCGGACGCGGGTCGGGGAACGATGTCCGGCATGTGTTCTCCCGGGTCCGCGTATACTTCGTCCGCCGTTAAAACTTCTCGGAAGATTCGCTCACCCTCCCCGTTCGTGAGTGTCTCGAGTTGAGACACTAACTCGTCACGGAGCTCCGTTACGTCGTCCCCAGTGACTTGTGGGTTCTCGAACCGCTCGTCGTTTATGAACAGGCAACCGTATCGAAGATGGAAAACCTTGGAGTTCTGGTAATCGATGTTCAGTTGTGCCGCGTCCTCGATCCTGCTCCCGATCTCCGAGCCGAGAAGCCGATTGTAGAGCACACGAAGCGCCCCGTACACTCGATCCGATCGGCGTGAGACGGTTTTTGCTGCTTTCACCGCCATCCTCGCGGACCCGTCCATAGCCCGGTCGACGATCCCAGTGCTCGTCTGGTCTCCGGAGGATCGCTCGACGAGATAGCCTTGATCGGAGAGCCAATCCGCGAGATGGATCGTGGTGTGTTTGTGCTCGAACCCGTGGTCGCTCATCAGAACGACGTTCTCGGAATGCCGTGAGAGCTGTTCAGTTGCTTCCGCAACCTCCGTCGCGAGCCGACGATAGAACTCTTGGTGGTCCTCTTCGGAGGAGAGCTTCGAAAGGAGATGTCCCGCCCAGTCCGTCGTCGAGAACAACACGAACCCGACCCGTGGATCGTACTTCTCGAACGCTTCGTCGGTGAACCGCTTCCGGGATCGAACGATCTCCGCAAGACGATCTCGATAGTCCCCGAGGCCGAGTTTCAGTGATTTGTCGTCGACCGGGATATAGTCCTCGTAGGAGTCGAGTTCTTGCAGCGGCTCCGGCGTCATCTCCTCTTTGTCGGTGGACATCAGTGAGGACTGTACGTAGGTGTTTTCGCCTGCAGGAATCCTGTTGTGGGAGGCGGGAAGATTGATAAAGAGACTGTCGTCCAAGAGATCGTAGATCGCTGGGTCCGTCGTGTTGATATCCGGGGATCCGTGTTCGTACTCGGGCGATATCTGATTCATCCCGTAGATCCCGTGACTCCCCGGATCTTTTCCGGTCGCGAACGAGGTCCACGCGGGGATCGTGGTCGGGGTGTCGACGCTCATGAGGTGGCCCGAGACACCTTCGTCCCGAACCTGATCGAGATATGGAAAATCGATGTCGAACCGGTCCAACATGTTATACGAAAGTCCGTCGAGACCGATAATCAGGATATCCATGGTGGATTAGCGTAACCCCTTTGTCGATAATATGGCTTGTGTATCCATTCCGTGGCCACGGTCCGCGAACGACCGACGAACACGCACAGTCACGCCCGCTACTGGTAAAATGCGCGTCGTCCGGTTTCGCTGAGATCGTCGCCGTCGACGGTAATCCCGTACTCCTCCTCCATCTCTCGGAGCGTCTTTCTGTTTTTGGCGATCGTCTTCTCGAGGGCTCCTTTCTTCTCGAACCCGTCAGGAGCAGGGTACCGTTCACGGGACCGTGCCTTCCAGTACGCGTAGAGGTGGCTCACGAAATCGTATGGCTTCTTCAAGTTGTTCAGGATCAGTCCCCTGTCCCGTTCCAGAATGAAGTGCCGTTCGTGGTGTAGCGACCACTGGAGCGCTGATTGGAGCGTGATTCCCGTCCGGAAATCGCAGATTTTTCCGTTCAGATCCCTCTCTATCTCTGATTTCAGGCTTTTGTCGTAGCCGATCTGATCTTTGATCGGCCCCGTCCTTTCCAAGAACAGCATCGCGTCTTGCGCACTCATGCGGCGGAACCAGTCCCGGTCTTCTGCACCCCCGAGGTTTCGGTAGGGGATTCGTTTAACCAGATCTCGTGGCGCCATGTTCACTCCCATTGCACTCAGCAGGAACTTGCTCTCGATACCGCTCTCTAGCCGGTGGTATATCTGTACGAGGTCTTGAACGATCTCGTAGTACTGATTGTCACAGTCGAACGATTCGAGAACGTAATTTCCCTCCGCTAGTTCGAACGACCGGTTCCTATCCGCTCCGAGATGTCGGTTCGGGTCCGGGTCTTGAAGATCAATACGTAGTTGCGAGTACTCTTCAGAGAGCTCCTGGAGAACGTCTCGACTTCCATCAGTTGACCCACCGTCGACGACAACCACCTCGAATCGTTCGTCGATCTGATCAAGCACGCTTCTCAGCATCGTGCCTACTGTATCCGCCATATTGTAGTTACAGACTGCAACGGTGTACTTGACCATACCCGGCTTACCTAACCCAGCGGAAAAAGAATGCCTATTGCTCAATTACGAACGAGTCCATGTTCGGGGTATTTATCTGGCCGCTCCGGACATAGAGAACTATGGATACTTTCCGTATTGCGATCGTCGGGATGGGAAATGCAGGTCCGAACCGACATCTCCCCGCGATTGATGCACACCCCCGTGCAGAAGCAGTTGCCTTCTGTGACCTCGACGAGTCACGGCTCAGAGAGGCTGCCGAGGGGCGCGACGTTTCGACGTATACGGACTATCACGAACTGCTTGAGGAAGCAGACATCGACGCCGTCCACCTCTGCACTCCGCCCCAAACTCACCTTCCTATCGCTTCGGACATCATGCGGGCGGGGGTTCCCGTTCTGATCGAGAAACCCGTCGCGATGAGTTCCGACGAGGTTGAAGAGCTCATTGACGTTCGTGACGAGACGGGGACGCCGGTTTCCGTCGTTCACAACCGCCTGTTCCTGCCGTACGTTCAGGAGGCCATCCACCGAGTCGAATCCGGCGAAATCGGGGATGTCGTGTCGGTCACCATGCTCCTCTCCAAAGAGGACGACCTGTCTGACACGTTCCGTGGTGACTGGGTTTTCGAGCTTCCGGGTGGTGAACTCGGGGAAGGGAGTCCGCACCAAGTCTACGTACCGATGGCATTCGTGGACGGTCTGGGAGAGATCTGTGGTGTCGGTACCCAGAACTATCGAGGATACGAATCGCCGGTCGACTTCGACGGGGCCGGGATCGAAGCACTCGACGACGACGGTCGTCGCCTGATCTCGATCAAGATGCTCGCCAACTCCGCGACGCGTGACACCCTGTTCGTCCACGGGACGAAAGGAGAACTGACGATCGACTTCGTGAAGCGTGGTATCTTCGTGAATAAGAACAAGGAACGCTATTCGGCGAAAGCGTTCCTCAATGAGAACATGATATCCACCGTTCAAACGGTGAAGAACGTCGTCGAAACCGGCTTCGGGTTCGCGAAGCGGCTAGCCTACGAACGGATGGACGACGCCCGTAGTGAGGAAAGTAACGGTCACTACGTACAGATCGATCGGTTCGTCGAAGCGGTCGACACCGGAACGGAGGTGCCAGTGACGCTCGAAGAGTCGTTGGAGACTGTCGAAGTACTCGAGGCGTTGGAGTAGCTCTTACTCTACTGCTTCCGCGACGATGAAGTGCTGATAATCGTCTATCTCCTCTAGCTGAGGGATTTTTGAGAGTTGTCTTTCGACGGTCCGCCAAACCCTGTCCGCGGTGCTCATTCCGATCCGATCGAACCCCCAAGATCGATACTCAACGACTTCGAACCCTTTTCGCTCCAGAATCGTCTCCAACGTCTGCCGACAGAACCACATGGTGTGTTCCGGATGTGGTTCGATTCCCTCCTCGTTCTTTAACTGCCGAAGCAAGTTCCAAGGAAGGTGGGTTCTCGGGGTCGTAATGACGATCCGGCCACCATCTACCAAGTGTTCGTGAGCGGATTCTAGCATTCCACCTGGAGACGCGAGGTGTTCGATGACGTTGGCGGCGACCACAACTTCGAACTCCTCCGACAGTTCGAACCGCTCTGCGCTCTGGAGATGTACGTCGTACCCGGCCTCTTTGGCGACTTCGATGCCTTCTTCGTCGACATCTATCCCAACTACCCTTGTGGCTTGGTCGGAGAGCCACCCGTGGAGCCAGTGGTCGTCGGTCACGAAGCCCGAGCCACCACCAGCACAGCCGATATCTAAGCAGGATTTGTCCTCTACGTACGGCTGGAGGAGACCATACTTAACGTTCGTTTTCCGAGATATATTCGTATCGTGGCGAGGGTCTTCTTGCCAGTCAACGTCTTCACCGAAGAGTTCTCCCAACCACGATCTGTATTTATTACTCATTGGGTCTGTGTGTGATGATTGGCCACTATCGTTCACGCGTATCCGAGGTCTTCTAACCGCTGCTGGGTGGATTCGTCGACCTCGTCCAGACCACCCGAGTTTTGCCGCACATCCAGTTCGGCGATCTCACCAAATACATCGTCTACACGACCGTCGTCGTCGTCCTTACGCTTGAACGACGATTTCGCGCTGTTTACTTCTACCAAGGCGCGCTTCTCCCGCCATGAGAGATACTTCGTTACGTCGTTCCCCTGCCCCTCGTAGACGACACGACAGTCGCCATTGAACCGATAGAAATCACCCGTAAATCGCTCCGCACGCTCCTCCATCGGCTCCTCTAAGCCATGAGATGAGGCAATAACCGGATCCTCCGGGACGAACTCGTCCCGATCATCCGTTCGATCGACTGTGCTCCGTACCACGGATGGGAATCGCGTGAGTGACGCGACTTCGGAAACGGTCGCCGATGTCGTCTGCCCCGGGAACTGTGCGATGAGCGGGACGTGCGTGAGTACTTCGTGAATGCCCGCCCCGTGAGCCGCGACACGAGCGTTCGGTCGCGAACTATTGCGATCCCCGCGGATGTAGCTCGGCTCCCCGAACCCCTCCCCGTGATCACTGGTGATGACCAGGAGCGTGTCGTCCAACTCGCCCCGATCTTCGAGTGTTTCGACGATCCGACGCAGCTGTGTGTCCATCTGGTGGATCGTCCCGTCGTAGAGCCCCTCGAGGGCCTTCCGCTGCCACCACGGCCGCTGTCCACCGTTGAACTCCCAGACCTGGTCGTCCATCTCGTTCTGTAGGTTCCGGAGCTTGTCACCCCCCCACTTGTCGTGCTCGTCGTCGGGCAGGTACGGGAGGTGCCCGTCCATGAAGTTCACACAGGCCGCCCACGGACCGTTCTGGTCTCGCTCCCAGTCCAGGAACAGGTCCGCGTACACGCGTGCCGGCGTACTGGATTTGAACCTCTCGGGTAACAGCTTCGGGTAGTCCCAAGCAATCTTCGTGAACGCCCCATTGGCGAGAGACTTGATCGTGTCGTCCCGCTCTAGACAATGCTTGAAGAAATCGATGTACTTCCCTTGCCCTTCCGAGAGGACGAAGTTGCTCGGGTCGATAGCGTCGGGATACGGCAGGTTTCTGGCACCCTCGTTCGTATCAAAAGCGTCTCGCAATCCCACATCCATATCGGTGATCCATGTGTTCTCGGAGAAAACGCCGGTAGTATACCCTTCGTCGGAGAGTTCCTCGAAGATCGTGTGTCCCGGTTCAAGCTTGTGACGAGCACGGGTCACACCGTGTTCCATTACGTGCATTCCGGTGAATATACTCGTATGGCTTGGGAGGCTCCACGTTCCGGGGCTCCGTGCTTGTTCGTAGACGGTGGCGCTCTCTGCGAAATCCTCTAAGAACGGAGTCGTCTCGTGCTCGTGCCCGTGCAGACTCGTGTTCGCCGCTCGGACACTGTCCATGACGACGAGAAGGACGTTCGGCGAACTCATTCTCTTTGATCAGAGGTCTCGGGTGGTACATTAACTTGGCTCTTCCACCCCTCAGGATAATCCGCGGTGTTCGGTGACCAACCAAACTTCGAGAGTGCGAGAAGCGCTGCTTTCGGTGCGATTTGCACAGGGTGGCGTCGAACCAGATACCAGAGCCACTCGAGATGCTCTCCGGTAGAAAAATCCGTGATTTCATCGTGATGCGGGATGAGCTTTCGCGGGAGTTGGAGAACCCGCCCTCCTGCTCTGTCACATCGGACAGCGAAGTCCGTATCCCCGCCGTGCGGTCTGGATTCGTCGAACCCGCCGACCGTTTCCCATAGCGAGCGATGGAAGATCATGAACCGACCGATGACCCACTCCATAGGCCAGAAGTCCTCCAGTCCGACCAACTGGTTCTTGTGCATCGAATCCACGAGCATCGCTGTCAACCTCGTTGGAAAGGTAATGTCGTCGTCGGCAAGCACGATCCAGTCGTTCTCCGCCGCTTCGATCCCGCGATTACGCGCGACGTTCAACCCTTCGTCCCGACGAACGACGGTTTCGACCCAGTTCGGCGTGCTCTCGGTCGTGTAGTTCTCGTCCCGGTTCGTCGGTATTACCACCGAGACGTCCTCAAACGTTTTCCGGATATCGAGCGGTTGGTGGGCGTCTCCCGCGTCGATCCCATCCCCCGGCGCGCTTTCGAAACCATCACTCATCAGTATCACCGACGATGTCCGTAGACAGTAGCATAGCAAAAACCGAAAGCACGGACAGTAAAGATGGTTCTGGTGGACGAATAGCATCTGGGACCGGCTGGTAAGTCTCCCGCTCGTGAGCGGCCTTTGCCGTCTCGTAGGAAACGAACCGTCCGCGAACCGGCTCTCGGGGACGTTTTGGCCGCATGCGAGATGCTTTCGTGCCCGTGTCCACGCGCTGCGTCAAAGGTTTAATCGATACGTCCCTATCTGGAAGTTGAATGAGGAACGTAGCCCTGATCGTTCTGGATTCGGTTCGGAAGGACGTCTTCGACGAGGTTTCGACACGACTACGAGCCAAGGCGGATGTCGAATACGACCAGTGCCGGGCGCCCAGCACCTGGAGTGTTCCGAGTCATGCAAGTATATTAACGGGAGAACTGCCCCACAACCACGGGGTCGACACGTACAACCGCCAATATAACGATATCTCTGCGAGCGATACGTTCCTCGATGGCCTCCCGGACCACCGATCGATTGGCGTGAGCGCGAACGTATTCGCAGGGGAAGCGTTCGGTTTTGATCAGTTCTTCGACGAATTCGTCAGTATCTCCGCGGATCGACGGTTTCCCGAGGGGATGGACGCCGCGAAGTTCGGTCTGGAGTCGGACGAGGACGGCCTCCGAAAACAGCTGTCGTTCGTACAGGAAGCGCTGAAGCACGAGCATTCGCTACGGAGCCTGTTGAACGGCGCACTCGTCACAGTCGACGAAGTAACGAAGCAGCTCCCGTTCCCCAAGCCTTTGGACAAAGGCGGGGCAGCAGTTTGTCGGGCGATTGAGCGAGAGACGACTGGGCCGGAGCGCGAGGAGCCGTTCTTCTTGTTTGCGAACATTATGGACGCACACGGGCCGCTCACGCCGACAAGGGGGTTCGACCACGACTTCTACGATGCACCGAGTAGCTGGCGATCCGAGGACATTGACTGGGATCGAGTCATCAAGGTGGATGAGGAAATCGAACTGGAACGATACCACGGGCTCTATCGAGCGGCAGTAGACTATCTGGATCAACGGGTAAGCACGCTTATCGATACGATACAACAAAGAACAGACCGCCCGACGACGTTTCTGATAACTGCTGACCACGGGGAAAACATGGGTTCGGCGACGGACGATCAGCTCTGGGAACATTCCGAGAGCAGCCTTACTGAAGGTCTATTGCACGTTCCAGCGATCGTCGTAAACCCACCCGGGAAGCCTCCCTCAGACCTCGGAAACTACGTTTCACAGCTCGCGTTGGGGAATCTCCTCACCGGTTTTGCTCACGATGAGTATCCGGACATAACGTCGGAGGCGATCGCCGCCGAACGGATCGGAAGCAACAAATCTGACCCCAAACGTGAGCGGATCGTCAGATGCGTTTACCGCGGGGAGACCAAGTACTGCTGGGACAACTTCGGAGTACAGCGACGCTTCCATCTCGACTGGGGCACACCATCGTGGCAGGAGGAGGTGGACGGCGAGGTTCCGATCGATGAGCTCGAAACACAGTTCTTCTCGAACAACATCGAGACAGCGCTTGACGTAGCCGTCGACGACGAACGCGGCGATGAACTCGACGAGTCGACTGAGAGAAAACTCCAAGACTTGGGCTACGTGTAGTCGATTGGCCGTGGAGTCGGGGATTATACCGATTCTAACAACGCCCTGCTCTTTCACAAACCTTATCCCCCTTTTGCTACGATTCACGCCAATGAGTTCGCGCAGCGAAAGTGACGACATCCTCCAGTCGTTCCGCGATACTGCGGTTGACTGGTATCACGTCCCCGCCCTCCTCCTCGCGATGGCGTGGATGTTCTGGGTCCGGATGCAGAGCTACTCCCGCTTTCTCCAGAACGGCGAAGTGTACTTCTCGGGCAACGACGCCTGGTACCACCTCCGCGAAACGAACTACATCGTTCGGAACTTCCCCTCCGCGATCCCGTACGACATCTGGACCGGGTTCCCCGTCGGCACGTTCCAGGGTCAGTTCGGGACGCTCTACGACCAACTGATTGCGCTCGTCGCGCTGATCGTCGGCCTCGGTGCCCCGAGTGACACGCTCATCGCGAAAGTCCTCCTCGTGGCACCGCCGGTCTTCGGCGCGCTCGCGGTCGTTCCCGTCTACTTCATCGGGAAGCGATTCAGCAACCGTCTCGGTGGCCTGTTCGGCGTGCTCCTGCTGGCGCTCCTTCCGGGGCTGTTTCTCCAGCGAACCCTCGTCGGCGCCGCCGACCACAACGCCGCGGAGCCGTTCTTCATGGGGCTTGCGATGGTCGGCCTGTTCGGTGCCGTCGCCGCCGCCCAGCGCACGATGCCCGTCTGGGAGGTGATCCGCGAGGAACTGATCGAGTCCCGCGAACTCGACACGCTGCAAGAGCCACTCGTGTGGTCCATCGGCGCTGGCGTCCTCGTGGGCCTGTTCCTCTGGGCCTGGCCGCCGGCCGTGTTCCTGGTGGGCATCGTCGGCCTGTTCCTCGTCCTCAACGTGGTCACCGACGTTATCCACGGCGACACGCCCGAGCCAGTCGCCTTTGCGGTGTCGGTGGCGATGCTCGTGACCGCGCTGATGAGCCTCCTCGCGATCGACACGTTCGACGCCTCGACGACGACGCTCTCGCTGCTGCAGCCGCTGGCCGCACTCTCGGTGGCGGCGGCAGGCGTGTTCCTCTGCTGGCTCGCCCGATACTGGGAGCGTGAGGATCTCGAGACTGCGTACTACCCGGCCGCGGTCCTCGGGCTCGGAGTCGTCGGCGCCGCCGTGCTTTCGGTCGTCGCGTCGGGCCTGTTCAACAACGTCCTCAGGAACCTGCTCCGCATCGTCGGCTTCAGTGCCGGTGCCGCCACCCGCACCATCTCGGAGGCCCAGCCGTTCATCAGCCAGAACTCCATCCAGCAGTACGGGCTCAACTCCCCCTCCGAGCGCGTCGTCCTGGAGTACGGGATCACCCTCTTCACCGCCGTTCTCGGTGTCGTGCTCATGCACGCACGGCCCCTGATCCGCAAGGGAACCCAGCGGGCCTACAGCTACCTCGGCGGGAGTCTCGTCATCACCGCGCTGATCTTCCTGACGCCGCTGCCGAGCATCGTCGGCGACATCGTCGGCGTCGATCAGCAGGTACTCGGTCTCCTCACCGTCGCCGCACTCCTGGCTGGTGCGCCACTGGTTGCCGAGTACGAGGCGACCGATCTGCTGTTCGTGGTCTGGGCGGCGTTCATCACCTCGATGGCGTTCACCCAGGTGCGCTTCAACTACTACCTCGCTATCGTCGTCGTCGTCGCGAACGCGTACCTGTTTGCGCGCGTGCTGGCGTTCATCGACGTCGACGCCGCCCTCGCGGCGGCCGACCTCGAGGTCCGCACGATCGGCTTCGCCACGGTCCCGGTCGTGTTCGGCCTGTTGCTGCTCGACCAGACGCTCGCGGCGATCGTCGTCGCGGCCGCGGTGCTCGTCTCGGCGATCATGTTCGTCGACGAGCTTGAGGGCCACCAGGTGCTCACCATCGCCGCGGTGCTCCTGCTCGTCGCCGCGCCGGTGCTCGCGGTGCCGGTCACGCTCGGGGCGTCAGCCCAGAGTGGCGGCACCCAGACGGCGACCGCCGTCCAGACCGGCAACAGCACCGGCCCGGGCGCGGTACTCGCGTGGGAAGGGACGTTCGACTGGATGCAGAACAACACGCCCGAGGAGGGGAACCTCGGCGGCGCCGGCAACGCCGAGCAGATGGAGTACTACGGCGCCTACGAGCGGACTGACGACTTCGAGTACCCCGAAGGTGCCTACGGCGTGATGTCCTGGTGGGACTACGGCCACTGGATCACCACCCAAAGTGAGCGGATCCCGAACGCCAACCCGTTCCAGCAGGGGGCGACCAACGCCGCGAACTACCTGCTCGCGCCCAACGAGAGCCAGGCTCAGGCGGTGCTCGACCGTCGGGCCGACGCGGGTGAGGAGACTCGCTACGTGATGGTCGACTACCAGATGGCCTCGGTCACCTCGAAGTTCAGTGCGCCGGTGACGTTCTACGACGACGAGAACGTCTCCTACAGCGACTTCGCGGCACAGGTGTACAGCCTCCAGGAGACCGAACGCGGCACGTTCGTCGACCGGAGTTCGCAGGTGTACGAGCAGCGCTACTACGACAGCCTGATGATGCGGCTCTACCGCTACCACGGCTCCGCACAGCAGGCCCAGCCGATCGTCGTCGACTGGGAGACCCGTGAACTGACCGCCAGTGACGGCAGCACCGTCGAGGTCCGAACCGTCGGCGACAACGAGTCGATGGTCAAGCGGTTCCCCAACATGAGCGCCGCCGAGGCGTACGTCGAGGAGGACGGCAGCGCCCAGATCGGCGGCGTCGGGCCGTTCCCGAGCGAGGACGTGCCCGCGCTGGAGCACTACCGTCTGGTGAAAGCCAGCGAGGCACAGAACCGGAACTTCCAGCTGAACGACCGCCGGCAGGCCGCGATGGCCGGCGACCAGCTGTACGGGCTGATCTACCAGTCCTCGGCCACGTCGCCCAACTGGGTGAAGACGTTCGAGAAGGTGCCCGGTGCGACCGTCGAGGGCTCCGGGGCGCCCGCGAACACCGAGGTGACCGCCTCCGTGGAGATGCGGATGCCGAGCTCGAACGAGACGTTCGTCTACACGCAGCACGCTCAGACGAACGAGGACGGCGAGTTCACGCTGACGCTGCCGTACTCGACGACGGGCTACGACGAGTTCGGCCCGGAGAACGGCTACACGAACGTGAGCGTCCGTGCGAACACCAGCTACACCGTGACGACGCCCTCGACGACCAACGAGAGCGGCTACACGATCCAGTACGGCCAGCAGTTCAACGTCTCCGAGGAGCAGGTGCTGGGCGTCGACGAGGAGCCCACGCAGATCACCCTCGAGAAGCGCACGCAGGCGCCCGAGGGCGCCCAGAACGACTCCGACACCGGCGGTAACGACACCAACACCAGCAGTCTCACCGCCCCTGACTCGTTCAGCATGGACTCGACGGATACCGGGAGCGTCGACGCGCCGAGCACCCTCTCGGCCGACGCGCTCGGGCCGGCGGCTCGCGTGACGAACTGATGCGCGGACGGGACTCCCTGGGCGTCTACCTTCGCGGGATCGCGATGGGCGCCGCGGACGCAGTGCCCGGCGTCTCGGGGGGGACCATCGCGCTGCTGACCGGCATCTACCCGCGACTGATCGCGGCGATTACCGCCGTCGAGCCCGACCGCCTGCTCGACATCGTGGCGGCGCCGCTGCCCGACCGCCGAGCCGACGCCGTCGACGCGTTCCGGGAGATCGACGGGCTGTTTCTCGCCGCGCTGGGGCTGGGGATCGCAACCGCGATCGTGACTGTCTCGCGCGTACTCGAGCACGCGATGGCGGCGTACCCGGCGGCGACGTTCGGCGGCTTTTTCGGCCTCATCGGCGCCTCGGCGTGGCTGCTGCGTCACGAGATGCAGTTCGACACGCGCGGCCAGCAGGCCGCCGCAGTCGCCGGGTTCGCGGTTGCCTTCCTGCTCTCCGGGCAGGCGGAGGGTGCCCTCGGTCACGGGCTCCCCGTGACGTTCCTCGCGGGGTCGATCGCCGTGACCGCGATGATCCTCCCCGGGGTGTCCGGGTCGTTGCTGTTGCTCCTGCTCGGGCAGTACGAGTACATGATCGGCCACCTGAGCGATTTCGTCGACGCCCTGCTCGCGATCGCGACCGGGGAGCCGGCGTCGATCCCCGGCGAGACGCCGACCATCCTCACGTTCCTCGCCGGGGGCGTCGTCGGCCTGTTCACGGTCGCGCACGCGGTCCGCTGGGCGCTCGAACACCGACAGGCGGCGACGATGACGTTCCTCGTCGCGCTGGTCGTCGGCGCGCTTCGGGCCCCGGTCGTGCAGACGGCGACGCGGCTCGAGGCCGGCTGGACGCCGACCGCACTCGGGCTGTTCGCCGCGGCGGCGGTCCTCGGCGCCGCTGCGGTTGTCAGCGTCGATCGGGCTGCTGGCGGCGAGGCGATCGACATCTGAGTGAGAGGTGTTTCGACGCTCCGAAAGCATCTCAACAAGCCGTGAACTGCCCAATCCTACTCGGTTGGGGCTTGCACCGTTCGCTCCTTGGGGATCGGGCTTCCTGCTTCGATGACGCGCTTTGCAGACACGGGAGTGTCCACAGGAAGCGCAGTCTCCACAAGCGTTGGTTCGGAGTGAACCACTCCTACGTCTTCGAGACCGCGAGAAAGAATATTCCACGCAGCGTTCGCATCCCTATCTGCCTCAAACCCGCATGAGGGACACGAGTGCTCGCGAACCCACAGGGGCTTCTCTGTCTTCACGCCACACGACGCGCATTCTTTGGTCGTTCCTCTCGGGTTGACTGCGACAAAGTGTGTCCCTTCCCGCTCACACTTGTATTCGAGCATTCGACGGAACGTTCCCCACGCTGCTTCTACCCGGTTTCTTGAGTTACCTGGAAGTTCAACTAACCCTTTCGCGTCCAAGTCTTCAACTGCCACCAAATCGTACTCGGTAGCGTAGTAGTTCGAGAGCTTGTGGAGGAAGTCCTGACGCTTCCGTTTCAGGTCAGCATGGCGACGGGCAACGACTTTCCGCTGTTCCTCCCAGTTTTTGGAGCTGTGTTCTTTCCGTGAGAGGCCACGTTGGGCCCGTACGAGTCGATCCCGTTCTTTACTGAAGTCGGGGCTCTCGATCGCGTACCCATCGGTGTCGTGGGCATATTTGAGAACCCCTACGTCGATGCCAACGACCTTCTTCGGAACGTCTGGTTTCTCAGTTGTGCCCTCGTCTACTTGGATTACGAATGTCGCGTACCATCTCCCTGTGGGTTCTTGCTTGACGGTGACCTGTTTGATGTTTACGCCCTCGGGAATATCGCGGTGGAGAGTGATCGGTATCTCTCCGATCTTACTCAACCACAACACAGACCGACCACTCGTGTTCTTGAGTTTGAAGCCGGATTGGTTGTAAGTGAGGGACCGGTAGTCTCGGGGGCGCTTCCAGTTGAGCATCCCTACTGGACGCCCATTTTCCTTCTGTGCCTTCAGCCGAGAGAGGTTGTCGTAGACACGCTTGACAACCATTTGTAACACTTTTGAATGAATATCATTGAGTTCGTTCCACCATTTTTTGAGGTCTGGAAGCCGTCCTTGCACCGCGTATTGGGCAGGGATACCGTTTGATTCGTTAAGCAGATAGAGAACGTGATTGTAGAGTTGTCTACAAGTATCGATATGGTGCAGGAGCTCCTTTTGGAGAGATCCTGAGGGGTTGAGTCGGTACTTATAGCTGTACCACATTGTTTTCTTTTCTGATTTGGGGTTGGAGATCGAGATGGTTTTCAGATCGACTCCACTCCGGCGCTTCGGAAGCATAACGTAATCGCTACTTTCGAAGGGATCATACTCCTACTGTGAGTCCCCTCGTCTTCGCATTTAAATTTATGAGCTAGTGAATCGACCCACGAAGTGAATAACGACCGCAGTGCGACGTGTGCTACTCCGTCGCTTGCGTTCTCTCCTCACCTGGAATATTTTCGAACCAACATACTCATGCCTGCGGGCGGTTGCGTCAACTCTTAATCCCCGCGGGCAGTTGCGTGGCGTATGAGCCAGATTACGGTCGTGCTGCCGGACGGGTCGGAGCTCTCCGTTCCGGCGGACGCCACGGTGGAGGACGCTGCCTACGAGATCGGCCCGGGACTCGGGGACGACACCGTCGCGGGTGTCGTCGACGGCGAACTCGTCGCGAAGGAGGAGCGACTGCACGACGACGCACACCTCGAGATCGTCACCGACCAGTCCGACGAGTACCTCGACGTGCTCCGCCACTCGGCGGCCCACGTGTTCGCACAGGCGCTCCAGCGGCTCCACCCCGAGGCGAAGCTCACTATCGGCCCGCCGACTGAGGACGGCTTCTACTACGACGTGACGAACGTCGACCTCGACGAGGACGACTTCCCCGCGATCGAGGAGGAGATGGAGTCGATTGTCGAGGCCGACTACGAGATCGAGCGACTCGAGCGCTCCCGAGAGGAGGCCCTGGACCAGTTCGCGGACAACCGCTTCAAGCGGGAGATCCTCGAGGAGGAGGCCGCCGGCGAGGAGACGGTCAGCTTCTACCGACAGGACGACTGGGAGGACCTCTGTCAGGGCCCCCACGTCGAGTCGACCGGGCAGATCGGCGCGTTCGAGCTGCTCAACATCTCCTCGGCGTACTGGCGCGGCGACGAGGGGAACGAGGCGCTGACCCGAGTGTACGGGACGGCGTTCGAGTCCGAGAAAGACCTCGAGGAGTTCCTCCAGATGCGCGAGGAGGCCAAGGAGCGGGACCACCGAAAGATCGGCCAGGAGATGGATCTGTTCTCGGTGCCGGACGTGACGGGGCCGGGGCTGCCGCTGTACCACCCCGCGGGGAAGACGATCCTGCAGGAGCTCGAGGACTACGTCAACGAACTCAACCGCGACGCGGGCTACGAGCAGGTCGAGACGCCCCACCTGTTCCGGACGGAACTCTGGAAGCAGTCGGGCCACTACGACAACTACCGCGACGACATGTTCCTCCTCGACGTGAACGACGAGGAGTACGGCCTGAAGCCGATGAACTGCCCGGGCCATGCGACCATCTTCGATCAGTCCTCGTGGTCCTACCGCGACCTGCCCGAGCGCTACTTCGAGAACGGCAAAGTGTACCGCAAGGAGCAGCGTGGGGAGCTCTCCGGGCTCTCCCGGACGTGGGCGTTCACCATCGACGACGGCCACCTGTTCGTGAAGCCGGAGGACATCGAGCAGGAGGTCCGGTCGATCATGGACCTCATCTTCACGCTGATCGGGAACTTCGACCTCGAGGTCGACGTGGACCTCGCCACGCGCCCCGAGAAGTCCGTGGGCAGCGACGAGATCTGGGAGAGCGCCGAGGAGCAGCTCCGCGAGGTGCTCGAGTCCGAAGGGTACGACTACGGGATCGAGCCGGGCGACGGCGCGTTCTACGGCCCGAAGATCGACTTCTCGTTCCGCGACGCGCTCGGGCGCTCCTGGGACGGCCCGACGGTCCAGCTCGACTTCAACATGCCCGAGCGCTTCGACCTGACGTACACGGGCGAGGACAACGAGGACCACCGCCCGGTGATGATCCACCGCGCGCTGTACGGCTCCTATGAGCGGATGTTCATGGTGCTGATCGAGCACTTCGACGGCCAGTTCCCGCTCTGGCTCGCGCCCGAGCAGGTCCGCATCCTGCCCGTCTCCGACGACGCGCTGGGGTACGCCCACCGCATCAAGAACGAGCTCGGCGAGTTCCGTGTCGAGGTCGAGGACCGGGACTGGACGGTCGGGCGGAAGATCCGGCAGGCCCACGACGACCGCCTCCCGTACATGATCATCGTCGGCTCCGACGAGCAGGAGGCCGGCACCATCTCGGTCCGGGACCGCTTCGAGCGCGAGGCCGACGGCGTCGATCCCGCGGCGTTCTGCGAGCACCTCGAGGCCGAGTACGACGAGAAGCGGATCGAGCCGGACTTCCTCGACGAGTAGGTCAGGCCGGCAGGAACGCCATCACGAACCCCACGAGCGAACCGACGAGCAGCAGGCCGGCGAGGAAGATCGCGATCCACTTCCGGCCGCTCCCCCGGAGTGCCGGCGTCTCCGAGGGGTAGAACGGGCTCAGCGCCCCCTTGTCGTCGCTCATACGCTAGCTTCCTGCTGATGCCACATCAATCCACGCCGCGGTCCGACGGCCCGTTTCCCCGACCCTCGCCTTTTAGCCGCCTCACGCAAAACCCCCGGCTATGTCCGACGCACCCGACGTGGGAGAGCTCTCACCGCCGAACCGCACGCTGATGGGGCCCGGCCCCAGCGACGTGCATCCGCGCGTGCTCCGGGCGATGTCGACACCCCTGGTCGGCCACCTCGACCCCTCGTTCGTCGAGCTGATGGACGAGGTGCAGGAGCTCCTTCGCTACACGTTCCGCACCGACAACGAGTGGACCATCCCCGTCTCCGGCACCGGTTCGGCGGCGATGGAGGCCGCGATCGGTAACCTCGTCGAACCGGGCGACCGGATGCTCGTCCCCACGAACGGCTACTTCGGCGGCCGGATGGCCGAGATGGCCGAGCGCGCCGGCGGCGAGGTGGTCGAGGTCGACGCGCCGTGGGGCGAACCGCTCGACCCCGACGACGTGGCCGCGGCGTTCGACGAACACGGCGGAATCGACGTATCCGGCTTCGTCCACGCCGAGACCTCGACGGGTGTACTTCAGCCGAACGTGCCCGAACTCACCGACATCGCCCACGAGCACGACGCGCTGGTGATCGCGGACACCGTCACCTCGGTCGGCGGCGTCGAACTCCGCGTCGACGAGTGGGACATCGACGTGGCCTACGCCGGCCCGCAGAAGTGTCTCTCCTGTCCGCCGGGGGCGTCGCCGCTCACACTGAACGACGCGGCGATGGAGAAGGTGCTGAACCGGGAGACGGACGCCCGTTCGTGGTACCTCGATCTCTCGCTGCTCGAGGGGTACTGGGGCGAGGAGCGGGCGTACCACCACACAGCACCGATCACCAACGTCTACGCGATCCGCGAGGCGCTGCGGCTCGTCGCCGAGGAGGGGATCGAGGAGCGCTGGGCACGCCACCGCCGCGTCGCGGGCGCGCTGAAAGCCGGTGTCGAGGCGATGGGGCTGAAGATGAACGCGCCCGAGGAGTACTGGCTGCCCAGTCTGAACGCCGTCCGCGTGCCCGACGGCGTCGACGACGGCGAAGTGATCGACTACCTCCTGGAGGCGTACGACCTGGAGATCGCATCCGGCCTGGGCGATCTGGAGGGCGACATCTGGCGGATCGGCTGCATGGGCTTCTCCGCGAACCCGAAGAACGTCTCGCTGCTCGTGACCGCACTCGGCGACGCGCTGGCCCGACAGGGCGTCGACGTCGACGTGGGTGCGGCCGTCGAGGCGACGACCCGGGAACTGGACCAGTAGCGAGTTCGACACCGCGTCGATCCGCTCGCTGTGTGACTTCGTCGAGCCGTTCCCGCCGGTCGACTCCACGGCGGCGCTCAAGCGCTGGCAGACCACCCGCGCGGACTGCGAGAGCCGGAACGCTCGTGTCGCCGACGCGTTCGGCGAGGCGTACGCCGAGATCGCGGGCCGCGCGACCCGGGAGGTGGCGAGGCGAGCCGTCGACCTCTGGGAGCGGGAGGGGCGGACGGTCAACGCGCTTCGTGCTCGACATGGACGAAACCCTGCGTTCGGCCGGCGGAACGGACAACGAGATCCCCCGCGAGACGCTTCACTTGCTCACCGAACTCCACGACACCGGCGTCCCGATCGTCATCTGCACCGGGCAGACGCTCGAGAACGTCAAGGGGTTCCTCGTCCAGGGGCTGGGCAGCGAGCTCGTCCACCCCGGCCAGCTCTCGGTGGTGTACGAGGCCGGCAACGGCGTGTTCACGCCCGGCCACGGCTCAGACACCAAGCAGCTCCTGTACGAGGAGCTCGCACCGTCGGTCCGCCGCGTGTTCGAGCAGGTGCGCTCGTGCGCGCTCGGCGACGCACCGACCGCGGTCGCGCGTGGCTGTCACCTGCAGGGCAACGAGTTCAGCGTCACGCTCAAACCCAACCACGAGACCGGTACCGACGACGCCCGGGCGGTGATCGACGAGGGGCTGCGCCACCAGATCGACTCTCTGGGGCGTGCAGTCGCCGACGAGACGAGGATCGAGTGACCGGCCGCGGGCTGGGCCCGGGCGTACTACGCCGCCGCCGACGCCGAGATCGCCACCGTGCTCGACCGCGTCGACGCCGCGGTGCCCCGGACGACGGGGCCGGAGCCGGTTCGGGAACTGTTCGAACACATCAACGTGGGGTACTACGAGGCCGACGCCGCGGAGATCACCTCGCTCGAACTCGACAAAGTCGCGGGCGTGGAGGCAGCGTTCGACGTGCTCGGTATCACGACCCGTTCGCACTGGTGCTCGGCGACTCCAAGTCGGATCTACGCGTGATGGAGTGGGTCGACCAGTTGGACGCCGGGATCGCGGGCGCGTCCGAGCACGCCTCCGACGTGGTGCTGACACACGTCCGGGAGACCGACGGCCTGCTGTTCGACCGGGGCGACGCCGGGACGCCGCTCCGGACGGTGCTGGCGCTGAATCAGCTCGCCGGGATCGAGGCGACGGCCCGCGCCTGAGCGCTCACCACTCCGTCAGAGCGTCCCGGCCGTGGAAATGTGTGAGCACGACCGCGAACGTGATGGCGCCCGTGACCGCAAACGCGCCGCCGACGAAGAACACCGTCCCAATGCCGTACTGGCTCCAGAGCCAGCCGGCCAGCACCGGTCCGAGCACGCTGCCGGGGCGCCAGACGAGTTCGCGGATGCCGAAGCTGGCGGCGATACCGCCTTCGTCGGCCCCCTCGTCGGCGAACAACGCCATGCTCGCCGGCTCGCGGAACGCGTCGACGACACCGAGCAGCCCGTTGACCACGAGCAGCGGGACGAACGCCGGCCCGAGCGTGCCGAGCACCGAGTAGCCCGCGCCAACCCCCAATACGTCGCTGAGCAGGGAGGGAACGATCAGCTCGTACGTCTCCGGGAGCCCAACTGCCGTGCCGATGGCCGGCGTGAACGGCACCGCCAGTGCGACGAGTCCGTAGGCACCCCCGCCGGCGAACACGAACAGTGAGCGTCCGTAGCTGTCCGAGAGTCGCCCGGTGAACGGCTGGCAGAGCATGTTCGTCAGTTTCTCCGCGACGAGAACCAACGCGACCGCGAGCCCAGCGAACGCCAACCCGCCGCGAGCGGCAGAGACGCCGGCGTAGATGGATACCCACGAGCGGACAACGGTGACGGCGACGGCGTACTGCGCACGGAAGGAGGTGAGGGTGATGATGCGCTTGTTGAGCGCCAGTCCCGCGAACGGGTTACCGTACGAGCGTGTCTCGTCGGCCGGAAGGTAGAGCCAGACGCCGGCGAGGCCGAGCGCGAAGGCGGCGACGATCACCGTGTAGATCGGCGTGAACCCGACGATCTGGTAGAGGCCGCCGGCGATGATCATCCCGAGAATCGACGCGAAAAACCGCACCGAGTTTGCCTTCCCGATGGCGTTGGCCCGCTCGCCGTGGTTGGCGAGTTCACCGACCAGCGAGAGCGTCATCAGCCCGGAGCCGGTGACGACGACTCCCTGCAGCGCACGGACGCCGATGAACGCGCTGCTGTGGGCGAAACTGGTCGACAGTTCCACGCCGAACAGCGACGCCGCGGCCGCGGCCACCACGTCGCCGATGGGTTGGACGTTCGCGAACGCGACGTACGCCAGCACGCTCACGCTCAGTACGCCGAGCAGGACATTCTTCTTGTCGTACCGGTCGCCCGCCCACGCAAGCGGGATCACGACGATCGTTTGAGCCAGGGTAAAGCCCGTGATGAACAGCCCACCCATGAACTCCGAGGCGTTCAGCACCTCGATGTAGAACGGGATCAGCAGCGCCAGCGTCGAGTAGCCAAAGCCCGTCGCGAACCGCGAGAGGTAGAGTGACCAGAACTGCAGGCGTTCCTCGTTCACAGACCGACTGCGTGGGAGCTTCGAAAAGACGTTTCGATTCGATATGCGCGGCTTCTCGGGATCTTGTCGGCAGTAATACGGGTGGTGTTGGGGGCGTTACTCGCGGCGGGCGACGAAGCCGGCGCCGACCAGCGCGAGCAGCGCGGCGACGACACCGAAGCCGGGCGCCGACGTGCTCGTCTGGGTCGACGTGTCAGTCGGCTCTTCGGTTTGGGTGCCCGTCGCCTGGGCCGTGCCCGTCCACGTCTTGTTCAGCCCCGCCTCCTCCGAGGTGATGCTGATCGTGTACTCCTCGTTCGCCTCGAAGGTGAAGAAGGAGAACTGACCGGTCGCACGGCCGTTGTCGTTGACCGTGACCTGGGTCGTCGTCTCGGCACTGCTCTCGCCGCCGGCGTTGGAGACCAGCGAGAACGTCAGCGAGGTGCCGGGTGCGAGCGTGGTCGCTACCTCGTAGTTCACGACTTCGCCCGCGGGCGCCTCGGTCACGCCGTCGAGGAAGTTGACTTTGGGCTCGACGACGCCGAACGTCGCGGTGCGAGTGTAGTTCTCGCCGTCGGTGACGGCGTCGGTCAGCGTCGCCGACGCGGTGAAGCTGTCGCCGACCGCGGCGACCGAGCTGCCGTTGCCCTGCTGGAACGTCGTCTTCTCGAGGTCGAGCGCGACGTAGACGGCGCTCTCGGTGGCGTTGGCGGCGACGCCCTCGGTGTCGGCGGTCGCGTCGAGCGTCTTCGCGGACTCGTTGGTGTCGACGCTGCTCTCGGTCTGCTGGAGCGAGAGTTCGAGCTCGTCGCCGAGCAGCGTGCCGTCGTCGTCGGCCTCGGCGGGCACGCCGGCGGCGTCGAGTCGGAGGACGACGACGTCGTTGGCCGAGACGATGCTGTTGGTCGGATCGGACTGACTGCTAGTCTCGGCTGCGGCGGTGGCCGAGGTGGTCGCGGGCGCCGTCGTCACCGTGAGGTCACCGACGGCGTCGGATCCGACGGGTGCGGTCGCGGCCGCCGCGGGAGCGAGGGCTGCGAGGAGCAGTACGAGCGCAAGCGAGAGAGCGGTGTTCCGTGTGTTCATAGTTGGTAGTGGTGGCCCACGCCGCCCGCCGTCACTGGCGTCTGGGGTGCATCAGCAGTCGCTGTGGGTGTGACGCCGCACGGAGGGCGGGCGGAGCGGTCCGGACCGACTGAATCGGTCGCTGTCACTTGATTCGTGAGGACGAACTAAACGGTTCCCTTCCGACCGCCGTCTGGGAGTCGTTAACTGGACTGTAGCGGAAGGTTTTGCCAAGCCAGTAGTTTCACGGCGTCGCCGGCCGACTCGCCGCCATGACGGTTTTCTGGCATCGACGCGATCTGCGGGCGGCCGACAACCGGGGGCTGGCGGCGGCCGTCGACGACGCCGGCGACACGGTTCCCGTGTTCGTCTTCGACGACGCCGTTCTGGCGCACGCGAGCGACGCACGGCTCCGGTTCATGCTCGACTCGCTCGCGGAGCTCCGCGAGACGTACCGCGAGCACGGAAGTGACCTGGTCGTCGCCCGCGGCGACCCCGCCGCGGTGCTGCCCGCGCTGGCGGCGGCCGTCGACGCAGAGACGGTCCACTGGAACGCTGACTACTCGGGGCTGGCACAGGACCGCGACGCGCGCGTCGCGGACGCACTCGACGCCGCGGGCTTCGACACTGACACCCACCACGACGCCGTACTACACGAACCCGGGACGATCCGGACCAACGCGGGCGATCCGTACTCCGTCTACACGTACTTCTGGAAGAAGTGGCGCGACCGCGAGAAGCCCGATCCCGTCCCCTCGCCCGCGGGCAGCGACCTCGCGGACGCTGACGCGCTCGCGGCGGCAGCACTCACCGACGGCGGCGCCGGCGATTTCGACCTCGACGATGCGCTCCACCCGAGCCTACCGTCGATCGAGGAGCTCGGGTTCGCGGATCCGGCCGCCGACGTACAGGCCGGGGGGACCGCGACCGCCCGCGCCCGCCTCGCGGCGTTTTGCGACGAAGCGATCTTCAGCTACGAGTCCGATCGGGAGTACCCGGCTCGAGCCGGGAGTTCCCGGCTCTCACCTCACCTCAAGTTCGGGACGATCGGGCTCCGGGAGGTGTACCAGGCGACCGAGGCGGCGATGGCGGACGCGAAAGCGCGGGACGACGCCGAGCCCGAAGGGGACGCCAACGCCGAGGCGGACGCCGAAGCGGACGACGACGAACTCGGCCCCGCCCAGGAGAGCGTCCGGACGTTCCAGTCCCAACTGGCGTGGCGGGAGTTCTACGCCCAGGTGCTCTACTTCAACCCGGAGATCGTCTCGCAGAACTACAAGGCGTACGAGGAGCCGATCGAGTGGCGCAACGACGCCGACGAACTCGCGGCGTGGAAACGCGGCGAGACGGGCTACCCGATCGTCGACGCCGGGATGCGCCAGCTCCGGGCGGAGGCGTGGATGCACAACCGCGTGCGGATGATCGTCGCCTCCTTCCTCACGAAGGATCTGCTGATCGACTGGCGGGCGGGCTACGACCACTTCCGGACACATCTCGCGGACCACGACACCGCCAACGACAACGGCGGCTGGCAGTGGGCGGCGTCGACGGGCACGGACGCCCAGCCGTACTTCCGGATCTTCAACCCCGCCACGCAGGGCGAGCGCTACGACCCCGACGCCGAGTACATCCGGGAGTACGTGCCGGAGCTTCGGGGCGTCGACGCCGACGCGATCCACGACTGGCCGGAGCTGAGCGACGCGGAGCGCGCGGATCTCGCTCCCGACTACCCCGACCCCATCGTCGACCACAGCCACCGCCGGGAACAGGCGCTGGCGATGTACAAGCGAGCGCGCGGCGAAGACCCGGACGAGGAGTAGCGCACGACAGTCCGCGGTTAGCTCCACAACCACGGGAGCTTCATGCAGCGGTCCGTCGACTGCTGCTGGTCACTCGCCGTGCTTTGATCCTTACACAGCCACGGCATCACGCTCCCTGCAGCGGTCCGGAGACCGCTGCTGGTCGCGAGCCGTGGCTGGCGGGCTACCCGTGCGTTGCGGTATCTGTTGTCCCCAGAATCGTCTCGCAGTGGGGGCACTGCCAGACCACCGGCTCCCCCCAGTCGGCGTCGATGAACGCGCGCTCGAGTTTTCGCACCTCGCGCTCGCAGGACGGACAGTTGGCCATAGTTCGGCTCCCGCCCGGCCGGGATTAACCGTTTCCTTCGCGGAACCCGACGGGTCCTCGCCGTCGCGCTTTTGCTCGCCGGCCACCCACAGACGGTCATGACCACACGAATCGACGTGCTACTGTACGACGGCTTCGACGAACTCGACGCCATCGGCCCCTTCGAGACGTTTCAGAACGCCGCCAGCGCTGGCGCCGACTGCGAGGTCGCCCTGGTGACGAACGAACCGCGCCAGCGCGTCACCGCGAGCCACGGCCTCGACGTGGGCGTCACCGGACGGAGTCCGGTTGCCCGTGGAGCTTCGCTCCACGACGTCGACGGGACGCTCGCCGACCCCGAATCGGCCGACGCGCCGGACCTGCTCGTGGTGCCGGGCGGTGGCTGGTCCAGCGGCGAGGGTGGCGTCCGCCGCGAGTACGACGCCGGCGACCTCCCGCCGAGAATCGCCGCCCACCACGAGGCTGGCGCGACGATCGCGTCGGTCTGTACCGGCGCGATGCTGCTCGAACGCGCCGGCGTCCTCGGCGACGGCCCCGCGATCACCCACCAGTCGGCGGTCGAGGACCTCCGGGCGGCCGGCGTCGAGGTGCCCGACGCCCGCATCGTCGACACCGGGCGTGTCGTGACCGCCGGTGGGGTCACCAGCGGCATCGACCTCGCGCTCTACCTGGTCGAACGGGAGTTCGGCGCCGAAGTGGCCGACAGCGTGGCGACGACGCTGGAGTACGAGCGCCGCGGCGACGTGCTCGTGAATCGCTAATCTCGGGCGATGGCGACCCAGACCGCGACGGCCGCGGCGGTCGTGAGGACCGCGAGACCGGTCCAGCCCACGTCGTAGCCGACGCTCTCAGCGACTGTGCCGAACAGTGGCGGCGCGACGAGGCCGCCGACGTTGAGCGCGCTCTGGCCACCCGCCGTGGCCGCGCCGACTTCGTCGTCGTCGACCAGCGCAGTCATTGTCGCGTAGTAGACGCCCGGGAAGCCGAGCATCGACACGCCGAGGAAGCCGAACGCCAGCCATGTCGTCGTCTGGCCGCTGGCGACGACGACGGCGAGAAACCCCGCGCCGGCGAGTGCGGCCTGCGCGGCGAGGACGAGCGCCGGCCCGCGAGTGGGTCGCCCGGGGATGCGATCCGCCAGCTCCCCGCCCGCGAGCCGACCCAGACTCCCCGTCACCTGCACCGTCGCGAGCACGGCGCCACCGACGCTGGCGGTGGCGGCGACGGTGTCGGTGACGTGGGGAACCACGTAGCTGGTGGTCGTGAACACCGCGGCACCGAGGAAGAACCCAGAGACGAGCAGCCCGCGGTACGCGCGGTCGTCGAGCAGCGAGCGCACGTCGGGCATCGACAGCGAGCCGCTGGCGGGCATCTCCTCGTACCGAACTGCGGTGACGGCGGCGACGACCACCGCGAGCCCCGACCCCACGAGGAACGCGGCCTGCCAGTCGAAGCGGACGATCCCCACCACGGCCGCCGCGTCGGTCGTCGCCATCCACGCGATCAACAGCGCCGCGACGGCGCTGCCCGCGGTGACGCCGACCTGTTTGACGTTCATCGCCAGCGCCTCCCGACCCGGGGGCGCCACGTTGATCGCCGCACGGTTGGTCGCCGGCATCGCCGTCGCGTACGCGAACCCCACGAACAGCAGCGCCACGAGCAACAGCGGGAACGTCGGCGCGACGGCGACGAACGCCATCCCCGCCGCGAGCGCGAGCAGGCCGTACACCAGCAGCGGCCGCTCGCCGAAGGCGTCGGTGGCCGCACCGGTGCCGAACAGCAGCGCCGTGTACCCCAGCATCACCGCCGTAACGGTCAACCCCGTGACGCCGAGGGAGACGCCGAACCCCTCGCGGACGAACGCGGTGGCGGCGAACACGGTGTAGAAACAGAGGCTGGCGGTGAACTGCCAGCCGGAGACCAGTGAGACGCCGCGCCAGCCCATATCGCCCCTGCGTCACAGCCACGTAAGTGCATGCCCGTTCCGGCACGGGCTGCTGGTCCCTCCGAACCGGACTATGCGCCGCGCTACCAGACGTCTCCTCAAGATTTAACATGAATCGCAACCCAACAAACGAGTGGTGATTCACCCATGACTGACTACGAGCTGCCGCCGCTTCCGTACGACTACGACGCACTGGAACCCTCGATCAGCGAGCAGGTGCTGACCTGGCATCACGACACCCACCATCAGG
>Ga0207813_100130_pt1 | contig 59361 bp, 52 predicted proteins | sample A23E3SouthBayCA_2_FD_187730 | JGI IMG/M metagenome (GOLD analysis project Ga0207813, IMG submission 187730) | Aerobic enrichment media microbial communities from Eden Landing Ponds, California, USA - A23 E3 (4) (SPAdes) | ecosystem: Environmental > Aquatic > Marine > Unclassified | place... | reverse complement strand
CGAGGACCCCCGCCACGACCAGCAACAGGGCGACCGCTGCGACGCGGGCCGCCCGCGGATCGAACCGCGGTCGGTCGGCGACCGCGTCGTGGACGGTCGAGTGGAGCGCCGCGAGGCCGACCGCCGCGAACGTCGCCGTCGGGAGCAGGAGGTCGAAGTGGTAGTACGGCCCGAGGACGGCGACGAGGCCGTCACCGGCGCGTTCCAGGTCGCCGAGGACGTTGAAGTTGCCCCAGAAGTAGACGTTGCCCGTCGCGACGGTGGCGGCGACGCCCCCGACCGCGGCCTGTCGGGCGGTGAGCCCGCGCCGGACCGCGACGGCGACGCCGCCAGCCGCGAGCGCCGCACCGACGAGGCCGCCCGCGAACCACTTCGTGAAGAACAGCCGGAGGACCTGCTCGGTGGCGCGCAACGCGAGGTCGGGCGTGTAGACGATCTCGTGGGAGAGGATCCGGCGGCGGCCGAACCCGAGGCCGTCCAGCGGCGCGAACGCCTCGTAGGGAAAGAGGAACGGGGACCCCGTCGTGGCCGCGTTGTACGCCAGCGTGGCGGCCACGCCGAGGAGACCGAGGGCGGCGGTCGCCGTCTGCCGCGTCACGACCGCCCGCGCGTCGCCCCGGAGCGCCTCGTCCAGCGCCGCACGCGGGCCGCCGCGGGCGGCCCGGACGACGGGCCGGAGCGTCCACAGCGCGTGGGCGATAAAGGGCGCGGCGAACAGGACCGCGGTGTACGGCCGCGAAAAGAAGGCGATCCCCACGGCGAGGCCAGCTGCGCTGGCCCACCGGCGGTCGCCGGTCCGGTCGGCCCGCAGGTAGCAGTAGGCGAAGGCGAGGTTCCACAGCGCGGTGGGCGCGTAGGGGAGAAAGACCGCCGAGTTGAGGAAAAAGAGCGGCGACACGATCAGGAACGCGGCAGCCAGCAGCGCCGTCCGGCGGTCGAACGCCTCGCGGACGACGCCAGCAAGCAGCGCGACGTTGCCCGCGGCGATCCCCGCGAGCGCGAGGCGGTACCCGCCGAGGAGTTTCCCGACCGCGAACATCGCCGCGGGGACCGGCGAGTACTTCGGGTAGAGGCGATCGCCGTCCGTGACGAAAAACCAGGGCCTGAACACCCCGTCGACGGGCGGGTACATCGATAGCTGCCCTTCGAGGAGCAGTTCGGCCTGCTGGAGGTAGACACCCTCGTCGTGGTTCAGCGAGTGGTGCGGGAACAGGCGCGTCGCGACCAGCCAGACGACGATCCCACCGAGCACGGCGAGGGCGGCCGTCGCGAGGGTCGCCCTGCGCCTGCGCATCTCACTCTCGGGGGAACCACGCCAGCGGGTGGTCGACCCGGACGTCGACCCGGACCCGCTGGTCGAGTGCGAGGTTGTCCGCGTGGTTGTGCTCGCAGTACACCGTGTCGCCGCCGTCGAGTGATACCTGGTAGACGAACGAGGGGCCGGTGTAATGGCGGTTGACGACGGTCCCGTTGCCCTGCCCCTCGTCGGCGGGCGTCGCCACGAGGTCGTCCGGCCGGACCATCACGTCGACGGTAGCGCCCTCGTATTCGGGTTCCAATCCCTCGATCACGTCGGCCGGGAGCGTCCCCAGGTCCGTCTCGACCGATCCGGCTGCGAACTCGCCGGTGACGAACCCAGCCTGGCCGAGGAACTCGGCGACGAACCGCGATTCGGGCTGTTCGAACACCACTTCGGGGCGGCCGACCTGCTCGACGCTCCCGTCGGCGATGACGGCTACCCGGTCGCTGATCGAGAGGGCCTCCTCCTGGTCGTGCGTGACCGAGACGGCGGTCACGCCGGTCTCTTTGATGATATCGCGGACCTCCTCGCGCATCTCGGTACGGAGGCTCACGTCGAGATTCGAGAACGGCTCGTCTAGCAGGAGCACGTCGGGTTCGGGCGCGAGCGACCGGGCCAGCGCGACGCGCTGGCGCTGGCCGCCCGAGAGGTCGTCGGGGCCGTGCTCGCGGTACTCCGAGAGACCGACGAGTTCCAGCAGTTCGTCGACGCGGCGCGCGCGCTCTTCGGCAGGCCAGTCGTCGATGCCGAACGCGACGTTCTCGGCGACCGAGAGGTGCGGGAAGAGCGCGAACGACTGGAAGACCAGTCCGACGTCGCGGGCCTCCGGGGAGACGAAACGGTCCGGGCCCGCGACGAGCTCGCCGTCGACGCGGATCGCCCCCTGGTCCGGGCGGTCGAGTCCCGCGAGCAAACGCAGGGTCGTGGTCTTGCCACACCCGGAGGGGCCGAGCAGCGTGAGCAGTTCCCCCTCGTGGACCGACAGCGTGAGATCGTCGACCGCCGTCTCCGGGCCGAACGAGCGGGTCACACCGTCGAGTTCGAGCACCGTCGCGCCGCGCTCGCGTTCCCGACGGACGCGGTCGTCCGCCGCCGAGGGGACTGTGTGTTCGATCATCCTCAGGTGACTCTATCCTCTCCCTGGTTCTCCTGTGTCAAAAGCACAGCCATCGAGAGCCCCGAGACGACGACCAGCACGAACGCCGGAATCGCGGCCTGTCCGTACAGCCCGGCCTCCTCCGCGCGCCAGATGAACGTCACGAGCGTGTCGAAACCCAGCGGCCGCAACAGGAGCGTCGCGGGCAGTTCCTTCATCGACGTGAGGAAGACCAGCGCCGCACCGGTCACGATCCCCGGGGCGATCAGCGGGAGCGTCACCGCCCGGAAGGCGTCAAAGCGGGATCGCCCCAGTGTGCGTGCGGCCTCGATGAGTCGCCCGTCGACCTGCATCGTCGACGCCCGGACGGAGCCGATCGCCTGTGGCATGAACCGGACGACGTAGGCGAACACGAGCAGCGGGATAGTCTTGTACAGCGGCGAGGCCACGTCGAGGCTGAAGCTCACGAGCGCGATGGCCAGCACGATACCCGGCGTCGCGTACCCGACGTAGGGGATCCGGGCGGCCAGTGACGAGAGCCGCGACCCCTTCGACGCCGACCGGAGCGCGATGGGCAACGCGACGAGTACCGACACCGCAGCAGCCAGAAGCGAGACGTAGACGGAGTTGTAGCCGATCCGCCACGAGAAGGTCAGCTGGCTGAACTCGTAGCCGGGGCCACCGCGCAGGAGCCACATGGCGAAGATACCGATCGGGAGCACGAGCGCCAGCGTCGCCACGAGCGCCGGGAGGATCATCGCGGGGTAGCGCCACACGCCGAAGTCGAGTTCGGCCCCACCGCGGTTGCCCCGACTCGCGTAGGCACCGGAGTCGTCCGCGCCCAGTCGCGACTCCGCCGCGAGGATCACACCGGTCACCGCGAGCAACTGGATCGACAGCAGGGCCGCGTACCCCTGCATGTGCGCGTTGTGGCGGCTGTAGATGAACTGCGTGAACACCTGGACGTTCATGAAGTTGGGCGTCCCGAAGTCGGCGAGCGTGTACAGCGCGACCAGCAGCGCGCCCGCGGCGATCCCGGGGACGATCTGCGGGAGCGTCACCCGGCGAAACGCCCCCAGGCGACCGCAGTTAAGCGTGCGCGCGGCCTCGACGAGCGACGCGTCCAGCGACAGAAGCGAGGAACGCGTCGTCAGGAACACGTACGGGTAGGTGTACAGCGTGAGGACGACCGCGGCGCCGGCGAACCCCTCGACGGTCGGGAGTGGGACCCCCAGCGTCTCGGAGAGCGGGCCGGTCGGCCCGAACGCCGAGAGGGCCGCGAACGCGCCGAGGTAGCTGGGGACCGCGAGCGGGAGGGCGATCAGGACGGTCCAGAACCGTCGGAAAGGGATCGACGCCTGCACCGTCAGAACGGCCAGCGGCACGCCCACGAGGATGCTGGCAGCGGTGACGACGCCGACGAGCGCGACGCTCCGACCGAGGACGGCCAGCGTCTGGGGGCTCGACGCGAGCGCGAACGCTCGCGTGCCGAGGTCGCCGACGTCGATCACCAGCCAGGCCAGTGGGGCGAGGAGCACGACGACGATCGCCGTCACGAGCGCGGCGTAACCGGTGTCGAGCGCCAGATCGAACTGGTCGGCGGCACGCTCGGCCAGCGATCCGACGCGCTCGCGCCCGCTCATCTACAGCACGCCAGCGTCGCGCATCAGTTCGAGCGTCGGTTCGAGGTCGGCCAGTTCCGCCAGGTCGATATCCGGCGGGCTGAGTTCGTCGACCGTGGGCAGGCCGCCGACCGGCTGGACGCCCGGGATCATCGGGTAGGCGAAACTCACCGTCGCGAAGAACTCCTGGGCCTCGGCCGAGAGGAGGTGGCGGACGAAGTCCTCGACGAGGTCCTGCTTCTCGGTCCCCTCGATGGCGAGTGCACCGGCGACGTTGACCAGCGCGCCAGCGTCGCCCTCGGTGAACGCCAGATCGATCGGGGCGTCGGGACGCTGGTTCTTCACCCGCATCGCGTAGTAGTGGTTCGCGAACCCGGCCGAGAGCGCGCCGTCGGCGACCTGCTGGGAGACGACGTACTCGTTCCCGAACTGCTCGATGCCCGCCTCCTGCATCGAGGAGAGCCACTCCTGGGCGGCCTCCTCGCCGCGCTGGAGGCGCATCGCCGTCACGAACGACTTGAACGCGCCGTAGGTCGGCGCCCAGCCCATCGCGTCCTGGAAGGCGTCCGTGTCCGGGAAGTCGGCGACCTTCGAGGGGACGTCGTCGGCGCTCAGTTCGTTCGTGTTGTAGGGGACGCTCCGGGCGCGGCCAGCGACGCCGACCCAGGCGTTGTCCGAGCCGCGGAACCCGGAGGGCACGGGCTCGACGGCCTCGTCGGACAGCGGCGCGTAGGCGTCGTTGTTCGCGACGTAGCCGAGCGAACTGGCGTCGATCGACCAGAAGACGTCCGCCTGGGGCGACCCGGCCTCGACCTCGTCGACGATGGTCTGGGCCAGCGAGGCCGACCCCGCGTCCGACGTGAACACGGAGAAGTCCGGGTAGATCTCCTGGAGCATCTCCACGAACTGGTAGTAGATCCCGCCCTCGCCGCCGCCGATGTAGAGGTTGAGATCGCCGGAGAGGTCCGGCAGTTCCTCGATCGACGTGCCACCCGGAGCGGGCCGCCCAGACGCGAGCGTCCCGGAGCCGCGAAACTCCGTGAGCGACGGGATCTCCGCCTCGGCGGAGGAGCCCCCATCGCCGCCGTCACCTGACCCGGGCGCGGTGTTACACCCCGCGATACCGGCTGCGGATCCAACTGCGAGCGTCTTCAACAACTGGCGCCGTCCGTACTTCGTGTGTTCCGTCATATGTTTTAGGCCTGCCTAAAGGATTAAAAGCTTCCCGATATTGTTCACTCAGTCGTCGGCGGCCGCCGCCGTAGTTTCGGCGACGGTCCCGTCGTCCAGCGTGTCCAGACAGGCGAGCCAGTCGTGCATGTACTCGCCGACGTAGTTGAGGAACTCGCCGTTCTCGTAGTCGAACTCGCCCTCGGCGAGTTCGGTCGCCATCGCCTCGAACACGCCCGCGAAAGTGTCGGCGTCGCCGCCGACCTCGTCGACGTGCTCCCAGACGTGTTCGTTGAGTTCCAGCCCCGGCACCTCGTTGTTCAGGTCGCCGAACGTCGACCGGGGAGCCTTGTTGTGTTCACAGAGCGGGTACCCGTTGTAGATCTGCTTGCCCAGCACGTCACACGCGCGCTTGAGGAACACGCCGCTCCAGATGTCGTCGAACCGGCCGACGTCCCAGGGGTTCTCGTCCATGGGCAACTGGTAGAACGCGGGGATCACCTCGCGCCGGAAGGCGAGGTTCATCGAACAGACCGTGAGGTAATCCCCCTCGGCGGCGACGAAGTCGCCGTCGTAGTCCGCGGCGGTCGTCCGGGTCTGGGCCTGCCCCTGCAGGTCGCCGTCCATGAGGATACGCACGGCGTCGAGGTCCGGGACGTTCGTCCACAGGCCCTGTGAGGCCACCACGTCGTCGACGGTGTCGGTCCACGTCTCGACGGTCTCGTCCATCGCCGAGTAGGGGTACCCGCGGGGGTAGAGGCCGTGCTCGTCGGCGTTCTGGTAGAGAACGTTCACCCACCGCTCGTCGGAACTGACGTGTTCGACCTCGCCCTCGTAGGCGAGGTTCGCCATGTGTCGGCCGAAGAAGTCGAACCCCTCGTGGGGGAGCGTGTCGTCGTCGATGAAAAAGCCGTACTCGTAGTCGCCCGCCCACATGTAGAGGAGGCCGAAGCTCGTCTCGGCGTGACTCGCCGCCGGGACGACGTGGGCGTACTCGCTGACGCCGTGGTCGTCGTACCACTCCTCGCGGCGACTGCCGTCGAACACCTCACCCGCGACGCCCAGGTCGTCGAGCATCGCGCGCATCTTCGCCGTGTCACAGAAGTCCTCGGTGACGAGCACGAACTCCAGTCGGTCCGTATCGAACCCGTACTCGCGGGCGTTGGCCACGTACTCACGGAGACACTCGTACTCACGTATCGTCGGTACCACCACGCAGATATCTTCGGTCATCGTTGCTCGAATGTGTTTAGGTTTGCCTAAAATGACTTCCGGTTCAGGTCGGCCTAAAAGAAGGGCGAAGCCGACAGACGGACGGTGTACCCAGTCGCGGAGATACCGACGGACCCACAGCCGTCGGGTGATCCAGCTCGCAGAAGAAAATTCCTACGAAGGACATAATTACTGTCACATTCGTTATTTCTGTTCATCTCTATTCGATTAATATCCGACTCAAACGCACTCTAAACCGTTTTCCCAACAAACATTTATACTACACTACGGGAAAGTATGTAAGCTTTGCAAGGAGAACTATTATCTAACTGCCACTGGCGTAGTGTAATAATGAGAGCGCGAACGGACTGGAGGGTCGCCGGATGGATCTGAGCGGCCAGACGTGCCTCGTCACGGGGAGTTCTCGCGGGATCGGCCGTGGGATCGCCATGGATCTGGCGAGTCGCGGTGCGGACGTGGTCGTCAATTACCGGTCATCGGAACGCGAGGCCCACGACGTCGTGGCCGCCATCGAGGACGAGGGCGGATCCGCTATCGCCGCGCAGGGGGACGTCTCGGACATCGACGAGGTCCGGGCGATGCGCGGGGAGATCCACGACGCTGTCGGCCGGATCGACGTCCTGGTCAACAACGCCGGGATCACCGTCGACAAGAAGTTCGAGAACATGACCCGCGACGACTGGGACGCCGTGATGGACGTGAACCTCGGCGGCGTGTTCAACTGTACCAAGGTGTTCTACGAGGATATCAAAAGCTCGGAGGCGGGTCGCCTGATCAACATCTCGTCGGTCGTCGGCCAGCAGGGTAACTACGGACAGGCCAACTACGCGACCACGAAGTCGGGGCTGTTCGGGTTCACACGGACCATCGCGCTGGAGTTAGCCTCGACGGGCTCGACGGCCAACTGCGTCGCACCGGGTTTTGTCGCGACCGACATGCTAGATGAGGTCCCCAAGCGCGTCCAGGAGAAGATCCTGCGCGAGATCCCGCTGGACCGCTTCGCCGAAGTGGAAGACATAACTGGTATCGTGGCGTTCGTCGCGAGCGAAGAGTCGAGTTACATGACCGGACAAGTGCTCGGCGTCAACGGCGGCATGGAGTGGTAAGATGAGTCAGGACAGCGAGGGAGACGGCGCGGGCGAGCAGTCGGAAGCGCCCGGGGGGAGCGAGGAGTCGCCCGTCGAGGAACTGCGCCGACGCCGCGCGGAGTCCCGGAAGGGCGGCGGCGAGGCGCGCATCGAACGCCAGCACGACCGCGGCAAGATGACCGCTCACGAACGGGTCGAGTACCTGCTCGACGAGGGGACGTTCAACGAGGTCGACCCGTTCGTCCAGCACCGGGCGACGGCCTTCGGCATGGACGAAAAGGAGTTCCCCGGTGACGCCGTCGTCACGGGCTACGGCGAGGTCGACGGCCGGAAAGTGTTCGTCTTCGCTCACGACTTCACGGTGCTCGGCGGGTCGGTCGGCGAGGCCGTCGCCGACAAGATCTGCAAGGTGATGGACCGGGCCATCGACAGCGGCGTCCCGGTCATCGGGATCAACGACTCCGGCGGCGCGCGCATCCAGGAAGGCGTCGACTCGCTGGTCGGGTTCGCCAGGATCTTCCAGCGCAACACCGAGGCCTCGGGGCTGATCCCGCAGATCTCCGCGATCATGGGGCCGTGTGCCGGGGGCGCGACCTACTCGCCCGCGCTGACGGACTTCACGTTCATGGTCCAGGACACCAGCCACATGTTCATCACCGGACCGGACGTCATCGAGACAGTCACCGGCGAGCAGGTCTCCAAGGAGGAACTGGGGGGCGCCCAATCTCACTCTACGAAGTCGGGCGTCGCACACTTCGCCTGCCAGGACGAGGAGGAAGCGCTGGACCGGATCCAGCGCCTGCTGTCCTATCTCCCCCAGAACAACATGGAGGACCCGCCGCGGGTCCCATCGTGGGACGACCCGGACCGCGAACTGGACGACGTGACGGACATCGTCCCGGACGCGCCGCGCAAGCCCTACGACATGGTGCAGGTCATCGAACGCCTGGTCGACGAGGGCTCCTTCTTCGAGACGCACAAGAACTGGGCACGCAACGTCGTCGTCGGGTTCGGCCGGATGGACGGCCGTGTCGTCGGCATCGTGGCGAACCAACCACGCGTGAGCGCGGGGACGCTGGACATCGACGCCGCCGAGAAGGGCGCGCGGTTCGTCCGGTTCTGTGACTCGTTCAACATCCCCATCGTGACGCTGGTCGACGTCCCGGGGTTCATGCCGGGTACCGACCAGGAGCACAACGGGATCATCCGCCGCGGGGCGAAACTCATCTACGCCTACGCGGAGGCGACGGTCCCGCTGCTGTCGGTGGTCGTCCGGAAGGCCTACGGCGGTGCCTACATCGTCATGTCCTCGAAGTTCCTCGGGTCCGACGTCAACTACGCCTGGCCCGGATCCGAGATGGCGGTGCTCGGCCCTCGCGGGGCGGTCAACATCCTCTACCGGGACGAACTCAAGGAGGCCGACGACACCGACGCCAAACGCCAGGAACTGATGGACGAGTTCCGCGAGGAGTTCGCCCACCCCTACGGCCCCGCCGAGCGCGGGTACCTCGACGACGTGATCGAGCCGAAAGACACGCGCAAGCGCCTCATCTCGGACCTGGAGTTACTCGAACGCAAGCGCGAGGAGAGCCCGCCGAAAGACCACGGCAACATTCCACTCTGACATGGCACGAGCAGACACCACCGACGAGACGGACGCGGACGGAACTCCGGGGACTGGCGACAGCCTGACGCTGACCGTCGGGGGCGAGGACGTGACGGTATCGCTCCCGCCGGACGCCGACCCCGAGGAGACGGCGGCCATCGCCTGTGCCGTCGGCGCCCACCTGCAGGACCGGGCGCGGGCCGCGGCGGCCGCCGAGAGCGACGACGAACCCGAGACGGTCGACGCGTGGACACTGGCCGGGCGGATGCGCTCGGTCGGCCGGTCGCGCTGGCCCGACGACGTGCGCCAGGGCGAGGAGTGGAAGGCGGCCGCGCGGTCGTTCTACTGACGGGAACGCCCCGCCGCGGTCACCTGTTCGCACCGTAACAGACACAATCCCTCCGGGAGACGGTTCGGGTATGTCAGTCGCAGTGATCGGCGCCTCGATGACGAAGTTCGGGCAGCGCGACGCCTGGATCCGCGAGTTGCTCGCGGACGCAGGCGAGGCCTGTCTGGACGACGCGGGCGTCGCGCCCGACGACGTCGAGCACCTCTACGTGTCGAACATGGCAAGCGGGGAGTTCGAAGGACAGGGCGGCGTGATGAACGCGCTCGCCCACGACCTGGGGGTCTTGCCCGCGTACGCCGAGCGGGTCGACCAGACCTCCTCCTCGGGTGGTGCGGGTATCTACGAGGCCTGGCAGTCGGTGGCCTCGGGCGCCAGCGAGATGACCCTGCTCGTGGGCGGCGAGAAGATGACCCACAAGACGACCGCCGAGGCGACGGACGTCATCGCCTCGATCACTCACCCCGTCGAGTACAAGCACGGCCTGACCCTGCCCTCCTTCGCGGGCCTGACCGCGCGTCACTACCTCGAACGGTTCGACGCGCCCCGGGAGTCGCTCGCGAAAGTCGCCGTCAAGAACCACAAAAACGGCGTCGACAACCCACACGCCCAGTTCCAGAAGGAGATCGACGTCGAGACGGCCCTGGAGAGTCCGATGGTCGCCGACCCCCTGCGGCTGTACGACTTCTGTCCGATCACGGACGGGAGTGCGGGCCTGATGTTCACGACCGAGGAGCGCGCCAAAGAGATCACGGACGACTACGCGGTGATCTCGGGTATCGGCGGCGCGACGGACACTCACGTCGTCCACGAGCGGTCGGACCCGACTGTCATGGGTGGGGTCGTCGACTCCGCCGAGGAGGCCTACGAGATGGCGGGGATCGGTCCCGGAGACGTGGACGTGGCCGAACTCCACGACATGTTCACCATCCTCGAGTTCCTCCAGATGGAGGGATGTGGCTTCGCCGACCACGGCGAGGCCTGGAAACAGATGGACGAGGGTCGCACCGAACGGGACGGCGAGTTGCCGATCAACACCTCCGGCGGCCTCAAGTCGAAGGGCCACCCGCTGGGGGCGAGCGGCGTCGCACAGGGCTACGAGATCTACAAGCAACTCGTCGGCGAGGCCGGGCCGCGGCAGGTCGCGGCCGACACTGCGCTCGCGTGTAACGTCGGCGGGTTCGGGAACTGCGTCATCACCACGATCATGGAGGCCGGACAATGAGCTTCGACGCCCACGTCTGCGAGAACGGACACGTCACCTACCCCGGACACGCGCTCTGTCCGGAGTGCGGGACGAAACAGACCGAGACGATCGACCTGGCCGACCGGACCGGCGAGGTGGTCACGTGGACCGAGAGCCAGAAGACGCCGCCGGGCGTGCGCGCGCCCAACACCCTCGCCATCGTCGAATTCGACCTCTCCGACGAGGCGGTGCCCGACGACCACGTCCGTGCGATCGGACAGGTGGCCGGAAACGCCGACGTGGAGACGGGCGACGCCGTCGAACCGGTCTACGCGGAGGAGTTGCGCGACCCCGACATCGGGATCAAAGAGCCAGCGAGTCAGGAGTGGGACGGCTACCGGTTCGACCCGGTCTGAGCGCCCTGTTTTCCGGGACGCCGCCCGTCAGTCCGCGGCGGTGACGGCGCGCTCGTCCCGTTCGCGGGAGTCGGACCCGTCGTCGGCCAGCGAGTCGAGACAGTCCTCCACTGATCGGAACTCCCTGCCGTCGGCGTGGGGGTAGACGGCCGCGAGGTCCCCGTCCTCGTAGACGGCGAGACACAGCGCCGGGAGGACCAACCAGCGGCCGAACTCGCCGGTCGCCATGGAGTAACACTCCCGCGTGTCGAAGAAGGGGCGCAGTCCCACGCCCTCCTCGTCGGCCCACCCGACGAAGGACAGATAGAGATCGCGAGTACCGCGGTCACCCGTCCCGTCGACCCGGATCCGCTTGTCCCAGGTGAACACGTCGTAGCCGTCGACGACACTGTCGGCCGCCAGCGCTTCGAGTCGGTCCGTGACCGCCGCCCGCCGCTCGCCAGCCGGTTCGGGCAGGGTCTCTCTGACGTGGAGTTCGACCCGCCTGTCACCCGTTCGCTCGGTCTGTGTCATCTGTGCTAGCCCCCACGCAGAGGTGAATAATAAAACATTATGTTTTTGCTCCAATAATTATTCCGGCCGTTGGCAGGTGTCCAGTCGAACAGGAGTCGTGTGGGGAGCGGGCCGGAAAATCACCCGTCCGGGGAGGCGTCTGGGGTGTCGTCGTCCGCGCCGCTGTCCGTGCCGTCGGTGTCTACCGCGTCGCCCTCCGTGCCGGTACCGTCCGTTTCGTCGCCGTCCGCATCGGCGGTATCGCCGCCGTCCGAGGTCGTCGCGTCCGTCTCGTCGAGTTCGTCTTTGATCGATTCGAGTTCGGCGTCGACGTCGATCTCGACCGGTTCGCCGTCGGATTCGTCGCCGACTCGACCCGTCCCGTCCATGTCCGACTCTCCGTCGTCCGCGTCCGATGCGGCGTTGGGGCCGGTTCGAGACTCCTCGAGGCGTCGCTGGACCTCGGCGCGGAGTTCCCGGGCTTCGTCGAGCAGGGCCGCGGCGTCGTCGTTCGTCGGCCGCCCCTCGACAGCGTCAGCCAAGTCGTCGAGTGCGTCGTCGAGGCGTTCGAGCGTGGACTCGCTGGCCGACCGGGCGCGCTCGCGGACCTCGTCGGCGCGCTGGCCGGTCTCCTCGGCGGTGTCGACCAGTTCGAGCGAGCGCTGGAGGAGGCGGAGCGCGCGGATGTTCGTCTCGAGCACGAGGATGATGCCGGGGATGGCTACCTCGCTGGTGAACTGTCGCAGTTCGCGCGGTGTCGGCAAGGGCGGGCGCCGTCGGTCCGTCGGCGGTTCGAGTTCCGATTCGAGGTCCCGCAGGGTCCGCGTGAGATCCGCGACGAGTCGTGCGAGGTCCTCGTCGCCGGGGTCGTCGGTCATACCCGGCGGTTCGGGCGGCGCGGTGAAAAACCCCGGACCCGTGATGATCCACCTCGATCCACCGTGGCAAGATGTGTTCAGTCACTGGATCAGTCCGGCCGATCCTGGCGATCGGTTCCGGACTCCATCCCCGACCGCATGAACGCCGCGAGGATCCGACCGATGCTGGTCTCGGCGGTCCACATCGCCTCCTCCTCGACCGGCTCGTCGCTCCCCGTCGCGACGGCGAGCAACACGGTCGCCCCGTCGACCATCAGCGCCCGACCGGCGAAGTCCGCGGGGCTGTCGTCGTCCATGACGACGACCGCGACGGGGTCGTCGGCGAACCGATCGGCCAGCGAAGGTTCGGCCGTCAGTACTGTCGTGTCGACGCCCGCACCCGCGCGTTCGATCAGCGCGTCGGCGACGACCGACGAGACGGATCCGGCGGCCGGTGCCACCAGCACGACCGTCTCGCTCGCGTCGCCGATCAGGTCGGCGATCCTGTCGTCGATGGGCTGTCGGCCCCGCAGCGTCGAGACGTCCTGCCCGCCGTGTCGCTCCGGTTCGTCGCGCCGGAGGTCGTCGAGATTCTCGAAGGCCTGTCGCTGGACCCGGTCGAGTCGCGACTGCAGCTGCTCGCGCGCGGCTTCGAGGCTCACTGGCTGGTACTGCTTCGGTGCGGACTCGATCACCTCGACGAGCCCCCGTTCGGCGAGTTCGTCGGCCGCTCCGTACACCTGCGAGCGCGGCACTTCGGAGGCGTCGCTGATCTCGGCGGCGGTTCCGGTCCCCAGCCGCTGGAGTGCGACGAACACGCGCGCCTCGTAGTTGGGCAGTCCGAGCCGTTTCAGTGCCGTTATCGCGTCCTGTTCGCTCATGTGTGGTCTCCCGGTCTCGACGAGCGGGCTATCTGTCCGTGCGGTCGAACAGACGGCCCATATGTCCCTCGGTCCCGATTAGAATATAATTTGTAGAAATATACAATACTTATGTATCGGTGTGCGGTACAACGAGGTATGTCCTTTGCGGACCGGTACGCGGGGTTCGTCACGTCACACAGCAGGCTGGTGATCGCGGCGGTGCTCGTGGCGACACTCGTCGTCGGGAGCGGGGCCGGAAGCGTCGACAGCGAACTCTCGATCGCGAGTTTCGAGAGCGACTCAACCGAGGCGGAGAAACTCGAGTACGTCGCGTCTAACTTCACCGTCGAAGGGGAGAACACGACCGTCACGCAGATCGTCGTGACAGGCGACGACACGCTCACGAGAGCGTCGCTCCTCGAGACGCTCCGGTTCCAGCGGACGCTCGTGGAAAACGAGGCGATCAACGGAACGCTCCGCGAGCGCCAGCCGGTCGTCGGGCTGTCGAACGTCGTCGCGACCGCGGCGATACGGCAGGCCGACGGCGGGGAACGAGCGCGGACGCCGCCGTCGCTGGACGCACAGATCGAGCGGCTCGAGTCGATGTCCGACAGCGAGGTCAGGCAGGTCGTGGCGACGGTACTCGATCCGGACGCCGACCGGGGTGCGGTGGATCCGTACACGCTGTTACCGACCGACTACGAGGCCGGATCGACGACCGCCACCGGACGGGTCACGTTCGTCTTCCACGAGACCGGCGGTACCGAGGCGTTGCCCGACGACGTCGTCGACGCACAGCTAGCTATCGACGACCTCGCCAGCGAGTCGATCACGGGGACGGAGAGTTTCGTCTTCGGGACGGCCATCGTCGACGAGGAGTCCAGCCGGGCGACGGGCGAGAGCTTCGCGCTCATCTCCCCCGTGGCGTTTCTGCTGATCCTGCTCGTCCTCGGGATCGCCTACCGGGACGTACTCGACGTGGCGCTCGGGTTGCTCGGCGTCGTCCTCGTCCTGGTCTGGATGGGCGGCGTGATGGGGTGGGCCGGAATCGGTGTCACACAGATCCTCATCGCCGTGCCCTTCCTGCTGATCGGCCTGAGCATCGACTACGCCCTCCACGTCGTGATGCGCTACCGGGAGGCCCAGTCCGAAGATCCCGACCGATCGCCGAGAGCGGCGATGCGGCGCGGGCTCGCGGGCGTCGTCGTGGCCATCGGCGCGGCGACCATCACGACCGCCGTCGGGTTCGCGTCGAACCTCGTCAGCCCGATCCAGTCGATCCAGGAGTTCGCGGCCGTCAGCGCTGCGGGGATCCTCTCGGCGTTCCTGGTGTTCGGCGTTTTGCTCCCGCCGCTGAAACTGGAACTCGAAGCGGCACTGGAGCGGGTGGGATTCGACCGGCGGAAGCGACCGTTCGGACAGACCGGTGTCGCGTCCCGCCTGCTGGGGGCGGGGACGACCGTCGCCCGACGCGCACCGGTAGTCGTACTCGCACTCGCGGTCGTCCTCAGTGCCGGGGGCGCGGTCGCGGCCACCGACATCGACACCTCGATCGATCAGGTCGACTTCCTGCCACGGGACTCCCCCGCGTGGATGGACTCACTGCCCGCGTCGCTGCAGCCGGGCGACTACGACATCCGGTCGAACGCCGTCTATCTCAACGACCAGTTCGTCCAGTCCCGCGGACAGTCGCGGGCGGAGTTCCTGATCGAGGGACCGGTGACAGCGCCGGGGACGCTGGACCGGTTCGCGGCGGGCCGTCAGTCGCTCTCGAACGCGTCGACGGTGGTCACACTCGCCGACGGCAGCCTGCAGGTGACCGGCCCCGTGGGGACGATCCAACGCGCAGCGGCAGACAACGAGACCGTCGCGGCGGCGGTCGAGCGCTCGGACACCGACGGGGACGGGATCCCCGACGAGAACCTGGCGGCGGTCTACGACGCGGTGTACGCGACTGCACCCGGGGAAGCGAGCGCTGTCTTCCACCGATCGGACGGCGAGTACCGCGCGCTGCGGCTCTCGGTGACGCTGACGGGCGGGGCCGACACCGAAACGGTCACGGAGGAGATGCGCGGCGTCGCCGCGACGATGGAACGCGGGGGCGACCTGACGGTCACCGCGACCGGACAGCCGATCGTGCAGGAACTGGTCCAGCGCGGGCTGCTCACCACCCTCGTGACGGGCTTTGGAGTCACCTTCGTGGTCATTGCCGTCTTCCTGACGCTGATCTTCCGGCGGCGGTACGGGACGCTCTCGCTCGGATCCGTGGTCGTCACACCGGTCGTCCTCGCGCAGGCGTGGGTCTTCGGGACGATGTACCTGGCCGACATCTCGTTCAACACCGAGACGGCGATCATCGCGTCGATCGGGATCGGCATCGGCGTCGACTACAGCATCCACATCGGCGAACGGTTCCTCGAGGAGCGGCGCGACCGAGACGACGTCGGTACCGCGCTCCGCGCGACACTCCAGGGGACCGGCGGCGCGCTCCTCGCCAGCGCCGCGTCGACCGCGGGGGGGTTCGGCGTGCTGGTACTGGCGCTCGTACCGTCGCTCCGGCGGTTCGGCTTCCTCACCGCGACCGCGATCGGATACGCGTTCGTCGCGAGCGTGCTCGTCCTGCCGAGTCTGCTCGTCCTCTGGGACCGGTACGTCGACCACCGACTCCCCGAGCCCACCTGATCGACCGACGACCGCCCGGATTAGGCGTACCAAAACCCTTTTATCTTTAGGGTGGCCTAATCTCGCACATGGACGTATCGCGCCGGTCGACGGACGCACAGGTCGCCTCCGACGAACCTGCTGACCCGCCCGCGGACGAACCCGACATCTCGGCCCACTCGACGACGCCGGACCGGACGGTCTTCACCGAGTCCGACAACGGCGACGGGTGGATCGCGACCGACCTCACGGTCGACGTTCGGCGGTAGGAGAAGCGACTCTTCTCTGCGACGCGCGTTCGCGCGGAGTGGCTACTGTCCGTCGTCGACGGCGCCCTCGAACACGAGCGTGTCGTCTTCGAGGTAGTGGTCGATGTGGTGGGCGTCCTCCTCGGTCTGGACGAGGATCTCCCGCAGGATCTGGGCCGTCGCGTGGTCGCCCAGCTCCGTCGCGAGTTCGACGTGATCGCGCAGCGACTCGATGATGTCGCCGTACATCTCCAGGTCGTTCTCCAGCGAGGTCCGGATGTCGTAGACGTCCTCGTCCTCGGAGTCGACGGGCGAGTGCTCGGCGAGGCGGTCGGGCGCCGCGATGGGGGCGCCGCCGATCGCCTGCAGGCGCTCGGCGATCTCGTCGGCGGCCGCCTCGGCGTTCTCGGCGGCGTCACCGAGGAAGATGTGGATATCACGGAACTCCGCGCCCTCGACGTTCCAGTGGTGTTTCCGTAACTGGTGGTAGAGGACGTACGTCGCGGCGAGATCCGTGTTCAGCGCGTCGACGATCTGCTCGGCCTTTCCGTGGTCGAGTCGGAGGTCGTTCTCCTCGACGCTCCCTGCCTCCTGACGGACGGTCTTCTGAGTGCTCATTGCGTCCACAGATACGTCTGCCCACCGTATAAAGATTGCTACCTGGAAAGATTACTTTGTCTTTTGCAAACCTGAATTCTCGTTTCGCGCTAGAAACGTCAGCATCCTAGAGAGTATTACGGGCGAGTCAACACCACAGCCGCGTCGTCGGCAGCCCGGTCGGGGTCGAATCCCGCCTCCTCGGCGGCCCGGTCGAACTGTACCCGGTGGGCGGCCCGGAGTGCGTCGGCGCGGTCGCCCTCGACACCGAGCGCGTCGAGGAACTCGTCCCAGACGTGGGCCGGGAGCGCGAGGTAGTACGCACCGGGCGTGCGTCCCGCGAGCGGGTCGCGGTGGAACTGTGTGCGCCACTCGTAGACGATGTCTTCGACGCCGGGGAGTTCACGAACCCCCTCCTGGTGCCGGGCGAGCAGATCGGCCAGATCCCCGGTTTCGAGCCCGTGTTCGCGCGCCGCGGCGGCGATGACTTCGGAATCGAACGCAGCTAGCGGGTCGCGGTCGTCGGCCATACCCGAGTGTCGGGACCGACCGGGTTAAGCGTGTGTCCCGGACCGGAAATCGGAGTCCGCGTTCGCGGGCGGAGTCGACTGGGCGTCGCTCTCGCGACCCCGTCCGGCGGCTAGCCGGACGGAAAACGATCGGGAGAACTTATCAGTCGCCGACCCCTATTTCGGGTGGAGCCAGTTGGCTCCGTAGTGTCACACGCTCCGGGGACCCACCCCCGGATTTTTATCGCGCACGGCATCGAAATCACGCCAGTTGCAGACATCAGTCCCCGGACTCGACCTCGCTGGTGGCGCTCCCGGCCGCCGTCTCGGTCATCGTCCCCGTATCATTGTCGTCGGTCGTCCGCTCTTTGACCGCCTCGGGGTCGAAGTCGTTAGCGTCGGTGTTCGGTTCCAGGCCCGCGCGCTCGACGATCTCGATGTCGTCGCCCGGCGACTGGCCCTCCGTCGTCAGGTAGTCGCCGGTGAGGACGCCGTCGGCGCCCGCCTCGAAGGGCAGGTGCTGTTCGTCCTGATCGAGGTTGACCTCGCGGCCGCCGGTCAGGCGCACGCGGGCCTCCGGGTGAAGCAGGCGATACACCGCGATGGTCTCGACGATCTCCTCGGTCGTGATGTCGGCGCCGTCCTCGAACTGCTCGCCCAGCGGCGTCCCCGCCACGGGGTTCAGGATGTTCACCGGCAGCGACGAGACACCCACGTCCTGCAGGGCGACGGCGGCGTCGACCCGGTCCGTGGGTGACTCGCCCATCCCGAGGATGACGCCCGCACAGAGGTCCATGCCGACGTCCTTGGCGAGTTCCAGCGTCTCCACGCGGTCCTCGAACGAGTGGGAGTCGACGATCTCCGGGAAGAACCGCGGGGAGGTCTCGATGTTGTGGTTGTAGTGGTTGATCCCCTCGTCGGCCAGGATCTCGGCCTCCTCGCGGGTGAGGATGCCGAGGCTGGCGTCGACCTCCACGTCGGTCTCGTCGCGGACCAGTCTGATCGCCCGCAGGACCTCCCCCCACTCCTCGGGGCGGCGTTCCTTCGAGACGCCCTTCTCGGCGACGACGATGCCGAAGCGCTGTGCGCCGTCGCGTTCGGCCCGCTCGGCCGCTTCGAGGATCGACTCTGGGTCGAGGAAGCCGTAGGTGTCGATCCCGGTGTCGAAGTGCACGGACTGGGCGCAGAAGCCACAGTCCTCGGCGCAGTTGCCCGCCTTCGCGTTGACGATCGAACACGCGTCGACGGTGCCGTCGCCGAAGTGCGCGCGCACCGCGTCGGCCGCGGCAGCCAGTTCGTCGACCGGCTGTGCGATCAGCGCGAGGCCGTCGCGCCGGTCGAGGCGCTCGCCGTCCAGCACTCGCCTGACGGCGTCGTCTATCGTCCGGTTGCCGGTCTCGTAAACCACGTCCTCAATGTCAGTTGACGGGCGCAAAAAGGTTCGGGGGCGACGCCGAGGCGCGACGACAGACCGCGTCCTCACTCGCCCCAGTAGAAGGGTGGTCCGAGGAGCATGTACGCCAGCGCGGCGACCAGCAGGACCCGGGGGAACGCCCGACCGAAGGCGGTCGGTGCGACGATGGCCGCGGCCTGCACCACACCCAGGACCGAGGCGTCGCGCGCCATCAGTTTCGGGTACGCGACCGGCGCGACCATCGCAAGCGAGAGCACCGCCGAGACGATCAGGAGTGCCGGGACCCACGTCAGGCCCGCGAGGTACGCGGTCACGAGGATCGTCGCGCCGAGCGTGTTCTGGATGCCCGGTCGGTTCTCGTCCTCGCCGACGTAGACGGTGTAGAGTGCCGTACGGAGGATCGACATCGCGACGAACAACGACGCGGCGGCGAGCGCGGCGGCGAGTTCGGCCGCGGGAGCATCCGCGAGTCCGGCGCCGAGCCACCCCCACTCGGCGGCGGCCGCCCCGTAGACGAAGAAGGCGGGCGTCGCGCCGAAGGAGACCACGTCGGTCACCGAGTCCAGCAGCGGCCCGACCTCTGTGCTGTCGTACTTGCGGGCGATTATCCCGTCGAGGGCGTCGGTGATGGCCGCCAGCAGGATCAGTCGGGCCGCGAGTCCGGGGTCGGAGAAGGCCGCGACGCCCGCGACGACGCCGATCCCGGCGTTGCAGAGCGTCACCACGTCCGCGACCCCCAGTCGCTCGCGCACCCGCAGACCCTCGTCCATACCCACGCTCTCGGTGACGCGGTACATCAAATGACCGGGATCGGATCGGCATCGAGTGTCCGCTGGCGAATTCTGAAACAGACAATAGAACTATGCGAAATGCGACGTTCGTTCCGAGTGTCAGTACGGATGTTGGTCGCTGGGGAGGGCCATCCCGCTGGGTGGGGATGGACAGAGAGAACAGAGGCCGAACGGACAGCGAATCGAACGATCGCCAGAGCATCCGACGGGAGACGCCCCGAGCGTGGTCGGCAGTGGTGGCGGGCGGCAGTAACCGCTGTGTCCGTCGCCGCGCTCCTGACCGCAGCGGTTGTGCTCGGAGTCGGAGTCGGAGGGGTCGGTGCGGCGAACGCGGACGCGAGCGTCGACGGGGCCAGACACGCCGTCGCAGGGCCAGCAGTCGGACAGAGCGGCGGCGCGAACGTGACCGGACCGTCGGCCGAATTCTCCGTCTCACCAGCCAGTCCGGTGGTCGACGAGACGGTGACCTTCGACGCGTCGAACGCGACCGCGGACGGAGGCATCGCGAGCTATCGATGGCGGTTCGGCGACGGGACAACAGACACCGGAGCGACCGCTTCGCACGCCTTCGACTCGGCGGGCAACTACACCGTGGTCCTGACCGTCACCGACGGGCGAGGCCGGACCAACTCGACGTTCCGGGAGATCACCGTCGAGAACGGGAGCGAGTCGGCCTGTCCGGACGTCCAGAGCGGCGTGGCCGGACAGAACGGTCGGACTGCCGACGACGCCTGTCCGGTCGGGAACCCGCCGACCGCGCGGTTCTCCGTCTCGGCGACGAACGTCACCACTGGCGAGAACGTCTCGTTCGACGCCAGCGCGTCGGTAGACAACGGCACGATCACCGCGTACGGGTGGACGTTCAACGACGGCGACGGTGCGACCGGCCGGGCCGTCGAACACGCCTTCGAGACGCCCGGGACCTACGTCGTCGAACTGATCGTCACCGACGATCAGGGACACACGAACTCGACGACGGAGACGATCACCGTCACGAACGGGAGCGACTCGGCGTGTGCGTCGGGCTGTCTCGATCTCAGGTCGATCGCACTCGGCGAGACCGGCGACGGGCAACTCGATCCGAGCGACCCCCGAATCGTCTTCGAGGAGCAGGTCACGGAACCGATCACGTTCGCGCCGTCGACCGACGGGCCGGTCCAGATCGAACTGGACAGCGAGGCGGCGCTCGGTCTCGAAGTCGTCGACCGGAACGGGACGCGGGTCGCCTTCCGCGACGCACAGGGGACGCCGATCTCGGTCACGCTCACGGCTGGCGCCGGTGAGGCCTACGAGATACGGGTCTACACGTACGCTCCGGTCGGCGACCTCCCGACGAACTACTCGTTGTCGGTGAGCGAAGCGGCGGTGGACCTCCGTGGAATCGAGTACGGCGAGACGAAAGCGGGCGAACTCGACCCCGACGACCCGTCCGGGAGTCCCCCTGTCGTGGACGGCGAGATACGGTACGAACCGGTGACGTTCCGGGGGTCGATCGGCGACGTCGTCGCCGCGTCCGTGTCGGCCTCGAACGCCTCGCTGTACCTGTACGGCCCGAACGGGAACAGGCTGTACGGCGGTGACGGGGGGACGCGGCTGTCCTCGTTTACGCTCGCACGGAACGGGACGTACGAGCTACGGGTCGCGTCCACCGACCCCGACGCGGGGTTCGCCTACGACCTGTCGCTCACTCGGACCGACGAGGTTCGAGGCGACATCGGGGCGATCTCGGCGGGCGAGCGCAAGACCGGGATACTCGACGCGGAGGACCCGACGGTGGGCCGGGAGCCGTACGAGGACGTCGCCTTCGCGGGGGAGGCCGGTGACACGGTGAGTGTCACCGCGACGCGGCGGACGCGGGACCTGAACGTCACACTGATCGGGCCGACGGGAACGACCGTCGCGACCGGGACCGGCACCGTCGAGACGGCCCTCCCGGCCGACGGGTCCTACGAGATCAGAACGCGGGCGCGGGCGACCGGACGGTACACGCTGACGGTCGCGAGTCTGTCGGGCGACGGGCCGACCGCGAACATCAGCCTCGACCCGGGCACGCCGACCGCGACGACCGCAGTCAGGTTCGACGCTACCGGATCGTCGCCGGACAACATCACCAGCTACGAGTGGGCGTTCGGCGACGGGAGCACCGCGACCGGCGATGTTGTCACGCACCGCTACGACGAGACGGGGACGTACGTGGTGGAACTGGCCGTCGTCACTGCTGGCGGCGGCCGGGACACCGTCACGCGGACCGTCTCTGTGGTCCCGGTGATCGATCCCGCGATCAGCGTCGACCCGACGAACACCACGACCGGGACCGACGTTACGTTCGACGCGTCCGGGTCGACCCCCGCAGGCATCACCGAGTACCAGTGGTCGTTCGGGGACGGCGCGACCGCCACCGGCGAGACGGTGACGCATAGCTACGACGCGGCCGGCGTGTACACAGTCGAACTGACCGCGACGGACAGGTTCGGGAACCGGAACGCGACGACTGCGACAGTGACGGTCGAACAGGCCACGAACGCGTCTATCAGCGTCGATCCGGACCTGCCCACGACGGCGACGAACGTCACGCTAGACGCCTCGGGGTCGACGCCCGACACCATCACGGGGTACGCGTGGACGCTCGGTGACGGGACGACCGCCACCAGTGAGACGGTGACACACAGGTACGACGAGTCCGGCGTGTACACCGTCACGCTGACCGTCAGGGATGCCGAGGGCGAGCGAGACACAGCGACCGCGACCGTTCCCGTCGCTCGGCCTGTCGACGCGAACGTCACCGTCGAACGGAACGAGACTGGGCCTCGCACCCTGACCGTCGACGCGTCCGGGTCGATTCCGTCCGGGATCGGTACCTCCTACGAGTGGTCGTTCGGGGACGGCACAACCGCCACTGGCGCGGTCGTCACCCACCAGTACGACGAGTCCGGTGAGTACACCGTCGAACTGACCGTCAGCACCCTGTCGGGCCGTTCCGACTCGACGACGCGGACAGTACACATCGGAGAAGGGCCGAACGCGAGCGTCAGCGTCGACCCGACGGCTCCGACGGCCGGGAGCGACGTGACGCTGAACGCATCCGCGTCGACAGCGGCTGGTTCGATCACGGCCTACGAGTGGACGCTGGGTGACGGGACGACCGCCACCGGCGCGGTCGTCACACACCGGTACGACGCGAGCGGCACCTACACGGTCGATTTGACCGTCACGACGGAGAGCGGCGACACGGACACGGTGACGACCAACGTGTCGGTCGATCCGCCAGCGGCGCGACTCGTGGTGGACGCCGACGGTGGCGACGGCGCCGACTACGAGCGTCTGCGGCCCGCACTGGACGCTGCGGCCGACAACGCGACCGTCGTCATCCGTCCCGGGGAGTACACCGGTGCCGGAACCGTCGAGTTCCCCGACGGCGCGAACTACACGGTCGGGCCGGGGCTCCGCCTCACGAAGAACGTCACGCTGCGGGCGCCCGGGGGAGCGCGGATCGTCGGCGCCGACGACCCGGACGCCAACGACGCAGGTATCGAGGTGGTTCGCGGGAGCGGCGCCGCGCCGACTCTGAAGGGGCTGACCGTCGAAGGGTACGAGGTCGGCGTCGACGGGAGCGGCGCCACGCGTGGACTGCACTTGCTGAACCTCTCGATCCGGGACGCCGCAACCGGAATCGCGGCCGGAGGCACAGGTGACTGGACGGTCGCCCAGACGTCGCTCACGAACGTCGAGACCGGCGTCGACGCCGCAGGGACCAGCAGCGACTGGCGCGTGACCGAGACCGTCTTCAGCGGGACCGAGACCGCCGTCGACGCGAGCGACGCGACGGGCGACTGGACGGTCGTCGGGGTGGAACTGTCGAGTGCCGGACGCATCGACGCGACCGGAGCAGCCGGCAACTGGACGGTTCGCGAGACAGTCGTGTCCGGGTCCGACGGGATCCACGCGGACGGATCGACCGGCGACTGGCGGATCGCCGACTCGGTCGTGACGTCGGGTCGGTCGGGCGCCGACCCGGCAGCGACCGACGCCGTGACTGCCCGCGGTTCGACCGGGGACTGGACGCTCCGAAACCTGACTGTCAGGGCATACGCCACAGGAATCAGTGCGAGCGGCGATCCGGCGGGGTCGGGTGACTGGACAGTTCTGAACGCGACGATCACCGGGAACGACGTCGGGATAGACGCGGACGGGACGAGCGGCGACTGGCGGGTCGAGCGCACGACCCTCGACGGGAACGGACTGTTCGCGAGAGACGCCAGCGGTGACTGGACGGTGACAGGAACGGGCTTCGAGGGGGCGTCTCTCGACGCCGCACGCACCGACGGCTCCTGGACGGTCGGGAACGCGACGGTGTCGCGGGCGCCGCTCAGGGCGCCGAACGCGTCGGGGGCGTGGACGATCACGGGAACGACCGTGACCGAGAGTCCCGAGACGGGCGTCGCACTCGGCGGTCTGTCGGGGTCGGTCACAGTCGAGAACGTCACCGTCCGGAACAGCCGAGCGGTGGGTCTCTCGCTGAACGGCGCGACGGCGACCGGACGACTGTCGAACGTCACCGTCACCGGGAGCGGCGGCATCGGCGTCGACCTGCGCGACGTGGCGGTCGGCGACCGGGCTGGGACGCCGATCGGTATCGGGGGCGGTCAGTCGCCCGGAACGATCGACCTGTTCGACACGGTCGTCACCGAAAACGGTGGTGACGGCGTCGCGGCGAGCAGGGCCGCCCGAGTCGTCGCGGTCCGGAACACGACGCTGGCCGGGAACGGGGACGCTGGCTTCGACGCTGGCGGAGCCACCGCGGCCTGGGCACTGAACGCCTCGACGGTCGCGGACAACGCCGCTGGAGTCGTCGCGACGGAATCGGCCGGAGACTGGACCGTCATCGGGGCGACGATCCGGGGCAACGACGCTGCGGGGATCAGGGCGGTCAGGGCGAACGGGTCCTGGACCGTCGCGCGGTCGACCGTGCGCTCGAACCCGAGCGGAATCGTCGCGACGGGGTCGGCTGGCGACTGGACGGTCACGAACAGTACGGTCGCGTCGTTCACGACGGTCGGAATCGGGGGGCGCGAGACCAGCGGCAACTGGACGGTTCGGGGCGCGACGAACGTCACGTCCGGGGCGGACACGCCGACGGTCGCAGTCGACGCGTCGGACTCGACCGGCGCGTGGCGGATCCACCGGACGAACTTCGGGGTCTACGACCGCCTCGTGGCGCGCGACGCCACGGGCGGGAACGCCATACGCAACTGGTGGCCAGCCTATCCCGACGGCTTCGACGGGCCGCGGTGTGTGGTCCCGGAGGAGGCCGTCTCCTGTGAGAACCCCCTGCGCGAACCAGCGAGCGACGGAGCGACCGGCATCGCGGTGTCCGTCGCCGACGGGACGGAGACGAAGCCGTTCCCCGACGTGGACGTGTACGTCTACGAGGCGGAGCCCGGAACAGACTCCCTTCTGGAACCGATCGACGGCTCCGAGTGGTACGTCGGGACCGGGACGCTCGTCTCGGAGGACGGTCGGGCCGGACAGCCGCCGATCACGCATCCGTTCAGAGTCGACGTCGCCCGACCGGGCGCACGAACGACGAACGTCTCTACGGGTCCGGACGGGACCGTCCGCGTCACCGGACTCGACCCCGGGAGGGGGTACTGCGTCCTGATCAATCCGCCGGTTCACAGCCCGCGCAACGTCACGGCGGACTGCGGTATCGGTGTCGAGGGCGGGTCGGTCACCACCGTCGAGTACACGCTGGAGAACAACGTCTCGCTCGAACCGGCCAGCGACGAGATACACGACCTGCAGGACGCGTCGCTGCTCGCCTTCGACCGCCGCGTCGACGACGCCGCGGCGTCGTACCTCGACACCGAGTACGTGATGACTTACAGTTCGTCGCTGAGCGACGTGCTCGGCGTCATCGGCCTGGCGAACACGTTCAGGGGAGGCCTCGGCGACCTCGCGAAAGAGAGCACGGACGTGTTCAGCAGAGAGGGTGCGCGGGCGGTCGCGGAACTGAGTCTCGACGTCACGGCGGACAGCGGACGGATCGAACTGTCGGACGTGCGCGGCGCCCGTCTGGCCGACCGGGAAGACGAGTTGCAGTCGCTCGGCGTCGACGTGGCGGACGAGCGCCTCACCAAACAGGGCCGGACCGTAAAATACGCCAACGTGCTCCGGGGCAAACGGTGGATTTGGGTGTTCCAGAACCCGTGTGACTCACAGACGTACGATCCGGACGACCGGTTGTACGGTCGCACCTCGACGAACCCGTGTGCGTACGCTTCGGGGTCGAACGTGTTGTACCCGGAGACGGATTCAGAGGTGGAGGGTCGGTTACAGGATATCTGGCTCGTCTCGAGCGCCAGAGACGGGATATACGACGCACAGGACAACATCTCGGCGATCCAGCGCGGAGAGAGTCCGGCGGGGACGCCGGCAGAGGGATTCGATCCCGAGACTGTCGAAGAAGTCATCGATAGGCAGGACAGCGCCGTTCGCGGGAACGGGCTGATCGAGGGACTGGTGATCAGTCCGACCGGTGACGTGTACGGGGTCCAGAAGTCACAGCGAAGCGCTGCCGTCGTCGCCGAGTACAGGGACCGGTTCGAGGAGGCCAAGGAAGACCAGCGAGTCTGGACGATGGTCACGTTCGCTGGCGAGACGATACTCGGGGCCACGACCGGCGGCGTCGGCGGAGTGGCGGTTCAGGCTGTCGGGGCCGGTCTCACGGAACTCGGTAACGAGCAGTTTACCGGGGCCGACGCGCGGCTGACCGAGTCGATCTACCGACAGCACGCCCGCACGCAGATCAAGTTCGTCTCCGACGTGAACAATCTCGAACGGATCAATCGAGACACGGCAGAGTACATCGCCGACCAGTACCGCGAACCGACCGCGGGCGAGTCGGCGGGGAACATCACGACGAGTCCGTCGTTCAGTCCGCCGGAGCAGGTGCCGGGTGCGGCGAACGTAGACGTGAACGTGGTGCCCGCCAACCGGGGCCGCTACACGCACCTCGGGACGGCCGAAGTGGCCGCCGTCAACGACGGTCCGGTCCCCGCCGACGCGCGAGTGATCGTCGCGTCGCGGTACTGGACGAACCCCTCGACCGACCTCTCCGTAGTCAACACCACCGGGACCAACCCCGTCGTCTCGTCGGTGCCCCGCCAGAGCTCCGAAGCGGTCGAACTCGCACCGGGCGAGGAACTCGACGGGACCGCGACGTACATGCTCAGAGACAGCGCGAGCGAGCCGTTCCGGATCCACGTCGTCTACACGATCCTCGTCGTGGACGGCAAGATCGTCGACTACAGACAGAACCGGACGTTCGTCGACGTTTCGACCGCCGAGGGGACTGACCCGGACGGGAATCCCGGGTTTGGGGCCGACCCGACCGGTCCGTCCGATCGCGACACGGTCGGCGACCCAGTCCCGGCCGACGTCACCGCCCCGACCGCAGCGGACATCGGTGTGGCGACTGGCCACACCGCCGATACCACCGCACCGGTCCGAGGCGCGACCGGAAACCGAGCGGCGCCAGCGGGCGCGACCGGAGGCCAGCGCGCGGTGGCCTCGGCACAGGCCGGTGACGATACCGTCCGCCTCCGTTCGGACCGGTTCGTGTACACGACGGCTGGAGCCGACGGTGCGATGACTCGCGGGACGTACTACGATGCGGCGCCGACGTCGCGGACGGTGATCGACGCCGAACTCGGCGGTGACGGTGCGAGCACGAACGAGACGATCCGACTGCCGGACGGGACGGAGTCTGTCGTGGTGACGATGGTGGCTCCGTCGCGGACGGCGGCCGATCTGCGCGTCACGGACGGGGCTGGCACCGTGACGGGGCACGCGACGGACGGGGAGTCCGTCAGCGGCATCGCCGGATCGACCTACTCCGGATCGCACGGGTCCGTTGAACGCGTGGTGATAGACGACGTGGCAGGCGCCGAACTGACCATCAACGCGACGACGAACGGAGAGGCCGGTCCGGTCGACGTGTTTACTATCGAGACGCCTGCCCGTCCGCCGATCATGGGTGTCCTGCCGGGCGTCAGACACGTGACGGCACAGTCCGGCGAGACCCACAACACGTCGATACGGATCGCAGAGGTCGGCGGTCAGCGCCCGATCGAGGACCCTTCGGTCCGGATCGGGACCCTGGAGACGGCAGATGGGGTGACGCTCCCTGAGGCCGCGGTCACTACCCGGTCAGTCGATACGGTGACCCCGGACGGGGGTCGCAGTTTCAACGTCTCCTTACAGGCGTCGGCACCGGAAGCGCTGGACTTCGACGATCGGACGCGGTTCACCGGACCGGTAGCCGTATCGTCGGCGAACGCTGGCGAAGTGACCACCCGCCTCTCCGTGCTGGTGTTTGATTCGACGGTGCGGAACGCGACGCTCGTCGACGCGAACAGAACAGTGACCGGGGTCCACGCCACTCCCGTCTCGACCGCACGACTCGGCAGTCCGGAGGGGACCGTTCCGGTCGGCGGATACGCCGTCCGAGTACAGGGCGACGGTGAGGTCCGACTGGCGTTCGGTGGAGAGGCGCTGGCCAGCGACGTCGAGTTCTACACCGTGGTCGACGGCGAGTGGCAGCAGGTGACGTCGACGACCACCGAGCGCGGTTTCGGACTCGAACTTCCGGCCGGCGACCACTCCCTCGTCGCCGCCCGACCCGCAGAGGAAGGCACGGAGGAGAGTGCCGGAAACCCCGAGAGAGACCGGCCGACGAGGTCGCCAACGCCCACGCCCACCTCGACGCCCGCTCCGACGCCCACCTCGACGCCCGCTCCGACGCCCACCTCGACGCCCACGCCGACCTCGACGCCCGCTCCGACGCCCACGCCGACCCCGACGCCCACGCCGACCCCGACGCCCGCTCCGACGGTGGAACAGGTACCCGATCGGACGCCTACGCCTACGGTGGTCGACACGTCCTCGCGGACGCCCACGCAGACCCGAGTTCCGACGGCGACCACGAGCCCGACGACGGCGGGTCCGACCACGCAGTCGACAGGACCGCCCCGGGGAGAGGACACGACGGCGACCGTGACCGTCCCACCGCCGACCGTCGCCACGACGGCTCCGGCGGCGGCGGACCCCGGGACTGGTGACTCGGGCGGTTCGTTGCCGGTTCCGGTTCCGGTACTCGTGGTCGGGGGCGGTCTGATAGTCGCTGGCGGCGCGATACTCGTGTTCGTCCTGCGGCTCTGACACCCTCGCTTCCCCGAGGGCAAGAGCCACGGACCGGGAGACACTACGTCCGGACATGACAGATCGACCGACCCGGCGACCGGAGGCGGGGCGATGAACGAAGCGTCGACCCGCTTCGAGTACGACCCCGCGGTAGTGCGGTACGGCCGTGGCGCCGTCGGCGACCTCGACGCGGAACTCGCGGAGCAGGGCTTCGAGCGCGCGCTCGTCGTCTGCGGGTCGACCGTCGGGGCCACCCCGGCAGTCATGGACCCGGTCCGCGAGGGTCTCGGGGACCGACTCGCGGGGGTGTTCGCGGAGACGACCCCGGAAAAGCGTCTCGGGACGGCGGCCGAGGGGGTCGACGCCCTCCGCGAGGCAGACGCCGACGCTATCGTCAGTCTCGGGGGCGGGAGCAGTCTCGACGTGGCGAAGGTCATCAGCACGCTCGCGGCGTCGGATCGGTCGCCCGCCGACTGTGGCCGCGAACTCGAAGCGACCGGATCGATCACCGTCCCCGAGGACGGCCTCGTACCGATCTTCGCGGTGCCGACGACGCTGGCGGGGGCGGACCTGACGATGGTCGCGGGCGTGACCGCCGACCCCGAGTCGGGGCTGGTCGACTCGGCGGCGAGCGGCGGCATCTCCGGTCGCGGGCTGATGCCAGCGGGCGTCCACTACGACCCTGCACTGTTCGAGACGACGCCCCGTTCGATCCTCGCGGCGTCGGCGATGAACGGGTTCGACAAGGCCGTCGAGACGCTGTACGCGCGGTCGGCGACGCCGGTGACCGACGCGACCGCGATGCGCGCGCTGGACCGCCTCGCCGAGGGGCTGGGTACGTTCGACCGCGAGGAGATCCCGACGGCGGCGATGGACACCGCCGTCGAGGGGATCCTGCTGGCCCAGTACGGCATCTCCCGGCCATCGGGGACGACCCTGTCGCTGATCCACGCGTTCGGGCACGCGCTGACCCGGACCTATCCGGTCCAGCAGGGCGCGGCCCACGGCGTGATCGCACCCCACGCCCTCGAATACCTCTTCGAGAAGGCGGACGGTCGCCGGGACCTGCTGGCCGAAGCGTTCGGCGTCGAGGACGCCGACGATCCCGCCGCGGCGGTCGTCGCCGCCGTCGCCGACGTGCGCGACGCGCTCGGACTCCCGACGCGCCTGCGCGACGTGGACGGCCCCGGGCGAGAGGAGTTCCCCGAGGTCGCTCGGAACACCCTCGACGACGCGTTCATGGGGAACGCGCCCGCGGATCTCGATCCGACCGTCGGGGACATCGAGGGAGTACTCGACGCGGCGTGGTGACTGGCGGTCAGTACCGAACCACGGAGAACCGGACCGATCGCGCGTCTACAGACCGATGCCGACCGCGTAGCCCCACGGCTGGGTACCCAGCACGAGGAAGACGATCGAGGCGGCCAGCAGTTCGACGTTCTTGATGAAGTGGACCATCTGGTCTTGCTGCTGGTCCTCCGGGACCGCCCAGAAGTCGTGCATGCCGGGCGTCACCACGACGAAGAACGCGACCAGCAGCGCGGCCGCCAGCACGGGGAACGCGCCGAGGACGATTCCCAGTCCACCGAGGGCGAGCATCGCGCCCGAAGCGAGTACGGCCAGGCGCGGCGCGGGGATCCCCTTCGCCTCGGCGTAGCCGGTCATCCCCTCGGCATCGAGGAAGTGGTTCAGCCCCTGGAAAGCGATCAGCCCGCCGAACAGGACCCGCGCGATCAGCAGGCCGACGGCCGCCGGACCGCTCTCGAAGACCATCAGGCGCTCACCTCCAGGGAGAGAGCGTCGGTCGGAAACTGTGCGTCTGTCTGCGTCAGCGTACTCGGTTTCACTTCGTTACTACGTTCGTTCTCGAACCTACATATACCTGATCTGATACCAGTGTTACCGGGGGACGCCGGTGTTACCCGGGGACAGCGGTCGTACCACCGGTGTCGTCGTGTAACCTGATTCGAAGACGAATCTTGAAGAGGCTGGGCGTCGAACGGGCGGGTGTATGGCAACCGACGGCACCCACGCCGAGGAGGACCTCGTGAGCGAGGAGGCGTGTTACGTCATCGACTCCATCGAGCAGATCGGCTCGCAGTGGCGGCTGATCGTCCTGCACGACCTGCAGGACGGCGAGAAGCGGTTCAACGAACTCAAGCGGTCGACGGGCGCGAGTTCGCGGACGCTCTCGCGCGTGCTCGACGACCTCCGCGAGTCGGACTTTGTCACGCGGCGCCTCGAAGAGGACGCCCCCGTGGCGACCTACTACGACCTCACCGAGAAGGGCCGATCGCTCTGTCCGGTCTTCGACGAGATCGAAGAGTGGGCCGAGGAGTGGATCGAGAGCCCCGGCGAGGAAGCACAGGCCGACTGATCCCGCGGAGTTTTTCCGCAGCGACGCCGTTCAACCGACCGTGAGCGACGCCGTCGACACCGTCCTGTTCGATCTGGACGACACGATCTGCCGGTACGAGCGCTCGGCCGACGAGGTGCTGTCGGTCGCGTTCGACCGCGTCGGCGTCGAGCCGTTTTTCACCGGCCGGGAGTACGTCGACCGGTTCGACGAGTTCGCGACCGAGGGCGCCGTGATCGACGAGATCAGGGCCGACTGCTTCGCGACCTTCGCGGCGGAGGCCGACCGCGACCCCGCCGTCGGGCGCGAGATAGCGGCCGCCTACGCCGCCGAACGCGATCAGACCCGCGTCGAGTTCCTGCCCGGCGCCGAAGCGGCGCTGGAAGCCGTGGCCGCCGACCACGAGGTCGCACTCGTGACGAACGGCGATCCGGAACTCCAGTCGCCAAAGGTCGAGAGTCTCGGCATCGGCGATCACTTCGAGACGGTCGTCCACGGCGGGCACGACGCCCCGTACAAGCCCGATCCGGCGCCGTTTCACGTCGCGCTCGATCACCTCGGTGCCCGCCCGGAGCGGGCGGTCCACGTCGGGAACTCCCTCGAATCGGACGTGGCGGGCGCCCACGCGGCAGGCCTGCAGTCGGTGTGGCTGGCGGACGGCACCGATCCGGAACCCGAACCGGACTACGTGCTGGATTCGGTGGCCGACCTCCGGACCCCGCCGTGGACGGGGTGACCGATCGCCGCACCGGGCGACCGCGCCGTTCACAGCGGCGTCTCCGCGGCCGCAGGCACCGCGCCGCCGAACTCCGTCCCGTACCGCTCGGCCAGCCACTCCTCCCAGGTCACCGTCCCGACTGTCCGATCGGGGCAGGTCGCGCGCCCCGCTCTGAACGCCGCGGCGGTGTCGCCGGGGATCGGAACCCGGACGATCGGTCGACGAAGACCCCTCGCCTCGCGGTAGGCCCGCGCGAGCTCACCTCCCGTCAGGACCTCGGGTCCGCCGACGACCGGCGCCCGACCGGCCGCCTCGCCGTCCGCACGGTCGACGACCGCCGCGGCGACTTCCCGAACGTCGACCGGTTGGACCCGGAACGCCGTCGGGAGCGGCCAGACGGGGAGCCGTGCGACCGAACGCAAGAAGTCGTCGACGAACCCGTGGAACTGCGTCGCCCGGACGACCGTCCACGGCGCGTCGCTCGACGCGACGGCCCGCTCGGCCGCCAGTTTGTGCCGGTAGTAGGAGTACGGTATCTCCCCGATACCGACGATCGAGACGTAGACGAAATGGGAGACGCCCGCGTCGACAGCGGTGTCGAGCAGTCGCTCCGTCCCTCGAACGTCGACGGCCTCGTGGTCGCCCGTCGGCGCCGTCGCCGCGTGGACCACCACGTCGGCGTCCGCGACGGCCGCCTCGATACCCGTTCCGTCGGCGAGGTCCAGCGTCACCCACTCGAAGTCGCCATCGTCGGGCGGCGATCGACTCGCGGGAACGACGTCGTGGCCAGCGTCGCGCAGTCGCGGGCGGAGCGCCTGGCCGAGTCGGCCGGTCGCACCGGTCAGTAGCGTCCGTGGCATACGCGGCAGTTCGACGGCCACCGGTGAGTCACTGCTGCGGGATCTGCGCGGGGGGTTTAACTCGGCGCCCGTCCTGTCGGCGCGCATGAAACATGTCCGGGTGACGATCACCGCCGACGGCCGCGAGGCCGAGATCCACCCGATGTACGACGTCATGGCCAACGCGCCCTTCGTCGACCGGGCGACCGCCCTCCAGTGGAACTTCACCGGCGACGCGCTGGGCATCCTCCACTACGTCGAGGGCGACGCCGACGCCCTGCGGACGGCGATGGACGGGATTCCGGAGGTGCTCGGCTACGACGTCGAACCCGCCGGACCGGAGGCCTGCTACGCCTACGTCCGGGACGCCACCACGGAGTCGCTCCGGGAGATGTTCGGACCGCTCACGCACGGGGGTATCGTCGTGGTCCCGCCCATCGTCTACCAGGAAGACGGCCGGGTCGTCCTCTCGCTGTTCGGCCCTGACGAGGAGATACAGGCTGGCGTCGACCGGGTTCCGGACCTCGTCGACATCGAGATCGAGTCGGTCAGTGGCCTCTCGGCCGTCCCGTCGGCCGCCGAGGCGCGACTCAGCGACCGCCAGCGCGAGGCCGTCGAGGCGGCGCTGGAGCTGGGGTACTACGAAATCCCCCGAACGTGCAGCCACGAGGACGTGGCCGACGCCCTCGACTGTGCACCCAGCACCGCCGCCGAGCACCTGCGGAAAGCCGAGTCGGCGGTCATCGAGGCGACGTTCGGACGCTGAACGCACGGGGAGCCAGCGGAACGGTCAAGAGTTCGAATACGATATGAATATGCACGAGTGACGTCGAGCGCCGGACCGTCGGTGAGCGCGGACAGATGACGATACCGAAGGAACTCCGCGAACGCCTCGGGATCAGGGGCGGCGACGACGTGGTCGTCCGGGAGGAGGACGGCAAGGTCGTCGTGGAGAAACCGGTGACGCGCGCGGACCTCGCGGAGGGGTACCGCGCCCGGGCCGAGCGCGGGGCCCGACTCGACGAGGAGATGGAAGGCGTCTCCGCGGAGGCGGACGGGGCGCTCGGCGACGTCCCGGAGTGGTGAGGCGTGGGAGTCACGCGCGGTGACACCGTCGTCGTCGAACCCGACCCGACGCGCGGGTCCGAACAGCGCGGCACCCGGCCCTGTCTCGTCGTCCGGAACGACGTGGGTAATCGGAACGCGCCGACTACCATCGTCGTCCCGTTCACCACGTCGTTCGGCGACGAACGCTACCCCTTCGAGGTGCTCGTGGCGGCCGACGAGGGACCGCTACGCGAGGACTCGGTGGCGGTGTGCAGTCAGGTACGGACCGTCTCGGTCGAGCGACGAGTCACCGAGAATCTCGGTCCGATTCCCGACGAACGGATGGACGAGGTGGACCTGGCTCTGGAGTACAGCCTCGGACTACGAGAACTCTGAAGTGCTCGATGTGCCGACGGCGACTCGGGGGCCGATCCACCCTCACTCCACGGGCGAGACGTCCGTGATGGTGCCGACGCCCTTGGAGCGGCCTTCGCGGAAGACGAACCGCTGGCCCTCCTCGACCATGTAGGGACGGAACTTGAACCGGATCCGGGTGTCCCCGGAGTCGCCGGGGAGCAGGCGGCCGTCCTCGGGGTGGAAGGTGGCGGCCTCGCTGATCGTCTCGACGTGGACGACCGGTTCGTAGCCGTCGCCGATCCGGGTCGGGTGGTTGAGGACCATCACCTCGGCCTCGAACTCTCGGACCGGATCGGGGTCGGCGTCGCCGGGGAGCAGGACCATCCCGCGTTCGAGGTCGGCCTCGCGGACGCCCTTGAGCGCGATGCCGACGATCCGACCGGCCTGTGCCTCGTCGACGCGGTGGTAGTGCATCTCGATCGAACGGACCTCGACCTCGCGGAACGAGCCGTCCTGCATCGGTCCGACGAGGAGTTCGTCACCGGCCTCGACCTCGCCGGATCTGATCGTCCCCGAGGCGACGGCGCCGACGCCTGTGACCTTGTACGAGCGGTCGATGTACATCGAGAAGTCGGCGTCCTCCTGCCCGGCGGTCTTTGGGAGGCGTTCGAACAGTTCGTCGAGTTCGTCCATCCCGTCCATCGTGACGGCGCTGGTCGTGACGATGGGGACGACCGTCTCGTCGATCTCCTCGATGGCCGCGTCGACGCCGTGGCGCTCGATCCGCAACGGGGTCTTGTCGACGTCGCGCAGGCGCCGCTCGACCTCGCGTTCGACCTCGCGGAGGCGCTCCTCGTCGACCAGATCGGCCTTCGTGATGGCCACCATGGTCGGGAGGTCCGTCGCAAGCAGGATGCCGAGGTGTTCCTTCGTGGTCTTCGTCGGGCCGTCGTCGGCAGCGACGGTCAGCAGACCGTAGTCGAGTTTCTGCCCGACGAGCCCGCGGATCGTGGTCCGGAGCCAGGGCTCGTGGCCGACGGTGTCGACGAACGAGACCAGTCGATCGGACTCCTCGACGACGCGGGCGCGGTCGCCCTTGCGGTCGGGGTTGTCCATGCGGACCGGGCCGTCGCCGTCGAAGCCGTAGACGCCATACGAGAGGTCCGCCGAGAGGCCGCGTTCGACCTCGTGTGGCTGGACGTCCAGGTACGAGCGGGTCCCACCCTCGCCGTCGTCGGGTTGGCCCGTGACCAGCGACCCGACGAGCGTGGACTTGCCGTGGTCGACGTGGCCCGCGGTGCCCACGACGATGTGCTCGTCGTCGCTCAGGACGGTCCCTTCGGTGATGGTGGCGACGCCGACCAGCCCGTTCTCCGGCGGGTCCGAGTCGTCGCCCGCGGGGTGGGCGCGGTCGCCGTCGACACCCCAGGTCTCGACGTCCTCGATGTGGGCGCCAGCCTCCTCCGCGAGGAGGCTGAGAACGTCCATCGACTCCGAGAAAGAGTCGGGTTCGATCCCCGTGATCCCGCCGTCGTCGGTGACGCCGACGACGTAGGTGGCTTCCCCGTCGCCCGAGAGGACGCGGTGGCGCAACTGGGCGGCGAGGCTCTCGCGGCGGCCGTCGGCTAGGTGGAGGTCCTTCGCGAGCCGCTCTTTGAACTCGACGCTGCCGCCCTCCTGTTCCCCCCGCTCGATGGCGCGATGGAGCACGGCCCGGTCGGGGCTCATGCGACTCGCTAACGGGCCACCAATTATAACCTTTCCCCCGGGTGAGCGCCGCTTTCGCCGCCGTTCGGGAGCGCTACGGAGAGATACATTATCACCCGACCGAGACAGAGCCGTGTCTGGCCGGACCGCTCACACGCCGACAGTATCAGTACTCCCAGAGCCGGTCGATCCGCGACGCGATCTCAGGGTGTGCGTCGCGGAGCGCGTCGGTGTCGGTCTCGCCATCGACGTTGACGACGTGGACCTCGCCGCGGCGGCCCCCGTAGACGTCCTGAAAGTCGTAGACGACACCCACGGCGTCCACGCTCTCGGGGACGTCCGGGCTCTCCCGGAGAAACGCGACCTGCCGGTCGACGTTGTACTCGACGAGGCGATTGATCGCGCCGGGCCGCCCCACGTCGTCGGGAAGCGCGTCCAGCGCGGGTTCGAGGTAGGGTTTGAGCAGGTCGAGGCAGTGTTCGATCCCCGGCGGTTCCGAGAGGTCGCCGGTCAGCGCGTCGTAGGCCGCCGTGACCGCGCCACAGCCGGTGTGGCCCATCACGACGGCGAGGTCAGTCCCGGTGTGAGCGAGGGGATAGAGCACGTCGCCGGAGACGGCGACGCCGCCAGCGGTCCGCTGGACCACGCGGTTGCCGATGTTGCCACACGAGAAGATGTGACCGGGTTCGTCGTTGTCCCAGACGTGGTCCTGGAGCACCCGCGAGTCCGAACAGCAGACCGTCACAGCGACCGGATGCTGGGCGTCCTGGACGTCGTCGAACCGATCCGCGAACGCCGCCGCGTGGTCGGCGTTCCGGTCGAGCAGTTCGACGAAAGCCCGGTTCATATACGGACTGACTCGGCCGGGGGAAAATAGTGTGTGGGGTCGTCGGCTATCCGGCGGTCGCGCCGTCGACCGTGAGTTCGGACAGCCGTTGCGACCGGCGCTGGCCCCCTTCGACTCGTCGTGCCAGCAGTGTGATCGGTCTCTCCCGAGTCGGTAGGCCAGTCGTTCGTGTTCCGCACCGACTGGTTGTTCATATTTGTGGGAATATGGTACAATATCAATGTGTCGTCGATTCTCGAACTTCGGGAACCGTCGGAACTATCGATACCACACCGGAACACGTTCACACGAGATGGAGTCACGAACAGGACCAGTCAAGAGGCTCCGTCGGTCGGAAGCCACAGACGCGCCAGTTCGCGATAGAACGACGAAAATGCGGAACCGGAGACCCACACAGAGCGTGGGTCGGCAGTCGGGCCGGGCAGACGCGTGTTCACCGGCCAGTGAGAGACGTGGCGACAGCCGATCAGGGGTGCCGATGCTCATACTGTCGGCTATAACATATCGAACGAATTCGCCACCCCGGGGTGGCGAATATCTTCACGAACTTATAGCCGACAGTATCAGCCGTCGGCGGACGCTTGTCGGCGGCGTGGCGGTGCTCACGACCCTCGCGGGGTGTTCGTCCGGAGAGGCCGACCGGCCTGATCCGATCACGCTCACGACCGAGCATCAGTGTGACGTCTGCGGGATGGTGATCCCGAACCATCCGGGTCCATCGGCGGAGATATTCTACGCCGATAACAGCCCGTCGGGTCACGGCAACCCCGCGCGCTTCGACAGCACGTGGGAGGCCTTCCAGTACGATTTCGATCGCGAGTGGGACGTCGACGTGTTCTACGTGACCGACTACTCCGCAGTCGAGTACAGTGTGACGGAGAGCGGCGACGACAAACTCATCTCGACCCATCCCGGGGCCGAGGCGTTCGTCGACGCGGAGTCGGTCACCTTCGTCGTCGGATCGGAAGTCAAAGGCGCGATGGGGCGTGACCTGATCGCCTTCTCGGAGGAGAGCGACGCCTCGTCGTTCCGCGACGAGTACGGCGGGTCACTCGCGACCGCCGAGGAAGTGACGCGCGAGACGATCGCGGGATTGAGACAGTCGTGATATGAACGTTCGCATCGCTGGCGGTATCGTACTCGGGGTTGTCCTCCTGAGCGCTGGCGCGTTCCTGACTCACCCATCGACCGGTGGCCTTCAGCCGGTGTCGTTCGACGACACGCTGGCGATGGGAATGTCAGGCGTCGACGTCAGTGAGGCCTCGGCGGAGGGGTACGCGCTGCCCCGTGGACAGGTGTTCTACGGCCAGTACGAGTACGTCGTCGGCTACTACGGCGTCGAGTCGATGGTCGAGCACCTCGGGAGTGGCGACGCACGCCGACAGTTCGGTGACCCACTCGCCGTGTACGTCAGCGATTTCTCCAACACCGACCCGTACCTCGTGAACGGGAGCTATCTGGACCTGCGATACGATCCGATGCTCGACTGGGTCGGAGTGAACGACGCCGTGTTCGTCGTGGGAAGCAGCGCACGCACGCCCGCCGGACCGACGGCCGTCCCCTTCTCCGACCCGGCGGACGCCGCGGCGTTCGCCGACGAGTACGGCGGCCGGGTCGTCGACTGGACCGGACTCACTGCGACACTCGGCGACCGGGACCGTGACAGAGAGACCGTTTTCCGCGAGGCAGTCCGCGAGCGGTCGAACTGGGCCGACCGCAGGGTGGATCGTCGCGACCGCCTCCGGGAGCGTCCGGTGTCGGTCGTCGTGGGCGAAGACGTACCGACGCTCGCGGGGGCGATAGACGCGGCTCCGCCCAACACGACGATCGCCGTACCGCCCGGCCGGTACGACGCGAACCTCACCGTCGACAGCGCGGTGACGATACGCGGTGCCGGTCGCGAGACGGTCCTCGACGGCGGTGGCAACGGGACCGTCCTGACGGTGCGCAGCGACCGCGTCGCGATCACGTCACTGTCGATCACCGGCGTCGGTGAAGTGGGGAACCGGTCGCCATCGGCCGGGAACACGAGTCGATGGGAAGACCGGATCATGCGTGTCTACGGCCGATCCGACGCGGGTGTGTGCTTCGCGGACGCCGACGAATCGCTGCTCGCGGACGTCCGTATCGACACGCCCGCGACCGGCGTCCTGTTACGATACAGCGACCGCACCGTCGTCGACAACGTCACCGTTCGGGGCACCGAGACGACGGCCGAGGGGTCGATGGGCGTGTTGCCGATGTACTCGCGCGTGGTCGTCGAGGACACGACCGTCAGAGGCGGTCGCGACGGTATCTACACGCATCGCGCCGACGGGAGTGTCCTCAGGGACAACGACGCCGCCGGGATGCGCTACGGCATCCACGAGATGTACACGTCGGGTCTGCTGCTCCGGAACAACACGCTCAGACAAGCGCGGACCGGGATCATCCTCATGACGCGCCCGACGGACAACCTCCTCGTGGGTAACCTGGCGAGCAACAACACGGTTGGGATCGTCGCCATCGGCGACACGTCGTATCTGTCGAGAAACGTCGTCGTCGACAACGAACGAGGGATCGATCTCGCCACGACGCGCTCGCTCGTGACCGGTAACACCGTCGTCCGCAACGCGGTCGGGGTCAGCGCGGGGACGGTGATACCCTCGAACCACGTCACCGGTAACGACATCGTCGCGAACGACGTCCCCGTGAAGGCGACCGCCGGACCGGTTCGAGTCTGGACCGTCGACGGAACGGGGAACTACTGGGGGCCGACAGCGGGGGGAGACAGGAACGGCGACGGGGCGATCGACCGGTCGTTCCGCCCGACCGACCGGATCGACGTGACCGCCAGCAGCGCGACCGGCGGCCCGTCGCTCGTACGTTCGCCCGCGATGGGACTGCTCGAACGGGTCGCTGGCAGCGTCCCCGGTCTTCGAGGCGGCGGCGTGATCGACACGGCGCCGCGAACTGATCCCACCCGTCCAGAACTCCTCGCGGAGGTGCGAAACGGAACCGATGACTGACGGCGACACTCCACCCACGACCGACACCGACGGCGTCGCCACTGGCCGAGACGGGAGGGCAGACGGACCCGAGGCGGACCCGGACGGCCCACGACGCGACACCACGGCCGAAGACGAACCGACCGAAGACGCGTCCCCGACAGTCGTCGTCGACGACGTCCACAGATCGTTCGGTGACGTGACGGTACTCGCGGGCACCTCCTTCGAGGCGCGACCGGGGACGGTCTCGTGTCTTGTCGGGCCGAACGGATCCGGAAAGACGACGCTGCTGCGCGTCGTCGCCGGACTGCTCGCTCCGGACGACGGCACCGTCGAGCGGCGCGTCGAGGGCGAGCGGACAGTGGGCTATCTCCCGCAGACACCGTCGTTCCGTCCGCAGTTCACGCTCTCGGAGACGCTGGAGTTCTACGGCGCACTGACCGGCGTGGACGTCGACGCGGAGGCGGTGCTTGATCGCGTCGGCCTGGCGGCTGTCGCCGACCGCTCGGTCGGGGCACTCTCCGGCGGGATGACTCGCCTGTTCGGGATCGCCCAGGCGCTCGTCGGCGACCCGCCGATACTCGTCCTCGACGAGCCATCGAGCGGCCTCGATCCGACGACGACCGAACACGTCGGCAGCGTCGTCCGCGGGCTGGCCGACGACGGACGGACGGTCCTGCTGGCGACACACGAACTGGGGACCGTCGACCGCATCGGCGACGTCGTCCTCGTCCTCAACGACGGCGAGATCGAGACCGCCGCATCGCCCGCTACCCTCCGCCGGGAGACCGGATCGGAGACGCTCGTCCACGCGGTCAGTCAGTACACCGCGAGCGGGGACGAACTGACGGTCCGCTCCGAAGCCTGGGAGGAAGACGGATGAGCGACGCGCGGACCGAGTCCGGATCCGACGGCGACCGCTGGCCCGAACGGGACGTCGGCGACCGCGCGGACGCGCTCCTCGCGGTCGCCCAGCGCGAAGTGGACACGCTCGTTCGGACGCGATCATACGGGGCGCTGGCGCTCGGGTTTGCGCTCGTGGTGATCGGACTCCCTCTCGCGGGCGATGTGGCCGGGTACGTCCCGCTGGTGTTGGACCTCTCGACGACCGTGGAGATACTCGTCCCGGTGCTCGCGTTCGCGTTCGGTACCTGGAGCGTCCTCGCGGACACCCACAGCGGCGAACTAGAGGTGATCCGGACCTACCCCATCAGCCGGGCGACGTACGTCCTCGGCACCTATCTCGGTCGGGCCGTCGGACTACTGGCCGTGGTACTCGCGCCGCTGGTCCTCCTGGGTGCCGCGGTTCCGTTCGTCCGCGACCCGGCGTCGTCGGTACTCGTCTCCCACGCGACTGTCGACTCACCGACGTACTTCGCGCGGTTCGTCGCGCTCACCAGCGCGTACGCGCTCACGACGCTCGCTCTCGCGATGGCGGTGTCGGCGCTCGCCCGGACCCGACGCGCTGGCGTCGCACTGGCCACGCTCGCCGTGCTCGTCGTCGTGTTCGGGTTCGACGCGCTCGTGCTCGTCGGACTCGCACAGGGCGTCCTCGGTGGTGAGGCGCTGGCGCTCGCTCTCGGGTTGAGTCCGCCGGGAGCCTTCCGTGGACTCGTCCTCGCGACGGCGACAGGCGGGGTCATCTCGACCGGCCCGCCAGCGGCGAATCCGACCGCGAGTGTCGTCGGCCTCCTCTGGTGGGTCGTGTTCGGCCTCGCGGTGGCCACACTCGGGGCGTGGTCGCCGGGCGGTCGTTGATCCGCCAACCCGTCGCCGCTCCCGCCAGGCACCGTGTCGCCGACAGTGGCGACGCTGTCCCATCCGAGGGTTGTCCCACGCCAACAGACAACTCATTAGTCCAGAGTTGCGGAGCCAAACCATGAACCGACGGCAGTACCTCCGGGCCATCGGTGCAGGCAGTCTCGCGACGTTGGCGGGGTGTGGGAGCAGCGGAAACGACGACGTCGTCCTGCCGGAACCCGACCGGCAGTTCGCGAGTAAAGATCTACCGTACCTGGCGTGGGGCCAGCGGGTGCCCGACGTGTCGCTCCCGGTCGCGCACAGCGACCGGACCGTCGACCTGCGTGCGCTGGACCGGCCGACGCTGTTCACGTTCTTCTACAGTCACTGCCAGACGGTCTGTCCGGTGCTAATCGCGACGTTGCGCACCGTCCAGACACACGCGATCGAGAACGGGTACGGCGACGGTGTCCGGTTCCGTCCGGTGACTTTCGATCCGTCCCGCGACGACGCCGAACGGCTGCGCGAGTTCGCGACCGAACGCAACGTCGCCCTGGACGCGGGCAACTGGCAGTTCCTCCGGCCCGAGTCGCCTTCGCGAGCGGAGACCGTCGTCCAGGAGCGGTTCGGCGTCTCCTTCGAGCGGACCGGATCCGACGCCACCGAGGGATACATGTTCACACACACGCCGATGACGACACTGGTCAACGCGGGCGGCTACGTCGAGCGTGCGTATCGGACGAAATCACCCGACAGGGAGGAAATAATCGAAGACCTCCGAACCGTCAGAGGGGCATGAACCGGCGCCGCCTGCTATCGGCGCTGGCGGGGTTCGGGCTGACCGGCGGGTCCCTCGTTGCGCTTCGAAGCGACGTGTTCTCCGGGACGGGAAATCGACTCCCGACGCGCGTCGAGACACTCGACGCGCCGGGGTCGTCCCCGGGGAAGATCCGCGTCCCACGGACCGACAGACCGACACTCGTCGACCTGTTCGCGACGTGGTGTCCGCCCTGCGAGCGCCAGATGGACCCCCTGGCCGCAGTCATACCGGAGTACGACGACCGGGTCGCGTTCGTCTCCGTGACCAACGAGCGTATCGGCGGGACGCTCTCCCGGTCGGACATCGCGAGGTGGTGGGAGCGCCACGACGGCCGGTGGCCGGTGGCACTCGACCCCGAGAGTGTGCTCATGTCGACGCTCGGAGCCGAAGGACTCCCCTATCTGGCGCTGGTCGATACCGACGGAACCGTGCTGTGGGCACACAGCGGCGTCGCGACCGAACGCCGACTGCGTCGCGGGCTGAAGACGTCTCTGGCGGACAGATGAACGGTGTGTTCGCGAGTACGCTGGCGTTCGCGGCCGGGGCCGGTCTCGCGACCTTCGCCGCACCGTGTGCGTTCCCGCTGTTACCGGGTTACGTCGGGTACGCCCTCGACCGTGGGACGGACGGGCCATCGGGCGTGACCGCGGCGGCCGCGGCGGCCGTGGGATCGCTCTCCGTTCTCGGGGGCGTCAGCGCCCTCGCGTTCGCGCTCGGGCGTCGCGTCACCGGTCTCCTGCCGATCTTCGAACCGCTCGTCGGTGTCGGTCTCGTCGTGTTCGGTCTGCTGTCGCTCTCGGACCGACGGATGGTGTCTGTCCCGCTCTCGGCCCGACCTGACTCCGCCGCGGGGTTCGGAGTGTTCGGCGGCGCCTACGCGCTCGCCGCCGCGGGCTGTGTCGTCCCGGTGTTTTTCGGCGTGCTGGCACAGGCACTGACGTTTCCAGCACCGCGAGCGGCGGTGTTCCTGGCCGTCTACGCCGGTGCCACGACCGCGCCGCTAGTCGGCGTGACGCTCCTGACGAGCGTCGGCGTCGACGCCTGGCGCTCGCTGGGGCGGTACGACGGGCTGATAGAGCGCTTCGCGGCCGGTACGATGATACTCGCGGGTGTCGGACAGCTCGGACTGGCCATCGCCGTCTTCGACGTGCTGTGACGGCGGTCGGCTGCGACCGCCACCGGCCGTCCGACCTCGAGACCCACCCCAGTCGCCCGCGCACGACGGTCGATCTCACGTCCGGAGAGAGCGTCCACGCCGGTCGGAGCCTGCGCCGAGCAGACGACCGAGACCGCGGTCCGGTGCCCGAGACGATCCCCCCGTAGTGATTATTGTAGCGATGTACCGGGACGCCCCGACACCGGCGTCGGCGCGATCCGGAACCGATCTACAACAACCGCGATCACTCGGTGATCCGCGCGACCGCGTCGAGGAAGCCGTCGGCGTACCCGGCGTCGAGGACGACGTCGGCCGCTTCGCGGGCCGCCGCGTCGGCGTTGCCCACCGCGTACGACCGACCCGCAGCCTCGAACGTCGAGACGTCGTTCTGTGAGTCGCCCACGGCGACGAACTCGCCAGCCATCCGATCCAGTGTGGGTGCGACCCGTTCGAGCGCTCCGCCTTTGCTCACGTCGGGCGATTTGACGTGGTAGGCGAAGCCGGTGTCGACCACTTCCAGGCCGTGCTCGGCAGCGATCTCTTCGAGCGGTTCGAGAGGCGCGTCGCGACTGGCCGCGATCTCGGTCTCGCGCCAGCGGTTGACCAGATCCGCTGCCCCCCACCCGAGGTCGTGGCCCGCCGCGCGGTACTCGTCGGCGACGGCCTGCGCGGCGGTCCGGTCGCCGATCACCAGCAGATCGTCGGTCTCGTGGACGAAGGCGACGCCGCCGTTCTCGGCGATGACGGTCCGAGGGATCCCGACGAACTCACAGAGTCCGACCGGATACGGCAGGGCCTTCCCCGTGGCGATCACGACGGGCGCACGCCACCCGCGGAGCACCGCGAGGACGCGGGGGTCGACCGCGCGGTCCGGCCCCGTGAGCGTCCCGTCGACGTCGACGGCCAGCGGCGGGTGCGTGCCGTCGCCGAGGTGGTCGGTGCCTGCCGTCCACCCTTCCTCACGCCCGCCGTCAGTCAGTCGTTCCCCGGGGTGTTCGTCGGTGCTGCGACTCGTCATGCGTGTACTCTGGGCGCGGCGCGGTTTCTGTCCGTCGGTCCCGCGTATCGGTCCGTGTCCGCGTCCCTTCAGGGCCGCTCATACGGATTATTGTAGATCAGTTCCGGATAGCGCCAACCCCGGGGTTGGCGCGTACCGGTAAATCGCTACAATAAACCGTATCAGTCCGTGAGACGCTCGTAGGCGGCGGTGATCTCCTTGAACGCCTCCTCGTCGCCGTCGCTGGCGTCCGGGTGGACCTCCTTGACCTTCGAGCGGTAGGCCTCGCGGACGGCGCCCTCGTCGGCGCTCGGGTCGAGACCGAGGCGGTCGTAGGCCTCGGCGACGGTCGGGCCGTCGTCCGCGTTCGGGGGACGGCGCCGGCGCCGCTGGCGGCGCTGCCCACCGTCGGCCTGCTGGCGGGCCCGCCGCCGGGCGCGCTCTCGCTGTTCTTCCCGGGGACCCTGCCACTCCTCGCGCGGCCCGGCGCCGAACCCGCCGCGATCACTGCCACCACTGCGCCGACCGCGACCGCCGTCGACCGCGGCACTGCGCTCGACGTTCCGATAGAGGCGGCGGGCAAAGCGGCCCGACCCGTGATCCCACATGAAGTACGCGACCGCGCCGAACACGACCGTCACGGCGAAGAAGACGAGGTTGAAGACGACGCCGAAGACGGCGAACAGCAGCGCCGTCACTCCGAATATCGCGGCGAGCCCCGTCGCGACACGCGTCCCCTGCACGGGCACCGTTAGGAGGTCGACCGCCGTAAACGTCTCGCTCGCACAGCAAAAGAGTGCGACAGGCCAGGGGAGTGTCGCGGGTGCGTCAGCCGACGGTCGAGTGCGACGCCGCCGAAGATTCAAACGCGTCGGTCCCGAAACGCGAGTATGAGCGTCAGCGGCCTCTGTCAGGTCTGCCAGTCGAGCGAGGCCGACGACAGTTGTGACCGGTGTGGCCAGTTGGTCTGTGAGGAGCACCTCGACGACCGGACCCACCGTTGCGTGGAGTGTGTCGCCGAGCTGGGCCGCCCCGAGGGGCGCGACCCGACGAGCGACGAGATGCCCGACGGCGTCGACACCTACGAGTTCTGATCGCGGCGGGACGGGCCGGGGTCGGGCTGGCCGTCGACGGACCGCGACCGGTCAGCGGTACTGATTGAGTCGTTTCCTGAGCCGCTTCGCCGCCTCGCCAGCGGGCGGTGCGAAGTCGGCGGCGTCCTCGCCAGCGAAGATGATACCCCGCGAGGAGTTGACCAGCCCGACGCCGTCGGCCAGACCGTGTTCGACGGCCGCCTCGGCGTCGCCGCCCTGTGCCCCGACGCCCGGGACGAGGAAGGGCAGTTCCGGGACGATTTCGCGGATCTCTTCGAGTTCCTCGGGAGCGGTCGCGCCGACGACGAGGCCGACGTTGCCGTTGTCGTTCCACAGGTCCGCGAGCGCGGCTACCCGTTCGTAGAGCGGTTCGCCCGATTCGAGTTCGAGGTCCTGCAGGTCCCCGCCGCCGGTGTTCGAGGTCCGACAGAGGACGAACACCCCCTTCTCGGCCCGCGAGAGGAACGGCTCCAGCGAGTCCCGACCCATGTAGGGGTTGACGGTGATCGCGTCCGCGCTCACGCCGTCGTCGTCGAGCAGGCGGGCGTACTGGCGCGCGGTGTTGCCGATGTCCGCCCGCTTGGCGTCCAGCAGGACCGGGACGTCCTTGCCGTGGGCGTAGGCGATGGTCTCTTCGAGCGCGCGCCACCCGTCGGCGTCCTCGTAGAAGGCGACGTTCGGTTTGTACGCGGCGGCGTGTTCGTGCGTGGCGTCGATGATCCGGCGGTTGAACGCCCAGCGCGGGAGATCACGGTCCTGCACCGATTCGGGGAGTCGGTCGGGATCGGGGTCCAGCCCCACCGAGACGACGCTGTCGACGGCCGCGATGCGGTCGGCCAGCCGGTCGAAGAAGTCCATATCTACAGGCCCACCGGGACCGACCAACAAGGTTCGGTTTCGGGACGGTCGCGGACAGGCGACCGTCGGCGCCAACCCGGTCGGCCGGATCGGTTAGCCGTCCAGCCCCGCGAGGAGCGCGTCGACGGCGCGTTTGACCGCCGCGCCCGACTCGATCCGGAGGACGACCTCGTCGTCGTCCGGTTCGGCGGTGAGATGCGGCCCCGTTACCGCGCTCGCGACGGCGTCGGAGGTGCCGTCCGGGTCGCTCCGGTCGCCGACACGGAGCGTCGCCGCCTCGGGGTAGAGCGTGACCTCGCCGATCCGCACCCCGCGATGGGCGACGGCGTAGGCGGCGGTGCCGTCTGGCGCGGGTTCGGCGTCCCGGTGGGCGTCGACGACCGACAGATCGGCGAGCGGGCCGGACTCGCGGCCGGACAGCTCCGAGGCGAGCAGTTCCGCGATCCGTTTACCGTCACTGATTCGGTCGGGCGGCATCAGAGATCACCCAGCACCCGCTCGGCGTGGTCGTTCACGTCCAGGCCCTCGCGGCGGGCGTAGACGACCGCCGCGGCCTCCAGCGTGACGCCCAGGTCGGACTGGAGTCCGTTGATCCCGGCGACGGCCGCCTGTTTCTCCACCCCGGCGTCCACGAGGGCGTCGAGGATCCGCTCGAAGGTCGACCGCTGGCGGAGCACGTCCTCCTCCGGCTGGAAGCCATCGGGGATGGACACGTCGTGGGGATCGAAGGCGGGCGATACGGCGTCGTCGTCCCGGTCGAGCAGCCCCTCGGTCGCCGCCACGTCCACGAGCCGTTTGGCCTGCTCGGGCGAGAACCACTCCCGATCCAGCGAGAGCGCGACGACGAACTCGCTCTCCGAGATCGACTCGCGGCCCTTCTCGCGGAAGGGGACGGCGACGGCGCGACGGAGACTCATCGTCCGTTCGTGGTAGCCCCGCGAGTCATAACGTTGCCGGTCGTGACCGCAGGGGCGGCGGTCGAGTCCCTCCGACCCGCCGGTCACGAGTCGAGAGGTTCAAGTACACGCTGTGACACCGTACGAGCATGAAGTTCCAGGGACGCTCCCCACGCAAGCGCACCGGCGGTCGCCGCCGGAACTTCCGGAAGAAGAAAAAGCACGAACTCGGCAACGAGTTCACCGAAACGCAGGTCGGCGAGTCGGCCATCAAAACCGTCGACGCCCGCGGAAACACGACGAAGCTCCGCGCGATCACCGCCGAGACGGCCAGCGTCGCCGTCGACGGCGAGACGGTCGCCGCCGACATCGAGAACGTCGCCGAGAACCCCTCGAACCCCAACTACGCCCGCCGGAACATCATCACCAAGGGCGCCGTCCTCGAAACCTCCGAGGGCCGCGTCCGCGTGACCTCCCGCCCCGGCCAGGACGGGCAAGTCAACGGCGTCCTCGTCGAGTAACGTATCTCTCGGTAGTTCTCAGCTCTCTCAATAGTCCTCTTAGCGAGTCTTTTGTGAGACTCCCCGTAAGTCGCTGGTGGCGCGTGACACGCACCGACTGGGCCTCACCTGTGACACACCGTGGCTCGTCTGACTCCCGACCGAACCGCTTCACGCGCCGTCACCGCCTGCACCGTTCACCCGAGACATCAACCATCCACCCGACCATCGATTGAATCGGAGTCTCTCTCTCCTGTCGCCCGGTCCACCGTCGGGCGGCACGGTTTCTCCGTCCCGATGTAGCCGCCCGCTACGCTCGACAGCGGTCTGCACCCGTCCGTTCACGAATCTGCACCGTCCGTTGGCGATGGTCTCCCCGAACCGCATACTGCTATGTACGACTATAACCACGACAGTATCAGTAATATAAACCGCCTAAGTGGCGGCTCCAGATCAATCACCTAAGGCGATCATCGGGATCCCGGGACAAGCAATGAACCACGACGACAGGTTTGCCGACGATCTGCGGAATAGTCTCCACGAAATCGACCCGGACGACTGGGCAGACGTCTGGGTCGTCGGCGACGTCCACGGCTGTCGGCGCGAACTCGAACGCCTCGTCAACCGGATCGACGACGGGGACACGCTGTTCGTGATCGTCGGAGATCTCGTCCGCAAAGGGCCGGACAGCGCCGGAGTCGTCTCGTTCGTCCGCGATCGCGACAACGTCAAGAGCGTCAGGGGGAACAACGAGGCGAAGGTGATCCGGGGGGAGAAGACGCTCCCGGATCTCTCGGGGGCGGACGTCGAGTACCTCGCCTCGCTCCCAATCGGTATCACACTGGGGGACTCGCTCGTGGTCCACGGCGGGATCGACCCACAGCGGCCGCTCGCGGAGCACAGCGCGGAGGATCTGCTGACGACGCGATCGCTGACGCCGGACGACAGCTACCAGCGACCGTACTGGTTCGAGCGGTACGCCGGGCCGCGAAGGGTCTTCTTCGGGCACACCGTCCTCGAATCGCCGGTCGAGACGGACCACGCGATCGGACTGGACACGGGCTGTGTCTACGGCGGCGAACTGACGGCTTACCACTTCGAAACCGGGGAGACGGTCACCGTCGAGGCGACCGAGACGTACCAGGAACGCAGCGACGAAAAGGTCGTGCGACCGCAACCGCAAGGGGTTCGATGAGACGCGGCGTCACGAAACGGTCAGTCGGGCGCGGCGTCCGCACCCGATGGCGCCCGACGGCGGCCGCGCAGTTCGACGCGTCGCCGTCGAACGGAAGTGACCAGAGCCGATGACAGAGGACGAGTCCAGCGGAGAGAGCGGATCGGCTGTAGACACCGACGCCGACCAGACGGTCTGCGACGACCGGCAACAGTCCACCGACGGCGGGAGCGATGGCGACGACTGGATCGACGGACGCCGAACAGTCTCGTTCGAGAGTGGCGACCGGCGACTGGCCGACGACCGCCGCGCGGTCGGAGACGGTGGGGAGCGAGCGGCGCCGGACGCGGTCGATCTCGACGCGCCGGAGTACTATCTCAACCGCGAACTGAGCGAACTCGCCTACCAGCGGCGAGTGCTCGCGGAGGCGCTCGACGACCGGAACCCGCTGCTCGAACGCGTCCGGTTTCTCGCGATATTCACGCGGAACATGGACGAGTTCTTCATGAAACGCGTCGGTGGTCTGAAACAGCAGATCGACGCTGGCATCACAGAGCGGACCGTCGACGGGCTGACCCCGCGCGAGCAGTGGTCGGCGGTCATCGAGGCGGCCCGTCCGATGTTCGAGCGTCAGACCGACTGTTACGAGGACGTCGTCAGGCCAGCGCTGAACGACGCCGGGATGGACATCGTCGGGTACGAGGACCTGAGCGGGAGCGAACAGCGGGACCTCCGGGAGTACTTCGAGCAGGACGTGCTCCCGACGCTGACGCCGCTGTCGGTGGATCCAGCCCACCCGTTCCCGGTCATCTCGAACCTGAGCCTCTCGCTGGCGGTCCTGACCCGGGAGCGCGGGGACGAGGTGCCGACGTTCACGCGGGTCAAGATCCCTCGGAACCTCCCTCGGCTGGTCGCTATCGAGGAGGGCGCGCGGTACGTCCTCATCGAGGACGTGGTCCGCGGGAACCTCGATCTCCTCTTGCCGAACGTCGAGATCGTCGAGGCGTCGCTGTTCCGACTGACGCGCAACGCGGAGGTCCGCCGCGACGAGGAAGTCGCCGAGGACCTGATCGACATGATCGAGGAGGTACTCGAACAGCGGCGGTTCGCGACGGTCGTCCGTCTGGAGGTCGAAACCGGAATGTCCGAGCGCGCTCGCCGGACGCTCCGCGAGCAACTCGACGTCGAGGCCAACGAGGTGTTCGAGCGGTCGGGGCCGCTGGACTTCCGCGATTTCGAGACGCTGCTGGACCTGGACCGCCCGGACCTGAAGCGCGATCCGTGGACGCCACAGCCACACCCACGCCTCCAGACCGAGACGGCCGCCTTCGAGGCCGACGACCGGCGACCCGACGTGTTCTCGGACATCCGCGACGGCGACATCCTGTTGCACCACCCGTATCACTCCTTTACGGACACCGTCCAGCGGTTCCTCGACGAGGCCGCGGCGGATCCGGACGTACTCGCGATCAAGGCGGCAATCTACCGCACTGCGAGCGACTCGCAGGTGATCCAGAGTCTGATCGACGCCGCGGACAACGGCAAGCAGGTGGCGGTGATGGTCGAACTCAAGGCCCGCTTCGACGAGCAGAACAACCTCGAGTGGGTCCGGCGTCTCGAGGAGAACGGCATCCACGTCGCGTACGGCACCATCGGGCTGAAGACCCACACCAAGACCGCGCTGGTCGTCCGGCAGGAAGACGACGGCGTCCAGCTGTACTCCCACGTCGCGACGGGCAACTACCACTCCGAGACGGCCAAGGGCTACGTCGACCTCGGGCTGCTCACCGCCGACCGGGACATCGGGCAGGACCTCGTGACGCTTTTCAATTTCTTCACCGGCCCGGCCCTCGACGAGGAGTTCCGCAAACTCCTGATCGCGCCGGTGACGATGCGCGACCGGTTCACCGAGTACATCCGGCGCGAGGCGCGCCACGCCCGCGAGGGCGAGCGTGCCCGCATCGTCGCGAAGGTCAACGCGCTCGAAGACCCGGACATCGTCCGTGAACTCTACGACGCGTCGATGGCCGGAGTCGACATCGACCTGCTGGTGCGTGACATCTGTCGGCTCAGACCGGGACTGACAGGGATCAGCGAGACGGTCGACGTCTACAGCGTCGTGGGTCCCTTCCTGGAACACTCGCGGATCTTCTACTTCGAGAACGCGGGCGAGCCGGAGTACTACATCGGGTCTGCCGACTGGATGACGCGTAACCTCGACAAGCGCGTCGAGGCGGTGACGCCCGTCGAGGACCCGGCGATCAGAGAACAGCTCAGGTTCGTCCTCGCGGTAATGTGCAGCGACAACCGTCGCCGGTGGGAGATGGGCCCCGACGGCGACTACCACCAGCTGACGCCCGACGGGGACGACCAGGTCGTCGACACCCAGCGGATCCTCATGGACGAGGCCACCCGGGCGGTCGACGACGACGAGCGCGGGATGGCGTGTTCGTTCCCCGTCGAGACGGACCTCCTCGTAGACGGTGAGGGCGTCAGTGGCGAGGACGACCCCGATATGGGTCCGGAGAGCGAAACCGTCAGGGAAAGCGCGGACGGGGCAGTCGAGACGGTCAGAGAAAGCACGGCCGACGAACAGTCCGGCGACGCCATCCCGGAGGGCGAGGGGGATCGCGCTGCCTCCGAGAGCGGAGCGGCCGGGGCGGACGAGTCGGCGGATACCGCGGCCACCTCGGCGGGTGGCGGCCACGACGAGTCGGATCTCCCGGATCGGCTCCTGAGACACGACGAGAAGTGGTACGTCCCCGACAGCGACGTGTACGAGTTCGCGGTGCGGCGCCCGAGCGGGGACTGCGCCTACAGGAAAACCGCCGACGGGGCCGCGAGCGCGGTCGAGCGATACTGGGGGTGAGCGGCGAGGAACTGTCCCGCTGGCGTCACGGACTCGGTGCCGCCTTCTGGAGCGCGCTCTCGGCGATGTTGCCCCCGTAGTCGGCGGTCCGGGACAGCGAGTCGACGACCAGCCCGAGCGACTGGGCCAGTTCCGGGTCGTCGAGGCTCCGGATCGCGTCGTCGACGTCGCGGGCCTTCGCGTCGATGGCCGGGAGATCGCTGCGGGCCTCGGCGGCAAGTTCGACCGCCTCGTCGGAGTCGTCGGAGAGCAGCGCGTCCATGGCCGTCTCGGGGACCGTCAGCGCGGCGTCCTCGAGGTCCCGCAACGAGTCGCCCACGTCCTCGCCGACCGGGCCGAGATCGAGCGCGATCCCGGCGATCTTGGTCGCGTGGTCGGCGATGCGTTCGAGCTGGCGGGCGCTGGACTGGTAGTCGAAGACCGTCTCCCGGGGGAACCCGATGTCGGTCGCCTGGGCCGGGTCACGCAGGACCGTCCGGAACACCCGTGAGACCATGTACCACAGGCGGTCGACGTCGTCGTCGCGCTCGATGACGTCGTGGGCGAGTTCGTCGTCGTCCTCGACCAGCGCCGTCACCGCGTCTTCGAGCATCGTCAGCGCGACCAGCCGCATCCGCGTGATCGCGTTGTGGACCGACAGTTCCGAGGAGTCCAGCAGGTCCTGCAGGACGACGTGCTCGCCCGTCTCCTCGATGACCTCCAGTCCCACGAGCCCCTGGGTAGCTTCCCGGATCGTCCGACGCTGTCCGGCAGTCACCCGCGGGGCCTCGAAGTTGATGACGTCGAACCCGCTGACGTACATCGTCATCACCGCGCGCGTGAGTTCGTCGCCTTCGAGACCGTCGATGTCGATCGACCCTTCCAGTCGGTCGTCGTCGGATTGGGGGGAGAGCAAGAGGATGTCCTCCTCGGAGTAGAACTCCACGACACTCCCGGCGCTGACGTCGTTGGCCGTCGCCCAGTCTTTCGGCAGCGAGACTGTGTAGGTCGACCCACCCGTGACCTGGACCTTTCTGGTCTCCATACGTACGCCTCACCGGCACGTCGCAATAAATCATCGCTATTCTATATATTTATGAGTATATTACGATACGTTCCCCCATATACCCCTCCGGAGCGGTACTACGTCGCCGGGCGAGCGAACGAACCAGTCGGGAGCGGGGTCTGACGACTCCGACGGAACGGGTGAGTGTCGCAGGTCCGTGCAGATGCGACGCTCGAGCAGTCCAAGCGCCAGTTTTCGACCTGAGGAACGGTCCGACCGGCGAGTGTCGAGAACCGACTCCCGCGAGGAGAGGCGCGCGACCGACGACTATATCCCGGTCAGCGGCGGCCTCGAGACGGTGTGGTCTGGGTACCGGTAGGCATGTGTATGTATGTCTATATAGATATCATAGTAGGGTATTTATTTACTCTATGGCTTCCAATCGGGTGATGCGGGACACTCCTGTAACCCGCCGACAGGTGCTGGTCGGCGCGACGGGCATCGCCGCCTCGCTGGGCGGCTGTATTAGCACGAGCGCACAGCCACCGGGTGAAGCACCCCGCGGCGGTGGTGGCGGCGGGGGCTCGGGACTCGAGTTGCTCAAGGCTGGTGGCTCCTCGACGCTGTTCCCGATGGTCCAGCGGGCGGCGTCGTACTGGGCCTCGAACTACCCGCCCACCGACCGCGAGTACTGGGGGCCAAGCCAGTACGACATCGAGACCGACCAGCGACTGGCCGACTACTGGGGCAGTCAGTACGGGTTCGAGAGCGACGGCGACGTCGCGCCGCCCTTCGAGGTGAACGTCGGCCTCAGCCACTCCGGGACCGGCCTGGAGAAACTCCGGAACCAGCAGATCGACATCGGCAACGCGAGCGCATCGGCGAGCGCGGAGTTCCCGGACGCCTCGGAGGAGGAACTCTCGAAGTTCACTGACCACGTCATCGCCGTCGACGCCCAGCCGATCGTCGTGAGCACGGAGATCTACGAGGCTGGCGTGACGAGGCTCACGGCCGAGCAGGTCCGGGGGATCTACACCGGCGAGATCACCCAGTGGTCCGAGATAGAGAGCTACGACGGCCCCGACAAGGAGATCCAGGCCGTCGGCCGCGCCGAGGGGTCGGGCACCGACACCGCCTTCCGGTCGAACATGCTCGGTGATCCGAACGCGTCGATGGCGGGCGTCGACGCGCGGAAGGGACAGAACCAACAGGTCAAGACTACCGTCTCGAACTCCAACAACGCCATCGCGTACATGGCGCTGGCCTTTACCGACGACTCGGTCCCGGCCGTCGAACTGGAGTTCGACGGGACGGTCTACACCCCCGGCGAGAACCTCTCTGACGCCTCCTATCCGCTGGCCCGGGACCTCCACTGTTACACCTGGGAGGGCACCTCGAAGAAGGAGGCCGCCTTCCTCCGGATGATCCTCAGTGACTTCGGCCAGGGGAACTTCGTCGAGACCGAAGGGTACTCGAAACTCACCGACGAGCGCCAGCAGGCGCAGTTCGAGAAACTGCCGGAGCCCGACACATGAGCGTGGCGACGCGATTCGCGGGACTCGACAGAAACACCAGGGTCGTCAGCGGGGTCGGAACCGTCCTCCTCACGCTGACGATCCTCTCCTTTCTCGTCGCACCCGCCCTGACGGGCTATCTCGCGCTCGCGTTCGCCGTCTTCGTCGGTGGTGCCTACCTCGTCGACGAGGAGAACACCGCTCGCTTTCTCCTCTTCGTGACGACCACGTCGACGGTACTCATCCTCGCTTTCATCACTGTTTACCTGCTGCTCAACGCCTTCCCGGTGGTCAGGGAGATGGGGCTGTACCTCCTCGTGGGGTCGGACCCGTTCTGGAACACCGGATCGAACGTCTACTCGCTGGTCCCGATGGTGTGGGGGACGCTCGTGACGACGATCATCGCGACGCTCGTCGCGGCGCCGCTGGGCGTCGCGGGCGCGGTCTTCATCAGTGAGATCGCTCCCGGGTGGGCCCGCGAGGTCGTCAAACCCGCCGTGGAGATGCTGGCGGGCATCCCCTCGATCGTCTACGGGTTCATCGGCTTCACGCTGCTCAACCAGTTCATGCAACAGGAGCTGAGCCTGCCGACCTTCGGGAGCCTCTTCGTCACCGGCGTCGTCATCGGCGTGATGGCGCTGCCGACGGTCGTCTCCGTCGGTGAGGACGCCATCGCGAGCGTCCCCGACGCGATGAAAAACGGCGCCGGGGCGCTCGGGGCGACCGACTGGCAGACGACGACGAGCGTGACGCTCCCAGCGGCGTTCTCGGGCGTCTCGGCGGCCGTCCTGCTGGGCGTCGGGCGCGCGGTAGGCGAGACGATGGCCGCGACGGTCATCCTCGGGAACGTCACGGATCTTCCCGACCCGCTGATCGACGTGTTCGGCAACACGATCACGCTGACGAGCCTCATCGCCAGCCAGTACGGCGCCGCCAGCGGTCTCCAGTTCTCCGCGCTGTTCGCCGCCGGTGTCGTCCTGTTCGTCACCGTGATGGGGTTCAGCGTCGGCTCCCAGCTCATCGAGCGGCGGATGCAGAGCCGACTGGGGGGTGAACAATGAGCCTCGGCACGGACGTCGAGTCGAGCGACGCCCTGGTGACGGGGGACGCCTCGACACGCGAACTGGTCAGCGGCGGTCTGGTCGCGCTCTCCTTTGCCTCGTTCGCCGTCGGCCTGCTGGCGCTGTTCCAGTACCTCCCCGCCGACACGCCGGTCGCCGGAACGACCGTGTCGACGCTCCTGGGCGGCGTGCTGACGCTCGTCGGCGCGGGAACGGTCGCGCTCGGCGCCGCCTCCTACGGCGACCTGCTCGAGACGTCACCGGGCCACACCGGCGGGCTCGCCTCCGCCGCGTTCGTCGGCCTGCTGTGGTTCGGCGTCGGCGGCCTCGTCGCCGCCCAGACCCTCGGCCTCTCGCTGCTGTGGCCGGTCGTCGCCCTCGCGGTCGGCGGTGTCGCCGCCGCCGTCGCACTCGTCGCCCGCGAGGACCTCGGGATCACGCTGTCGGCTGGCCTGTTCGTCCTCCTGTCGGGGCTCGTGGTACTCACGGGCGCGGTCGGGCCGGGCTGGCAGTGGGACCCGTCGACCCTCTCTATCGTCGTCACTGGCCTCGTCGGCGTCCCGGTGATCGCGCTGTTCGCTGGCCTCATCGGCGCGTGGACGACCGCCCGCGTCTACGGCGGGTTCGGCGCCCAGGGCCGCCAGACCGGCGCCTACGTCCTCGTGGGCACGAACGCCGCCGGGATGCTCGCGCTGCTTGCGTCCGTGGTCGGGTTCATCGCCGTCCGCGGGTTCGCACCGATGACAGAGGGGATCAAGTACGGCCTCTTCTGGGGGCCGTGGACGTGGTTCAATCCGCCCCTGGTCGACACCTGGGTCGTCGTCGAGGGGCCGATCCTCTGGTTCTACTGGCCGTTCGTCATGGAGGGATACTCCACGACCGGGGGCGGGATCGACGGCATCCTCCCGGCCATCGTCGGGACTTTCTGGCTGGTCGTCGGCGCCGTCCTCTTTGCGGTCCCGCTCGGCGTCGGGGCCGCCGTCTTCCTCACCGAGTACGCCGAGCAGGGCCGCTTTACGTTCCTCGTCGAGATCTCGACCAACGGGCTCTGGAGCACCCCCAGCATCGTCTACGGGCTGTTCGGCCTGGCCTTCCTCGTCCCGCGACTCGGTAACACGAACTCCATCCTCGCGGGCCAACTGGTGCTGGGGTTCATGCTGTTGCCGCTCGTGGTGATCACCGCCCGCGAGTCGCTCAAGAGCGTCCCCGACGAGTACCGCGACGCCAGCGCGGCGCTGGGCGTCTCCAAGTGGGAGACGATCAAGAGCGTCGTCCTCCCGGCGTCGCTTCCAGGTGTCATCACCGGGATCATCCTCGGTATCGGCCGGATCGCGGGCGAGACCGCGCCGATCCTACTTGTCACGACGAGTTCGCCGTTCCCCTCCGAGGTGGCAGGCGTCATCGAAGGGGGCTTCCGATTCACCTCGGCGTTCCCGTTCGTGGCTGTTCCCGATATCAATCTCGTCCAGTCCTCGAGCGCACTCCCCTACCAGCTGTTTGCCGTCATCGGGGCTGGCCTCGGCGAGAACATCGACTTCGCGTGGGGGACGGCGCTGGTCCTGTTGCTGGTCGTGATGAGCTTCTACGCCGTCGGCGTCACGTCGCGCGTCTACTTCAGGAGGAAACTCAACCAATGAGCGAAACACACGCCACCGGAACCGACGAACAGACCGTGCCAGACACAGAGACGGACACCGACCCGGCTGCCCGGACGACCGCGGGCGAGACCAGCGAGCGAACCCGTGAGGAGTGGGTCGAGTACGCCTTCGAGGGCGAGGCGAAACTCGCCGTCGAGGATCTCAACGTCCACTACGGCGACGACCACGCACTGAAGGACGTCTCGATCGACATCCCCCGCGAGAGCGTGACGGCGCTGATCGGCCCGTCGGGCTGTGGGAAGTCGACGTTCCTGCGGTGTCTGAACCGCATGAACGACCGGATCAGCGGCGCCCGCGTCGACGGCTCGGTCGAACTCGACGGCGAGGAGATCTACCAGGACGACGTCGACCTCGTGGAACTGCGCAAACGCGTCGGCATGGTGTTCCAGGCGCCCAACCCGTTCCCGAAGTCGATCCGGGACAACATCTCCTACGGCCCGCGCAAGCACGGCGAGATCAACACCGGGCTGGTCGCCCGCCTGCTCGGTCGCGACGACCAGGACCAGGAGGACGAACTCGTCCGGCGGTCGCTGGAGAAAGCCGCCCTCTGGGACGAGGTGTCGGACCGCCTGGACGACAACGCGCTGGGTCTCTCGGGCGGCCAGCAACAGCGCCTCTGCATCGCCCGTTGTCTCGCGGTCGATCCCGAGGTGATCCTGATGGACGAGCCAGCGAGCGCGCTGGACCCCATCGCCACCTCGAAGATCGAAGACCTCATCGAGGAACTCGCCGAGGACTACACGGTGGTCGTCGTCACCCACAACATGCAACAGGCCGCCCGCATCTCCGATCAGACCGCCGTCTTCCTCACCGGCGGCGAACTCGTCGAGTACGACGACACCGGGAAGATCTTCGAGAACCCCGAGAGCCAGCGCGTCGAGGACTACATCACCGGCAAGTTCGGGTAGTCACGTCGGCGCTTCGCTACCGTCCGGCCAGCCCCGAAGCCTACATTACTGCGCCGCCCCCACTCCCGAATAGATGTACGACGCGGTGGTCTTCGACATGGACGGCGTCCTCGTGGAACTAACCGAGACGCGGACGCTCAGGCGCGGCGCCGTCGCCGCCTTCGAGTCTCACGGCGTCGACTCGCCCCCGGAAACGCTCGTCGACCGCCTCGCCGACCAGGACTTCGACGCGCTGGACGACGCGCACGACCGGTACGACCTCGATCCCGAGACGCTCTGGCGGTCGCGCGAAGAACACGTCCACCGGACCCAGCGCGAGGCGATCGCCGACGGCGGCAAGCCGCTGTTCGACGACGTGACGGCTCTGTCGCTGCTCTCGGCCGACCGCGCGCTCGTTTCCAACAACCAGCACGCGACTGTCGAGTTCGTCCTCGAACACTACGGCCTCGCCGATCGCTTCGAGACGGCATACGGCCGCGATCACACCCTCGACGGCGCCAAGCGGAAGAAACCGAACCCCCACTACATCGAGCGCGCGTTGGAGGACCTGGGCACCCGCGAGGCGCTGTACGTCGGCGACAACCCGAAGGACGTGATCGCGGCCGACCGCGCCGACCTCGACAGCGCCCTGCTCCGGCGACCGCACCGCGACCCCGTCTCGCTCGACCGCGACCCCACTTACCACGTCGAGAGCCTGTCGGATCTGGTCGCGAGACTGGGCGCGGGGTCGGACGGCGACAGCGAGTAGTCGTCCTCGAATCGGGCGACGCGGTCGCCGACTGCGAAGGGTGCGGGAGACACAAACTACATATCTGTGAGTGCCGCGACGTGAAACATGGCACGCAAGGACTATCAGGAGCAACTCGACCAGTTGCGCGAGGACGTCCTCTACATGAGCGAGGTCGTCATCGAACAGCTCCAGTCGGGGCTAGACGCTCTCGAACACAAAGACGAGGACCTCGCGATGGAGGTCATCGAGGGCGACGGCGAGATCAACGATCTCTATCTCGACCTCGAACAGGACTGCATCGACCTACTGGCGCTCCAGCAACCGGTGGCCTCGGACCTGCGATTCATCGCCGCCTCGTTCAAGATCATCACCGACCTCGAACGCATCGCCGACCTCGCGACGAACCTCGGCGACTACACGCTGACCGCCGAGCGCGACATGTTCCCCGAGGTGGACATCCAGGCGATCGGCGCCGAGACCATCCAGATGATCGAGGACGCGATGGACGCCTACGACCGCGAGGACGTCGACGCCTGTGTCGCCATCGCCGAGCGCGACGACGAGATCGACGCGCGCTGTGAGGCCGCATCCGAGACGGTCGTCCGAGACCTCATCGAACGGGAGGTCGAGGCCGACACCGCCAACGACGAGGTCGAACAACTGATGGCCGACGTCTCGCGGCTCCTCCTGACGATCCGGGACCTCGAGCGCGTCGGCGACCACGCCGTCAACATCGCCGCGCGCACCCTCTACATGGTCGAGAACGACGACAAACTGATCTACTAGAGACTATCTTTTTCTCGAGGGGGTGTCCTCGGGCCTTTGGCCCTCCGGGCACAGCGTGGCG